>Ga0105106_10004053_pt1 | contig 10437 bp, 10 predicted proteins | sample PPLLaktember2015_5_FD_79109 | JGI IMG/M metagenome (GOLD analysis project Ga0105106, IMG submission 79109) | Freshwater sediment microbial communities from Prairie Pothole Lake near Jamestown, North Dakota, USA - PPLs Lake P8 Core (1) Depth... | ecosystem: Environmental > Aquatic > Freshwater >... | reverse complement strand
GCATCGCCCGCCAGGCCGCCGCGCTCAGAGACGCGTGGCTGGGGTCGATCCTGCTCTTCTGGGTCGAGGGCCAGCCGGCCCGGCCCTTGATCGCCGGCGCTGTCGGCATCCTTGCGATCTCAGGGCTGGTGCTCAGGCTGCTCGCGGGCAGACCCGACGCATGGATGGTGCTGGCATACCTCAGCGTACATCTCGCCTGGCCTCTTTACGACCAGATGACCCGCTTCCTCTTTCCCGTCATCCCGGCGCTGGTGCTATACGCCGCGGTGGCGCTCGCGTCGGTCCTGCGGGCGACGAGCCGACCCTCCGTGAATGCCGCCGCCATCGCCGCATTCGCGGTCGCCACGCTGGCAGGACCCGGCCTCGCCTTCATGTGGCAGCGGGCGCAATGGCCAGGGCCCCAGGCGGGGATCGTGGAGTGGTATCGCGTTCCCGACCTCGATGCCGCGAAGAGACGAGCTGACGTGCACCTCGGCCTGGCGGCGGACATGGAGCGCCTCTCAGCCCTTACCCGTCCCGGCGACAGCATCATGTGGGTCGCGCCCTCGTACATTTCCCTGCTTGCCGACCGTCGTGGAATCCAGGCCCCGCATCATGCGGATCCGGGCCGGTACCGCGACGCAGTCACGGCCGCACGGCCTGATTTCGTTCTCCTGACGCAGTTCCATCCGCGGGACACGATCCGGGACCGGGCATACCGGACCGGCGTCGCCGCATTGGCGGGCATGGGGGAAGTGGTCTACGCGCGCCGGGACGCCGACGGGCGCGCCGTATCGGTCCTGCTGAAGCTCCGGGGCGGCGATGTCCGATAGCCCGTTCTCTCCTCGCGCGGCCGCGCTGCGGCTGGCGGCGGCGGAAGCAGGCCGTTACGTGGCGGCCTCCGCGGCGGCCTTCGCGGTCGACTTCATCGTCTATGCGGCGCTCATCCGCATTGCCGGCTGGCATTACCTGCTCGCCGCCCCGGCGGCCTTCGCGCTCGGCCTTGCGACGATCTACCTCCTCAGCGTGAGGCTCGTCTTCAGGGAGCGTCGCATCCCCGACGCGCGGGTCGAGTTCGTCGTGTTCGCCGCCATAGGTCTGCTCGGCATGGCGGTGAACCAGGCGATGCTCTATGTCGGCGTGGAGGGATTGTCGCTCTCGTACGAAGGCGCCAAGCTGCTCGCCGCGGCGCTGGTCTTCTGCACGAACTTCGCGCTTCGCAAGCTTCTCCTATTCACTCGTTACCGCAGCGCAGATGAACGCTAGGGCCGACAGCCATCGGGTCGTGATCATCGGCGCCGGGCCCGCCGGACTCACGGCGGCGCACGAGCTCATCGAGGCCGGGTGCCGCGACATCGTGGTGCTGGAGGCGAGCGCGGTCGTCGGCGGACTTTCTCAATCCGTGGAGTACAAGGGAAACCGGATCGATATCGGCGGCCACCGCTTCTTCTCCAAGTCCGACTGGGTGATGGACTGGTGGCTGCGCATGCTGCCGCTCGCCGATGCCGAAGCGGCGCAGCGTGCGGGCATGCGCGTCTCCTACCACGGCGCCTCGCGGGAGGTGCCGAGCGCGCCGGCGGCGAGCGAGTCCGACCACGACGTTATGCTCCTGCGCAACCGGCTCTCGCGCATCTATTTCGCGGGCAAGCTCTTCGACTACCCGCTCAAGGCGAATCTCGATACCGCTCTCAAACTCGGGATCGGGCGCACCGCGGCATTCGCAGCGAGCTATGCCCTCGCGAAGCTCTTTCCGCGCCGGCCCGAGCGCTCGCTGGAGGACTTCTTCATCAACCGCTTCGGCCGCCGGCTCTACCTGCGCTTCTTCAAGGAATACACGGAGAAGGTCTGGGGGGCGCCCTGCTCGAGCATCAGCGCGGAATGGGGGGCGCAGCGTGTAAAGAGCCTTTCCGTCGGCGCGGCGTTGCGCCATGCGCTGCTCAAGCCGTTCCGGGCCTCGGGACTCGGAGGCGCGCAGCAGACCTCGCTGATCGAGCGCTTTCTTTATCCGAAGTACGGACCGGGATTGATGTGGGAGGTCACGGCGCAGCGCATCAGGGCCAAAGGGGGGCGCATCGAGTTCAATGCCCGGGTCATGGCCGTGGAGCATGCGGAAGGGCGCGTGCAGGCCGTGCGGGCAAGACGCTCCGATGGCACCGTGCAACGCTTCGCGGCCGACACTTTTATCTCCACGATGCCGGTGCGCGAGCTGGTCGCGGCGCTGGTGCCGCAGGCGCCGGCGCCCGCGCGCGAGATTGCCGCAGGTCTGCAGTACCGCGATTTCATCATCATCGGCCTGCTGTACCGCCGCCTTGCCCCGGGCCGCGACCGCGCCGGGTCGCTCAATCTCGTGCCGGACAACTGGATCTACGTGCAGGAGACAGGCGTGCGCGTCGGCCGCCTGCAGTTCTTCAACAACTGGAGCCCGTACCTCGTCAGCCAGCCGGACACGGTCTGGCTCGGCATGGAGTACTTCTGCAGCGAAGGCGACGAGCTCTGGAGGATGGGCGACGAGGCGCTGAAGGCGCTCGGCGTGGCGGAGCTGCAGAAGCTCCGTCTCGCCGAGCCCGGGGACTGCCTGGACGCGGTCATCGTGCGCATGCCGAAGGCCTATCCGGCGTATCTCGGCGCCTATGCGCGCTTCCCCGAGCTGCGGACCTACCTCGACGGCTTCCACAACCTTTTCCTGGCCGGGCGCAATGGCCTTCATCGCTACAACAACCAGGACCACTCCATGCTGTCGGCGAAGAAGGCGGTGGAAGCCATTCTCGCCGGACGCAGCGACAAGAGCGAGATCTGGGCCGTGAATATCGACGACGAGTACCACGAAGAGGCGAGCAGCGAGCGATGAGCGCGCAAGGAGCTTCCCCCGTGCGTGTCCTGCTCTGGTGCATTGCCGGCGCCGCCGTAGTGCAGCTGGGCCTGTGGTACTTCGGGTGGCGGGGGGGATTCTCGCCGATCTTCTACTACTTCCTCCGCGTGCACGAGACGCATGGCAATGCGCTGCTCGCCATGGTCGCCGTCCTTGCATTCCTGCTGCGCCACCAGCAGGCGCCGCTGGCGCTCGTGCGCTTCGCGGGAGAACGGCCGTGGACGCTCGCCGCGCTCGCTTTTCCGCTGCTCTGTTCGGGCTCGCTGCAGGTCTACGAGGCGTATCCGCTCTCCATGGACGAGTACTCCACGTACTTCCAGGGGCAGGCTTTCGCCGCAGGGGAACTGCGCGGCAAGTTTCCGCCGGACCTGCTCGACCGGCTCGTGCCGGGAACGTTCCAGGGATGGTTCTTCAGCGTCTCGCGCGCGACGGGTGAAGTCGCGACGACCTACTGGCCTTCGTTCTCGCTCTTCCTTGCACCCTTCATCTGGGTGGGTGCGCCGTGGGCGGCCAATCCGCTGCTCGCGGCGCTCGCCATTCCGGCGGTGCACGGCATCGCTCGCGACGCGACAGGATCGCAGGAGGCCGCGGGCTGGGCCGTGCTCCTCACGCTGGCCTCCCCGGTATTCGTCGTGACGTCGGTCTCGCTCTACACAATGCCGGCTCACCTGTTGTGCGGCCTTTGGTACGCGCGCCTGCTTCTCGTTCCCACGCCGCGCCGCGCCGCTCTGGCGGGGCTGGTAGGCTCCATCGCGCTCACGCTGCATTTCCCGTTGCGCCACGCCGCCTTCGCGGCGCCGTTCGTGTTGTGGCTGCTGGTGCGACCAGGCGCTGTACGTAACGGGGCGGCGCTCATCGCCGGCTACCTGCCCCTGGGCATCCTCCTCGGCTGGGGTTGGCATGCGTACGTGCTCGGACTTCCGGCCGGCGCTGGAGCCGCAGCGTCGGCAGCCGCGTCTGCCGTTGAACAGGCCGCGCCCGCGGTCGCCCCGCCGAGCGGCACGTCGTCCTCGCTGGTGCAGGCGCTCAGGAGCCTGGGCCTGCCTGCAATGAGCGTCGTGCACGCGCGCCTGGCGGGCCTTGCAGTTCTGTGGACGTGGGCGGCCGCCGGCCTGGTGGTGCTCGCGATCTATGGCGCCGCGCTTTCTTGGCGCAGCAGCGTTACCCGGCTGCTCCTGGCGGCATTCGGCATCACTCTGCTCGGCTACCTGGTGACAGGCACCGGCGATCAGGGCCATGGATGGGGAAATCGCTCCCTCTACGGCGTGTGGTTCGTGCTGCCGCTGCTCGCGGCAATCGCCCTGGCGCGAGCGCCGCTCGAGGGCTCGCTGCGAGGCTTGATGGGCTGGGCGGCCGTGCTATCGCTCGTCCTCGCGAACGGCTTGCGCCTGCTGCAGGTCGACGCCTTCGTCGAGCGTCACCTCGCCCAGGTGCCGCCTCTCGCGCGTGCGCCCGATGCTTCGCGGCCCGAAGTCGTGTTCGTGAACGTCCGCAGCGGCTTCTACACCTACGACATGATCCATAACGATCCGTTTCTGCGCGGACCGCGGATCGTCATGGTGCTCGGCACGCCGAGGAGCGCCGAGTCCCTCATGGCCGTACGCTTTCCCGCCTACCGGAAGGCGGAAGAGGGGGCGTGGGGGCAACGGTGGGAGCGGGGCGCAGGCCGCTAGACGGGCGCGCGCCTGCCACCCGCGGCCATCCGTCGTCGTACTGAAGGACATCGAGCATGAGGCGGCGCACGCCCATGCGTTCGCGCGGCCGGTCTTCGAAATGCCACTCGGCGGCATCGGTGGCGTGGTACACGAGCCAGTCGTTCCCCGCGCCATCCGCCACGACGCCCGCGTGCCCGGTGTTGAGCCACCAGCCGTCGCGCTCCAGGATGACGCTCGCGCCGTCCCGGCCGCGGAAGTTCTCGAAGGGACCCAGCGGATCCTTCGCGCGCGCCACCATGACGCTGTAGCGCGGCTCGCCGACGCAGCACCGGTCTCCCGAATAGAAAAGATAGTAAAAGCCGTCGCGGTGAATGACCCAGGGCGCCTCGACGAGGGAACGGTACGGCGCGCGGTCCGGATGGATGAGCTCCACGGGGCTGCTTCCCGGGAGGAATCGCATGCGGTCTTCGGCCATTTCCTGTGCCTTGATCGGAAGCCGCCCCGAGCCCCAGTAGAGCAGGCGCTTTCCCGTGCGCGGGTCGTCGAAGGCCATGGGGTCGATATGCTCGATGCCCTGGCCGCAGATGAGCGGCCTGCCGGAATCCGCGAACGGCCCGGCGGGATCGTCGGCCGTGGCGACCGCGAGGCACTTGCCTCGGGCAGAGTCTGGCTCGGCCGAGTAGTACATGTAATACCGCCGCTGCGTCGCGTCGTAGATGACGTGCGGCGCCCAGATATTCTGCTTCTTGGCTGCCCAGCGCGGCTTGCCGGGGAGGGCGTCGCCGAGATGCCGCCAGGTGACCAGGTCCTCGGAGCGCGCGACCTGGACGTTGAGCCAACGCCCTCCGCTCGACGTCTGCGTGGCGTACGCGTAGTACGCGCCGTCCGGCGCCCGAAGTACCGCAGGGTCGGCGAAGTCGGCATCCAGCACCGGGTTGGCGTACTCCGGCCCCCTTGGCTGCGTGGCGCAGCCGGAAGGCAGGAGCAAGCAAGCGGCGAGCGCCGCGCTCCAGACTCGGGCCATGTGCGCCACGGTGGCCTCGCGGAACGCTAGCTTTTCGTGCGCAGGTACGCGCCCGACTTGCCTCCGCGCTTCTCTTCCAGGCGGATGTCGTGCAGCGTCATGCCGCGGTCCACGGCCTTCACCATGTCGTAGATGGTGAGCAGGCCCACCGAAGCGGCGGTCAGCGCCTCCATCTCCACGCCGGTCTTGCCGGTGCATTCCACCGTGGCGACGATCTTCACCGCAGAGGCCTTGCGCTGCAGCTCGAAATCCACGTGCACGCGCGTGATGGCGATGGGATGCGCGAGCGGAACGAGCTCCGAGGTCCGCTTGGCCGCCTGGATGGCGGCGATGCGAGCCACGCCGAGCACGTCGCCCTTCTTCGCGCGGCCGGCCGCGACGAGGCGCCAGGTCGACGGCAGCATCGCGATGCGACCGGAGGCGACCGCCACGCGGCGCGTATCGTCCTTTGCGCCGACGTCCACCATATGCGCGGAACCTTGCGCGTCGAAGTGGGTCAACTCACGAGGGGACTTGTCCTTCTTTCGCTCGCGGCGGGGGTTCGCTGCCATGGCCGGGCGCTATCATAAACGCATGCCGATGATCCGTTGGCTTTTCCTGTCGGTCGCCCTGCTCGCGCACGGGACCTCCATGGCTCAGGCGCCCCTGCCGGACCTGGGCGGCGCGGGCGACGCGGTGCTCTCGCCGCAGCTCGAGCGGCGCCTGGGCGAGAACCTCGTGCGAGAGATCCGCTTCCGAGATCCGGCGTACGTGGACGACCCGGAGATCGCCGAGTATCTCGGAAGCCTCGGCGCGCGCCTTGCGCAGGCGATGCCGGGCGGGCGCCACGACTACGAGTTCTTCGTCATGCGCGAGCCGACGGTGAATGCCTTCGCCATGCCGGGCGGGTTCGTCGGCGTGCATACCGGCCTCATCGTCGCCTCCGAGACCGAATCCGAGCTCGCCTCCGTGCTCGCGCACGAGATCGCGCACGTCAGCCAGCGCCACATCGCACGCATGTTCGGGCAGCAGCAGCAGATGCAGATGCCGCTGATGGTCGCGCTCGCGGCCGCGCTTCTTCTCGGGCAGTCGCGGCCCGATCTCGCCACGGGGGCGGCGGCCGCCGTGCAGGCGGGCGCGGTGCAGACGCAGCTTTCCTACTCGCGCGACTTCGAGCGCGAGGCCGATCGCGTCGGCCTGCGCGCGCTGGAAGACGCCGGGCTCGACTCGCGCGCAATGGCCTCGTTCTTCGAGAAGCTCCAGCGCACCACGCGCGTGAGCGACGACGGCACGGTGCCCGGGTACCTGCGCAGCCACCCCGTGACGACCGAGCGCATAGCAGAGGCGCAGAACCGCGCCGCCAACCTGCCGTACCGGCAGTACGTGGACAGCCTGGATTTCCACATCGTGCGCGCGAAGCTGCGCTCGCAAGCGGGGGAGGTGGCCGACGCCGTATCGCACTTCGAGCGCGCCGTGCGCGAGAAGCGCTATGCCCGCGAGGCCGCGGCGCGCTACGGCCTGGCGAGCGCGCTGCTGCGCGCGGGCCGCGCGCCGCAGGCGGCGGCGGAGATCGGACGCCTGCGCGCCGCGGGCGGCACGGGGCCGATGGTCGAGAGCCTGGCCGTCCGGGTGAAGCTCGCGCAGGGCGCGCGCGAGGATGCCGCCACCATGCTCGCAGAGGCCCGCCGGCGCTACCCGCACTCCAGGCCGCTGCTCTACCAGCAGGCGGAGGTGCTGCAGGCGCTCGGGCGGCACGAGCAGGCCCTCGAGGCCGTCGGGCACGCGCTGCGCGCCCATCCGGGCGACGCGCGGCTGCACCGGCTGCGCGCGCAGTCTTATGCCGCGACGGGCAAGCGCCTGCTTCAGCACCAGTCGCAGGCGGAGTACTACGCGCTGCAGGGAAGCATCCCGGCGGCCATCGAGCAGCTGCAGCTTGCGCGCTCGGCGGGCGACGGGGATTTCTACCAGCTGTCGGTCATCGAGGCGCGGCTGCGCGAGCTGCGCACCGAGCACTCCGCTCAGTCGGCGGGCGGCTCGAAGTAGGCTTCGTAGAGCAGGTCGAAGGTCTTTTCCGCTTCCGCGAGCAGCTCGTCGGGCCCCGGAGAGCGGCGCAGCGCGCCCTGCAGCAGCGTCTGCACGCCGAGCGCCTCGGGGACGGGCGTGCCGCGCACTTCGAGGAAGTGGACGATGCCCCCGATGCGGGCGAGCGCGGCGTTCTTCCCGAGGTTCAGGCGCGCGAGCATGTCCTCATAGGTGACGCGCGTCCCGGTGTTCGAAAAATGCGCGCCCTCGTAGCCGAAGCCGACGGCCTCGCGTGGCGCGGACTCGCCCTTCTCCAGCCATTGCACCTTGCCTTCGGGGTCGACGAAGCGCCGGATGAGCCAGGCGCATGCGAGGCGGTCCGCCCACAGCGGCTTGCGCGTGACCCAGGTGCGCCGCTCGAGCCGGCCGCCGGGCTCCGGCGCCGCCTGCGACTGGGCGGGAAAGACGAGCTTGCGCACCGCCTCCTCGGCGTCGGCAAGCGCCTTGCGCGCACGCTCCCTCGCCGCGGTCGGGAAGAAGTCGAGCGCCGCGATCGCGTCGAACTCGCGCCTTTGCTTGTGCAGCACGCGCGAGATCGCGCTCGGGTCCGAGTGGCCGAAGCCCACCTTGAGGCTCTCTACGGTCTTCACAAGGCTGTCGTAGCGCGCGGTGCGATCGAACAGCTTGGCGAAAGCCTTGTCCTGCGCGGGCGAGCTCGCGCCGATCTGCAGGGCATGCGCGCTGCCCGTGGTCTTCGTGACATAGTCGGCGAGCGCCTGCAGCGACTGGCGGTTGGGGGCGGTGTCGGGCAGAAGGTAAGCGCCTTCGCGCATGACGCCCGCGCCCAGCGATTCGAGCGTGCGCAATACGCGCATGCGCGAGGCCGGGTCCTCGATGGGGAGCTGCGCTACCAGGAGCAGCCACTTGCCGCTCGACTCGGGACGGGCAGTATCCATTTCAGCGCGGGATTATTGCATCATACCGAGCACGGCTGGTCCCGCCGCGTCGAACGCAAGGAGCAGAGCACCATGGAATTTCACAAGGAACTGCAAAGAACCATCAGGGCAATGACCTGCGTAGTCTCGGGCGCGGCCGTGCTCGCGTGCGCGGCCCCGGCCCAGGCGCAGCAGGCGAGCTTCACCGTGCGTCTGCTCACGCCGGAGACGGCGCTGAAGGCGGCGCAGGCGGCCCTCGCAAAGTGCCGGGCCGGAGGATTCCAGGTGGCCGTCGCGGTCACCGACCGCATGGGCGTGCTCCAGGTGCTGCTGCGCGACCGGTATGCCGGGCCGCATACGCCCGACATGGCCGGCGCAAAGGCGTGGACGGCCGTGAGCTTCCGCGTCAATACGACCGAGCTCGCGGACGCTACGCAGGCCGGGCGGGCGCAAAGCGGCGTGCGCCACCGCCCCGGCGTGGCCGCCGTAGGTGGAGGCATGATGATCGAGTCGGGCGGCGCCCTGCTCGGTGCGATCGGCGTCTCGGGCGCCCCCGGCGGAAGCGAAGACGATGCCTGCGCGGCGGCGGGCGTCGCCGCGGTGCGCGACGAGCTCGAGCTCGAGAATTAGTATGGAATAATCGCCTCCATGATGGCGCGCTGGATTCGCGCGGGCCGCGTGGCCCCGCTGGACTTCGACGAGACGTGTGTCCGCCTGGCGGTCGCGCAGCCGCCGCACGCTTCGCCCATCCTGCTGTGGGGCGAGAGCGCCGGACGCTTTCCCTTCGCGCTCATCGTGCCCCTGCGCATGGCGCCGGGGCGGCGCAATCGGTGGGCCGCCTGGGGCCTTGCTTCCGCGGTCGCTGCGTATCGCCAGTTCGGCGTGCCGGCCTACCTGGAGACGGGCGAGATCTGGCTCGGCGGCCGCGCGATCTCGGAGACGGTCGCCGAGGCGATCGGCGACTGCGCCGTCGTCGCCTCCGCCTTCATCGCGCAGTTTCCCGACAGCTGCGTCACCACGCCGTCGAGCGCCTTGGAGCAGGCCTTTCGCCTGCGGCTGGAGGCGCAGCACGGCTGGCAGTTCGAGCACTCCTGGCCCACGCGGCCCGAGATGCTCGACGTGGCGCTCGCCTAGAGCATGCTGACGCCGCGCCGTCGCTGGCTGAAAGGCGCGGCCGGCATCCTTCCGTTGCTCCTCGTGCGCAGGGCGCTTGCGCGTGGCGAGGTGGAGAAGGGCGTCTACCGCGTGCGCGGCGACGTGCGGGTGAACGGTTCCCCGGCGAAGCAAGGCCAGGATATCCGGCCTGGCGACCGCATCACCACGGGGCCGGACGGCGAGCTCGTGTTCGTGGTCGATCGCGACGCTTTCCTGGTGCGCGCGCGCTCCGAGCTCGTGTTTGGCGCAGAAGCGGGCGCGCAGGCGCTCCGGATCGTGACCGGGGCGCTCCTGTCGGTGTTCGGCCGCGGCCGGCCACGGCGCATCCAGACGCCCACGGCAACCATCGGCATCCGCGGCACGGGCCTCTACCTGGAGGCCGAGGAAGCGCGCACCTACGTCTGCACCTGCTATGGCGAGGTGGAGCTCGCGGCGCTCGACGACCCTTCCGCAAGGGAGACGGTGCGCACGCGCCATCACGAGGCGCCGCGCTACATCATGGCGAAGGGCGCGCCGCAGATGCTCATGAGCGCGCCGGTCATCAACCATACGGACGCGGAACTCATCCTGCTCGAGTCCCTCCTCGGCCGGCGGCCGCCGTTCATGGATCTGCCGGGCGGCACGACCTACGGGACGACGTCCTAGGCTCGCTAGCGCGAGAGCCGGGCCAGCTGGGCGTCCAGCTTGTCGCGCTTGGCCTGGAAATCTGCGAGGCGCCGGCGACTGGAGCCGGTGTCCCGGCGACGGCAGATTTTCCTTAAATCCGTCCGCTGGTTCTTCTAGGTTGGTCTTGCACCATGCAAGTATTCGCAAAACTCT
>Ga0105106_10004052_pt1 | contig 10438 bp, 7 predicted proteins | sample PPLLaktember2015_5_FD_79109 | JGI IMG/M metagenome (GOLD analysis project Ga0105106, IMG submission 79109) | Freshwater sediment microbial communities from Prairie Pothole Lake near Jamestown, North Dakota, USA - PPLs Lake P8 Core (1) Depth... | ecosystem: Environmental > Aquatic > Freshwater >... | reverse complement strand
AGCCCGTTGGTAATATGGGATAGCCTTTCCTGCCATACCAGCCCGCTCGTAGTGGATAGCCAGTTGCAAGCTGATTGGATCCAGCTCTGCAGAGTGAAGTGCTTCCAATGCCTGAGCAACATGAAGGTGCAGGATCTGCCGCCTGGCTGCACTCATACCGCTATATGCGACCTCACGCAGCTTGTCATGGCTGAAATCATATGCGCTCACACTATGCTCTCGAACAATCCGACGTTTCCACAATTCGTCTAATTCCCTTACAAGCATGTCTTCATTGCAATTACTGGCACGTGACAACAATCCGAAACCAAACTCACGCCCAATCGTGGCTGCCAGGCCGGCTAATTCCCGGGCTTTTGGTGAAAGCTGCGCCAATCTGGCCTCTAAAACTGATTGGACCCTTGGTGGAAGGGACGGATCCCCTTCCAGGGGAAAAACAGGCCTCTCTGGATCTGGCTTTTGATGATTAAGCAAACCAGCCCGTATGGTTTCAACAACGAATAACGGATTACCCTCTGTCTCCTTATATAAAATGAATGCATTTTCTGCGCTAATTTGCTCGCCAGAAACCTGGGATGCCAGTGTTGTGGTAGCATGCTTATCCAATGGTTGTAGGTCTAGTTCAGTTACCTGCTCCTGGGCACGGAGAGTTTCCAGCAAGGGAACCAGGGGATGGCTTTCCCCAATTTCCTCTGGTCGATAGCCACCGACAACCATCAGCCGTGCATTGGATTTAAAGCGCAGCAGGAAATGAACCCATTCAAGGGTGTCCCGATCACACCACTGAAGATCATCAATTGTGAGCAGGATTGGCTGTTTTTGGGACAAGACCGCATAGGAAAGGGCTTCGAAAAGGCGTTGTCGCTGCCAGGTTTCTGTCAGTGCACCTGGTTTCGGCAGGTCCGGTCGCTGATGAAAAATCTCAGGAAGTAATCGGGCTACCTCTGCTAGCCAATTATCATCCAGAATCACCCTTGGAAGTGAACGCAGCCAGGTAATGACAGGGGCATATGCCAGCTCGCCCTCACCCGCATAGCAGCGGGCACTCGCAGTGGTGATGCCCTGGCGTGCTGCCCACTGAATCAATTCTTCAACCAGCCTGGTTTTTCCTATACCAGCTTCACCACAAGCAATCACCGCATGGGGTTGGGCGGTCGCTACAACGAACCGCCAGGTTTGCAACAGCAGGGCCCATTCTTTATCGCGACCGACAAGGGGAGAATAGGCAATTACCAATCTCGGCGGGGCAATATGTAACTCAGGGCCCATTAGCTGCTCATAAGCCTCCCGGGTCGAAGCACTGGGTTCTATGTTTAATTCACGCTGGAAGACAGTGGCGCAGGTATGATAAACCCGCAATGCACTGGCGCGATCCCCGACCAAGGCATGGAGTCGAATAAGGGAACGATACACTGTTTCGTTCAACGGATCATGTCGTAACAAGCGCTGGGCATTGATAATAGCTGCCTGGTAGTCGCGTTGCGCCTCCGACATACGAACCAACTGGTCCATGGCATCTAGAAATGCCTGGCTCAATCGTTCTCGATGAGGAATGATCCAATCTTCATAGCAACTCGGTAGTAAATCCCCGCTATATATTTCGATTGCATGCTCCAGGGCTAATCGAGCTGCGGCGAGATCTGCCTTCTGTTGCGCAAGCCTGGCGCGCGCCAGTGCATCTTGAAAATCGGTCACATCGGAGGAACAAGGAAAATCAGCCCGCCATTGAAGCGTATGCATCCCAACTTCAATGTATTGCTCAGTGAATGGCAGTGCATGCCGGAGAGCGTGTAATAGATTACGCAGATTCGTACGGGCTTGAGATTCATTTGTGTCAGGCCAAAAGAGAAAGGCCACATGGGCACGGGATTGGGGAGCATCCTTATGGAGTACCAAATATGCAATCAATGATTGAAGGCGTGGCGTGTTGATGCCTGTGAGAGGCTTTTCATCGTACCGGATGTTAAAATTGCCCAGTAAAGAGATATCCAGATTTGGGATCAAATTCTATCCCTCCTGATACTGCATCCGAACGCTACCCTGTCATGGAGATTTTACTACGACTCCTGATCAATTTGATAAGGTTTCAGGTACTCCTGATCCATCACAATAACATAATTGAGTTCATTTGGAGGTGTTATTGAGTTTTATGGATGGTCATTTCCCCGAAAGAGGTTGTTTATGAAACCCAAGCAGAGATGCAATCCTTGTAAAACCATTAGAGAATATGCGCAAGAATTGAGCTTTGCAGGTGTGCCTCTTTGTGGTTAAATTGCCGGATGACCAACGCTGTGCGTTTGCCGCGCCAGTTTTACAATCGTCCTGCGCTCCTGGTGGCACGGGAGCTGATTGGCACGCACCTGGTTCGCCTTGAAGCAGGGGAGCGCACAGCAGGGATCATCACTGAGACCGAAGCTTACATCGGTGAGGAAGACCTGGGCTGCCACGCCAGCGCAGGATTCACTCCCCGTACCCGGGTTATGTACGGCCCTCCCGGGCATGCCTACGTGTATTTCACCTATGGGATGCACTGGATGCTAAATTTTGTTGTTGAAGCGGAAGGTTATCCGGCTGCGGTACTGATTCGCTCAATCCACCCAACCGAGGGCTTGGGGCGAATTGCAGTCCGCCGTGAGGGTAGATCACAGCAAGAATGGACGAATGGCCCCGGAAAAATTTGTAAAGCACTGGGGATCAACCGGGCCCAAAACGGTGCTGACCTGTGTGTTCCCGAAGCGGAGATATTTGTGGAGTACGGGGCACACATCCCCGATTCAAACGTGACCATTGGACCGCGAGTGGGTTTAAATAGTGTGCCTGAACCCTGGAAGAGCGTTCCCTGGCGTTTCCTGGCAAGGGATGAACATCAGGAGAGACACACGGTTGGCATGCCAACTTAGACTCATCAAGGAGTTATAAATGCCTTTAAATCGATCTTTTCATTCTGTGGTATTGGTAAAACAGGTACCTGACACACGCAATGTGACGGGCGAGGTGATGACAGCGGAGGGGATAATGAACCGCAACGCCTTGCCAGCCATTTTTAATCCTGAAGACCTGAACGCATTGGAGATGGCTTTGAGCATCAAGCAAATTCATGGGGGAAGTGTAACGGTGCTGACCATGGGACCGATGCAGGCGGCTGAGGTCTTGCGCCAGGCATTGTACCGGGGAGCCGATCGTGTGGTATTGCTCTCCGATCGAAAATTTGCCGGGGCTGATACCCAGGCGACCTCATACACGCTTAAATGTGCGGTTCAAAAGTTGGGGAGATTCGACCTGGTCTTTTGCGGGCGGCAGGCAATTGATGGAGACACCGCCCAGGTTGGGCCACAGGTCGCCGAAAAGCTGGGTCTACCGCAGATTACATATGCCGAGTCGGTGGTTGAACTGAAGGAAGCGGATATTGTGGTCAGGAGAGCGTTTGATCTTGGGACAGAGCTGGTGAAATGCAAGCTGCCATGCCTGCTGACCGTGGTCGGTTCTGCCAACCAGCCACGCCCTCCATCCGCCCGCAGGAGGATTGAATACAAGCTGGCTGCAGTACCCAGTGAATACCCCAGGCTCCTGGAAAAATGGCCTGAATTCAAGTGTGAACAGGAAATAGTGGAATATTTACGGGCAAAGAAACTCAATATTGAGGTATGGACAGCCGCAGACCTGGACGTGGATGAAAATGAGCTGGGTCTGGCAGGGTCTCCCACCCAGGTGTACAAGGTCAACTACGTGGTGCTGGAAACCACAGACAGTAAAAATATTCAGCCTACCCCACAGGGGATTGAGGAGCTGATCGCTGAGCTGATCCAGGAATATATTGTTGGCTAAAGGATAAACTCATGAACAGCGAGCGTAATGTTTGGATTTTTATCGAACAAGAAGACCACCAGATCGCGGATGCAAGCCTGGAGCTGCTGGGTAAGGGAGCTGAAATCGCCGGGCGGTTGGGGAGCGAGGTTTGGGCGGTGTTATGTGGAGACCAGGTTAACGACCTGGCTGAACCGGTCATCCAGCATGGCGCAGATGTCGTCCTGCTCGCCGAGCATCCCGAGCTGGAAATGTACCGCACGCTTCCTTACAGCCGGGCAGTTTCCGGGCTGGTGGGTAAATGGAAGCCGTATATCTTCCTGATTGGTGCCACACCGGTAGGACGCGACCTGGCACCTCGTGTGGCCAGCGCATTGAAGGTAGGTTTGACAGCTGACTGCACCGACCTGCAGATTGGGAATTACACCGCCAAGAAAGAAAACCGGACTTACACGGACCTGCTCTACCAGATCAGGCCAGCCTTCGGGGGCAACATCATTGCCACGATTGTCAATCCGCAGACCCGTCCCCAAATGGCGACCGTGCGCGAGGGTGTGATGCACAAGCTTGAACCGGACCCGAGGCGAAATGGCAGGATTGAGAGAATTGTGGTGAACTTTGAGCCTGGAGATTTCGCCTTGCAGGTGTTGAGTCGTGAGAAGCGCCAGCCCACAGTGCGGTTGAAGGATGCCCCCGTAATTGTGGCTGCGGGAGCGGGGGTGGACAGCCCGGAGGAGTTTGAGCTGGTTCGTGAATTAGCCAATGTGCTGGGAGGGGAGGTGGGGGCATCGCGGGCTGCCGTGGATGCGGGTCTCATTTCCCATGAGCACCAGATTGGGCAAACCGGCAGCACAGTGAGACCGCGCCTGTATATTGCGGCTGGTATCTCGGGTGCCATCCAACACCGGGCTGGGATGGACCAGTCGAATAAGATCATCGCCATCAATACTGACCCCAATGCACCCATCTTCCAGATTGCCCATTATAAGATTGTTGGTGATGTGGCAGAGGTGCTGCCCCTGTTGATCAAATCCCTGCGCGAGAAAGCGAAATAATTACGGAGTTTTTATGAGCGATAACTTTTTCCTGGATAATACCGATCTCCAGTTCCGTTTGGAACAGCTTGACCTGAGAGAGGTTACAGAGCTCAAAGAAAAGGGCTACCAGTATCAGGCAGAGTATGCCGCTGCTCCAAGAAGCTATGCCGATGCCAAGGATAACTACCGCCTGCTGCTGGAGGTGCTGGGAGAGATTTGTGCCAGGGTGATTGCCCCCCGGGCAGCTGAGTCGGACCTTGAGGGGGCACATTTTGAGAACGGAGAGGTCAGGTACACAGCCGCCACCCAGGATGGGCTGTTAGCCCTCAGGCAGGCTGAATTGATGGGAGCCATGTTACCCTGGGAGTATGGGGGCTTGAATTTGCCTGAGTCAGTCTTCGAGATGATGGTGGAAATCGTTTCACGGGCTGATACGGGCTTGATGGCTATCTTCGGCTTGCAGGAAATCTCGGCTGCCATCAACGAATATGGGACAGCGGAGATGAAAGATCGTCTGCTGCGCCGCTTCAGCGAGGAGGGTGCTTCTGGAGCAATGATCCTTACCGAGCCGGATGCGGGTTCTGATCTGGGTGCCATCCAGACCCGGGCGAGATATGATGAGGTGAGCGGGAAGTGGTACCTCGATGGGGTCAAGCGCTTTGCCAGCAATGGTAATGCGGATATTCAACTGGTGCTGGCACGCACCGAGCCCGGTTCGAGCGATGCGCGCGGGCTATTCCTTTTTGTAGTTGAACGAGACGAGACCGTGCATATCCGGCGGATTGAAAATAAGATGGGCTTGCACGCCTCTCCCACCTGTGAGGTCCAGTACCAGCATACCCCGGCTGAGCTGCTGGGCAAACGCAGGTACGGGCTGATGCGCTACGCCATGGCACTGATGAACGGTGCCCGGCTGGCTGTAGGCGCCCAGGCAATTGGGATCGCTGAAGCAGCCTATCGTGAAGCATACGCGTATTCAAAAGAACGCCAACAGTTTAACCAGCCGATTTGCAACCTGCCTCCGGTCGCGCGAATGCTTGCCACCATGCGCAGTTCAATCGAGGCGACACGCGCACTGACCAGCGAGACTGCACGCTGGGTGGATTTGGTGAAGGTCTACGAGCAGCTCTCCGAAGCCAGTGCCGCCCCAGACCCTGTACTCCGCCAGAAACTCAAACAGGCTTCCAATCTGGCGGAAACATTAACCCCGCTGACGAAATATTATGCTTCCGAGATGGCCAACCGCGTGTGTTACCAGGCATTGCAGGTTCATGGGGGTGTGGGTTATATGAAAGAATTCAATATTGAGCGCCACTACCGCGATGTGCGCGTGACGAATATTTATGAGGGCACCAGCCAGCTTCAAATTGTGGCTGCAACTGGTAAACTTCTAGGTCACGCCCTGGATAGTCTGTTAGATGAGTGGGCTGCAATGGATTATGGGGAACAGCAGTCAGACCTTAAAACCCGCTTGCTTGAAGAAACCAGGCTGTTTAAAGGGGCAACCGATGCCTTGAAAGAGAAGGAGCGCGAGGTGGTTGACTATTACGCCTCCGACCTGGCGGATCTGGCTGTATACCTGGTCAACTTCTGGCTCGTATTGCAGGATGGGCGGCTATTGGAGAGAAAACGCGAGGTGGCAAGGTTCTATATCACCGAACATCTCCCACTGGTGGAGGGTTTCAGGCAAAGGATATTAAATGCCGGGGTCACTCCGCTGCCAATGCATGGCTCAATCATTACGTTGGAGTAATCAAAGGAGAGGACATCGATATGGGAATATTATCCGGAAAGACAGCACTGATATTTGGTGTTGCAAACGAGCGTTCGATCGCCTGGGGCATCACCCAGGTATTCCTTGCCCAGGGAGCCCGGATTGGCCTGAGTTATGCGGGTGAGGTGTTGGAAAAGCGGGTGCGCAATCTGGCTAAGACCATCGATTGTCACTTTGTTGAGCCATGTGATGTATCAAAGGATGAGGATATCCGCTCAGTAGCTACAAAAGCGGTCCAGGAGTTTGGGCAGGTGGATATCCTGGTGCATGCAATTGGGTTTGCCAACCGTGAGGAGCTTACCGGGCCTTACTATCGCACCAGCAGGGAGGGTTTTCGCACCGCCATGGACATCAGTGTGTACTCCTTTACTGCGCTGGCACAGATTTTTCAACCTTACCTGCAATCCGGAAGTTCCTTGTTAACCCTGACCTATTATGGCTCCGAGAAGGTTGCCCCAGGGTACAACGTGATGGGGGTGGCCAAAGCGGCGCTTGAATCGTCAGTGCGCTATCTGGCGTATGACCTGGGACCGCAGGGCGTGAGGGTGAATGCCATCTCAGCGGGGCCTATCCGCACCCTGGCGGCTGCCGGGGTATCCAGGTTCAAGGAGATGTACCGCCATTTTACCCGGCTGGCACCCTTGCAGCAGCACGTGACCGCGGAGGATGTGGGAGACGTGGCAGCGTTCCTGTGCTCACCCATGGCGTCGAAAATCACCGGCGAGGTCGTGTATGTCGATTCAGGGTACAATATCATCGGTATCCCTGAACCCCCTGAATGTGAGTGACACCGACATGAGGAGAAAAGATGTTTCGCAAGAAGTCTGAAACCCCACCCCCTGTACCAGCTCCTGCACCTGCCTCCGTCACATTGGACCGGATTACCTCCGTATTGAGCGCGGGAATTAATTGGAAGGGTAACCTGGGAGGCAGCGGTGGGGTGCGCATAGAAGGCACTTTTGATGGTGATATTGCCATGCGCGGCTTGCTTGTAGTAGGTGAAACTGGACGGGTGACCTGCCAGTCTCTGCGCGCCAATACAGTGATTGTGGCAGGAGCGGTTAAAGGGGATATCACTTCCGAACGGCTGGAGATTCGCTCCACGGGGAAGGTTTGGGGGAACGTGGTCACAGTCTCATTTTCCACGGAGGATGGAGCATTCCTGAGGGGACAGATTACAATGGAAGACAGGGTGGATATCGGCGTTGGCAGCGCCGTGGAACCTGTTCCAGATGGGGGGACCACGGAAAGCGTGTAGTTGCCTGTAAGTCGAGAATGGGGGTGGATTTTTCTGCGGTCTGTTGCTGGTGTGGTTGCTTGCTGGCAGGGTGAGGAAGGAACACCGCCCGTACTCCGACGAATACTTTCCCGGTTTAGAGTTGCCCCGCTTGGGAGTTAAAGGTTCATGGCGCACCCGTCAGCACGCGGGTCGCTGCCGCCGCACAAGGCTCCTGTGACTGTATCTCGCACGATAATCTGACCGCGGCCGAAGATTGAGCGTTCATACCCACCCAGGGTATAGATATTGTGTCCCATACTGCCCAGTTCAGACTGGGTTTCCGGTGGGATGCCCTCTTCCAGAGCCACCCTGCCTCCGGAAGTACCGTCATCGATGCAGAAGCGCGGGCGGTCAAGCACAGCCTGGGGATCCAGCCCATCATCGATCAGGCCCAGCACGACCTGCATGTGCCCCTGAGGCTGCATAAAACCACCCATCACGCCAAAGGCGGCGTACAGGCTGTTGGGCTGGCTGGCAGACATGGGCGCATCCACCGTGATCATCCCGGGGATGATGGTATGGTAGGGGCGTTTGTTCGGTGTCAGGGCATTCGGATGGGAGGGGTCGAGCGAGAAGCCTGCGCCACGGTTTTGCAAGGTAAACCCCCAGCCTGGGGGTACGATACCCGTCCCAAAGCCCATGTAATTGCTGGCTATAAATGAGCAGGCATTACCATCAGGGTCGGCTGTGCACAGGTAAACCGTGTCGGATGAGGAGGTGGGAACCCCATTCGCCTGGTCAAGGGTGGCTCGGCTTCCGTGAATCAGCTTGCGCCGTTGGGCGGCATAATCCTTGGACAGCAATCCATCCAAGGGTGCGGGGTGGAAGGCGGGATCTGCCACGTACCAGCGCGTGTCGGCAAAAGCCAGGCGCATGGCCTCGATCATCAGGTGCAGGCGCCGGGTTGAGAGCGCAGGCATGGCAGGGATGTCATAGCCTTCCAGCAGGTTTAATGCCAGCAAGGTCGCCAACCCCTGCCCGTTGGGCGGGCATTCCCATATGCGGAACTCCCGGTAAGTTGTGCTGATGGGCTGTTCCCAGGTGGAGGTATGGGCAGCCAGGTCGTCCACGCTGAGGCAGCCACCCGATTGCTGCACGACCGAGGCAATGGCCTCAGCCATCTCTCCCTGGTAAAAAGCCTGCCTGCCCCCTTCGGCAATTCTTTGCAGGGTGCGTGCCAGACCCCGGTTGCGGAAGATTTCACCCTCCTGGGGAGCACGACCGTCAATCGTCATCTCCTCCCACCCGGGGTGCTGTTCAGCCGCTGGGTGCTGCGCTCCCAAAAATGGGCAGTCACCGGTGCAACGGGAAATCCTTCCTGTGCCAGGCGGATGGCGGGTGCCAGCACCTGGCTGATCGGTAACCGCCCAAAACGGTCCAGCAAGTCGCACCAACCGGCACAAGCCCCTGGCACGGTGACCGTATAAGGGTGGAATGTAGGCAGCTTCTCTGCCAGGCCTTCTTTTTGTAAGCACTCGATGGTGAGGTGTGCCGGGGCGCGCCCTGAGCCGTTAAGGGCAATCACCTGTCCTGCGGCAGCCAGGTAGTAAAGCGTAAAGCAGTCTCCACCCAGTCCGGTGGAAGTGGGTTCAGTGACGTTCAAAGCAGCCGCGGCAGCGATGGCTGCATCGGCCGCGTTGCCGCCCTGGGATAATATTTCCAGCCCGGCTGCAACCGCCAGTGGCTGGGAGGTTGCCACCATACCCCTGAGACCATAGACGGGCGAGCGGCGGGAGTTAAATTTCAAATCAGCACTCCCAGGCATCACTCACCTTTGAGATAAAAATGCACACAGACTCGCGGGTTTTTAATGAGCCTGTGTGCGTCCAGGCAGGTTTCAAATTACTGGTTGACTTCAATCCCTTTCCCCTGGATGGCCTCACCCACCACCCATACGGATTGATTAATTTCTGCTGCACGGGCAAGGAACTGGTCCAGCTTCTTGGGTGGTACAGCGAGGAGCAAGCCTCCACTGGTCTGCGCATCAAAAAGCAGCATCTGGGAAGGCTCATCCAGGGCAGGGTCAAAGTGCACGTTGGAGCCAAAGAAAAGGCGGTTGTCGTAGGCGCCTCCTGGGAAAATATACTCTTGGGCATATTTTCGGGCACCAGAGATAAAGGGGATCTTTTGATAGACAAAGCTCAGACAAACCCCTGAGGCATCAGCCATCTCAAAGCCATGTCCAAGCAGGCTGTAGCCAGTGATGTCGGTACCGCACTGCAGGTCGAATTCAACTGCCAGCTCTGATGCCGACTTGTTCAGCTTTTTCATCCATGTAACAGCTTCAGACACATCTGCCGGGTCAGCCTGCTCACGCTTCAAGGCTGTGGTGGTGGTGCCAAAGCCAAGTGGTTTGGTGAGCACCAGGGCATCCCCGACTTGCAGTCCCTTTTTGGTGAGCATATGTTGTGGATCAGCCATTCCCAACACGACCAGCCCGAATTTAGGCTCCTTATCCTGGATGGTGTGGCCTCCAGCAATGACCACCCCTGCCAGGCGGGCAGTGTCAGCCCCCCCGCGCAGGATATTGGAGATTACCTCGGT
>Ga0105106_10004051_pt1 | contig 10438 bp, 8 predicted proteins | sample PPLLaktember2015_5_FD_79109 | JGI IMG/M metagenome (GOLD analysis project Ga0105106, IMG submission 79109) | Freshwater sediment microbial communities from Prairie Pothole Lake near Jamestown, North Dakota, USA - PPLs Lake P8 Core (1) Depth... | ecosystem: Environmental > Aquatic > Freshwater >... | reverse complement strand
GTTTAGGCCGAGATAGCTCAGTTGGTAGAGCACGCGACTGAAAATCGCGGTGTCGCCAGTCCGATTCTGGCTCTCGGCACTCTCGGCCAGACGACCGGCCGTTTTTGCGGGCATAGTTCAGTTGGTAGAACACCTCCTTGCCAAGGAGAAGGTCACGGGTTCGAGTCCCGTTGCCCGCTCAAGTACGTTCAACAAATGGCTGATGGCAATGGCTGAAGCTGCAGCAAGCCATTCGCTCTCAGCCTGTTTTTTTGGCGACGTGGCCAAGTGGTAAGGCAAGGGTCTGCAAAACCCTGATCACGGGTTCAAATCCCGTCGTCGCCTCTCTGACAGGCGTCACTCATAGTGACGCCTGTTTTGATTCCGGTGACCTTACAATCCGTCCCTTCTTGGGAGCCCAAATATAGCACCCATGTTCGTTGAAATTAATTTTGCAAACACATTCATTTTACAATCTAAAAACACCCTTAAATTATGCTTAAATGCCCATTTTCACTGCATATATGACATATGTCACTTGACTCGTGCAATCCATTATGATATTTTTGTACTATCAACTTTGCAAGGTTTGCATTTTTGTTAGGTGCAATAAATGTTCTAAATTATCTTTCGTGAAGGGTTGAAATTATCGGAGCAGAAACAATAAGCCAGATAGGATCCATCTTTCAACCAGAATTCTTATCTCGTCAAGGAGACAAAATGACACTCGCCCAAGTCGTCTACAACATCTCGACCGACAATGAATTTGCCAGAATGTGGAACACCGATCCAGAAGCAGCTCTGGCGCAACGCGGCCTGAAGCTCAGCCGCGAAGAAATGGCATTCCTTTCAAAGGGCCTACAACGCAAGAACAGCGCCCAGGGGCCCCTGGTGCTGAGCGGTAGCAATACAACGGCAGGATTGTCCTGGTATCAAGCCAAGGGTGATGCAACTGACGGTCTATCCTGGTATCAAGCCAAGGGTGATGTAACTGACGGTCTATCCTGGTACCAATAAGAATTGATAACTCAACCGCTAATAAAAGCGGTCTTACTAAAAATCGAGAATATTTGGGCAGCGTCTAGCGCATCGACAGACTTCATCACTATCATGCGCCAGTCGCTGCCGCAGTATTTAATCCATTACGACAAAAACCCACCCCAACCACACTGGAGTTTATTACCGATTCTATGTTGCGGAGCCGCCGGAGGCGATGCAGAAGAGGCGGTAGATATTTCTGCAGCCTGGCTGCTGTTCTATGTCGCTGCTCATATATTTGACAATGTTGAAGACCTTGACAAACCGGAAGCCTGGTATGCAGAAGTAGGTACCGGAGTAGCTATCAATGCTGGCAGCGGTTTATTTTTTAGCGCTTCTTTGGCATTAAATGACCTGTACACCAGGCCCGAGTACTACAGAGCTGCTAGAGAAATCAACCGCGCCTTTCAACTGCAAATGATGGCCATGAGCAGTGGCCAGCACCTTGACCTGACACTCCCCCAAATAAACCTGGATTTATATTGGAAAATCGCAGAAGGCAAATCTGGGGCATTTTTTGAACTTGCCTGCTGGGCGGGCGCTCGCCTAGTCAGCGATGATGCTCAACAATTAGACAGATTTAAACAATATGGCAAACATTTAGGTCTCTTATTGCAGTTGCTGGATGATTTACGCGATATCCGCCCTCCTGCCGGCGGACACCCCCTGCCTGAACCAGGCGAGCTCTTACATTCCTTTGCGATGGCCTATGCCATGACGGTTTTTCCCGAAGCACAGCAGATTGGATTTCTGGATATGCTGGGACGCAGCTCGCAGGACACACAAACAGCCCAACAGATTCTGGAAGCTCTACAAAACAGTGGGGTCGATCTTTATTTGCTGACCGAGATCGAAAAACACCGCAGGCTGGCGCTACAAGCTTTAGAAGACGCTCATCCTGCCTCGCCATATCGAGAAACACTGCTTAGCATGCTGCCCGATCTGCGCTCAAGGTAACCCCCCCCACTCTACAACCACCTTACAGATTCTTCGGCTCAGTCTATTTCAATGCTTGCAAAAACATTGCTGTGCTACAATTTAAGGTGGCATGAATAGTCTGGGGCGTACACTTACCGTTCAAACTTCCCGCCGCTGGTGGATCAGTTTCCCTTACCTCCTGGCGCTGATCACCGTTTTTTATATTGGCTGGGCTACCTGGCAGGCAGTACACTATCCCTATGACGGTGTCCGCAGCTTCCATCCCACCGGCTTGGTGAGCGAGATCGACCCCGAATATCCACCTGAAAACACACTTTATCTGGGTGACACAATTCTAACGGTTGATGGCGTCCCATTCCGGGATGCCGTACCACTTTACGCGGGTAAACAGCTTGGCATGCCTGTAAATTTTAACGTTTTGCGCAACCATGAAAACGTTTCGGTTCAAATTACACCTACCCAACCACCTATTACTGAGGTGGCAGTAAGAATAGCCCCACTCCTTGTCGCAATTATATTTTTAGCCATCGGTGTAGGTGTACAGGCTTTCAAGCCAGTATATGAAGGAACTTACCTATTTTTCTTATTTTTCCTCGGTAGCGCAATTCTTCTCACAACCGGGACAATATCATCCATTGGACCACGGTGGACACCAGCTTTATTTTCAATGTTGATATGGATCATTGGACCCCTGGCTGTTCATTTTCATTTTTATTTTCCCCAGGTTACAAATTTATTCGCACGACGCCCATTCCTGATAATTTCATACGCCATAGGCCTATTTGGAGGATTGCCATATCTTCTCCTAGGAATCTCAGCTTTGCGTTCCAGTCCCTGGTATAACCAAATTGTTGCAGCCAGCCGTTTATATGTAGCGATCAATTTATTATTAGTCGTCGCACTTCTGATTTACGCCTACCGTTATGCCCTTTCTCCGGGTGTGCGCAGTAAAATCCGCATCGTGGTCTTAGGTGGCGTGCTCAGCTTGCTGCCATTCATTCAGCTCACCATTCTTCCAGATGCCTTATTACACAAACCGATCATCCCTTATTCCTATTCAATTTTACTTTTAGGAATTGTCCCTGCTACATACGGATACGCCATCTTCCGCCACCGCTTGATCGAAATCGAGAAACACATCAATCGCGGGGCTACCTTCATTTTGATGTATTCCCTTCTTGGGGCAGTTTATCTGATCCTGTATGCCAGTCTTAGCCAGTGGATGCCTGCCGTGACCATCAGCGATCCGTTGGTCAATACCATCCTGGTATTGATTCTTGCCAGCCTCTTTGTGCCCCTTCAACGTCGGGTCCAACGCCTCGTGGATACTGTTTTCTACGGTGGCTGGTACGATTACCGCTCGGCGGTCACCCAGATATCACAAGGTCTGGAGCATGTTAGCGAACTGCGCTTGCTCGCCAGCACGCTATCTGAACGGTTAGCCGAAACGTTACGCCTTGAAGATGCGTGTGTTTTTCTACGCGATCCAAACGGGGATTTTTCCGTTGTTGAAGTCGCCCCGCTACAAAAGATCCGCAGTCAGATCCCGCTACGCTTTGCTACCCTTCCACGTTCTAGCCTGGCATTCTTGCTGCGCCTGGGAGATGAAGTTGGTCGCTCATCGCTGCGCGAAGCTCTTTCAGAAGTTAGCTTCACTCCTGAAGAAACTGAGTTATTGAACACAGAGCAAGACCACCTCTGGGTACCCATCATCGGACATTCCCAGGTACAAGGCATGCTTGCCCTGGGCCCAAAATACGGAGGTGATATCTTCAGCAACGAGGATATCGATATTCTACGGATTGTCGCCCGGCAGATTGGACCACTGATCGAAAACATTCATTTGTTGACCGAGCTGCGCCAACACGCCTCTGACCTGGAACAACGCGTAGAAGAGCGCACGACCGAACTGTACAACGCTAAAGAGCGCGTGGAAGCAATCCTGGGCAGTGTAGGTGATGGCGTGATCGTGACCGATTTGGATAGCACCATCACCACCGTGAACAAGGCCTATGAAGAACAATCCGGGTTAGCAGCCCCAGAAATTATCTCCAAAACATTATTTGAATTGTTCGCAGATATGAATGATCCAGCCACTCTAGATGATATGCGCGCCACACTCCAAGATGGCAGAATCTGGATCGGTGAGCTGATAAGCCGGCGTAAAGATGGCAACACTTTCAACATCCAGCTTACTGTCGCTCCGGTCCGCGATCAGAATGGCCAAATGGTTGGCTTTGTGGGTAGCCAGCGCGACATCACACGCCAGATTGAACTGGCTCGCCTGAAAGATATCTTCGTTTCCGATGTTTCACATGAGCTGCGCACCCCCACAAGTAATATCAGCCTGTATCTGGAGCTCCTCGAGAGCGCACCTGCGGAAAAACGCAAGCACTATCTTAAAGTTTTGATGGAGCAGAGTCAATTATTGCGTAAGCTTGTGGAAGATATCCTCGACCTCTCTCGACTTACGATGGGTAAAGCAAAACGCATCGAATTCACTTCTGTGGATTTAAATACCATCACACAACAGATAGTCTCGGCGCATGCAGCGATGGCTGAAGTCTCAGCCTTGGATCTCCGTTTTGAGCCGGACGCCTGTTTGCCCGCGGTGTACGGTGAGCCAAATCAACTAGCTCGTTTGATCACCAATCTGGTTGCTAATGCCCTGCGCTACACGTCCCAGGGTCAGGTAGTTGTGCGCACCTATACAATAGATCATAAGGTTTGTCTGGATGTAGAAGATACAGGCATGGGCATTGACCCAGAGGATAGACACCATCTATTTGAACGATTTTATCGAGGCCGCAAAGTTCGCCAGTCGTTAATTCATGGCACAGGTTTAGGCCTGGCAATCGTTAAGGAAATCGTCGATTTACATGAAGGGGAGATCGATGTGGCCAGTGAAATCGACAAAGGCTCAACCTTCACAGTACGTCTCCCCATACCATGAGGTGCGTTCTTGAACCATACCATCCTGGTTGTTGAAGATAATGTAGCCATGCGCGAAGCCCTCCAGGCGATTCTTGAGTCAGGGGGATATCATGTAGTGACCGCAGAACATGGCAAACATGCACTCGGACTCATGCAAGACCACCAGCCCGACCTGATCCTGTCGGATATCTCGATGCCGGAGATGGATGGTTTTGCTTTCTTTGACGCGGTGCGTGCCAAACCTGCCTGGGTCAGTATCCCATTTATTTTTCTAACTGCACGCGGTGAGCGCAAAGATATTTTCCTGGGAAAGCAAGTAGGCGCTGAAGATTACCTGGTCAAACCAGTCCTTCGCCTTGAGCTACTCTCCACAATTGCTGCACGTCTGGCGCGCAGTCAAGAAGTCGTGTTGGCGCAAATGGAAAAATCTTACCTGGCCGCGTTGAGCATGCTGGCTGACGCAATTGAACAACGCGATCACTTTTCCCCACCGCATGTGGGGCACGTGGTAGGTTACGCATTAGCAATTAGCAAGCAGTTAAATGGACGCCAAATCGAAACCAAAGCCTTGTATTTTGGCGGCATCCTGCATGATATTGGCAAAATATTAATTGGAGACAATGTACTGCACAAAGCCACACCCCTGGAAGTGGATGACTGGGATGAAGTCCAGCGCCACCCAGAGATTGGTGTAAAACTCATCGCGAATATCGCCTACCTCACTCCAGCAATTCCAGTAATCCGTTATCACCATGAACGCTGGGATGGAAAAGGTTATCCGGAAGGATTGGTTGGCGAAGCTATCCCGCTGGAAGCAAGGATTGTAGCCGTTGCTGATGCTTTAGAAACCATGTTACGTGAGCGCGTATACCGTCAGCCGCTTAGCCCGCAACAAGCCTATCAAGAAATCATCGAAGGCAGTGGCACTCGCTACGATCCGGAAGTCGTAAAGGCATTTTCGGTCGCATGGGATGAAATTAAAGCCCTGATCGAAGACGGTAACTGATCGAACCCCTACTATTCTCAGGAGCGTACTGTGAGTGAAGAACACAAAAGGGAAATTCCCACGCGCCATGGAATATTATGGGATATGGATGGCGTTCTTGTCGACACAAGCGAGTTTCATATCCGATCCTGGCAGCATGTGCTGGAAAATTATGGCATTGCCTTCGACCGGCTGAAATTTCAGCAAGCCCTGGGTATGAACAATGCAGGAACAATTGAATTGCTGCTGGGTCATAAGCCAGACGCCAGGCTGGTAGAGGCGATTGCCACGCGCAAAGAAGAATGCTTTCGCCAACTCATGATAGGGCATGTCACGCCCCTACCAGGAGTGCTTGATTGGTTGCAACGCTGGCATGATCAGCAAATCCCGATGGCAGTGGCTTCGTCAGCCTCTTCCGAAAATATCAATTTCATCATTGATGCTCTACACATCAGGTCATATTTTAACAGCCTGGTCTCTGGCGCCGACATACCCGGCAAACCTGATCCAGCAGTTTTCTTAATTGCGGCCCAACACCTTGGACTACACCCCACTAATTGCATTGTCATCGAGGATTCGATCGCCGGTGTTGAAGCAGCGCGCCTTGCGGGCATGAGATGTATCGCTGTGACGACAACCAACCCGGCGCACGCCCTAATTGCAGCTGACCTCGTAGTCAACAGCCTGGCAGAGCTTAAGCAGGAAAACCTGCTTACTCTACTAAGCCAATAATTCCTCCCTCCGTCAACCGGCGCATATCACTGAGCGCAGCCTCGATTTCTTCAGGGGTAACGGCACGCTCCTCCCTGCTGTGTTTCAGCATTCCTGCCGCTGCGTGTGCCAGTGCAACCTGGCGCACGGTTTGATCGCTCGCCAGAGCCTCTTTTACCAGGCGCGCTCCAGCAGCATATCCAATCAAGGGATTGAGTGCAGTTACAACGATAGCATTCTTCTCCAGCCAGCCCTCCGCCTTGGCGGGGTTGGCCTTTAAGCCGCGCACCAGCTTATCTGTAAAGGCATTTACTGCCCCGATAGTTACCTGCATCATTTCAAACAGATTGTGAGCAATAATTGGCATCATCACATTCAATTCAAGCTGTCCTGCCTGCGCTGCCAAGGCGATCGTGTGGTCGCAGCCCTGAACATGGAACATGGCCATGTTGAGCATTTCCGCCAGAACCGGGTTTACCTTACCTGGCATAATACTCGAGCCTGGTTGAACGGCTGGCAATCTAATTTCGTCCAAACCAGTTGCCGGGCCGGATGCCAATAAGCGAATATCATTGGCGACGCGTGTCAGGGTAATCGCCAGTGTGCGGATAGCAGCCGAGAAATTTGCCACATCAGCCATGGATTGCATGCTTTCGAACAAGTTATCGGATGTAGTTAGCTCCAAGCCAGTTAACTCTGACAGACATCGAACCATGCGAGCATGATATTCCGGGTGGGCATTCAGCCCACTCCCAGTAGCCGTCCCGCCAATCCCCAAACGTCGTAGCCCTTGCGCAGCGCGGGCAATTCGTTCTCCATCTCGCTCTACTGCCCTGGCATATGCGCCAAATTCCTGTCCCAGGCGTACAGGCACAGCATCCTGGAGATGAGTACGTCCAGATTTCACAATTGAGTCGAATTCTGCTGCCTTTTCAGCCAACGCAGCTGCTAGGTTCCCGACCGCCTTCAGTAGCTCATCCAATCGCCACAGGGCGCCTAAACGGATGGCAGTTGGGATCGTGTCATTCGTAGATTGCGCCATATTGACATGGTCATTGGGATTCACCTGGTACTCCCCTATTTGCCCCCCCAGGAGCTGGGTGGCGCGGTTAGCAATGACCTCGTTGACATTCATGTTGTGGCTGGTGCCGGCTCCAGCTTGAAATGGGTCTACAAGGAACTGATCGTCCCAACGCCCTTCCATGATCTCTGCAGCTGCCAGGATAATCGCCCGCGCGCGCGCTGCGTCGAGCAACCCCAGGTCTCTATTCACCTCCGCTGCAGCGCGCTTGATCGTCGCCATCGACCAGACGAACGCCCTCCACGGGCGTAAACCTGAGATCGGAAAATTCTCTACAGCTCGTTGCGTCTGAACACCATACAGGGCATTGCGTGGGACTTGCACCTCCCCCATTGAATCGCGCTCGATCCGGAATTCTGTTTCCACAACCAAACCTCCTCTTATTAGAATAGATAACAATAAACCAGGCAATCGCCTCCAATTTTACCCGTAATTGCTTGCCACCAGACGGTTTTTGCTCTAAAATGAACCCATCCTTATGTTAATCCATTCTGCTTCACAATTGCTCACACTGACAGGCGGCCCCCAGCGCGGCAAGGCTCTCGGCAGCCTGGGTATTATCCCCAACGGTGCAGTCCTGATCCAGGACGAAAAAATAATCGCTGTTGGAACAACTCCCGATTTATTAGCCGCTTATCCGGATGTTCCCACCCTGGATGCTGGGGGCAAAGTGGTCATGCCTGGCTTTGTGGACCCGCACACCCATGCGATCTGGGCCGGTGACCGCTCTGCCGAATTTGAAATGCGCCTGCAGGGCAAAACCTATATGGAAATCCTGAATGCTGGCGGGGGCATTATCTCCAGCGTCAAGGCCACCCGTAGTGCATCACTGGATAAACTTCTCAGCGAAACACGACCCCGCTTGTGGAGTATGTTCACCTGCGGCACCACGACTGCCGAGGTCAAGACAGGTTATGGCCTGCATACCGCCGCCGAGCTGCGCATGCTTCAAGCCCTGCTGGCCCTGGATGCCGAAGGACCGCTGGAGCTGGCGTTCACCTTCCTGGGAGCCCATGCAATCGCCCCTGAATTCCGTGGCGATCCCGACGGCTATACCGATCTGGTCTGCAATACGATGCTGCCGGTACTTAAGGACTGGTGGCCGCACCACGCGCCTTACCACGCCATGCCTTTTGTCGATGTCTTTTGCGAAACGGGCGTATTTAGCCTGGAGCAATCGCGCCGTATTCTAACCGCCGCCCGCGAGCTAGGCTTCCCGCTCAAAATCCATGCCGATGAATTTGATAATCTGGGAGGGGCACACCTGGCAGCCGAATTGGGAGCTGTATCCGCTGATCACCTGGTAAAAACCTCTCCCCAGGATATCCTCGCCCTGGCTTCCAGTGAAACCGTGGCTGTCGCGCTTCCCTGTACGCCGTTTGGTCTGGCCGAACAAGAATATACTCCTGCGAAAGCGTTCCTGGAAGCAGATGGCATCCTGGCATTAGCAACCGACCTGAATCCCGGTACTGCCTGGTGTGAAAATATGCAATTTGCTATTGCCCTGGCCTGCCGCTACATGAAACTGACCCCGGCCCAGGCAATCGCCGCTGCCACGATAAATTCCGCGGCGGCGATTGCACGTGACGAACAGATAGGCTCTCTTGATCCTGGCAAACAAGCCGACCTGATCATCTTAAGCGCGCCCGATTACCGTCATTTGGGATATCGGTTCGGCTCTAACCTGGTTCAAACCGTCATTAAAAAGGGCCGTGTGTACCCGGTCTGATCCTCTCCCCCCAAAACATTATCCATATAGGTCAAAATAACACATGCCAACTCTTCAACAAGCGCAGGCCTGGTACCCCGGCGATGATCCAGTCCACGGATTCGACCATATCATGCGCGTACTCTGCCTGGCCGAACACCTGGCCGCATCAGAAAGAGCCGATCTCGAGATTGTTCGGGCGGCTGTCCTTTTACACGATGCCCAGGAAAGCCCCACCAGGCGTGCTGACCATCACCTGGCTTCTGCGGAATTTGCGCGCCAGGTCCTGCAATTCGAAAACTGGCCCGAAGAGCGCATTCGAGCCGTCCAGCATTGCATCCGCGCCCATCGCTTTCGCGATGATCGCGAACAGCCTCAAACCATGGAGGCTAAGGTGCTTTTTGATGCTGATAAGCTGGACGCAATCGGTGCAATGGGTGTGGCGCGCGCCATCGCCTATGCCATTAAGGCGGGAATGCCGTTCTATGCTCCTGCTTCACAGTGTTTTCAGGATACTGGAGTACTTGAACCAGACGAGCCACACAGCGCCTACCACGAATACCTGTTCAAACTAGAAAAAATCCGAGCGCGTATCTATACCACTAGCGGGCGCGTCTTAGCTGCCGGCCGCCACGCCTTTATGCAATCCTTCTTCGAACAAATGCAAGCGGAGAACGTTGGTGAGCGCTGACAACACCTTGCAATTGTGTAGTGGCTAAATAGATTGAAGAGGATACAATTAGCGCATGTCTGTACCCTATGGCCCAATTCTCATTGCTGAAGATATTCCAAGTATCCTCGAATTACTCCAGGTGACCCTACAATTTAAAGGCTATCCAGTCATAACAGCTCATAACGGGCTGGAAGCCCTAAAGCGCGCAGAAATGGAGCATCCAGCGCTGGTCATTACGGATATCCTCATGCCCAAACTGGATGGGTACCAACTCACGCATCGCTTACGCACCAACCCGAAGACCAGTCACATTCCAATCATTTTCCTCTCTGCCACTTATGTAACCCCTGAAGACAAGGATTTTGCGCTTAAACTTGGCGCTGCACGCTT
>Ga0105106_10004050_pt1 | contig 10438 bp, 9 predicted proteins | sample PPLLaktember2015_5_FD_79109 | JGI IMG/M metagenome (GOLD analysis project Ga0105106, IMG submission 79109) | Freshwater sediment microbial communities from Prairie Pothole Lake near Jamestown, North Dakota, USA - PPLs Lake P8 Core (1) Depth... | ecosystem: Environmental > Aquatic > Freshwater >... | reverse complement strand
ATCATTGTTCGCTGGCGAGATGAGACCAGGAACTCGAAGATCCTCAAGCTCGACTTCCCGGCCGCCTCGCTGGAGCGTGAGCTGACCGAGCGCCGGAGCACCGACGTCTACGGCATCTACTTCGGGTTCGCCAGTGCTGCGATCCGGCCGGAGTCGGAACGCGTCCTCAAGGAGATCGCCGACGCGCTGCTGCATAACCCGGGGTGGAAGCTACGCATCGAAGGACACACGGATGGTCTCGGCGGCGATGCGGCCAATCTTGATCTCTCAAAGCGGCGGAGTGCCGCGGTGCGCGACGCTCTCGTGAGCCGGTTCAAGATCGCCGGCGACCGGCTGGTGGCAGACGGCAAGGGTGAGCGCGCGCCCAAAGCCACCAACGACACCCCCGAGGGTCGCGCGCAGAATCGGCGGGTCGAGCTCACGCGCCAGTAGCGCAGGCCGAACCGCCTACGCAGGTAGTTGTTACGGAGCCGTGCGCGAGGTTGGCGGATCCTGCCTGACTATGATTCGCTCAACAGCCACGATGTGCGGCAGGACGCCAACGCGATGCCGAGCGTGCCGCTACATCGCCTTGAGCTTCGCGATCAAGGCGGTCGCAATTCCGATCGTGTTGGGCTTGACCGCTTCCGCAGTGCGGCCGTCGGGCACGCTCAACTGAATAGTGAAGTGATGCCCCCCGCTCCACACCATCAGTTCTGCATAGCGATCCCGGTTGTTGTGGAAATACGCGGTGTCTCCCACGCCTGAGACCGCCTGCCAATCCTTCGCCGGCGATTTGCGATAAGACTCGGAATTGAGGAACGGGTCGATCTGGACGAAGATGCTGCCATCGTGACACGACGACCCGTGTGACCCGATCGCCTCTTCTTTTCGCGGGAGCAGGTCGCGCATTTTCGGATTCCCGGTGTCGAATTTCGCCACGACATCACGCGTCAGCACCTCGCACGCGCGAATCGCGGGTTTGCCGGACTGGGCAGCGGCCGCACTGGCGGCGGCCAGACAGGCGACGAGCGACAACGACGCGATCACGCGCATAGGTGGTCTCCTCTCACTCTAAGTAACGCACGGTCGAGTGATAGACTCCGTCACAGGTTCGCCGACGCATGGACACTTCCCCAGAAGACGGACCGGACGGCATCCTGCCAATCGTCTACGCCGAGCTGCGACGACTGGCCGCCAGCTACCTGAGCCGGGAGCGGCAGGGCCACACGCTGCAACCGACCGCGCTCGTGCACGAGGCGTACGTGCGGTTGATCGATCAGCGGCAGATCGACTGGAACAACCGTGCTCAATTCATCGGGCTTGCGGCGGTCATGATGCGGCGCATCCTGGTCAACCACGCGCGCGATCGCATCGCCGACAAGCGCGGCGGCGGCGCCGAACACGTGCCGCTGACCCTTGCAGGTGAGGGAATCGGCGCACCCGAGGTCAACCTCCTCGACCTGCACGAAGCGCTCAACGATCTGACGGCGACCGATCCGCGCAAGGGACGGATCGTCGAGCTTAAGTTCTTCGGCGGACTCACCACCGCGGAGATCGCCGAGAATCTCGGGCTCTCGGTCGCAACCGTCGAGCGTGATTGGAAGTTCGCGCGGGCATGGCTCTACCGCGCCATGGCCGGCGATCGCTAACGGGCCGTCAGCTGCTGCGCCGCGACTTGCTCTGGAACGAGCAGCCCTTCGAGCAGCCCCTTCACCACGGCTTCGGTCTTCGAGTGCACGCCCAGCTTGCAGTACGCGTTCTTCAAGTGGAACGAGACGGTGTTGATGCTGACGCCCATGGCGTCGGCGGCGGTTTTCTTGTGATGCCCGTGCAGGAGCAACGTGAGCACGCGAGTCTCCTGCGGGGTCAGTCCGTAGTTGGGTAAGTCGATGCGGTCCCTCATGCGAATCCAGCCTCAACTGGTAACGCACGACGACGAGCCGCAACCCCTCACGGGGCCTTGAACGTGGCCAGATCGGACTCGACCTGCCGCCGCAAGCCAACCGCCGGCCCTGAAGCCGCAGGCGGCAACGTCTTGAGCGCCTGTTCCAGGGTCTTTACCGCCTCATCCTTATGGCCGAGCCGGTAATGCGCCCAGCCAAGGGTATGGAGATACACCGGATTCGGCGAGCCCGCCCGATCGATCGCGCGGTTGGCGTATTGGAGCGCCAGTGCTGGATTGCGGATGTCTTCAACCTCGGTACTGACGAGGGCCCAGGCATATTCATTGAACGCTTCGCCACCAGCGCCCGGCTGTTCGGTCCCGGCACGGAGAAGCGCGAGCGCTTGCTGCGCGTCCTGGCGCGCTTCGGCCGTGCGTCCGGTGGCCACCAGAATGCGGACGCGCTGATTCAGCATGTACGACAGCTCCGTCCGAATGCGTGCGTTGGCCGGATCGGCCTTCGCCAGCGCACCGAGTTCGGTGATCGCCCGGCCAAGCTCCTCGCTCGCCTGCTCAGGCTGCTTGCGGTCGATGTGGACGTTGGCCAAGTAGGTATGCGACACGGCGAGCCGCCGCCGGACTTCTGCATCCAGCGGGTTCTTCGTCAGCAATGCCTCGTGCCGCCGAATCGCTTCTTCCAGGGTCGCCGCCGCATCGTCGGGCTGGCGATTCAGACGCAGGGCGTTCCCGAGCCCGGTCGCGTTGACGGCGCGCATCACGAGGATGGGGCGATCGTCCGGCTTTTCCTTGAGCAGTTCTTCCGTCAGCGACAAGTTGCGCTTGCAGTTGGCGATGGCACCTGGCAGATCACCGATGGGGATGAGCGTGGTGCACAGACGCGCCGTCGTTTCGGCAAGCGCCGCCCGAGCCACCGACGGCGACGGCACGCCCGCTTTATAGGCCTCTTCACGCGTGGCCAGCGCCTCTTGAAATCTCACGACGGCATCCTTCATGGCGCCTCGCGCGAAGTCGGCATAGCCGATTCGCATCGTGCTGGTCGCCATGTCGAGTCGTGCCGGCAGCGAATCCGGTGCGCCGGCCGCAAGCGTGCGCCTGATCGCTTCGGCCTTCCGATAACTCTTGATGGCACCGTCTATGTCACCGAGATTCGCAGCGCCCGGATTGCCCTGCACGTCGCCAACGCGGTCGTAGGCCGCGGCCAGTTCCTTCTGCAGCTCGCGATCGTCGCCGGCTTCGCTGGCGAGGCTGTCGAGATACTCCAGCGCTTTGCTGACCACCAGCAGCCGCGCGGGTGTCGATCCGGGCAGCGTGGCGATCGCATCGTGGAAATCGAACAGGAACGATGTCGACAGGCGGCGGACATCCGCAAATCGCCGCTCGGCTCGTGCCCGCTCGGCCCTGGCGACTCGTGCCTGCCAGCTGGTGGCGATCACGCCGCCGACGAGCGAAAGCAGGATCGCCGCCGCGGCGGCGACGCCGAGCTTGCGACGCCTTACGAATCGGGTGGAGCGATAGGTGAACGAATCTCCTCGCGCGATCACCGGCCGCGCGGTCATGTGTCGACGCACATCCTCGGCCAGGAGCGCGACCGACTCGTACCGTTCGGCAGGATCGCGCCGCATCGCGGTCAGCGCGATCGCATCCAGATCGCCCCGCAACCTCGCCGCCGCCCGGTCACCGCGGCGAGCGGCCACGACGCTCGGCTTCGCAGCTTCAGTGTTCGCAACGATCTCGCGGACTTCGCCAGCGGTTTTCCCGGTGACATCGTACGGGCGTTCGCCGGCGAGCAACTCGAACAGCAGAACGCCGAGTGCATAGACGTCGGAGACCGTCGTCACGCGCTCGCCGCGGAGCTGTTCGGGACTCGCGTACTGCGGCGTCATCGCCTGCGCGGCGAACGCCGTCACGACCGCCGGCGCTTCGTCGGACGCTTCGACGAGCCTGGCGATGCCGAAGTCGAGCAGCTTCGGCACGCGATCCGACGTGACCAGGATGTTCGACGGCTTGATATCGCGATGCACGACAAGGTGCTGGTGCGCGTAGGTCACCGCGGCGCATATCTGCAGAAAGACGTCCAACCGCTCGTCGATGGAGAGGCGATGCGTCCGGCAATATTCGTCGACGGGAAGACCGTCGACGTACTCCATCACGAAATAGGGAAGGCCCTCGCTGCTGGTACCGCCGTCGAGCAGGCGCGCGATGTTCGGGTGTTCGAGCCCGGCGAGGATCTGACGCTCGTGTCGAAAGCGCTCCAGCACGGCGTCGCTGTCCATGCCGCGCTTGATGAGTTTGATGGCGGCGCGCATCGTGAACTGCGCATCGTCACGCTCGCCAAGAAAAACGGTGCCCATGCCGCCGCGACCCAGCTCGCGCACGATGCGATACGGCCCGATGTGACCGGATTCCGGGAGGACCGTCGAGGCAATGTGCTGGATTCCCGCCGCCGCATCGCCGACAAACGCACTCGCCTGGCCGTCAGCGTGGAGGAGCCGTTCCACTTCCGCGCGCAGTTCGGCATCGTCGCCGCAGGCAGCCGCGAGCGCGGCCGCCCGGCGCTCGGGCGGCAGCTCGAGCATGGCGTGAAAGAGATCCTCGAGTTGTTGCCAGCGCTCGGGGGCCATGGGCGTCATCTTACGGTACGGTGGTCGTGCCGGCGATCCAAATTCCACGGTGTCCGCGCCGCTGCGATCGTATCCACCGATGCCGCTCTGCGCAGCTACATCGGCAGGTAGTTTAGTTTCGCCCGACCTACCTACCCGCGTAGTTGGCTGTGCGCGAGCGCCTTTCATACGATGTCTTCATGAAAAGACTTGCTGTCGCGTTATCGCTCTCACTCGTGGTCGCGGCGTGCGGCGGCGGCGATGCCGCGAAGGATCCAGGCGCCACCGGCGCCGCCGCCGGAGCGAAGCCGGCCGATACGCGCCGGCCGACGGAGGAGTGGACGCCGTCAATCCGCACGGCCGCCGAGCCGAACGATCCATGCGCATGGATTCCCGCTGCCGATGTCGAGGCGGTCATGGGAAAACTCGCGGAGCCGCCGCGGAAAGAGGACGGCTGCCTCTATACCTTCGTCTTGCCTGAAGCCGTCGCCGCCAAGCGCCAGCAGGCCAAAGACGTGCAGCAAAAGCTCGCCGAGAAGTTCGGGAAACCTGATCCGGAGCTCACCGGCCCCGGCTCACTCTTTGCCGTGCAGCAGGACCCGCGCTCGTATGCCGTGAGCGTGAGCGTCGACGTCAGGGGAGAAGTGGTCGGCGAGCAGGCCATGGATGCCATGGCAAAGCAGATGATGGGCATCGGCGGAAACGAGGCGCAGTCGGTGCCGGCGACGGCGAAGGCCGCAACCGACTGGGACGACGTGCGCAGGATTCCGTACGGTTTCATGGGCCGTGTGGGACACGTTCAGGTCAACGTGCAGGCGAAGTCGCCCGACGTTCCGAAAGAGCAAATGCGCGCGCTCGCCGAGCGTGTACGCGATCGCATTCCCGATCTGCCGTTCGCGATCACCAACCCTTATCAGATCATTCAACTCGGAACTGTCGGTGACGCCTGCGGCCTCCTGACGAAGGCCGAAGTTGAAGCGGTTCTTGGACCGCTCTCGGTCGAGCCGTATCGCTCGTCCTCGAATTGGCCGCCGTTGGCGCATGGCAAGGGCTTCGCCTGCGCGTACTTCACGCCCGGCCACCACGTATTCGTGGTGTCACCGACATGGAGTGGTGGCGGTGACAACTTCAAGATGGAGAAAGGCATTGGCGGGCTGGTCGGACTGGTCGTGCCCAAAGAAGGAATCACCGTCATGAGAGGCCCCTGGGACGCCGCGCAAGTGGGCATGAACGGCGCACTGATGTTTCTGAAGGGTGACAAGTTGCTCGAGGTGTATTACCGGACGTCGCGGGCGACGCGCGAGGATGCCATCAAGCTCGCCGCGACGGCGATGCAGCGGCTGGCGCCGTAACAAGTTCCTGGATCACGGCTTCGCGCAGTCGCGCACCAACTCGACGCGCCGATTGCGCGCCCTTCCGGCGATGGTGTCGTTGGTTTCACGCGGCCGTCGCTCGCCGAAGCCCGTCGATGCCAATCGCGCTGCCGCGATGCGGTAGTCCCGGATGAGCGCGTCCTTCACGGCCGCAGCGCGCCGCGACGACAGATCGTCGTTGTACTTATCGGTGCCGACGTTGTCGGTGTGTCCCTCGATCGTGACGCTCCAGGGATGCCGGGCCAGCAGATCCGCAATCGACTGCAGCGCGGCTGTTGACTGCGGATTGATCGTGGCGCGGTTGAAGTCGAAATACAGGCCGGGCACTTCGACGCGGCACCCCTTCGCCAGCGCTGCTTCAACGGTGTTCTGCGGCAGCGGATAGTCGATCTTCACGATCTCGCGAGCCGAGTCGAACGTGAACGGAAAGCCCTCTCCGACGCCCCCGACCGCGAATCGCAACGTCAGCGGAAATCGAGGATGGTCCAGCAGCAGGAACTCCCACGGCCGGACGACGTTGCCGTTGTAGGTCAAGCGTCCGCGCACCTGAATCGCCGGCAGCTCGACACGGGTTCCGTTCAGCAGAACTTTGAAGGGCACCGGCGTTTCGCTGATGCGCTCCAGCGTGCCGCTGCTGGTCGAGAGGTGATTGAAGTTGCGCACTGAGTATTGGGCGCGGCCTGTCGTTCGCAGATCGCGCAGCACCGCAAGCGAGGGGCCAAGCGCAGTCGTCCCGGTCAACGTGGTGGCGTCGTTGGTGTGGAACCCCAGGATTTGCAGCCGCGCATGGCCGACGTCGGGTGTGGGCAGCCGCCGCTCGATGTTCAGATTCAGCTGCTGTTTCCGTTCGTCCAGGGCATCGATTCGCGTTGTCAGGACGATCTGATCCGCCGTAACGGCGCTCACGCTCACGACCATCTCGTAGTCGCCCGTGGCGATGTTGCTGCCGGCCGCAGCCGCGTTCGGATTGTTGACGGCGAGCACGAACGTCAGTCCCGCGACGACGGGAATCTCCGGCGCCTTCGGCGTGCCTTGCGCCGACAGCCGCAGGGTGCCCGACGCGACGAGCGCGGCGAGCAGGATCAGGGTAGGACGATGCGAGGAGCGCATATGACGAAGGTGCCGCGAAGCTATGGTTTGCCGAGGATCATGCTTGGCACCAGGCCAACGAGCCCAACGCCGAAGCCCCGCATGTTCGGGCCGGTACGCACCACGCCGGCACCATCGGGGTTCACGCCCGCTTCGACGATGGCAGTTCCCTTGCCATCGTTGAGTTCCATCAGGCCGGCGCCCGTGTTCGTGCCGGCGACGAACACCCCGGCCACTTGCTGGGCGTTCCGCACAGCGAGGTGACCCGCGTTCTTGTTCACCGACAGTTCGACTTTCGTGGCCCCAGCGGCATCGGCAAGTCCGACATATCCGGTACCGTCGCGCGCTTGCCCCAGATACGCGACGTTCTTGCCTTGGGCGTTCGTGATCATCAAGCCATATCGCTTGTCCGGCAGTAGACCGAGGTGGACTCTGTCCTGGCGCTGTTCTTCGAATCTCACGTGGCCGGCGTGGATCTGCGCTGTGCTTTGACCGTCCGGAGTTCGCGTGAGGAGGGAGCCGCCGAACGTGTCGGTCGCGACGATCGACACGACATTCTTGTTTTGCAGGTTGTAGAACTGCGCTTCCCAATCATCAATCTTGAGTATGGGCGCGCCTTTGTCCGTGACGACCGTGAAAGGCGCCGTCACTCGACGTCTCCCGCTGAAGGTGCTGCGACGCTCGAGGTCTTTCAGCCTGCTCTCGAACTTCTCGATGCGGGCGTTGTCCTCCTTGCATTCGGGATCGTCCTGACTCGGGACGTGAATCCGAACCCGTTGCTCCTCCGGCTCGCACGGCACGGCGGCTTCGATCACCCGTAACGTGCCATCCGCGGCGGCGCACGTGTGGACCGTAATGGTGCCCGGAGCCGCAAGGATGTCTTGACGGGAGGTGATCGCCACAACGGCGACGATGGCGCCGCAGCCAAAGGCGGAAACACTCGCGAACAACCTGGCCTTGGTCATCACTTCTTACCTTCGATGTAGCTGGCGGGGAGGCCAATGAATCCGAGGCCGTGCTGGAAGGCCCCTGGTCCCGCACGGACCGCGCCGATGCCGCTGGCGAGCATGCCGGCTTCCACCATGACGACGTCCGCGTTGTTTCTGAGTTGCAGCAGTCCCGAGCCATTAGGGCCTGTCGCCGACAGCGCCGCGACCGTCTTGCCGTCCCCGTCGATGATGCGCGCGATGCCGGGTCCGGTTTGTTCTGTTGGATGTACTGACGCGCGCGTGCTGCCATCAGTGTCGTTGACCAGGGCGAGACCTGATCCCACCGTCGATTCACCCAGCGCGGCGAGCAGGTTCCCCTTCAGCGACACGGCCAGCGCATACGTGCCGTCACGCTTCGCCAGCCTGATTGGAGTCATCGCGCCGGCAACAACGTCGAGGCCGGAACGATCGGTGAATGAAAAGAGCGACGACTGTATGGCAGTCCTCTCGGCAGAGTACGTCCCAGGACGGACGGCGCCAGACATGACGCTGAGATCACCCCCTGTCGGATACGCCCCGATGCGTGCGACCGGCACGCCAATCGCGTTGGCAATCGTCGTGGACGCGTTATCCGATCCGGTCTCAACCGAGAACACGTTGATGCCGGCTTCATTGGTGACGTGAAACGGAGCCATGGCTGTCCGATCGAGCAGGCGCTCGTCGCTGCGTCCTTCGAGCGTGTCCAAACGCCGCCCTAGCGCAGCGAGATCCGGCTTGCGCTCCCGCTCGCACGGCCGCTCGTACTTTGGTGGCTTCAAGACGATTCTGCGGTCGCCTGCCGGACACGCAGACGAGGTGCCGACCTGACGCATCACGCCATCGGGATTGGCGCACACCACGACGGCATCTTCTTCTGACTGCGCGGCCACCTGGACCCACATCGTGTGTGACGCGGCAACGGTCGTCACGCCGAGAGCAAAGGCGAATAACGATTCTTTGAACACCATCGATCACTCCAGGCTGGTTGTGGCCACGATCAGGGGATATTGGGCATGCAGGCAGGCGGCGCCTGACTTCCGCACCCCATGAAATAGCTGCCCGGCAATGCCGACTTTGGAATCAGCGGAAGTCCGAGCGTCGGGCCGGCCGCCACGAGGCCGTACCGGTTGTTGACGCCGCCCATTTTGATGGCTGACATGCCCTGCGAGTTGTCGATCTCGAACAACCCTCCGCCGCTGGACTGCTCGAGCAACGACACGCCCGAGCCTATCTCGTCCTTCTGCACCCGGATCATGCCGCGTCCACCAGGAACTGTCAGCGATGCTTTGAGGCGACCAGCGAGGTCTCCGACCAGGAGCGCGCCGGTGTTGTCCATGGATGTGCCGATCCCGGCGATGAGTCCGTTTGCGGAGGGGAATCGAAGTGATGCTGAATTCGTGTCTTCTTTGGCCAGCAGGCTCGCCCGAACCATACCGGCCTCGGTGACCAGCAGACCAGAGGTGGTGCCCATCGCCCCCAGCGACGCTTCTCTCGCTCCGCTGGGCGAGCTGGCCGTGAAATGCCCGCCATACTCCGAGACTCTGAATGCGGAGACGATCGAACCGCTCTCGTTATACACGCTGACGCCGTCGGGCCCGACGCGGAACATCGGTCGCTCTCGATCGTCGACGACTTCGAAGTACGGAGCGTTTTCGAGCGCACGAATTCGCCGGTCGAGAGCATTCAACTCCGCGTTGTCACGGTTTTCCGAAGGCGGAGGCTCATTGAAAGGGGGACACTGTTCGCAGGTCTCTTCGAGTTCGAGACTCACTTCTCGTTGGCCGGGCGCACAGTCACCCTCGGGGCGCGGCGCATGGACCACGCTGTCGGCGGCCACGCAGACAACGACGACGTCGTCGTCAGTTCGCGGTGGTTTCTGAGTCTGTTCTGTCTCAGCACCGGTGCCCATCTCGGCGACGCCGCCCTGCGACGCAAGCGTGAGCCAGATTGCGGCAGCGCCTCCCGCCGCCGCGGCCGTCGCACCGATTCCGACCAACATCGTTCGCACGTCCATGTTGAAAACTACCTTGAGAGTTGAAACGTCAATAGCTGCTCGTACAGGTAGGTATCGCCCAGGGCGATGTGCCGCCTGAGGCCCGCCCGTTCTTTGCGGGCCCGACCTCCGGGCGTTCTAGCGCGGCTTTGGTCTCTTCGCGGGACCCGAGGGAAGCACGCATCAACTTGCGCCCGCGCGTGTGTGGGCACCGCCGCCAGGAAAAGAAGTGCCCACATCGCTGCTGTGCGCATCGCCACTGCCTCCCGACCACTACGCACATCCTGTTGCCGATTTCCCTCACTGAGGGCTTCCGTGCAGTTTTCGTGCGCTATGTGCTGGGATCCTCTCATGCTCGATCTGTTCTTTCCGGGCCGCAGCGTCGCATTCGAGAGCTCGCTCGCGCCGGAAGAAATGGCGCACCGTCTCCAACAGGAGATCACGGCGCCGGCATCGCCGTTCTTCGATCGCCGCACTCAGCTTTTCCGAGGCAATTTCGCCGACGGCCGGTTTCAAATGATGCGCATCGT
>Ga0105106_10004049_pt1 | contig 10441 bp, 6 predicted proteins | sample PPLLaktember2015_5_FD_79109 | JGI IMG/M metagenome (GOLD analysis project Ga0105106, IMG submission 79109) | Freshwater sediment microbial communities from Prairie Pothole Lake near Jamestown, North Dakota, USA - PPLs Lake P8 Core (1) Depth... | ecosystem: Environmental > Aquatic > Freshwater >... | reverse complement strand
TGCCCCGCCGCTGTTACCGGGGTTGATGGAGGCATCCGTCTGCAACAGCCCCGAGCATGCATAGTCGCACTCCTGATTCTTGAAGGCCCGGTCGATGCCGCTGATGACGCCCGTGGTGACGGAATTCTCGAGCCCCAGGGGATTGCCGATGGCCACGACGGTCTCGCCGATCATCAGGGTCTTCACGTCGGCAAACCGGACGGCACTGAGCTCCCGGGCCGGCTCGATCCGGATCAGGGCAAGATCATCCAGGGTGTTGACCTTGATGACCTTCGCCTCGGCCACGGTGCCGTCGCGAAGCACGGCGTAGATGGTCGTCGCCCGGTGCACGACGTGGGCATTGGTGACGATGAGGCCGGCCTTGTCGACGATGACGCCGGAGCCCAGGCTCTTGAGCTTCACCGTCCCCTCGGAGTAGTCCTCGCCGAAGTACTGTTTGAAGAAGCGGTCGAGCCGCTCGCCGTACTGGCCCCAGGCGGGGTGCTCCTTGAGATCGACGAGTCTCTCCGTGCGGATGTTCACGACGGAGGCGGCGTTGTCCCGGACGACCCGCACAGCGGGCGTTTCGCGGGGGCTTTTCACGGGCGCGGCACAGCCGGCAAGGACGAGGACCAGGCATGCGAGCACACCCAGAACGAAACCTTTTTCCCGGTTCATGGCATGCCCCCTTACAGAGATTTATTGAACTATAAGCCATTTCGCGGTCGAACTCAAGCTCCTGTCCCGAAGCAGTGCAGCGTTGAAAAGACACGGATAAAAAGTTCTTGACCCTATACCCTGACTCCCCTATAAAGCACCTTCTTCTGAAGGGGAGTAGCTAGTGAGGCAAGGGCAACATACTGGCGGAGACGCCCGGCCTTGCCGTTGGCCAACGCCAATTAGCGAGACCTTAGGATGTTCTCACAGCTCCCGTAATCGTCGCGGGGATCACCGCGGTTGCCCTGGCCGTGTACTGGCTCGGCAGGGACGACATCCGGAGGCTGACCGGGCAGGTGCCGAAGGTGGACTGAAGAAATTCCGGTGGAGAAGGAGAGGCCCCCGTCCCCATCGCTGTGTGCCTCCCTGCGTCTGCAATCGATTTCAACTTAAGGTATTTCGACGTGACAAATCAGGTTTTCCCCGATTGGAGGATGCTTGCAACTCTTGTTACCCTGCCACCAAGGCAAAAGACCTGGGGAGCAAAAGGCGAAAATGAATCTGCTGGAAAACAGGGACGTATGTTTGCGGCTGGTATCCAATCGCGGGACGGCGAAAAATGTCTTCCAGGGAAAGGATGACTTCTACGAGGAATCTCAATTCAACGAGATGCTCACCCTCGAGAAGAAGCGTTCTCAGCGTTCGATGCGGCCCCTGATGCTGATGCGGCTTGACCTCTCCGGCCTGATGGATCCCAACCCGGCTGATGTGCGACGCAGGCTGCAGCAAGCGCTTGCATCCTGCATCCGCGAGACGGATGTCCGCGGATGGTGCAAGCGGGGATCCGTAGCGGGCATCGTCTTCACGGAGCTCCAATCGGCCGCGCTCCATGTGCGGGACATCCTCATCCGGAGGGTCATGGCCGGGCTGGTCGGTCAGATCGAGCCCAACGTATTGTTCAAGATCACGGTGACCTTCCACGTGTTCCCCGAGGACGAGGCAAAGGGCCCTTCCTGCGGTCACTTCGCGCTGGACTGCCACCAGGATCTTGCGAAGAAAACCGCCAAGCGCGATTTATCATCACGGGTCAGGATTCTCAAGGATGTCGTGGCGAACTTCTTGATGACGTAACGGATCTCATTGCAGCCGATTGCTTATCCGCATCCACGGCTTCTCATAACCACCCCTCCTCCTCCACCCCATCCGGCCCCCCCTCTTACCGGATGGGGTGGACTTCATTCATGATCCTGTCACGTGTTGTGGAATCGAGCCGGAGTGATGAAACGCGACAGGCAGACGGCCGGGGACGATATCGAACGGCTGAATCGCTGAACCTGGCACGCCCGGTCCGGACAAAAAAAAAGAACACTCCGGCATTGCCGGCGCGCCCCGTCGGGGATTCCGCTTTGCTTCGTGACGGATTAAAGAGCCTGAAGACCGCATGCGCTGCGGATCGCCGAGGCAAGCTCAACGAAGTCGGAGCCCTTCAGGACGTATCCGGCGGCGCCGGCGGCAATGACGCTCTGCACGAGGGGACCGCTGGAGTACATGGACAGCATGATCACCTTGACCTCCGGCCTGTCCTTGATCAGATGCCGCATCGCTTCGATCCCGTTCATTCCCGGCATGCTGATATCCATGATCACGACATCAGGGGAAAGCCTGCGGGCCACCTCGATGGCTTCCCTGCCGTCGATGGCCTCTCCCACGACCTCCATGCCCGGCTCGGCATTGATCAATCCCCGAAGTCCGTCCCGAAACATCTTGTGATCGTCAACGAGCATTACCCTGGTATTCATCCGTTTCCTTCCCGAGAGGCCCTGAAGCCCATCGCCCGGTCAGCCTGCCATTGGTTCCTCGTTTATGATTACCGCAACAGGAGGCGGAAATATATCAGGAAAACCCCTAATTTGGATGAGAAATTTGCTTAGATGCCCTCATCACCCCCGAAACCGGGTCGACACCCGGATGATTTCATTATACTTTCAGACCAAAGATGTCTTAAAATACCAACGTACATCTCGCACGACAATCGACGGATAACCGAAGCAGGCGACCGGATCGTGGTCTAGGCGGATTTGATCCTCTAAGGGTTTCCCGGCCCGTTCCGGAAGGATGGTCTTATGGGACATTCAGCACAGAGTTCCGGAAAGAAACGGTTTTGGTCCGACCTGTTCGGCAAGCCAGATACCCTGCCCGTTTTCCTGTTCATCCTGTTCTTCGTCATCCTCTACGCCGCAGGTCCTGAGCTTCGGTCCTCGAAATATGTTTTTGAGCCTCCCTGGCTGATCTTTGCGCTGAACGCCGTTTTTATCACGGGCCTGTGCCTGTTGATCGCCGGGCTGTGTTTCAGGAGTTTTCTGCGCGGAGGGTTTCTGAACGTGCTGTTGCTGGGCTGCGGGGTGCTCACCTTCGGCCTGTCCTCCTTCGTTGCCGGGTGGCTGATCCACCCCCCCGACAGCCCGAACAACGCGATAACGATCCACAACATCGGAGTCTTCTGCACGGCCGTTTTCTTCTTTGTGAGTTCCCTCTACTCCGCATTCGGAATTTCGCCGGATATCGGGGGTCGCAGGGGCCTGGTTGCCGTCCTGGCCTACACCGGGGTCCTTGCGACGGGGACGATCCTGACATCCGCTGCCATGCTTCATCTGACCCCGCCTTTCTTTATCGCCGGTGAAGGCCCCACGGTCATCCGCCAGGTCGTTCTCGCTGTCTCCACCACGCTCCTTACCCTGTCCGCCATCCTGATGATGACGGTTTACTCGGAGAGAAGATCCGGCTTCATTCTTTATTTCGTCAACGCGTTGCTGCTGATCGCTGCCGGTCTCGTCGGCGTTGCCCTGGGGCCCCCCGGCAGCCCCCTGAACTGGCTGGGGCGGGCGGCGCAGTACCTGGGGAATGCGTACCTGCTGGGCGCTTCGATGAAAGCCCTTGGTGAGGCAAAAAGCAAAAGAACGACAATCGAAAAAGCCCTGGCCGATTTCTTCAGAAAGTCCGAGACACACTACAGGGCCCTCGTCGAGATGGCGGCCGATGCCATCGTCTCCATCGACCGCGCGGGAAGGATCATCCTGCTGAATCCGGCCGCCGGGGAACTATTCGGGTACGGCCGGGATGAGGCCACCGGTCAAAGCCTGGTGGAGCTGATGGTTCCCGCACAGTCCAGGGAATTCTTTTCCGCGTGTCTGTCCGGTGACCGCGATCGCAACATGGAAATGATGCTCATGAGAAAGGACGGTTCAATCTTTCCCGCCGAGTTGTCCTTCTCTCCGGAGATGAAATCCGATGGAGGCTCCGAGAAAACAATCATCATCCGTGACGTCACCGAGCGCAGGCAAGCCGAGGAAACCGTTCGGAGCGCGGCGCTGTTCCCGATCCAGAATCCCCAACCGGTCTTGCGAATCCACCTGGACGGAACCCTGCTCTTCGCGAATCATGCTGCAGAGACGGTCCTGAAAGAATGGCGGGCCGAAAGCGGCAACGGGATTCCGACCCGGGTTCGCCAGGTCGTCGAGACCTCATTGAACGAAGGCGCTTCGCGGGAGTTCGAGATGCTCGTTGCCGGCCGGGATTTCTTATTCGTCGTAACGCCCATCGCAGGGTGCCATTATGCGAACCTCTACGGTTGGGATGTAACCGAGCGCAAATCCGCCGAGGAGTCGCTGCAAGAGGCCAAGGACTATGCAGAAACCCTCATCCAGACGGCCAACGTGCTCATCGTGGGTCTGGATTCATCCGGTAGCGTGCAGACCCTCAACGACGCCGCGGAAACGATCACCGGATACACCCGAGCAGAACTGCTCGGCCGGAACTGGTTTGAGGTGGTGGTGCCAAAGGACCGTTTTCCTCACGTATGGGATGAATTCCTGCGGCTGCAGGACAGTTTTTTTCCCTCTGAATTCGAGAATCCCATCGTGACCAAGGACGGCAGGGAGCGGGTCATGTCCTGGCGCAACAGCGAAATTCGCGAGGGGGAGCGGGTGAGGGGAACGATTTCGTTCGGAATCGACATCACCGATCGCAAGAAGGCGGAAGAATCTGTTCAGGCCTCCTATGACTTGCTCAAGATCGCGCAACGAGCCGCAAAGGCCGGGCTATGGGGTTGGGATATTTCAACGGGGACGCTCACGTGGTCGGAAGAGTTCTACACGCTGTTCGGCCTGGACCCCATGGCATCGGCATCGTTCGACACATGGATGGGTGTCCTGCACCCGGATGACCGGCAACCGGCGATGGAGAGAATCAATCGCTCGATCCGGGATGGGAACCCCCTTGAAAACGAGTATCGCATCATCCGCCCCGACGGGCAGGAACGCTGGATTCGCGTGTGGGGCAGTACCTTCTACGATGAGAACACTCGGCCACTGAGCATGTCCGGCATCTGCATCGACACAACCGAGAGCAAACGGGCCGAGGAGGCCCTGCGCCGCAGTGAGGCGAGATATCGCTCGTACATCGAAGTCACCGGCCAGATGGGTTGGACGACCAATGCCGACGGCGAGGTCGTGGACGACGCCCCCGGCTTACGACAATACACAGGCCATACCTACGACGAGATACGGGGCTGGGGCTGGTCAAAGGCGCTTCATCCCGACGACGTCGAGATCACCCTGGCCGTCTGGCGGAAAGCCGTCGAAGAGAAACAGGGCTACGAGACCGAGTTCCGCCTGCGCCGGCATGACGGGGTCTACCGGCATTTCCTGGCCCGGGGCACCCCGATCCTGAATGATGACGGCAGCGTGCGGGAATGGGTGGGCACCTGCGTCGACATCACGGAACGCCGCAAGCAGGAAGAAGAGCTACAAAAGCTCAACCGGACTCTCCGGGCGCTGAGCCGCAGCAACGAGGCCCTCATGCGCGCCGAGGAGGAGTCGGCCTTCCTGGAGGAGGTCTGCCGCATCGTCATCCAGGATTGCGGCTATGCCATGGTCTGGATCGGCTATGCCTCCGATGACGAAGAAAAAACGGTACGGCCCGTCGCCCATGCCGGTTTCGCCGGAGGGTACCTGGAAACGTTGAACCTGACCTGGGCGGACCGGGAACGGGGCCGGGGACCCACCGGAACTGCGATCCGGACCGGGAAACCGATCCTGTGCACCGACATGCTCATCGATCCACGGTTCGAGCCCTGGCGCGACGAAGCCATCAGGCGAGGTTATGCCTCGTCTCTTGCCCTGCCCCTGCTTGACGGCGGGAGGGCCTTCGGTGCCGTCACCATCTATTCGACCCAGCCCGATCCTTTCTCCGAAGAGGAAATCAAGTTGCTGTCCGAAATGGCCGACGATCTGACCTACGGAATCGACTCGCTGCGCCTGCGCCAGCAGAGCCGGCAGACCCTGCAGGCCCTGCAGAATAGCGAGGCGCGATTCCGGCAGCTGGCCGACTCCATGCCGCAGCTGGTCTGGACGGCAGAGCCCGATGGCAGGGTGGACTATCACAACCGCCGCCTCTCTCTCTTTGCAAGCCACGGGCTATGGACGCCCAATGTTCACACCGAGGACCGTCCGCGGACAATTGAGGGGTGGAAGAGGGCGGTCCAGACCGGGTCGCCCTACGAGATCGAGCATCGCATGCAGCTCGCCGACGGCCGGTTTCGCTGGTTCCTGACTCGCGCCGTCCCCGTGCCCGATGAGGCAGGGCATGTGATGAAGTGGTACGGCACATCGACGGACGTGCACGACCGCAAGCAGGCCGAAGAGGAGAGGGAAATCGCGCGGATCGAGGCCATAAACGAGAAGAACCGCCTCGAAGCCCTCATCAAAACCCTGCCCGTGGGTGTTGCACTGGTCGACACCGAAGGCGGAACCATCCAGTCCAACGATATGTTCGAACAGGTCTGGGGCGGGCAAAGGCCCGAGACGAGATCGGTCGACGATTATAACAAGTATAAGGCCTGGTGGATCGACTCGGGTAGGCAGGTCCAACCCGAGGAATGGGCCTCGGCCCTGGCCGTTCAGAAAGGAGAAACCGTAACGGGCCAGCTGATGAAGATCGAGCGGTTCGACGGCACGGGCGTATTCGTCATGAACAGCGCCGCCCCGATTTATGCCTCCGACGGCCGGATCGCGGGTAGCGCCGTGGCCATCCTGGACATCACCGAACGCATCGAGGCCGAAGAGGCGCTGCGGCAAAACGAGGCGCGTTTCCGCCTGCTCTCCGGAACCGCAGGGAGCCTGCTGTCTACCGACGACCCCCAGGACCTGATCGATAAGCTTTGCCGGGACGTCATGGAGCACCTGCACTGCCAGGCCTTCTTCAACTTCCTGGTCGACGAACGTGCAGGAAGGCTCCGCCTGAATGCTTGCGCGGGCATCCCCGAGGAGGAGATCCGAAAGTTCGAGTGGCTGGACTTTGGGGTTGCCGTCTGCGGCTGCGTTGCCCGGGACAATGTGCGAATCGTCGCTGAAGACATCTTCCACACGCCCGATGTGCGGACCGAGCTGGTCCGGTCCTACGGGATTCAGGCCTACTGCTGCCACCCGCTGAAGGCCCAGGACAGGGTTATCGGCACGTTGTCTTTCGGAACAAAAACCCGGGCCCGCTTCACCCCTGAGGAGGTTGAGCTGATGCGGATCGTGGCCGATCAGGTCGCCATCGCCATGGAGCGAATCCGGGCCCAGCAGGAGATCCGAAAAAGCGCAGAGGAATTGCGGCTCGCCAACGAGCAGCTGGAGCAGAGGATCCGGGAACGAACGGCAGAGCTGATGCTGACCCTGGAGGATCTCGAAAAGAACCGGGGTGACCTGCGCAAGCTCGCCGCGGAGCTGGTCTTGGCGGAAGAGCGGGAGCGCAAGAGAATCTCCGTGGTCCTACACGACGAGGTGGCCCAGACACTGGCTGCGACGAAAATGCGCCTCGACCTGCTCAGGAGCCTGACGGGCGGCGCAGAATTCCGCATTGCCATCTCGGAGGCCCAGGAGCTGCTCGGGCAGTCCATCCGGCAGACACGGGCCCTTATGACGGACATCAGCAACCCCGTACTCTACGACATGGGGCTTCGGGTGGCCGTGGAAGCGCTCGCGGAGGAGGTGAAAGCCAGGCATGGCATCTCCGTCTCATGCTCGTTCGGCGGAAAGCTCAGAAACCTGGGGCAGGACATGGAGGTGATGATCTTCCAGGTGGTGAAGGAGCTGGTGCAGAACATCGTCAAGCACAGCCGGGCCCGGAATGCAAGCATCCGGGTCGTCGAGGAAAAGGATGCCATACGAGCGGTCGTCACCGATGACGGGCTGGGTTTCGAGACCGGCCATATCGGCATCGTCCGATCCGAGGGAGGGTTCGGCCTCTTCAGCATCCGAGAAAGGGTGAAGTCGTATGGCGGGAGAATCCATATCAAGTCTGAGCCGGGAAGAGGTTCGGAGGTGACCGTCAAACTTCCGAAGGCGGCGGCGGGCAACACCGCACCGCTCATGACCCGGAACGGAAAAAAGGGCGACTGATCGGAGTGGACCCTGGAGAAAAGAAACCTCTGATCCTCCGGGCCTGTTCGTGCCGGCGGAAGCAGCTTCAGGATTACCCCTCGATGCTCACCAGCCCCTCGCGGACGGCGTATTTCGTCAGCTCGGCGATGCTGCGCATGTTGAGCTTCTCCATCATGTTCCGGCGGTGGGTCTCGACGGTCTTTACGCTCACGTTGAGGTGAACGGCAACCTCCTTGGCTGCCATCCCCTCGGCCAGAAGCTGGAGGACCTCGCGCTCGCGCGGCGTAAGAACGGAGCCCGATCCGTGGGACAGCCCGGGCGCCTTGTCGAGATACCCCTTGACCACCACCTCGGCGATCCTCGGGCTGAGGTACGTATGTCCTCCCGCCACATTGCGAATGGCCGTGGCCAATTCCTCGAAGGCGCAATCCTTGAGAAGGTAGCCGCACGCCCCTGCCTCGAGCATACCCAGCACATAGCGCCGATCGGAGTGCATCGAGAGGCCTATGACCCGGACCCCGGGGGTTTCTTCCATGATCTTCCGCGTGGCGTCAATCCCGTTCATGTCCGGCATGGACACGTCCATGATCACCACGTTGGGGCGGAGCTTCTGGGCCAGCCGGACCGTCTTGCGGCCGTTTTCCGCCTCGGCGACCACCTCCATGCCGGCCTCCTTTTCGATCAGTGTCTTAAGCCCGTCCCGGATGATATTGTGGTCATCGGCAAGCAAAACCCGTATGGTCGACATCTCTCTTCTCTCCTGCTTTCTTCTTTCCTGCGTGTCTCGGTAAAGAAACTCCTTTTTCGATGAACACGCGCGACAAGGTTCATGAGGGGCTCCATGCCTTCACACATCCGACGCACAACGCTCATTTATATTTATACCACTTAAGATCGGCCGGCGGAATGGGGATTTACCCGAGGCATCCTCAGCTTAATCCTGATCCCTTCTCCTCCTTTTCCTGAGTCGCACGTGAGGGATTTTCCCGCCGTGAATCATGCATACGCAGATGGAATTATCTTTGATGATTGGTGTAAATAATTTCACATGCAGATGGTTCTGGGGGTTGGCCGAACAGAGCCGGAGGCCGGAAGCACCCTCAGGCGGTTTACCCGTGACGCGTGTCAGTACAATCATCGCCAAAACCACCGATCCCTGCCCAAGCGGGTCATCGACGGCACGGATCGAAAAGGAGAGAGCCATGAAAGACTTGCAGGGAGAGATCAATGAGTGGATCTCGCGCAACCGGCATAACCTGATTCGCTGCCCCCACCAGCCTGGAAATCTTCTCATCACGAAATGGAGCTGCCGCATGAGGCAGCTCAAGGCACAGAAGGAAGACCTTGCGAATGTGATGAGCGGCGACGTGATGGACTACGTTCACAGGCAGGGGCTGTCCATCTGCCTGAACTGCAATGCTCTGAAAAAAGCCGCGGCTTAGAGCCAACGCTTCATCCGGGGCCCCTGCGCCCGCAGGGCCCTGGCGCAGCCATTTCCCTTTCCTCGGGCACATGCTAAAAAATGGAAGTGCCGCCAGGAGGTTTAGAACCCGCTGGCGGCCTTCTCTTACTTCTTTTTTCCTCAGATCATCAGGAAGCCGTCCCCTTACTCCCGCCGTTTTTCCTAGCAGTCCGGATCCTTTCCGCACTTCGGATCCTTGAGGTCGACCTCGATGCACACACGCTTTACGCGAACGCACTTCACCTCCGGTTCGCGCAGGCCCAGGCAATCCAGAAGCTCCCCGGCGATCTCGGTGCATTCCTCACCGCCAACCGGCGGAACGGCAGTCGACGGCGTCATCGGCACGGGATCCCGGTCGGGCTGGTGTACCAGCACTCCGGGCACTAGCGTCACAGGGAAGTCCCACACGACAGGAACCCCATAGCTGCCGTCTCCCCGATCCTTGACCTTGCCATCGACCTTGACACCCGGCAGCGGCGTGACGGTGAACCCGCCTCCGCGACCGGGGCCGAGCGGGTTGCCGTAGCGATCACGCGGCACGATCACCAGCGTTCCGTAGCGGCCATCCGGCTGATCGATGATGCCTGCCACCGTCACGTCCGAGCGGTCGGGATCAATGCCCGGCTCGACGTGCAACGACCAGTGCGCCTCGCGCATGGCCCGACACCCTTCACCGTACGTCGCCACCGCCCTGAACTGATACGTGCCCTCGGCGCGCGTGAGGTCCTTGAGCCGGTGGTTGAAGATGCCGTCCGGCTCCATGGCTCCGTCGTCGTGCAGGCCGTCGTCGAAAAGAGGGACTCGGACCGTTGATGTGGGAACGGGCAGCACCCCGCCCGCCTGTCGCGCAACGGCCTGCAGGGTGGCGTGGAACGCGTCGACCCCATCGGCCGAGATCGTCGGCGGCTGGAGTCCCGCC
>Ga0105106_10004047_pt1 | contig 10442 bp, 9 predicted proteins | sample PPLLaktember2015_5_FD_79109 | JGI IMG/M metagenome (GOLD analysis project Ga0105106, IMG submission 79109) | Freshwater sediment microbial communities from Prairie Pothole Lake near Jamestown, North Dakota, USA - PPLs Lake P8 Core (1) Depth... | ecosystem: Environmental > Aquatic > Freshwater >... | reverse complement strand
GACGCATCCGCATGGATTTCGCCGACGTCCGACACCTGTCCGCCGGCCTCGACGTAGAACGGCGTCTGCCCGAGCGCGGCGTAACCCTCCGCTCCCTCCGGCAATTCCTTCACCTGGCGCCGTTCCCTGTCGAACAGCGCAATCACCGGCGCGCCCTTGACGATGGTCGTCGTATACCCTTCGAACTGATCGCCGGCAGACGTCAGTCCCTGCTGAGACTTGTCGGACGTAAACACGAATTCCTGGGCTTTCTTGCCCTCGAACGCGCTCTTTGCGCGCGCCTTTTCGCGCTGCCCTTCCATCGCGCGCTCGAACGCGTCGCGATCGACGCCCACCTGCTTCTCGCCGGCGAGATCCTCGATGAAATCCAGCGGCAGCCCGAATGTGTCGTACAGCTTGAATGCCTCGTCTCCCGGTAGCTGCCTCCCTGGCGCCGCAGCGGCGCGCTCGATGGCGTCCTCCAGCCGCGGCAGTCCGCCGGCCAGAACGGCGCTGAAACGATCTTCCTCGTTGCGCACAACGCTGACGACCGTATCGCGGTTCGAACGCAGCTCGGGATACTCGTTGCCCATCTCGCTCACGATGACATCCACCAGCTGATGCAGGAACGTTTCGGCGATCCCGAGCCTCATGCCATGGCGCATCGCACGGCGCATGATCTTGCGCAGCACATAGCCGCGGAACTCGTTCGATGGCATCACGCCGTCGGCAATGAGGAACGTCATGGCGCGCGCGTGGTCGGCCACCACTCGCATCGACACATCTTCCGGGCTCATCGATCGCGCGTACTTCCTGCCGGCAACCCGGCCGATCGCGTCGAGGATGGGCGCAAACAGGTCCGTGTCGTAGTTCGACTCGTGGTTCTGCAGGACGGCGGTGATGCGCTCGAGCCCCATGCCGGTGTCAATCGATGGAGCCGGCAGCGGGTTGAGAGAGCCGTCGGGCTGCCGATCGAACTCCATGAACACGTTGTTCCAGATCTCGATGTAGCGGCTGCAACTGCACTCGACGCCGCGGCACACCGGCTCTGGGCACGGCACCTGATTGCCTCGGAAATAGTAGATCTCCGAACAGCGGCCGCACGGGCCGGTATCGCCCATCTGCCAGAAGTTGTCGTCAGAGCCCAGCTCTGAAAGATGATCGGGGGAGACGTGCTTCAGCCAGTAGTCGCGTGCTTCGGTGTCTCTCGGTATGCCGCTCTCACCCTTGAAGACGGTGACAAACAGCCTGTCTTTCGGAATCTTCCACGTGGCGGTCAGCAGCTCCCAGGCGAAGCCGATCGCGTCTTTCTTGAAGTAATCGCCGAACGAGAAGTTGCCGAGCATCTGAAAAAACGTGTGGTGGCTCGGCGACGGCCCGACGTTTTCGAGGTCGTTGTGCTTGCCGCTGACGCGCATGCACTTCTGCGAGGTGGCTGCCCGCTTGTAGTCGCGTCGCTCCTTGCCGAGGAACATGTCCTTGAACTGGTTCATGCCCGCATTGGTGAAGAGCAGCGAGGGATCGTCTTCGGGGACGAGCGACGAGCTGGACACGACGCGATGGCCGTTCCGCTCGAAATACTCCAGAAAAGTTGCGCGAATCTCTCTCCAGCTCATCATCGGTAAGCACCATTTTAACCACGAAGGCACGAAGGCACGCGCGACGAGAGGCCCGCCGCCCTCATGACTGCCTGGACTTGCTTCTGATCGCCGCCATTGCCGCGGCAGCCGCAAACCCCTGTCGCACGAGATAGGCCAGCACCTTGCGGCGCTCGTTGGGATCCTTCAGCTGTTCGGGCCTGCCGCGCAGCCGGCGGTCGAGCGTCGTTTCGAGCAGTTGCTCTTCGTCCTCCTCGCCGAACAGCTCTTTCACAATCTCTCTGGCAAGATCTCGATCGAGCCGCATCGAGAGCAGCTTGCTCATGACGCGCCTGGGGCCATGACGCCGAACGCGAGCTTCCGTGCGGGCGACGGCGAGCCCCGCGCGGCGATCGTCGATGGTGCGCTCCGCGACAAGGCGTTCGATCGCGCCCGTGACAGCCGTGTGGGTGTATCCCGTTTCCGCGAGGCGCGATCGCACCTGCGCTTCGGACAGCTCCCGCGCAGTCAACCAGCGGAGCGCTCGAAAATAGGCGGCCTTGGAAGAGTCGGGGTCTTCGGGTGGACGGCCTTTCCTCACCGGAGGGATTCTATCCTCCGAACCTCGTCAATCCTGGAATTTCAGACCCGCCGGTCACGCTGCTCGCCATTCGATCGCGCGCGGCGTCTCCTGTGGTCGAAATGCCCTGCACCTTCAGCTTGAACTCGTCCACGTTCGACGCCCATCGCAGCGCCTCTTCGAGCGAGATGAACCCCTGCTGGTAGAGGCCGAAGATCGACTGGTCGAACGTCTGCATGCCGTACTGTGAGGTGCCTTGCGAGATGGCACCGTTGATGAGGTGCGTCTTCTCCTTGTCGACGATGCAGTCGCGGATGAAGGCCGTGGCCACGAGGACTTCGACCGCGGGGACGCGGCCGCCCGTGTCTACGCGCGGAATGAGCCGTTGCGAGATGACCGCCTTCAGGACGGCGGCCAGCTGCAGGCGCACCTGCTTCTGCTGATGCGGCGGGTACACGGCGATGATGCGGTTGATCGTCTCCGTTGCGTCGAGCGTATGGAGCGTGGAGAAGACCAGGTGGCCCGTTTCCGCGGCGAGGAGCGCCGTCTCGATGGTTTCGAAGTCGCGCATCTCGCCGACGAGGATGACGTCTGGATCCTGCCGCAGCGCGCTGCGGAGCGCGTGCGCGAACGATCGCGTGTCGACCGAGACCTCGCGTTGATTGACGATCGATCGGTTGTCGCGGTGCAGGAACTCGATCGGGTCTTCCACCGTCATCACGTGCGAGCAGCGCGAGCTGTTGATATGGTCGATCATGGCGGCGAGCGTGGTGCTCTTGCCGCTGCCTGTCGTGCCTGTCACGAGCACGAGCCCGCGCTCTTCGTCGGAAATCGTGCGCAGCACCGGCGGCAGAAGCAGGTCGTCGACCGTCAGGATCCTGGTCGGAATGACGCGCAGCACCATGCCCATGGTGCCGCGCTGCTGGAAGATGTTGACGCGAAAACGGCCAAGCCCTCCGACGCTGTAGGCCAGGTCGACCTCCTGCGACTTGACGAACTTGTCGCGCTGTTCCGGCGACATCATCTGCGCCCCCATGGCAATCGTGTCTTCGTTCAGCAGCCGCTTTTCTTCGCTGATGGGGACGAGAGTGCCGGAGATGCGCGCCATGGGGTACGCGCCGACTTTGATGTGAAGGTCGGACGCACCCTTGGTGACCGCGGCCCGCAGGAGATCGTCGATGTTCATAGATAAGAGAAGGAAGGCTCCGGGAGCCTTTCTTCTCTTATCGGTTGGACGAGGAGTGGGTTTAGCGGGCTTTGGCCCCGACCGTCTCGGGCACGTAGGTGAGCCAGCCGTGTGTATCCGGCGATTTGCCCATGATCGTGTCGAGGAACCGCCGCTGAATCGCTTCGGTAATCGGGCCGCGACGGCCCGCGCCGACCTGAATCTTGTCGACCGAGCGCACCGGCGTCAGTTCCACGGCGGTGCCGACGAAGAACACCTCATCGGCGATATAGAGCATCTCGCGCGGAATGTTCTCTTGAGACACGCGGTACCCGAGGTCCTGGGCCACCTGCATCACCATGTCGCGGGTGATGCCCGGAAGAATCGACGCGCTCAGCGGCGGCGTGTAGATGGCGCCGTTGCGAACCACGAAGATGTTCTCGCCGCTGCCCTCGCTGACGTACCCGAACGTGTCGAGCGCAATCCCTTCGCTGTAGCCGTTCGCTTCGGCTTCCATGCGGATGAGCGCGGCATTGGCGTAGTTGCCGCAGGCCTTGGAGAGCGACGGGAACGTATTGGGCGCCATCCGGTTCCACGAGCTCACGCATACGTCCACGCCCTTCTCGAGCGCCTCGGCGCCGAGGTACGTGCCCCATTGCCACACCATGATGGCGACATCGACAGGGCAGGGCGTCGGGTTGACGCCGAGTGCGTTGTAGCCCCGGTAAATCAGCGGGCGGATGTAGCAGGCCTTGAAGCCGTTCGCCTGAACGGTCTCGATGACCGCCTTGGCGAGCTGTTCCTGCGTGTAGGGCGACTCCATCCGGTAGATCTTGGCCGACGCCAGAAGCCGCGCCATGTGGGCATCGAGCTGCAGAATCGCCGAGCCCTTTGGCGTCTCGTAAACGCGCGCGCCCTCGAAAACGCCGCTGCCATAGTGGATGACGTGCGAAGCGATGTGGATGGTCGCGTCCTTCCATTCCACAAGCTTCCCATTCATCCAGATCGTGCCGGTGCCCGCGAATGCCATGTGGTCGCGCTCCTTTGATTTCCTACGAAAAGCTTAGCATCTACTGCGCTTCGCCACAAAACGGGCAGCGCGCAGATCGGGCGTGGAGCGGCTTGCGGCAGTGCCAGCAGAAGCGTGGTTGCGGTGTCTCGCGTGCGCGCAGGCGCGTGTGGATGTCCTGCACGTCTTCAGAGGGTGAGACCGCCGCCGGCCGGGTCGTCGGTGTCCGCCGGGGTATCGGTCGGGGCGTCTTGCGCCCTCCTCGTGCCGCCAGAAGGTCGTTCAGCAGATCGCTCGCCCGCTGGTAACGCGCTTTGACGTCTGGCGCCACCGCCTTCATGACGATGTCGTCAATCTGTGAGGGGATCTTGGGATTGCGCGTGCGCGGCGGCGCGACGAGCTCGCCCTTCATCAGCTTCTCGAGATCGGCCGGCGCGGGTGTGTTGTAGGGCAGCACGCCGGTCAGCATCTGGTACATCGTGACGCCAAGCGAGTAGATATCGGAAGCAAAGACCGCCTTGCCGTGAAACTGCTCGGGCGCCATGTACGGCGGACTGCCGATGACGGTCGTGCCATGGGCGGCGAGCTCGATGAAGCGCGACGTGCCGAAGTCGGCCACCTTCAACAGCCCGCCCTCGGTGACGAGCACGTTGCCAGGCCTGAGATCGCGATGGATGACGCCCTGCTGATGCGCGTGATCGAGCGCGTTGCAGATTTGGCACGTGTAGTCGAGCGCACGGGCGAGGTCGAGCTTGCCGCTCCGCGAGATCGCCATCTCGAGCGTGTCGCCCGGCACGTACTCCATCACGATGAAGAAGATGTTCTCCTGTTTCTCGGCAGTCAGAATCGAGACGATGTTCGGGTGGCTCAACGAAGCCAGCAGGCGAGGCTCGTGCAGCAGATCGCCGAAGTCGACGTTCTGCCTGTGGGGAACCTTGATGGCGACTTTCTTGTCGATCCAGGTGTCTTCGGCGAGGTAAACCGTGCCGAACCCGCCACTGCCGAGCGGCGAGAGGATCTTGTACTTCCCGACCGTCTGACCACGGAAAAACACTGGGGGCAGTATACAGGCTCCGGAAGCCCGAGGTCTGGAGTCCGAAGCCTATAGAATTCACCTCGTGCATCGGTTCTACGCTCCCGATCTTGCAGACTCGGGCGTTGTCGATCTGCCGGAAGACGAAGCACATCATCTTGCGCGCGTACTTCGTCTTCGTTCGGGCGACACGATCGCCGTGTTCGACGGCCGGGGTCGAGAGGCGGTTGCGCGCGTCGAGTCGGTCTCGACGCGGCGTGTCAGCGTTCGGGTGCTCGACAAGCGATCTCCGGCGCCAGAGCCGAAAGTGGCCGTTACGCTGGCGCAAGCTCTGCTGAAACGCGACAACATGGACCGCGTCGTCCGCGATGCCGTCATGCTCGGGGTCGCAGCCGTGCAACCGTTCGTCAGCCGCCGCACTGAGGTCCCCCTGAAGGCACTCGCCAGGGGTGGGCGTCAGGATCGCTGGGAGCGCACGGTGATTTCTTCGGTCAAACAGTGCGGGCGAGCCGTCGTGCCGCCGGTCTATCCGACGAAGGAATTCCGGGCAGTGCTGGAATCGGGTGCGGGAGAACGGTTGATGTTCGTCGAGCCGGGCGCGGGCGCAATCGTCCAGGACTTGACGAGCCTGGAAGGGCAGCAGCCCGTCAGCGCGGCTGTATTCATAGGCCCGGAAGGCGGCTGGGATGCGCAGGAACTGGAAGATGCTGCCGCCGCGGGAGTGAAATTAGTATCGTTTGGGGGTCGGGTCCTGCGGGCCGATGCGGCAGCCGCCGCCGTGATTTCGGTGCTGCGCTACGTCTGGCGAGACCTTTGAGAATGGTGACTCCTCCACACCGCGCACATCCATTCGTCTTCCTGATCCAGTCGTTCGAGAACCAGTAACGGCTCGAGCGCATGGGAGACCTGCGCTTTTTCGACATCCATGAAGCCACTCACGACGAGATAGCCGCCGGGTTCAACGGTCGCTGCCAACTGTGCGGCCGATCGTTCGAGTAGTCCGCCGGTCAGGTTGGCAGTCACAATATCGGCCCGAAGGGACATTTCGCGGAAATCGCCGAGCTTGAATTCGACCCGATCGCCCAGTTCGTTCAAAGTGGCGTTCTCCTTTGCGTTCTCGAGCGCGTCCGGATCGACGTCGATGCCCACTGCGGCGCGCGCACCCAGCTTGACTGCGGCAATCGCCAGCACGCCAGAACCGCAGCCGATATCGAGAACAGTGCGATTGTCGAGCGGGAGGTCCTGCAGCGCCTTCAGCGTCAGCCGTGTCGTGGCATGGTGGCCGGTGCCGAAGCCCATGGATGGCTGGATGATGACAAGAAGGGGTCGGGTACCCCTCTTTGCGTCCCACGGAGGCGCGACGACGAGACGGCCGATGGTAACTGCCCGCAACTGGGCCTGCGAGCGGGCCGCCCAGTCGTCGTCTTCGACATCAATGGTTTCGACAAACAGGTGAGAACCGAAGGCCGTGGCCAGCGCGCGCGCCGCAGCGTCGCGCGCCTCAGCGGTGGTGAAGAACGCGCGGAGCGGCGAAGTGCCGTCGGCGTCCTGAATCGCTGTCGGGCGGAAATCGTCGAGCTCGGCGAGCACGAGCTCTTGCAGGTGAGGATCGCACTCGGGAACGTGAACTCCCAGCGCGGGCCAGGCCTTACCCAAAAATATCTTTGACCTTCTCGAAGATGTTCTTTTCGTCGGCTTCGCCGTCGACCGGACGCGGCTCGAATTTTTCCTTCGGCAGCACCTGGCTTAGCTGCTCGAATAAGGCGCGCTGTTCCTTGCTCAACTTCTTCGGGGTCACTGCCTGCGCAGTGAAGAACAAATCGCCTTTGCCTCGGCCCGACACGTCGGGCATGCCCTTGCCGCGTAAGCGGAAGACGGTGCCCGACTGCGTGCCTTCCGGCACCTTGAACGGCTCGAGGCCGTCGAGCGTCGGCACTTCGACGCTGCCGCCGAGCGCGAGCGTCGTGAAGTTCAGAGGGATCTCACACGACAGGTCGTTGCCCTCGCGCCGGAAGAACGGGTGCGGCGCAACTTCGATGAACACATAGAGATCGCCCGGAGGTCCGCCATGCGGCCCCCCTTCGCCTTCGCCGCTGATGCGGAGCCGCTGCCCGTCGGATATGCCGGCAGGAACCTTGACCGTGAGCTTGCGCTCTTTGCTGGTCCGCCCTTCACCCCTGCAGGTTACGCACGGCTTGGTGATGATGCGCCCGGTGCCGCCGCAGCGCGAACAGGTGCGCGCGACGGTGAAGAAGCCCTGCTGAAACCGCTGCTGCCCGCGCCCCTGACACTGCGGGCATGTCGTCGGGCTGCTGCCGGGCGCAGCCCCCGAGCCATGGCAGGCCTCGCAGGTTTCCAGCCGCGGAATCTGAACCGAGGTTTCGACGCCCTTGGCCGACTCTTCGAAAGTAATCTCCAGGTCGTAACGCAAGTCGCTGCCGCGCTCGGGGCCGCCGCGACGGCCGCCACCGCCAAAGAAATCGCCGAAGATGCCGCCGAAGATGTCCTCGAACCCGGCAAACGTGGACGGATCGAATCCCCCGCCGGCCTGCGACGACACACCCGCATGGCCGAACCGGTCGTACCGCGCGCGCTTTTCACCATCCGAGAGAATCGCGTACGCCTCGGCGGCCTCCTTGAACTTCTCCTCGGCGACCTTGTTCCCCTGGTTCCGATCCGGATGGTGTTGAAGAGCGAGCTTCCGATACGCGCTCTTGATCTGCTGATCGCCGGCGTTCTTCGGAACGCCGAGGACCTCGTAGTAGTCCCTTTTGCTCACGCTTTCGCTACTTTCACCATGGCGGGCCGGATGAGCTTATCGCCAAGCCGATACCCACGCGTGAATTGCTCGAGCACCTCGCCGTCGCGGCGATCTCCCGCATCCTCGTAGGCGACCGATTCATGAATCTGAGGATCGAAATCGGTGCCGACGGCCTCGATGGGCGTCACCCCGCGCTTACGCAGCATGTCCATCAACGCGCGATGAATGATTTCGAGCCCCTGACGGTACGACTCGGCGCCGGGTGCGTCGGTCTGCAGCGCCCGCTCGAAATCATCGATGATCGGCAGCAGGTCGCGGACGAATTCAACCGCGGCGTACTGCGCCACATCCTTTCGCTCGCGCTCGATGCGCTTGCGATAGTTATCGAACTCAGCCGCTTGTCGCAGCAGCCGATCTTGCAGGTTGTCGCGCTCCTTCCGCAGTTCGACGATGTCGTCGGCCAGAACCGGCGCGGGAGCTCCTGCGGCCGGCGTGGCCTCCTCTTCGATGCGCTCAGACTCTTCGGGTACATCAGCCCGGTTGGAACGTGTGGAGTGATCAGCCATGGTGGTGTGTTACGTGCTGTCGCGCAGAACGCGCGATACCGCCTGCGCGACGCCATCGACAACGGCGATGGCTCTCGAGTAGTGCATGCGCATCGGCCCGATGACGCCCACTGTGCCGCGCCGCGCCCCATCCGCATAGGTCGACGCGACGATGCTGAAAGGACGGAGATCGGGCGTGCGGTGTTCCTGGCCGATGACGATCGTGATCCCGGGGCCGTCGATATATTCGTTCAGCAGGCGCACCAGCCGCTCTTTTTCCTCGACCATCCGCAGCAGCGCGCTGAGCGTGCCGAGTGAGATGGCGCTGTCTTCACCGGCTTCGTCCAGCAGGGAAGAGGCGCCGTCGACAAAGAGAGGAGACTTCCTGGGCAGCTCTTCCAGGCTCGTTTGCGCCAGTTTGAGCGCCCGCGCGCCAAGCGCGTCGGCCAGCGTGCGCTCGTGACGCAGCCGTTCCATGACGGCGATGCGGATGTGCTCGAGCGGCATGCCTGAGAATTCGGTGTTCAGATAATTCGCCGCTTGCCGCAGATCCTGCGGGTCGATCTCCTCGCCGACGTCGATCGCCTTCCTCGATACCTGTCCGCCGTCGGCCACGACGATGACGAGCACTTTCGTCGAGCTGAGGGGGACGAACTCGATTTCGTTCAGGATGCCATCGCTCGTCATGGGCAGCGCGAACGCGACGAGACGCGCCGTGCGCGAGAGCACCTGCGACACGGCCGCCAGCACGTCTTCGGCGAGCGCCGGCGTCCCGGCATCGCGCCGGAGTTGTGCCTCGACCGCGGCGCCATTGCGCACCGATCGAGGGGCGGCGAGCAGCTGATCGACGTAGAAGCGGAATCCGCGGTCGGTCGGAATGCGGCCGGCCGATGTATGTGGCTGCTGCAGGTACCCGAGATCCTCGAGTTCGACGAGCTTATTGCGGACGGTCGCGGACGAGACGCTGCGTCCCGACAAGGCGGCCAGGCGCGCCGAGCCGACCGGCTCGCCGGTGTCAATATATTCGGCGACGAGTGCGGCGAGTATCTGCGCCGCCCTGGCTGAAAGCTGCGACATCGTGGGTTAGCAGTCGACTGTGTAGAGTGCTAAATCCGATTATACACGCGATCCCAGCGCATCGAGACCGCGGCGACCTTGGGGTCCTGGATCTTGCCCCTGCGGACGGCGATGAGCTCTGCGAGGATTGCCACCGCAATCTCCTCTGGGCTTACCGCGCCGATATCGAGCCCGATCGGGGCGTTGACGCGCTGCAGGCATTCGGCCGGCATGCCCTCGGCGAGCAGCACATCGTAGATGCGCTTGACCTTGGCCTTGCTTCCGATGAGCCCGAGGTAGCGGAGGTCGCGCGCGGCCAGCGCGCGCAGCGCGTCGAGATCGTGCGTGTGCCCGCGCGTCACGACGACGACATAGGCGCTGGACGGAAGGTCGGCGCGGTGAAGCCACTCGGGGATGGTGTCGACAATCACTTCCTCGGCTTCGGGGAAGCGCTCGGCGTTGGCGAACTTCTCGCGGTCGTCGAGCACGTGCGTCTTGAAACCAACGGTATGCGCAAGGCGCGCAAGGTGATAGCCGACATGCCCGGCGCCGATGACATACAGTCGCGGCGTTGCCTCGAGCGGCTCGATGTAGACCTGCATCTGGCCTCCGCACACGAGACCGTTTTCCTGCGCGAAATCGTCGTTCAGGTCGTATTTCAGCAGCTGCGGCTTGCGTGTCTGGATGGCCTCTTTTGCCTTCCAGAACGCGTCGTTCTCGTAGCAGCCGCCGCCGAT
>Ga0105106_10004046_pt1 | contig 10442 bp, 2 predicted proteins | sample PPLLaktember2015_5_FD_79109 | JGI IMG/M metagenome (GOLD analysis project Ga0105106, IMG submission 79109) | Freshwater sediment microbial communities from Prairie Pothole Lake near Jamestown, North Dakota, USA - PPLs Lake P8 Core (1) Depth... | ecosystem: Environmental > Aquatic > Freshwater >... | reverse complement strand
GCGCGACATCGACGTGCAGCGGCCGGCGCCGAACCTGCCCGGCGCATCCGATCCGGCGTTTGCAGGCGTGCTGGCACTGGGCGGCGCGCTGCGCGTGCCGCGCAAGAGCCTGAACGAAGATGAGCTCGCCGCGACCGAGCGCCAGGAGAACTGGGCGGAACCGCGCCCGCACGCGTTCCAGCGACGCCTCGCGGCGCTCATCAATCTGGGCGATGCATACGCGGCGCTTCCTGCGCCGCAGGCGAACGCCGCGAGTGGCATCGCCGCGGTGGCGCTCGACCCGGACCCGGTCATCACGCCGCCGCTTTATGGCCAGTGGCATGCACGCACGCCGCGCCTGCTCGTCGATCGCAGCGGCGCGCCCCTGCCGAACAGCGACAACTGGGTGCATGAGCTCAACCTCGATCCGCGCTTCCGCGTTCCGGCGGGCTTCGGTACCAACGTCGTGCAGGCGAAGCAAGAAGACCTGATGGCCGCCGCGTGGGACCAGGTCGGCGACGTCCTCGAGGCCAACCAGCGCACGCGCCGTTTTCAGCTCTCGCAGCAGGTCGCCTTCGTCTGGCACCTTGCGCATTTCACGCCGCTCGCCGTCGAAAACCCCGGCAAGGCACTCGCCGCCACCGCGCCCGTGCACGCGCGGGTGATGTCGCAGCAACACACGCTGCGCGCGAAACTGAAGACGAGCCGCGTGCCGCCCGCGCTGGTGTCTCCGCCCATGCGCCGCCTCGTGCGGCCGCGCGGTCCCCTCATTCGCAAGCTGCCCTTCGGCGCGGGCGTGCAGCCGGCGCAATTGCTCGATCGCGTGAACCGCGGCGAGGTGCTGCCCGCGCCACCCAAGGTCACGCCTCCCGGCGTCGTCACGGTGGGCGACCTGGCCGATGGCGCGTTGCCGAATGCCTCCGCCTGGTTGATCGATCTGCTGCGCACGTATCCCTTCGTGGTGTTCGTGCCGCTGCTGCTGGCGCTGATTGTCGCGCTGATCCTGTTTCTGCTGGGGCTCGCACTGCCACTGTTGTTAGGCACGCTCATCGTCGGCGCGGCCATCAGCGCCTGGCTCGCGCGCCTGCGGCGCTCGGTCAAGCGCGCCGACACGCTGCGCGAGGAAAACCAGACACCCGCGGCGGTCGATGCGCTGCCCGCGAGCCCCGACTTCACGCTGACGACACCGGATCCTGCGCCCGCGAATTCTTCCATCATCCTCAACGTGGGCGGCACGGATAGCGCCGAGGGCGCGCGCTTCAAGCAGGCGCTCAGGGACATCGGCGCGGTGGTGCAGGCCAGCGCGCGCGCCGACAAGGTCGGAGAAAACGGACCGGTCCGCAGCGCGCTCGATCTGCCCGCCGAGGTCAACCTGATGCTGGCAGCGCTCGATCCGGCGGTGACCATCCGGCGGCGTGCGCGCGCCGTCATCCGGATTCCGTCGCGCATTGCCAGCGAATTGCCGGAGGAGTTCGTCGAGGCCATGGCCTATCCGGTTTTCAATCTGCCCATGTACCGGCCGCTGGCCGATCTGTCGGCGGACCTGCTGGTGCCCAACATCAATCTCATCGAAACCAACAGCGTCACGCTGCTCGAAACAAATCAGAAATTCATCGAGGCCTACATGGTGGGGCTCAATCACGAGTTCGCGCGCGAATTGCTGTGGCGCGAATATCCCACCGATCAGCGCGGCAGCTGCTTCCGCCAGTTCTGGGATGTGTCGTCGTTCCTTGCGAACGCGCCCGACGACGAGGCGCTGCGCGAAAGTCTGCGCGACATATCGCCGCTCGATCGCTGGTCGCGCGCCTCGAAACTCGGCGACTTCGACGCGCGCGAGCGCCCGGGCGACAACGAAGAAGAAGTCGTGCTCGTCATTCGTGGCGACCTGCTGAAGCGATATCCGAACGCCGTCATCTACGCGCAGGCCGCCGATTGGGAACGCCTTCCCGACGGCAGCATCGACCGCACCAGGGAGCGCAAGCTGGTGCCGCTCGCGGCTGGCGAGGAATCGAACCCGCCGCGCAGCAAGCTGCGCACGGCGCTCTATGAAGCCAAGATCGAGCCCGACATCTATTTCTTCGGCTTCGACCTCACGGTGCCGGTCGCGCAGGGCGGCACGGGTGAAAACACCAACGATCCGCCGGGCTGGTATTTCGTCATCAAGGAGCGTCCAGGCGAACCGCGTTTCGGCTTCGACGAAACCTCGGGCGCGCAGATCATTGTCTGGAACGACGTCGGCTGGGATGACGTCGAGATGGCCGGAGCTTTCGTGAAACCCACACGCGCGGCGCCGCTCGCCATGCCTGGCGCGTCGCCGCCGGGCGAAGCCGAAAAGGAACCGCAGCGTCTCGAAGACATGCGTGTGCCGTGGGATGCAAACGTGAGCGCGGCCGAGCTCGCCTACATTCTCTACCAGGCGCCCGTCATGGTGGCGCTGCACGCAGCGGAAATGCTGCCGAAGAAAGTCTGACGGATCACACATGCCCGACTTCACCGCCATCCGCTCAGCGCTGCGATCCGCGCGCGACGAGCTCCATGGCGCACAGGATGAGCTGCGGCGCGCGCGCCAGGATACGCTGCGGCTTGAAGCGGCGCTTGCCGACGCGCAGCGCGCCAGCAAGCGCGCGTCTCCCGTCGACGAGCTCGGCGCAAAGCTCGAGACCGCGCGCGCCACCGAACAGCGGCTGCGCACCCGCGTCGCGGAGCTCGAAGCCGGCATGGTCGATGCCGCGGGCCGTTACGCCGCGGCGGTCGATCCGACAAAGGCGATCGATTCGTGGAGCGATCGTTATCCCGTGCTGCTCTTTCCGGTGCGGCTCGAGGCGCGCTTCCGCCAGGGCGTCGCACCCGATTCGCGCGAAGAACTCTGGGTCCGTATCTATCCTGATGACTGCTCGATCGATACCTTCGAAGCCGAGCTCTCCGAAACCGAAATCAAGAGCGCCGAGCGGTACTGGACGGAATGGTGGCAGGCCGGCGGCGACGAGCCGCAGCGTCGCGCCGCGTGGCGCAACCTGGTCGCCAGCCACGGACCCGGTCGCGCCACCTGGATTACGCGCCAATACAAGCCGCTCCATCCAGAGCAGGAGCCGATCAAGGCGCGGCCTCAGAACCTGATCCTCGTGATCCGCGGCGCGCGTCCGGCCGCGTCGCAGGCACGCAATGAGCTGGCGGCGTACTGGGTCGCGGTGTGGCGCGCTGCGGGTAACACTGCGCAGATCAATGCGGCGACGACCCGGCTCACCGCGAGCGGTGTCGGTCCGCCGGGTGCAGCGCCTGCGAATTTCGACATCGCTCCGGTCGCGCCGGAAGTCCGCGCCACCGTACCGGTCACGCTCGAGTGGCTCGAGCTGCCGGCCCCGACTCCTTTGTCCGTCAAAGCGCGTTCTTGGACCGTCGCGCCCACCGCCCGCGCGCTGCCCGACGCATTCGTGATCATCGGCATTCAGAACGGCAAGGTGGTGTTCCAGAAACAAGGCAAGCCGGTGCCCGCAAGACTGGTCGCGGGTCCGGATCCGAGCGCGCCGGTCACCCAACAGATCCGGCACGACGCCGACGGCGAGCTCATCGTCCCGGAGGCCATGCGCTGGATGGTCAACTTCGAGGCCGCCGTCGAGGTGGGACTCGGCATCAAGGTCGCGCTGGAGGGCGCCTTCAATCCCGACGCGCCCATCCAGAGGCTGCTCGCGCTCGGCATCCGCCTAGCCGACGATCCCGACGAAGCGCGCCAGACCCTCGAAGAGCTGCTCACGCATCACCGCTTCGGTCGCTCCGGTTTCGCCCTCGTGCCGCAGGGTTCGCCGACTAACAACACCGAGAGCGACGGCACCGCGTTCAGCCGCGCCGAAGACGCCGAGGCGGCGTACGAGGCGAACCGACAGGTTGCCGATCCCGCCGCACCGGCCGCCGACTGGTGGAACCGCAGCGACAGCCGCTGGCTCGCCGATCTGCTCGGCATCGTGCCGACGGTGTTCGACGGCGTGCCGCATGCCGCGGGGCGCGACTTGGCCGAGGCGCGGGCGCTGAACCGCGCGCTGTGGCCCGCCACCTTCGGCTACACGCTCGAGACCATGCTGCACCCGATGTTCACAGCCGAACAGGTCGCGAACACGCGCTGGTTCTTCACGCACTTCGTGAGCGGGCGCGGACTGCTGCCCGCTCTGCGCATCGACGATCAGCCCTACGGCGTGTTGCCTGTGATTCCGCTGTCGAAAATGCAGTGGCCCGCCGCGGTGCAGCGCGAAGGGCTCGCCGAGCTCTCGCCGCCGCCGAATCTGGGGCCCTATGTCGCCGGGCTCGCGCAATTGCTCGCCGGCATGCGCGCCGACTGGCAGGAATTCTCCGACGCGGTGACGCGCGTCGGCGGCAGCGGCGATCCGCACCAGATGCTGCTCGACATCGTCGCACTGCATCCGGCCTCGGTGGAAATGCATCAGCGTTACGCCGAAAGCCTCGACCATCTTTTCAACCAGGCCAAGTACACGGGTATCGCCGGCATGATCTCCGAGCATGTCCGTAGCGATAAATTGAATGCGTCGGCCATGGCGCTGCTGCGCCGCCTGGGTTACACGGGCGAGCCCACGCCGGACGCGATCGAGAAGTTCTTCTTCTCGCGGGCCAACCGGCTGAACGGCCCGATCATCGATGATCGGCCACTCTCGGAATCGGATGCGATCCGGCCCTACGCGAGCGACGGCGTGCGCAACTATCTCGCCTGGCTGGCTGACACGGCGCAGGCGAGCTTCGAGGACCTGCGCCTGGAGCGCGGCTTCAAGGGCGACCACGCACCGGGTGCGCTGCTCTATGTGATGCTGCGCCACGCGCTCATGCTCGAGTACTGGGACACCAGCCTGAAGCTGTTCGAGACCGCGGATCTGCTCGACGCGGGCACGCTGGCGCAGGCGAAACGCGAGCCCGCGTTCGTGCACGTGGCGGACAACCAGGCGGAAACCGAGAGTCACTTCAAGTATCTCTACAGCAAGGACACGCGCGTCACGCAGGATCCGAACCTGCGGGTCGCGGACCACATCCGAGACTCGATCGGCGGGCCACGCGCCGCCGACCTCACCGAGCAGCTCGGCGCGATCAGGTCGCTGGCGAATACCCCGACCGCGCGGCTCGAACGCTGTCTCGCCGAGCACATCGACCTGGCGAGTCACCGGCTCGACGCCTGGTTGTTGGGGCTCGCGAACTACCATTTTGCGTGGCTGCGCTACGGGCGCGAGCCGCGCGAGCCGCAGCGTCCCGCACACGAGCCGCGTCGCGGCGTGTACCTCGGCGCTTTCGGCGTGCTCGAGAATCTGCGCCGCAAGCCCGCCCCCTTGGCCGTCTTCGAGCCGCCCGAGCGCTTCCACCGCCTGTTGTCTGCGCGCGCGCTGCGTGCTGCCGAACAACCCGCGCCGCTGCTGCGTGATCCGGCCAACGGCGGCTTTGTGTTCGCGCCGTCCATCAACCAGGCGACGACCGCGGCCGTACTGCGCGCAGGTTATCTCGCCAATGCGACGCCGCAGACGCCGAGCCCGCTCGCCCTCAATCTTTCTTCGCGGCGCATGCGCGCCGGACTGCAGCTCATCGAGGGCATCCGCAATGGCCAGCCGCTCGGCGCGTTGCTGGGCTACCAGTTTCAGCGTGGCCTGCACGAGGGCCACGCGCCGCTTGAGCTCGACCGCTTCATGCATCCGCTGCGCAAGGCGTTTCCGCTGGTCGCCGACCAGCTGACCGCCACGCGTTCGGGCACGAACGACCCGATCGAATCGATCGAGGCCAACAACGTGCTCGACGGGCTCAAGCTCATCGAGCACATCCGCAACGACGGCAACGCCAGTTATCCGTTCGGCCTGCCGCGACCGGCGTCGGGTTCGCGCCCCGCCGATCCGCCGATGCCGCCGGCGAACGACCAGGAGCGCGCCGCCATCGACGTCGAGGTCGATCGGCTGCTCGATGCGCACGACGCGCTCGCCGATCTCGCGCTCGCCGAAGGCGTGCACCAGGCGGTGCTCGGCAACTACGACGGCGTCGCGGCCACCATGGACGCCTTCGCCAAGGGCACGTTCCCGCCCGAGCCCAACGTGGTCCGAACTCCGCGCAGCGGCATTGCGCTCACCCATCGCGTCGGCGTGCATTTCGAAACCGGCCTCGACCACACCGCCTCGCCCATTGCAAGCATCACGATGAGCCCGCGCGCCATGGCGCAGCCGATGGTCAACCAGTGGTTGTCGGCATTGCTGCCGCCCCCGGACCAGGTCGGCTGTCTCGTGCTCTGGGTCGATCCTGTTACCGGCACGGCAAAGCAGGACGTCGTGACCCAGCTCGCGCTCAAGCTGCAGCCGCTCGATCTGCTGCATATCGCCACGCTCGACGGCGCGGCCGCGATGGGCGAGCTCGACGATCGCATCGTCGCGCACGTGCTCGGCAAACACACGCCGCGCTCCGATGTCGTGCTCGACATCCGTCACACCGCGCGGCTCGCCGATCCCATGAAGACTTTCTTTGAGATCGCGCCGCTGGTGCGCTCGTTGCGCGCGCTGCTGCTGCGCTCGCGGCCGCTCGCGCCCACGGACCTCGCGCTGTCGACGGAAGCCGAACGCGGCCACGATGCTAGCCAGTCGCTGAATCGCGTGGCGGTGCAGGACATCCGCGACGAGCTCGGACAGCTGCGCGACGGCGTCGCGGCACTCGCACCCGCCGCACCGGTCGACGGCCTCATCAATGACGTCGTGCCGCTGTTCGAACGCGCCGCACGCTTCGGCCTTCAGCAGGTGGGCTGGGGCACGATCTACGAATGGCGGCGGCAGATTTTCGCCGGCGTACTCGCGCGCGTGCAGGCCGTGATCGACCGCTGGACGGATCGCCTGACGAAATTCGACGAAGGTCTCGTCGCCTACGACGCCATCGTCGCCGGCACCGTGACCGATGCCGATCGCTTCACCGAGCTCGGCCGGATCGAACTGTTGGTCGCCGCCGCGACCAGCAATCCGCGGCCCGCGACGCCCACGGCCTACCGTGCGGCGCTGCCGGCGCGACGTGCCGCCATGAACGCCAAGCGCACGGCGCTGCTCGGGATCGTCGCCACCCCGGACCTGCGAGTGGCGAGCCTCATCGATGCAGTGAACAACGCCTTGCCGTTCGCGCCGCTCGAGCCGACGCCATTCGCGATCGACGATTTCGAACGCGACCTCGTGGTGTTCGTGCCTAACATGCAGGCGCGCCTCACCGCGCTGCTCAAGGAGCTCGAAAAGCGCGCCAAGGCCGCGGACGCCGCGCTCGCGGCGCATGACGCCACGTCGGACCCGATCGCGGGCGTGACAGCGTTGCAGCAGGCCGGCAGCGCCCTGTTAGGCGAGGAAGTGCGGCTGATTCCCGAGATCACCTTCAGCGCCGAGCGCGCGACCGAGCTCGCGAACGCGCACGCCGCGAGCACGAGCGGCGACCTGACACATTTCCTCACCACGCAGCGTGCCGTCGAATTCCCTGTTGACGATTTTTTGAGCGGCATCGCGCGCGTGCGGGAGAAAATGCAGGCGTGGGAAGAGACCGCCCTGCTGGCAGCGACGCTTGGGCGCTCGGAGCCTGCGCTCACGCCGCTGCAATTGCCACACAAGCCCGGTGAAGGCTGGCTCGCGCTCGAGATCGATCCGGCCGCCAACATCGACAGCGCGCGCCTGCTCTACACCGCGCACTACGCACCCGCCGCCGCCACGCCGAGCACCGCGGGCCCGAGCGGGAAGACCTGCGGCCTGCTCGTCGACGAATGGTCCGAGGTGATTCCGGCGCGCGATGAAACCGCCGGCGTGGCTGTGCACTTCGACCGCCCGAACTCCGAGCCACCGCAGAGCTGGTTGCTCGTGGGCTCACCCGGCCACGAGGGCCAGTGGCGCTGGCAGGATCTCGTCGATGCGATCGACGAAGCGCTCGCGCTCGCGCGGCTGCGCGCCGTCGAGCCGGGACAGGTTGAGCAGAAGGAATACGCGCGCTTTCTACCCGCGACCACCAGCGCGGCCACGCTGTATGGCGTGGCGATTTCCGCCAACTTCGCGCGCGTGAACGCCTTCGCCAACGAATTGAGGAGCATCGATGGCTGATCGATTCGCAATCGTCGACCTGCCGCTGGCGCTCGAGACCAAACAGTTTCCGACCATCACGACGTGGAATCGCGTCGAGGGTCGGCCGCGCACCGTCGACTTCGATCGCGCGCTGCGCGCCGAAGTGCGTGACGCGCTGTGGATGCTCACGCGGCAGTGGCAGGCCGGCGAGCTCAACGGCGAAGACGCAGGGTCCCCGGCATCCATGCGCGCCAGCATCGCCACCACGCGACTCACGCGTTTCAAGGCGGGCGATGCGCCACCGCAAGATTTCGACGCCGACGTCCCCTTCGAGACGCAGATCGAACGGCGCCCGGTGCGCTACGCCATCGGTGCCGACAAGGTCGCGTTGAACCTGCGGCTGTTGCTGGGACGCCGCTGGCTGCGGCAGATCCAGGGCATAGGTGACTACGCCGCGCAGTTCGTTGCCAAGTATACGATCGCGCTGCCGGATCCGACACGCCGCGAGGATGCCAGCGTGTGCGCACATCACGAGGTGCTGCAAAGTTTCTGCGCCGCCGCGGGCCGCGCCATGGACGGAGCGGTCCTGTACCAATACCTGAGCGGCGGCGCCACGCGCCACGCGTATGACGGCATGGCCGTGCTCGACATACACAAACCCGCGCTCGACACCGCGGCGGGAAAGTTTCTGGTCTGGGCTGGGCGCATCTTCAACCAACCCGCGGCACCCGTGGACAACCCGGCGTGGAATGCCGAGAGGCTTGAGTATCGTTTCGCTTGCTCGGCGCCCGATCCGGATCCCAACGCGTTCGGCGCCGAGAAAACCTACGTCGCCGATGAGTACTACCACGGCGCGCTGGACTGGTACGACCTCGACGTGCTGTCGGGCAATGGCGCGACGCTCGGCCCGGGCGATGCAACCGCGCCCGATCCGCGCGGCTCGATCACGCGCACGATGCTGCCCGCGCCGCTGACATTTCCGGGCATGCCGCATCCGCGCTGGTGGACCATCGAAGACAGCAAAACCAACTTCGGCGCGATCCGGCCCGACACCACCGATCTCGCCAAACTGCTGCTAATCGAGTTCGGCTTGGTCTATTCGAACGACTGGTTCATCATTCCGTTCACGCTGCCTGCGGGCGGAATCGCGAAGATGCAGGCGCTCGTGGTCACCGACGTGTTCGGCGATCGATACTGGATCGACGCCGCGGGCGCGGGTGCCGGCGCCAACTGGCAGCGCTGGAGTTTCCTCACGGTTTCCGCCGCGGAACGCGCGCCGGTACCGCGCGCCTTCGATCCGGCCGGCCGCGATCGCACGGCGAGCCAGCCCGCCGACACCGCGTTGCTGTTCCTGCCCACCGTGCCCAAGGTGCAGGAGAGCGCACCGCACGAAGACGTGCGCTTCATGCGCGACGAGATGGCCAACATGGTGTGGGCTATCGAGAAGACGATCCCAGCGGCCGATGGCCGCGGCCGCTCGGGCGATGTCTCTGCGCGCGACACGCGCGCGTATCACGAGCGGTTGATCCAGGCGCAGAGCGCGAGCACGCCGCCGGCGCCGCTGCTCGAGAACGACGCCAAGGTGCGTTACGACCTGATGAGCGCGGTTCCCGAAAACTGGATTCCGTTCATCGCGGTGCGCGCGCGCGGCAGCAACCGCGCCATCGAGCTGCAGCGTGCATCCACGCTGCGCAATATCGAAGGCGACAACCTCGCGCCGGCCAAGGTCAAACCGCGCACCTCGCTGCTGCGCGCCGGGCTCGACCAGACGACACCGGCCGCTTACCTCGTACCCGAGGAAGAAGTGCCGCGCGCCGGCATCGTCGTCACGCAGTCTTGGCAGCGCACGCGCGGACCAGACGGTCGAGTCCATACCTGGATCGGCGTTCGCAAGCGCGTCGGGCGAGGGGAAGGCTCCAGCGGCCTTTCGTTCGACCGACTCATCGATCTGCCCTCGAAGACCTGACCGGTCGTGTTGTGGCAACCTAGGCTACCAAGGGAGTCCCCCCGGCTCTGCCGGGGAGGCAGTAAAAGTTTGACAAGTAAAGGAGTCCATCGCGGAAACTCTTAAGCGTGAGCCGCCAAGCACACGAAGAGGAGTTCCACGATGGACGAGTACCAAAGCCTAAGCCACACGAAGTGGGAGTGCAAATACCATGTGGTGTTCATTCCGAAATGTCGCAGAAGGACGCTGTATGAGCAGCTGAGGCAGCATCTGGGTGAGGTGTTCAAACGACTGGCCGTGCAGAAGGAAAGTCGGATCGAAGAAGGGCACTTGATGGTAGATCACGTGCATATGCTGATTGCGATCCCGCCGAAGTATGCGGTGTCGCAGGTGATCGGGTTTATCAAGGGCAAGAGCGCGATCCACCTGGCGCGGGTCTACGGAGAGCGCAGGCGTAATTTCGTGGGGCAGCACTT
>Ga0105106_10004045_pt1 | contig 10444 bp, 6 predicted proteins | sample PPLLaktember2015_5_FD_79109 | JGI IMG/M metagenome (GOLD analysis project Ga0105106, IMG submission 79109) | Freshwater sediment microbial communities from Prairie Pothole Lake near Jamestown, North Dakota, USA - PPLs Lake P8 Core (1) Depth... | ecosystem: Environmental > Aquatic > Freshwater >... | reverse complement strand
TTACGGCAGGTCGCGTAGGTATCGAAAGCCGCCTGTTCCGCGAGCACGATGCGGCAAAGCCCGACTTCGTTGAGCTTGAGCTCGGTCGCGGCGTGCTCTGACAGGTCGTTGACGTCGATGCGATGCTGGATGCTCTCGAATGTCCCACGCAGGTAGCGATGCGAGAGCTTGAACTCGTATTGCCGTCCGGGAAGGAGCGGCGAATCATTCATCCAGATTACGTGTGCGTCGAAAATCCGGCTGACAGATGGCGAGCGGTCGGGGTGCACAAGCACGTCGCCACGCGTAATGTCGAGCTCATCCTCGAGCGCGAGGGTCACCGCCATGCCCGCCCCGGCCTTCTCCGGATTGCCGTCGAAGTGAATGATCTCGCGCACCTTGCTCAGGCGGCGCGACGGGACAGCCATGATCGGATCGCCGACCGCGACGCCGCCGGCCGAGATCGTGCCCGAATAGCCGCGGAACGAGGCGTCCGGCCGGTTCACGTACTGCACCGGCATGCGCAGATCCTGGAGTTCCTGGTCGCGGCCCACGTCGATCGTGTCGAGAATCTCGATGATCGGCGGACCCTTGTACCAGGGCATGCTGCTGCCCGAGGTGACGACGTTGTCGCCCTTCAGGGCCGACACCGGCACGATGCGCGCGTCGGCGCCCCGGATGCCGGTGATTTCCAGGCACTCGTCGTGGATTCTCTGAAAAACTTTCTGGTCGTAGTCGACGAGGTCCATCTTGTTGACCGCGACGATGATGTGCCGGATCCCGAGCAGCGAAACGATGTAGGCGTGGCGGCGCGTCTGAACCTGCACTCCGCGCGAGGCGTCGATCAGGATGACCGCGAGGTCCGCGGTCGAAGCGCCGGTCGCCATGTTCCGCGTGTACTGCTCGTGTCCCGGGCAGTCCGCAATGATGTACTTGCGCTTGTCGGTATCGAAGTACCGGTACGCGACGTCGATCGTGATACCCTGCTCGCGCTCGGCCTGCAGGCCGTCGACGAGGAGCGCGAGGTCGACTTCGTTACCCGTCGTGCCCCACTTGCGGCTGTCGCTGGTAACGGCTGCGAGCTGGTCCTCGAGGATCCCCTGCGTGTCGTGCAGCATCCGGCCGATCAGCGTGCTCTTGCCATCGTCCACGCTGCCGCAGGTGATGAACCGGAGCAGGCCCTTGGCTTCATGGCGCTTCAGGAAGTCGGCGAGTATTTCGGCGGCCATCAGAAGTACCCCTCACGCTTGCGCTTTTCCATCGCCGCAGCCTGGTCAAAATCGATCGCCCGGCTCTGGCGCTCGGAGGTGCGCGTGACGAGCATTTCCTCGATCACTTCCGTGAGATCCTTCGCGGTCGAGCGCATTGCGCCGGACAACGGGTAGCAGCCGAGACTCCGGAACCGCACGGTCTCCATGCGCGGCTTCTCGCCTTCTTTCAGCGGCATTCGCTCATCATCCACCATGATCAGCATGCCGTCGCGGTCGACGACGGGGCGCGGCTTTGCGAAATAGAGCGGCACAACCGGGATCTTCTCGAGATGAACATAGAGCCACACGTCGAGCTCGGTCCAGTTCGAGAGCGGGAACACGCGGATGCTCTCGCCCTGGTGAATGCGGCCGTTGTAGATGCTCCAGAGTTCCGGTCGCTGGTTCTTGGGGTCCCAGCGATGCTGGTTGTCGCGGAACGAGAAGACACGCTCCTTGGCGCGGGACTTTTCCTCGTCCCGGCGCGCGCCGCCGAAGGCGGCGTCGAACTTGTGCAGCGAAAGCGCTGCCTTGAGCGCCTCGGTCTTCATGACGTCCGTGTAGCGCGACCCGTGCGTGAACGGGGTGACGCCGGCGGCGGCCGCCTTCTCGTTCGTGTGGACTATCAGGTCGAACCCGAGCTCGCGTGCCATGCGGTCGCGGAACTCGATCATCTCCCGGAACTTCCAGGTAGTGTCGATGTGCATCAGCGGAAACGGCAGCTTGCCCGGATGGAATGCCTTCCGCGCCAGGTGCAGCAGCACCGAGCTGTCCTTTCCGATCGAATACAGCATGACCGGGTTGTCGAACTCGGCCGCCACTTCGCGGATGATGTAGATGCTCTCGGCCTCGAGGCGCTGGAGCTGCGTCATGTTCTGAGTCATTTCTTTCAAAATGGCCACACCCTTGGAACGATGATTACTGTAATGATGCCGCACAGTACGTTGAGCGGCAGCCCGAATCGAACGAAATCCATGAACCGGTAACCGCCGGTTCCGTAAACCATCAGGTTTGTCTGGTAGCCGAGCGGCGTGGTGAATCCGCAGGAAGCGGCCACCATCACGGCGACCACGTAGGGCATGTAGTTGACACCGGCCGCCTCGGAAACCGCGATCGCAATCGGAAACATCAGGACGCCGGCGGCATTGTTGGTGATCAACTCGGTCACCAGCATGGTCGTGAAATAGAGCGCGGCTAGCACGAGTAACGGATTGCCGGCCGCAAGCGAAACCAGCGCGTCGCCGACCATCTGCGCCGCTCCGGATTCCAGGAGCGCCGCGCCGAGGGCAAACGACGAGGCAATGCCGGCGACGATGTGGAACTCGATGCTGCGGGTTGCGTTGAACATCGTCAGGCAACCGGTCGCTACCATGGCACCCGCCGCGATGAGGGACGCCTGAAGCAGCGGTACCCACTCCAGCGTCGCGACAACGATCATGACGATCAGTATCCCGAGGGCAAGCGGCGCACGCCGGAAGTCCGGCGGAGCGGAGTCCTGCAACGCACTGACCAGCAGAAAGTCGCGGCTGTACTTGTGCCTCCGGGCAAACGAGGCCTCGGCCTCGACCAGCAACGTGTCGCCCGGCTGGAACACGATGTCGCCGACCTTGCCCGTCACGCGACTCCCATCGCGCGAGATCGAGATGATCGCGGCACCGTACAACTCGCGAAAGCCGCTCTCGCGCACCGTGCGGCCCATGAGCGGCGATGTCGAGGAAAGCACGATCTCCACCAGGCGCCGCTGCGTGTGCTTCAGGTTGAGCTTGAAACCCTGGTCTTCAGCGATCGAAAGGCCGGGCAGTCGCCTCACATCCTTGATCGCGTCGACGACCCCGACGCAGGTCAGCCGGTCGTCCGCTTGCAGAACTTCCTCCGGGCCTACCATCGTCAGCAGCCGGGATTCGCGCTCGATCTCGAGGACATAGGCGCTCTTGAGGTTGCGCAGCCCGACTTCCGCGATCGTCTTGCCGACCAGCGGCCCACCGGAGTGAACACGCACCTCGAAAGCGTACTCGCGGGCATTCTCGAGCTGCTCCATCGGACCTTGGCGATCGGGTATGAGCGCACGAGACATGGTCAGAGCGTAGACGAAGCCCGTAAGCATCAGCGGCACGCCGATCCATGCGAGTTCGAACAGCCCGATGTTCGCGTCCGGCTTGGTCTCGATCAGCAGTCCATAGACGATGAGGTTCGTGCTCGTGCCGATCAGCGTGCACATGCCTGCCAGGATCACGACGTTGTTCATCGGCAGCAACAACCGCGAGATCGAAAGTCCGTAGCGCGCCGACCATTCCTGCGCTATCGGGATGAACATGGCAACGACGGGCGTGTTGTTGATCACCATCGACAGCAGGCTGCTGGCGCTGAAGAGCTTGATCTGTGCCGATACCAGGTTCTTCGGACGCCCAAAGACGAGTTGCGAAAACCAGGCGATAGTGCCGGTCTCTCGCAGTCCTGCGATCACGACATAGAGCGCCGCGATCGTGATCACGCCGGGGCTCGAGAATCCGGCGAGGGAATCGGACGTCGTTATCACGCCGCTGATCGAAAGCACGACCATGGCGCTGATGAGCACCATCTCGGTCGGAACCCGGCTCGACGCGAGCATGACGAGCACGGCTCCGACGACGGCGAGCGTGAACCAGATCTCCCAGTGCATCGGCCGCTATTGCCCCCGGTCCGGCAGCTGCTGCCCGCGACCGATCGCGAAATAATGGATGCCCTGGCGCGCCATCAGCGAGGGCTCGTACAGATTGCGTCCGTCGAACACGACCGGCTGCCTGAGCGCGGTCTTGAACCGCCCGAAGTCCGGGCTGCGGAACTCCTGCCATTCGGTGCAGATGGCGAGCGCGTCGGCGCCGTCGAGCGCCTCGCCTGCGCTCGCGCAGAGTGCGAAATCGGCCCGCGTGCCGTAAATCCGTCGCGCCTCGGCCATTGCCACGGGGTCATAGGCGCGCACACTCGCGCCCGCCGCCCACAGCGCCTCCATCAGTACGCGCGAGGGCGCCTCCCGCATGTCGTCCGTGTTGGGCTTGAAGGCGAGGCCCCAGACCGCAAGCGTGCGCCCGGTGAGCTTGCCGCCGAAGAATCGGGAGATCTTGTCGAACAGCACGGTCTTTTGCCGGTCGTTGACCGCCTCGACCGCTGCGAGCATGCGCGCATCGTGGCCGACATCGTGTGCCGATCGCGCAAGCGCCTTGACGTCCTTCGGAAAGCAGGAACCGCCATAGCCGGCACCTGGATAGATGAACGAGTAGCCGATGCGGGGATCCGAGCCGATGCCGGCGCGGATTTTCTCGATGTCCGCGCCGAGGCGCTCGGCGATGTTGGCGAGCTCGTTCATGAAGCTGATCTTGGTCGCGAGCATCGCGTTGGCCGCGTACTTCGTGAGCTCGGCGGAACGCAGGTCCATGATGATCATGCGCTGGTGGTTGCGCGTGAACGGGTCGTAGAGCACCTTCAGGAGTTCGGCCGTTCGCGGATTGTCGGTGCCGACGACGACACGGTCGGGCTTCATGAAGTCGGCAATCGCCGCGCCTTCCTTCAGGAATTCCGGATTCGACACGACGTCGAAGTCGACCTGCGCGCCGCGGGCGATCAGCGTCGCGCCGACCGTCGCCTTGACCTTGTCCGACGTGCCGACCGGCACCGTGGACTTCGTCATGACGACCTTGTAGTCGTCCATGTGCTCGCCGATGGTGCGCGCGACGGCTAGCACGTGCCGAAGATCCGCAGAGCCATCCTCCTCCGGCGGCGTGCCAACCGCGATGATCTGGAACAGGCCGTGAGCGACGGCAGCCTTCGCGTCAGTCGTGAAGGAAAGACGGCCCTTGTCGCGGTTCCTGCCGATCAGCTCGTCAAGGCCGGGCTCGTGAATCGGCACCTCGCCGGCGTTGAGGCGTGCGATCTTGGCGGCATCAATGTCGACGCAGACGACCTCGTTACCAGCGTCCGCCAGGCAGGCACCCGTGACGAGCCCGACATAACCTGAGCCAAAGATCGTGATCTGCAAGTTAGATCCCTGATTTTCTTCGGAAAAGCGACGGGCAGACTACCCAAAGGCGACGCTATGGTAAAGCGCCGGAAGCGCCCATCGTGAGGCAAGTCTCAGGCCGCCCGGAGTCAGGCGCCGGCGGGTGCCTTTTGCGCGCGGTGCGCCGTCAGGACGGCGACTTTCGGATCGGCCGGGCGCGGTACGCCCTGGTCCGCGGGCTGCTGCCCGAAGACGAGATCGTGGATGACGGGCGAACTGCGGTATTCCTTGACCGCCTTCTCGAGCACCGCCATGACCTGGCGGCAATCGATGCGATTGACGGCGATCGAGAGCGCTGCCAGGAGGTCGCGCACTTCTTCCCAGGTCGGCGACGGCTCGATCGCGCGCATGATCATCGGGTGCTCGGTGCCGGTCACGTTGCTGCCGATCAGGAGTTCTTCGTAGAGCTTTTCGCCCGGTCGCAGACCCGAATACTCGATTTCGACGTCGCCCTCCGGATTCGAGGTGTCGCGCACGGTGAGGCCCGTCAACTTGATCATGCGGCGCGCCAGTTCGTCGATCTCGACTGGCTGGCCCATGTCGAGCACGAAGACGTCGCCGCCCGTCCCCATGGAGCCTGCCTGCAGCACGAGCTGCGCCGATTCCGGAATCGTCATGAAGAAGCGGCGCACCTCGCGGTGCGTGACGGTGACCGGCCCGCCGCGACGGATCTGATCCTGGAAGAGCGGCACGACCGATCCCGAGGAGCCGAGCACATTGCCGAAACGCACCATGCAGAAACGCGTGCGCGTCGTCTGCGTCTGCAGCGATTGCAGCACGATCTCGGCGAGCCGCTTGGTCGCGCCCATGACGTTGGTCGGATTGACTGCCTTGTCGGTCGAGACGAGCACGAAGGTCTCGACGCCGACCTCGAGCGCCGCTTCCGCCGCATGCCAGGTACTGAATACGTTGTTGTGCACGCCCTCGACGAGATTCTGCTCGACGATCGGCACGTGCTTGTACGCTGCCGCGTGATAGACGGTCTGCACGCGGAACGCCTGCATCACGTCGCGCACACGGTACTTGTGGTGCGCATTGCCGAGCAAGGCGTGGATCTTGACGTCGAGCTTGCGGCTGTCGACGATGTCCTGGAGCTCGCGTTCGATATTGTAGAGCGCGATCTCGGAATTCTCGAACAGCACCAGCTGCTTCGGCGCCAGCAGCACGATCTGGCGGCACAGCTCCGAGCCGATGGAGCCGCCTGCGCCCGAAACCATGACGGACTTGCCGCGGATCGATGCGTCGAGGAGCTCCGTGTCTGGCGGGACCGGATCACGCCCGAGCAGGTCCGCGATGTCGATTTCACGGAGTTCGTCCACCCGGGCGCGCCCGGTCACGACGTCGTTGAACGCAGGAACCGATTGCACGTGAACATTGAGCGACTCGAGCCGCCGAAGGATCTCGGCTTTGCGCCGGCGCGAGGCGGACGGGACCGCGAGCAGGATACGCTCGACCCGGTAGCGGCTCACGAATTCCGCGAGGTCCTCGGGCGGGATGACCGGGATGCCATTCATGAGCGTGTCCTGGAGGGAACGCTTCTCATCCACATAGGCGAGCGGCACGAACTGGCGACCCGAGGCGAGCGCCATCGAAAGCTGCGCGCCGGCGTCGCCTGCCCCGTAGATCACGACGCGGGTGCCATTGATCTCGAACGGCGTCAGGAGCCAGCGGGCGATCAACCGCGTTGCGGTCACCCAGACGAGCGCGAGCAGCCAGAAGATCACCGCAACGGAAAATGGAACGGACGGGATCGCGGGAATGGCCGAACTCAGGATCCAGAGGACGATGGCCGAGCCCGTGACGCCTGCCAGCACCGACAGGAGCACGCGAACACCGATGAAACGGACCACGGCGCGGTAGAGGCCGCTGCCGGCGAAGATCAGCGTGCTGGCTGCCGCAACGCCTATATAAAACAATGGGTTCCGACCAAACCCCTCGGAAAGTGAATCAAATTTCAGGGCAAACGCCGCCCAGAGGGCCGCGGGCACCACGATCAGGTCCGCGAGCACCATCAGGAATCGCTTGGTTTGCCTCGGCCAGCCAAGCATCAGGCTGACGAGCCGGTTCCGCGGGGACGCGAACACGCGCGGCTCGATTTTTGGTCGATCCATTCTTTTTTTCCTCAATCCCCTGCGGCGCGAAGTTTACGCCAGTTCGACCTGTAACGCTTGGGGCTGTGCGAGTTGACCGGGTTCAGCGGGTTGAGTTCCGCCGGACGCGTGGCAGGGCGGCTATGAGAGCAGCTTGCGGATCGCTGCGACGACAGTGTCTGCGGTCGGGTAGTAGGTCGATTCGAGTGCGCGGCTCGCTGGCGCGGGTGCAAACGGCAGGGTGATCCGGACCGGCGCGCGCTTGAGGACATTAGGATTGACCGACTCGACGATCGAGGTGATCACCTCGGCAGCGAATCCCGCCGGCCCCCAGCCGCCATCGACGACACAAAGCACGCCCGTGCGCTTGACCGATTCCAGGATCTGCGCCGGGTCGAATGGATTCAGCACACGGATGTCGATGACTTCCGCGTCGATGCCGTCGGCAGCGAGGGTCTGCGCCGCTTCCTCGCAGAGCCAGGCGGAATAGCCCGCGCCCGCGAGCGTCACGTCGGTTCCGCGCCGGCGGATGACGGGGCCAACGCCTGCGAGCGGACGTTCCTCGACCTTCTTCAGGACCGACTTGCGCCCATAGAGCCATCGATCATCGATATACATCACCGGATCGTCGCAGAGCACGCTCGAGACCAGGAGATCCCGCGCGTCTTCCGCCGTCGACGGCATCACGACGCGAAGACCGGGGATGTGCGCAAACCAGGCGTGCAAGGCCTGCGAATGCTGGGCGCCCTGCTCGCCGCCGCGGTTGATGATCGCGCGGATCGTGACCGCCGGCGCAATTTGTCCACCGAACATGTGCGACCACTTCGCCGCCTGGTTTACGATCTGATCCACCGCGAGCAGCATGAAATCCATCCGCGGGTGAATCACGATCGGGCGATAGCCGCACAGGGCGGCGCCGATCGCTGCGCCGGTGCAGGCGAGTTCCGACACCGGCGTGTCGATGACGCGTTCCCGCCCGAACTTTTCGTCGAGGCCCGTCATCGAGTTTCCGACATACCACGGGCTCCACACGCCCTGTCCAATCGCAAACACCTCGGGGTGATTCGCGAGCAGGTGCTCGAATCCGCGGCAGATCGCCTCACCGTAGCCGGTTTCCTCAGCGACGCTCATCGGCACTCCGATAAACCGCGCCCAGCAGGGCGGAAGCGTCCGGATAGGGAGCCGACTCGGCCTTCGCTCTGGCGTCCGCGACTTTCCGCCGGATCTCGCCTCGCAGCGTGTCGAAGCCCGCATCGTCAATCAGCTTGCGTGACTGCATGCCGGCCAGGAGCCGCAGGATGGGATCGCGACGCTTCCATTTGCCGAGCTCAGTCATCGTGCGGCGGACGCCGACATCGATATCTTCTTTCGGGCCGACGTGCCCGCGGTGCCGGTAGGTCACTGCTTCCAGGAATACGGGCCCGCGCCCTTCGCGCGCATGCGCGACGAGCGAGGCGGCTGCCGCCGCAACGGCGAGGATGTCGTTGCCGTCCACGGTGGCCGAACGAATCATATGCGCCTCGGCGAAGCGCGCGATCCGGTCGCTCGGCTGGCGCAGGAGGATGTCGAGATGGCTCGAGAACAGGTTGTTCTCGCACACGAACAGGATCGGCAGGCGCTGGGCCGCCGCCAGGTTGAGGGACTCGTGAAATACGCCCTCTTCCGCGGCGCCGTCCCCGAAATAGCTGACCGCGATCGTGCCCTTCCGGTCCATGCGCGCCGCGAGCGCGGCGCCGACCGCAATCGGGATCGTCGCGCCGACCAGTGGCACGCAACCCTGAAATCCGACGGACGGCGAGTACAGATGCATCGAGCCACCCATGCCGCGCGACACGCCGTCCACCTTGCCGAGGATCTCAGCAATCAAACCGAAGAGATCGCCGCCCAGGGCGAGCAAATGCGAATGCGAGCGATGCCCGCCGAACACCCGGTCTCTTCGATTGAGCGAAGCCGAGACGCCGACTGCAATCGCTTCCTGGCCGATCGCGAGGTGACACGGCGTCCTGGCCAGTCCCTCCTCCACGAGTACACCGATCGCCTCTTCCGCAAGGCGAATCGTCAGCATGTCCGCGAGGTACTTGCGCAGTGTCGCCGGATCGACACCCGCAACTTCGAGCGGGCCCTGATGCAACGACGGATCCGCGAGGCCGCCTAGCTCCGATTTGAACTCAGTCATCGAATGACCGCGGATCGACAGTCCATCCGGCACTCCCCGCCACTTCTTCGAGTTGGTTCACGTTCTTGACGCCGACCACCGCCGACGTCACCGCATCGCGTGCGAGTACCCAATTTACCGCAATCTGCGCCGCCGTTTTCGAATGATCGGCGGCGAGCCGCTTCACGCGCTCGACAATCCTGAGGTTTCGCTCGAGCGCCTCCCCCTGGAAATGCGGCAGTCGGCTCCGCCGGTCGCTGGGATCGAAACGGCTTGCGGCCGAATACTTCCCGGCGAGCAGGCCCTCCGCGAGGGGCCCGTAGGTGAATATGCCGATACCGCGCTCCCTGCACCAGGGAAAAAGTTCCGTCTCTGCGCCGCGTTCGATCAGGTTGTAACGGAGCTCTACCGCTGCAATGGGCGCCAATTGTTCCGCGCGCCGGATTTCATCAAACGAAAAGTTTGAAAGCCCGAAGGCGCGTATCTTGCCTGCCTCCTTCAGCTTGACGACGGCCTCCAGCGATTCCTCGATGGGCACGCGGCGATCCGGGGCGTGAAGGAGATATAGCGGAATCGCGTCGATCTCGAGGCGGCGGAGCGAATCTTCGAGCGCCTGGCGAATATAAGCCGGGCCGAGGTCAAAGGACGTGATCGCGCGCTTCGCCCCGGGCGGCAACTCCCAGCGGACCCCGCCTTTCGTGACGATGAAAAGGTCATGCCGCCTCGGGCCGAGCGCACGAGCAAGCGCTCGCTCCGACTCTCCAAGGCTGTAGACGTCCGCGGTGTCGAATACGTTGATCCCGAGATCGGCCGCGCGCGCAACGGCACGGATCGTTTCTTCACGATCGTACTCGCCCCAGTCCGTGCCACCGAGCTGCTCACAGCCGATGGCGATCCGCGACACGGACGCGCCCGCGCGCGGCAGGGAGACGTACTGCAC
>Ga0105106_10004043_pt1 | contig 10446 bp, 13 predicted proteins | sample PPLLaktember2015_5_FD_79109 | JGI IMG/M metagenome (GOLD analysis project Ga0105106, IMG submission 79109) | Freshwater sediment microbial communities from Prairie Pothole Lake near Jamestown, North Dakota, USA - PPLs Lake P8 Core (1) Depth... | ecosystem: Environmental > Aquatic > Freshwater >... | reverse complement strand
GAAGCCGAGGGTGATGGCGTGATAAGCCTGACGCGTCCCCGGCTCCCACTCGGGTTTCTGTCGCGCCATTACCACGGCCAGGCGATCGAGGTCGGCGACCAGCGTTCGATCTACAGGCTCATTGAAGGCGAAGAGACCAGCCTGGTGAGCGAGGAGCTGCCGGACCGTCACCTTGTCCTTGCCGTGCTGCGCGAACTCCGGCCAGTACCTGCACACTCGCTCTTCGTAATCGAGCCAGCCGCGCGAGTGGGCGAGCGCCAGCGTCATGGCGGAGAGGCCCTTGGTGGCCGAGTACATGACGACCATCGTGTCCTTCTCCCAGGCATCGCCTGTCCGCTTGTCGCGCACACCGCCCCACAGGTCGACCACCTTTTCGCCGCGGTGATAGGCGCAGCATGCGCCGCCCAGTTCGTGCCTCCGAGCGAAGTTTTCGACAAACGCCTCGCGTACTGCTTCGAAGCCACGGCTGACGTGCCCTTCAACATTGACTCGCTGCGACACATTCACCAGCACGACGCACCCCCTTCGCAACACATGCAAGCTGCATATGGGATGCCCTCGACGTAAGCAAGACGTGCGGCGAGAACACTCGGAGTGTTCGACATCTCCGGCAGCGGTCGCCCGGCGCTGCGAGCGAGAATTTTCCCAATGGTGCGCGAGAATTGGCGCCACCACGAACGGGAACTGGAACCGGAACCAGGAACCCCGACCAGAGACTCACTTCCGCGGCTGACCCCAGAAGATGAACGTTCCGAATCGTGTGGCAGTGACGATATCGAGCCGGCCGTCGCGATTCAGATCGGCAGAATACACATCCGAACCCGTGCCGGAGTGATTGTGAATCAGCTCGGGGACGAATTCGGCGCCGCCTGGCGCTTTCGGGTTCCTGACGGTGCGATACCAGTAGAGCACCGCCGGCGCATACGGCTCGGGATCGAGATATGTGTCGCTGTGCGACCAGAACCGCTTGCCGACGATGAAATCGGTGATGCCGTCGCCGTCCACGTCTCCGAAGCTCGATCCGTGCGGCTGAGAGAAGGCCACGCCACCGGCATTCTTCGACCACAGGTCATCCATGATCATGTGGCGCTCGAACGTGATGTGACCCTGTGCGTCTCGCTTCTGCTCGAACCAGGCGAGCCCCCAGCCGTGCGACGCGAGCACGGTGACGACGTCGTTCAGCTTGTCGCCGTTGACGTCGTAGACGGCCATGACGCTGCCGCCCATGCCGCGCTTGTACCAGGCGAACGCCTGTGAGTGGTATCGCCATGGCGCGTCGCCGCCCGATGGCGGCTGTTCCCACCATCCGAATGGGTTGAGAATATCGATTCGGCCGTCTCCGTTCACGTCTCCTGTGCCGAGCCCATGCGCGGCGACGTATCCGCGCTCCGAGACATTGCGAACGAGCCACGTCCCTGTCGGGTTTGCGGGATCGGGTTTCGCGTAGCGCAATTGCCCTTCAGCGCCGTACACGATTTCAGGCTTGCCGTCGCCGTCCACGTCGCGCAGCACCCCGATTTCGGTCTGGTACGCCGGCACGACCAGGTGCTTGTCCCACCGGCGCGGTTCGCCTTTCGGGTTGACATACAGCATGCAGCCCTGATTGCCGGAGAAACTGCAGTTCACCGCATCAGTCCATCCGTCGCCGGTGAAATCGCTCACAAACTGCATCCACGCGTCGGTTGCGAACGTGTCGGAAGGATTTGAGGTGAGCTGCAGGTAGATTTCGCTGCGCTTCGTGTAATCAGGCCCGTAGAACACGTGCGGCCCCGAGACGACGTCGAGCACGTTGTCGTGGTTGATGTCGGCGGCGCCGGCGCCCCACGAGTAGTAGAAGTCGCTCAAGCGCTGCATCTTGAAATTCCGCGACACTTCTTCGGCCGCTCTGGCCTTGATGCTCAGATCTTTGTACGCGACCTCCTTGAATCGGACGGTCCCGTTGCCGCCGATGTAGAGGGCCAGGGGGCCGAAACCCGTGTCGCTGTCTGCTACGCCGGTCCGTTCGTATCCGCCGTTTACCAGGGGCCGAATGATGTTGGCATCAAGATAGATTTCGACCTGGTTCCACTCACCGGGCTTGAGACTGGCGTCGGGCGCCGACAGGGGGAGTTTCACAGCCGGCGCCGCGCCTCTGGCAGGACCGCCGCCTCTGGCTGGTGCGCTCGGATCGGGAGGAGGAGCGATGCGCAGCTGTCCGCCGATGAACCGCAGCGGCTCGCGCGTGAGGATCCTGGCCTGCGCGTCGAGCGTGACCCGGTAGACGCCGGGGTCTCCATCGGTCAGCGCCAAGTAGACGCCCTTCATCCCGCTCGCCGTCTTCTCGGCACGCAGCATCACACCGGTCCTGCAGCCCGGCGCGCACAGGAACGATGCGTAGAAGCCGACGTCCTGGTACGAGCGATCGAGCATCAGCCAGCCGCCTTCCGGCTGCTGCGGCGTCCCGACGAGCTCGCCGTTTTCGGCACGCCACGCGGCCGCTCCAACGGGGTGCCATCCGGTGAGGCTGGATCCCTTGAATGTGGCGTCGGGGTGGAACGACGGACCGGCACCGGATAGCGGCGCCCGACTCGCGAGCACCGCGACGGCCACGGCAATCAGGGCCAAATGTCTGCTACGCATTGCGGCATCCTTTCTCGATCTGTGGCTTTTTTGTGCGGCGGCGACAGCGTAACACGACCGGCCGTGGGAATCTCGACCCAGCGGGTTAACCCGCTTATCGTAGTTTCAGCCCGGGCACGTCACCGAAGTCGGTGGGGTTGAGCGTCCAGAGCGCGGCGCCCTGATTCAGTGCGCAGGCAGCAATGGCCAGGTCGATTTCACGCCCGCGCGGGCGCGATAGCCGCCGGTAGAGATCCGCGGCCAGCGCCGCCGCCGCGGCCTCGAACGCGACGACCGACTCGGTCGGCAGGATGCCTTCCTGAGCGGCGAGCTCGGAGGGGGTACGCGGACCACGTTTCCATTCGAAATACACGAGGCTGGACATCGCGATCCGGTGGCCTTCCTGAACGATTGCGGTGAGCTGGGGGAGGGAACGTCGCGGCCCGGTCAACGCATCGACCAAAGCCGATGTGTCCACGTGCACGATCATGCCGAGCGTCGGCCACCGTGCCGGCGTGCCGACCGCACCGCCCGGATCTCTTCGTCGACGGCGCGCGCACTGCGCGTTGGAGCCCCCCTGCCAATCTGATCGAGTACTTCCAGCAGATGAACACGCTCCCGTTCGCTCAACCGATCGGCGCGTGCGGCGTACTCGGCAACGGCTTCGCGGACGATGTGACTCTGGGCCTTGCCCAGCCGGCTGGCGGTCCGCCGAATCTGCTCGACCGTGTCCTCGTCGAGCGAAAACGTGACCTTGACCATACTGATGCAATACTACCATACAGGGCGCGACCAGCGCCCTCGACCGCGATCCAGCGAGTTGCCGCTGCAGAAGGAATGGCTTCTGCAGCGGCCCCCAGTCGGTTACTGCTCGGGCCTGGGCGTCGCGGCGACGCTCGGCGGCATGATCGGATGCAGGATTTTCGGCTGCTCTCCCGTGAGCGATTCGAGAAATTGCACAATCTTCTCCGTCTCGTCCGCGGACAGCCACTCGCCAAGCTGGCTCGAGCCCATCACAGCAGCCGCCTGGCGCAAATCCCAGGACCGTCCACTGTGAAAGTACGGCGCGGTGAGCGCGATGTTCCGAAGCGTTGGCACCTTGAACACGTACTCGTCGCTGACGGTCTTCGTCACCGAGAAACGGCCCTTGTCGCCAGGCGGCAGCAACTCGGCGCCAGGATTCTCGATGACGCCGAAGGGTGAATACATGCTTCCGCCGAGATTGATGCCGCTGTGACATGCCGAGCAGCCCTTGTCCATGAAGAGCCGCAGTCCCTGCTTCTGATCCGAATTCAGCGCCGAGCCGTCGCCTCTCAGATATCTGTCGAACGGTGCGTCGGGCGTAATCAGGGTCGCCTCGAAGACAGCAATCGCCTTTTGCGCATTGGCAAGCCTTACCGGCTGTGACTCATCTGGAAATGCGGCCTTGAACGCAGCGACGTATCCAGGGATGGCAATGAGTTGCTCGACGACGTGTTCCGGTGGAGAAGCCATCTCGACGGGATTGACGAGAGGACCACCGGCCTGCTCCTCCAGATCTTTGGCTCGGCCGTCCCAGAACTGCGCCGTGTTGAAGATGGCATTCAGGACCGTCGGGGCATTCCGGCCACCACGCTGCCAGCGATGCCCGATCGACGTTTCCTGTGCGTCTCCCCCTCCCAGCCCCACGTTGTGACACGTGCTGCAGCTGATCGCATGGCTTGCAGAAAGCCTCGGATCGAAATACAGCATTGTCCCGAGTTCGACTTTGGCTGGAGTCGCGGTGTTGCCGGGAAGCGCGGGGGGCGTGGCAGGGATAGGTTCGAATTGCGCCTGCGCAGCGGCCATCAGGCTGTCTTGGGCGGACACGCGCAGCGTGAGCGCCAGCACTGTGAACGCCAGCACGGCGAGCAGTGTGAGAGCACGAAGTGATTGCATAAGAACTCCTTCTGTTCTCTCTGACCAGCAATTTGTGATCCTTGGCACGCGGAGGGCGAGGGCTGGCGCACACGGGCAGGACGGGCCCGCAGGCTGGGTCTTTTTTGGAGGAGCGTGCGGAATCCTCCGCACTTATCACTATTGCCCGCGCGATCACGGAATTGCGTGTTCCACGATGGGCCACAGATCCAGTCGCTTTTTTGCGGCAGCTCCAAACGCTCGATTTCCAGCAGGTTACAGGCGACGCGGGCTGGCGCGGCGCAAGCGTGCAGAGGCACCGCATTTGCTGTTTGGAGGCCCGAGGCCCTTCAGCCTTCTCAGAGGAGGAGTGTGGTGCGCGCGAAGAAGGAGAAGAAGTCGGCACGATCGATTCGTTATCTGCTCTACGCCGACCAGAGACTCCAAAAGATCTCGCTGAGGCGGATATCGGAGCGCCTGAAGAGGGCGAAGCGCCCCTCGAGATCGAGACCGAAGAATTCTGTTCCCGCAGAGAACGCCGTGGGCTCTCCGTGGGCGATGGTGGTCGTTGGCGTGATTATGTGCGTCGTGGCCGCGGCAGCGCTGATTGCGGCGCGCGAGCCAGCTCCCCGAAACGGTGTCGCGCACGTAGACGCGCCGCCGGACGCAATCGCTCCGCTGGAAGACGAAGCCAAGCCTTCGCGACGCGAAACCAGGAAGGCCGCCGTCGCGAAGCCGCCCGTGAAGGCTGCGGCCAGGCCGGCCACTGCCGACGTTGCGATGCGGACGACCCCGGTGGCCGAATCGGTTGCGCCGTCGGTAGCGAGATCGACGGCGAAACTCCCCGTGGCCGAATCCGCGTCTGCTGCGGCAGCGGCCGTCACGGTCAGCGGTTGCCTCGAGCTCGATGACGCGACGTTCTGGCTGAAGGACGTGTCCGGCACGGATATGCAGGCGTCGCGAAGCTGGAGGTCCGGATTTCTGAAGAAGCGCTCGCCGCGAGTCGAGATCTTCGATGCGGCGAATACGCTGAAGCTGCAGAATCACGTCGGCCAGCGCGTTTCGGCGACTGGCATTCTCATGGACCGCCAGATGCAGGCACGGTCGCTGCGGCGAATCGCAGCGTCGTGCAGTTGATTCACGTAGGGCGGGTCTTGAACATCAAGACCCGCCCTCTGTGTGTTTGTCAGACATCAGCCGGTTGATCTCGGCAAACGGCATAGTCCGGCCGAGGCTCGTAAACGTGCCATGCGCGGCGATTTCCGTCGCGGCTTCGAGAAATCCGCTCCAGGCGGCTCGAGCGAGCGCGCCGCCGACGCTGATTCGGCGGACTCCCAGCTCGGCCAGTTCCGCCACGGTGGCGATTGGGCCGCCGGCGAGCACGTTCACGGGCTTGGGACTCACGGCCGCAACCACGGCTGCGATCTCCTGCTTGTTGCGAAGCCCCGGCGCGTAGAGGCAATCGGCGCCTGCTTCGGCATAGGCGGAAAGGCGCCGGATTGTTTCGTTGAGATCCGGACGCCCAACGATGAACCCTTCGGAGCGGCCAGTGAGAAGAACACCTGTTCCGCTGTCGTCGACGGCACGCCGCGCGGCTCTGACGCGATCGATCGCAAGCTCGAAGTCGAACAGTGGATCTCCCGGATCGCCAGTCGAATCTTCTATTGAGAGCCCGGCGATTCCCGTGCGGACCGCGAGGAAGACGTGTGCCTCCACCTCGTCGGGTGCAACCGCAAATCCACCTTCGAAGTCGGCATTTACCGGCACACTAACCGACTGGGCGATCGCCCGGATGTGTCCGAGCGCTTCGTCGAGGGACACATGGTTGTCGGCACGGCCGAGCGACCACGCGAAGCCCGAGCTCGTCGTGGCAAGGGCTTTGAAGCCGAGTTTCTCGAGCAGCCGTGCGCTGCCAACATCCCATGGATTGGGAATGACGAAACATCCGGCGGCGTGAAGTTCTCGGAACGTGCGAGGGCGGTCGAGCGTGCTCATCGCGCCGATGCTAACACGCGCCTCGTCCACCGCGGCCGCTGGGGCAATCGGATCAATCAAACAAACGGACCGATCAAATCCGATGGAAAGCCGCCTCGTAAATCACGGGCATCGTCCCGGTGGCAATGACGCCCGGCTGCGGCCGGTTATACTCGCTGAAAGGCACGGCAGGATCCGGTGAGAAGCCGACGCGCCCCAGCTCCTCGATAAGCTGGGCTTCGGTGAGAAAGCACTGCGGCTCGCCTGAAAACTGCGTGAAGACGAAGGGTTCGCCGGTCACGGGCTGCGTCTCTGGAGGAAACGTATTCCGCGAGAACGTAAAAACAAACAGGCCCGCGCCCGGTTTGGCCACGCGGGCCGCTTCGTCGAGCGCCCGGCGAAACTGGTTCGCAGAACGTGCGAGATTCCAGATGCCGTGAGCGATCACGAGCTCGAAACTGCGGCTTCGTACGGGAATGCTCTCCATAGGCGCGAGGACAAGGTGCAGTCGGCGGTCAGTTCGATCCTCCCGCGTGCGGTTTGCGGCGGCCGCGAGCATGGGCCACGATAGATCGGTGCCGACGACGTTCCAGCCCATTTGCGCAAGCGGGACGGCGTTGCGTCCCGCGCCGCAGCCGAGATCGAGGGCACGGCCTCTCGGGAAGCGCTGCAGTTCCTGCTCAGCAAAGTTCATCAGCACTGCGTTCGGAGCCGACCGTGCAAATCCCGCCACGGTGCCGGGTTCGCTCCATTTGGAGCCTGCGAGCGGGTCCATGTCGGAAACATAGCACGGCCGTTCGAAGGCCTCGAGAGGTGACCATGGCAACGTCTGCTGAAATGCCTGCTGCCGAACCCGTCGCATCAACCGCGTTGACCGGATATCAGGAGGGTGCGGTGGTCAGCCGCACGCTCCTGAAGCGCGCCGGCGGCACCATTACACTGTTTGCGTTCGACGAGGGTCAGTCGTTGAGCGAGCACACCACGGCGTTCGATGCCATCGTGCATGTCCTCGACGGGGATGCCGAAATCACGATTGACGGAACTCCTCACGGCGTGTCAGCAGGGGAGATGGTGCTGATGCCAGCCAATCATTCGCACGCGGTCTATGCACGCACTCGGTTCAAGATGCTACTGACGATGCTTCGGTGAGGATGCCGTGGCGCTTTGCCTCTGACGAGCGACATTGTGGGAGGCGCGCTGGGAAATCCGTAAGGCGTGACGACGTTCAGATCGGCCAAGTCAGCGAGTAGCTTCATCATTCCTGGCCTGTCTTCAGCCGCGCAAGCTGCAGTACACTCATCTGGCGGTTGAACGCGGGAATGGAGTTCACATGGCGAAGCGCGACAAAAGAACGACACGAGCGAACCCTGGCACGAAGAAGACCAGTGCGTCGTCAGGCGCAACGACGGCCGCTGCGGCGGTGCGCGGAAAACCCGGAGGGCGTAGCGGCGGGATGGTCGACGCGCGCGGCAAGAAACATCGCAAGCCGATGCCGGCCGACCCGGGCGCAAACATTGCGGACAGTCAGGCGGCCAAGATGCGGACGGCAAAAACGATGGTCAAGACGAACCGGCTCCGCGGGCGCGGCTAGCTGAGTCGAGATGCTGGCCAGCCCCTACTTCTGCTTCTCGACAACCACGCGCCCCGCAGCGTTCAGGTAAACGCGATACTTGTTCCCGTCCTTGCACGAAGCGGCGTAATCGTTCTCGGCCAGCACCTTGGCGGCAATGACCTCGCCGCACGGCAATCCGTGCAGCGCGATCACCGCCGTCAGATCCTTCTTGAGGGCCTCCTCGTCGTCGGCAAACGACGGCATGGCGAAGAACGCCGCCACGACAAGCGATTGGGCCAACACCACAGTGAGGCTCTTCATGGGTTCTCCCGCGTTCAGACTTCGAGGGTTGCAAACGACGTCGGGTCTGCGAGCAGGCGCCAGATCGCCTCGCGCGAGGACACGATGGCGGCCGCGAGCTTCTGGTCCTCGTCCTGCAACAGTGATAACACTTTCATGATCAACAGGTCGTAGGACCGGCGTAGATCCGTCATTGTCATCTTCGCCTTTCCCCGGTGGTACTGACGGAACCTATCCAACAGATCATCGACCTGGTTCTTGAGTGCGATCTTGGTAAAGAAGCCGATGGCCTTGGTTTCTTTCAGTTCCTCCTCCAGCGCTTTCAAGTCCAGCGGCGCGGCCGCGGCGGGGGTCTTCGCAACAGGCGTGGCGGCCTTGCCTGCGTCCGGCGGCGTTGGGATTCCTGCGCCCGGTGCAGGTGCCGCGGAAGGTTCGGGTTTCGGCGGCACCGGCGCTTCTGGCTTGGTGGCAGGCTGAGCGGGACCCGATTGTGTCGATACGACCTCGGGCTCCGAGACCGACGCGCCAGGCGTGAGGCGGGTGCACGTCGCGCTAAGCAGCAACAGCAGGACGGCAGCGTAACCGATGTGCATCTCCCACCTCTTTACACCAGCGGCCACTAGTCCGTGCGTTCCTTGGCGGAGTAGCGGTTCAGCAGATCGAGCAACTGACCGGCTGCCTCGGGCGGACGCACGCCGCTCCTCACGATCTCGCCGTTTTCCAGTCTCCTGCCATACAGGATGGCGTTGTCATCAAGATCCTGGCGCAGCGTGGCCCCTTCCAGGGCGACGCCGGCAAACAACCCCCGCGATCGCGACCACGAGAGAATGTCCGCATGCATCTGCGCATCCGTTTGAGCGCTGGCCGTGCGTCCCACGGGACCGGCTGCCACGGTGGCTTCCGCGCCTAACGTGAATTGGCTCTCGAGCAACTTGTCAGCTCCGCGTTCAGTCATGACCAACATGATCAAGTCCGTCGACGAAGCGCCGATCTGAAATCCTACGCTTCCGCCCTCAATGCGGACTGTTCCGGGCGCCGACCAACCCACTCCGCTCTTGTTTCGACAGGACAGGTACCCTTTCCCGTATTTCGCGCCAACGACGAAGGCCGCCGTCTTGAGGTCCGGGACAATCACGATGCAATGGGCTTTCTGCAGAAGGTCCTGAGGAAGGCCCTTGTCGGGCGACTCCATGACCTCGGACAACACAGCCGCCGCTTCGCCCAGTCGCGTGGCTGGCTCATCTTCCGCCGCCAGCAATGGTGTCAGCGACAATGTCGTCGCCATCGTCGTCGCAATCATCAATTTCATTTTCATTTCGCGCCTCCTTCATCTGTGCGCCGTCGAACATCTCGCTGATCGTTGTGCAAGCGCTGCGCCGCGACGGAGGCTCAGGGCGTTGGAGAAAATCTGGTTTGCAGACGCGAGACGCGGAATATTTCTCTCGCGAGTGTGGAAAAGTCCGTGGGAGTCGTCCTGGCTGGGTGGCGCTGAGTTCCGAGTCAGGACCTGTTCGGACAACGGTGATGGCTCATGCATTGCAGTACGTCGCAGAGGAGGCGGTCGATTTCAAAGGAGAAGGGCCATGCTGTATACCATCGCCATCGTTCTGTTGGTCCTGTGGGCACTCGGGCTCGTGAGTGGCTATACGATCGGAGCGTTCATCCATGTCTTGTTGGTCGTCGCGGTCGTGTTGTTCCTGGCCGGGCTGTTGAGCGGCCGCCGCGTCGTGTGAAGCGGGGCGGACTACTCCGACAGCCAATCCCACTCAGCGCTGACCCGGGCGCTGGCGCTGGCAGCGCAGTCTCGTCCCTCCTTGACCAAGGAGATCAGCTGCGCTCCCGCGTATCGGCGCTCGGCCCATAGATTCCCGGAACGCTTCCGCCCATCGCGCGCAAGTACGCGCTGAGTTGCCCGCGGTGGTGAACGGAATGCTTGAGAGCCATCGAAAGAAACGTCAGGCCTGGTGCCTGCATCATGTCCAGGAAGTTGATGGTGCTGGAGAGTTGCTCACCGGACATGGCGCGGATCCTGTCGAGAGCTGCCGGTACTTTCTCCCTGTACCGCGCGATGGCGTCGGCCGGGGTCGAAATGCCGCAGGCGTCGGAATCGTCGGGGGGCGGCGTGAACGCACCGTTCGCGATGCAGT
>Ga0105106_10004042_pt1 | contig 10446 bp, 11 predicted proteins | sample PPLLaktember2015_5_FD_79109 | JGI IMG/M metagenome (GOLD analysis project Ga0105106, IMG submission 79109) | Freshwater sediment microbial communities from Prairie Pothole Lake near Jamestown, North Dakota, USA - PPLs Lake P8 Core (1) Depth... | ecosystem: Environmental > Aquatic > Freshwater >... | reverse complement strand
ATGTCTGTTCTTCCGCAAGCGTTTTTTGCGCTTGTGGGTAGCCATCTTATGTCTTTTTCTCTTTTTTCCGCTTGGCATGGAGGGTTACTTCTTAACGTGCGATTTAACTTTCGTAATGAATGATTTTGCCGGTTTAAATGAAGGAATATTGTGGGCAGGAATTATAATGGTGGTATTCTTAGAGATATTCCTTGCAGTCTTTTTTGCTCTCTTCTTAACAATAAAGCTCCCAAAACCTCTCAGATAAACGTTATTACCTGTAACCATTGAATGCTTTATCGTTTCCATAAAGGCCTCAACAGTCTTCTGAACTGTTACCTTTTCAATACCAGTGTTCTTGGCAATTTCATTAACAATGTCTGCTTTAGTCATTTTCGTGAAGTTTAAAATTCAACAAATTATTTTGAGTATACGTTTTTCCAACCCTGCAAATATAAAAATATTATTTGTTTATTATGAAACACTTAAAGAATAATTTTTTTATAAACATAATATTATTGCCTAAAATACAATGAAATAGAAAAATCAATCAGTCAATCCTATCATCTCCTGACCGGATTCTGACACGTCCCGGTAAATTTCTGTCATTTTTTGTAATATATTGAAAATATGGATATTCGGTTATTAACATCCGATGGGATCGGGCAAAGCTATTTTTTATTAACTTTATGATTTGATAAAAAACGAAATCAAATCTATAACTATATGTCAATCAATAAGGTTATACTTGTCGGGAATGTCGGTAAGGATCCGGTGATACGTTATTTCGACAGGGGTGTCGCCAAAGTAACATTCCCCCTGGCGACAAGTGAGTCATACACTAATCAGCAGGGAGAGACAATTACAACGACCGAATGGCACAATATCGTTCTTTGGCGCGCAATGGCAGAGGTCGCTGAAAAGACCGTAAAAAAAGGATCACAGCTTTATATCGTGGGAAAGATCAAAACAAGATCATATGTTGACAAGGACGGAAACAATAAATATATAACCGAGATCCTTGCAGACACTTTTCTGGTCCTTGAGAAGAAACAGGGCGGTACTCCCTCTTCATCGGCCGACTCTGGCAAAACCAGTCTGCCGGAAAAAGAATCTCCCGGCACCGATCTTAATGAACCTCCGGCAGGCTACCAGCCAGCTAACGAAGATGACCTGCCCTTCTAGCGGGCCTCACTAAAAATATTGGAATTGGAACCAGGATTTATATTTTCATCTTTAGCGCTCCTCCCGGGTGTGGTTGCCGATCCTCTTGATTTCAAGATTATCATTGGTTTTGGGATTCTGATAATTCTCCTTTGTCTTTCAGCCCTGATGTCGGGATCAGAGGTAGCATTCTTTTCCCTGCGGCCCGAAGATATTGAGAAACTCAAAGCAGATAAATCAAGGAAGGCAGCTATGGTTCTAAAGCTTCAGGATAGGCCCAGTAAGCTCCTGAGTACTATTTTAGTTGCAAACAATGCCGTCAATATAGCAATTGTGCTTCTGGCCGCCTTTCTTAGCGCCAGACTATTTGACTTCAGCGCCAGTCCGGTTCTGGGATTCCTGATCGAGGTTGTCATAATTACATTCATTCTCCTGTTTTTCGGCGAGGTAATGCCAAAAGTCTTTGCCACAAAGAATCAGGTACCCATGTCAATGTTCATGGCATATCCGATGTCATTCCTGGAGAAGCTTTTCAAACCGGTAACTTCTCTTCTGATCTTTTCAACTTCTTTTGTAAAAAGGAGGGCACGGCACAGGCATACAAACATTAGCATGGATGATCTTTCTGACGCACTGGAGCTTGCATCGGACGACATAAATGAAGATGAGAAAATACTTAAGGGAATCGTCAATTTCGGTAACATAAATGTTAGCGAGATAATGTGCTCCAGAATCGATGTGACTGCAATTAACATCAAATTCGGATTCAACAAGGTAAAATCAATTATAATCGAATCGGGCTTTTCAAGGATCCCGGTCTATTCCGGATCATTCGACTCGGTAAAGGGCATTCTGTATGCAAAAGATATACTGCCATACACAAACAATCCCGATAACTTCAAGTGGCAGGCTCTTATGAGGCCCGTTCATTTTATTCCTGAAACCAAAAAGATAAATGAACTTCTCAAGGAGTTTCAGATAAGGAAGGCACATATGGCTGTTGTTATTGATGAGTATGGCGGAACCTCAGGTATAATAACACTCGAGGATGTGCTCGAGGAAATCGTAGGTGAGATAACCGACGAAAGTGATGAGGATGAGACAATGTACCGTAAGATCGATTATAAAACCTATATCTTCGAGGGCAAGATACTGCTCAATGACTTTTTCAAGATAATAGATGTTCCGGATGACACGTTTGAGGATGTGAGGGGGGAATCGGAAACACTTGCGGGCCTTATCCTTGAACTTACCGGTGAGATACCGCAGAAAGGACAGATGATCTCATACCGGAATTTCAGTTTTAAAATAGAATCCGCAGATAAAAGAAGGATAAGGGAGATCCGCGTCGAACTAACTGATGACAATGGGAAAAAGAAGGAAGAGTAACCTGCCTGCCTGCCTGGTTATTATTGCAGCCTGCACTATCTGCAGCTGCAGGGAAGTCGCTGTGCCAAAACCAAAAGGCTATTTCAGGATCGACCTTCCGCAAAAGAACTATGTGATATTCAACGAAACCGGTCAGGCAAAAAACCTCCCTCTGGTGTTTGAGTACCCGGCCTATGGGAAAATACCTTATAATGCAGATGACCGTACTGAACCAGGCTGGTTCAATATCGAGTTCCCTTCATATAAAGCCAGGATTTACCTCACCTATAAAGATGTAGCCGGTGATCTTGAGAACCTGATCGAACAGACTTACACCATGAATGTAAAGAACCACATCACCAAAGCTGATGCAATCAATGAACAGCTTATAAATGACGGGGAAAACCGCATCTTTGGGATACTTTATGACCTTAAGGGAAATACTGCATCAGCTGTTCAGTTTTATGTAACCGACAGCATAAAACATTATCTCAGGGGATCGCTCTATTTTGAATCTGAACCAAATGCCGATTCCCTTGCACCTGTAATAGAGTTCTTCAGGGAAGATGTAATTCATCTGATTGAAACCCTGAAATGGAAAGATAAGTAAAATACTTACATATTAATGGGCTGTATTTCTAAGCATTATCTTAACGAGTTCACAATCCTTGGCGTCTGGAAAATTGAGGAGGACCTTAAAACCCTTGTTGATTCCGTCGTTCTCGATAACGATGATAAAAAGAAATACAAAGTCTTTGCCAGCACTTCAAGAAAGCTTGAATTCCTGAGTGTCAGAGCCCTGCTTGCGGAACTTCTTGGCAAGGATGCCAGGATCGTTTACAACAAGAACAACAAACCCTTTCTCAAGGACGGCTCAAGGTTCATAAGTATTTCCCACTCAAATAAGCTTACTGCCATCCTGCTGAGCTCCAATGAGAAAGTCGGAATTGACCTCGAGTACATGAGCTCCAATATCGGACCAATTGCCTTTAAGTTTATTAACAGAAAAGAAAAAATCTCAAAGGATCCGGAAAACCGGAGGTACCATCTATACCTTCACTGGTGCGCCAAGGAAGCCCTCTACAAGATATGCGACAAGGAAGGAATAAGCATTAAGAAAAATATTACAATTGATCCCTTCGAGGTATCGGAATCAGGTGAAATCAGAGGGAAGGTTCAAACTGACAAGATAAATGATTCATTTGACCTATTCTATACCAGGTATGATAACTATGCAATTGTCTGGACCAAGAAAAACTATGATAAAGGATAATTTCCCAGGAAAAAAAAGCGTTGCCCTTCTTCTCGATCCTGACAAAGCCACAGGGGAAGGACTTAAGGAAATCCTCAGGATTGCCTCTGAATGCAACACTGATTATATCCTGGCAGGAGGCAGTCTTACATTCAACAGCATCGACAGCCTGATCGACAATGTGAAAAGTATGTGCAATATACCCATCGTCCTTTTTCCCGGCAATCTCCTTCAGCTAAGCCTCAAGGCCGATGCCATCCTGCTTCTGTCACTGATCTCAGGAAGAAATCCCGAACTTCTCATAGGCAACCATGTTATCGCAGCTCCATACCTGCGAAGCGTGAGGGAAAAACTTTTCCCGGTTGGTTATATTCTTATTGGCAGCGGGAAGAAAACATCAGTCGAATATATAAGCCAGACTGAAGCCATTCCTGCCGACAAATCCGGCCTTGTCGTCGCAACAGCTATGGCAGGTGAAATGCTGGGCTTTCATATGATCTATCTTGAAGCCGGCAGTGGCGCAGAGAATCCGGTTCCGCCCGAAATCATCCGTTCTGTCAGGGAGAATGTGGCAGTACCTCTGGCCGTAGGCGGGGGATTGAGAACCCGCCTTGAGATAACCAATACTTTCAATGCCGGAGCAAACCTTGTAATTCTCGGAAATGGATGTGAAAAGAATCCCGGATTGCTTGCCGAAGCCTGTTCCGTCAGGGATAAAATAAGAGCCGGACAGGCTACCTGAACAGTTCCGGCATAGGTTCACCCGAACAGGCATTCGGATATGGTATCCTGCACAACGATGAGAGGGTTGCAGCTATATCGGTCATATTGACTTTCCTCATTACGGTTGACCTGTTGACGGTCCATCCGTACCAGATGAGAGGAACATGGGAATCATATTCATAAGGTGAATTATGATTTGTAAGCTCATCACCCTCTCTGTCAACCCAGCCGGGATTCAATGTTACAATCACATCACCCGATCTTTGCGGACTAAAATTATTCACTATTCTTCTCAGATGGCCATTGCCGAAATCATTTGCCTCAAATGCATAGTATGGATATGCTGATGCAACACCGGAAAACTGGGTAAGGAATCTTGCAGTCTTCTTCTGGATATCCTCAATTGGGATCCTTGCGTCTTCTATAAGCGTTCTGTTAAGGAAAATCTGCCTTTCTGAAAATCCTCTTACCCAGTCGCCTTCTCCGTAGACTGCGTTGAGGTAGCTCCTCAGCAACTGAAGCGCCTGGTTCTGCCTGAAATAGCCTGCCGGGATCCTGGTATTCTCCATAATTGCGGGAATTTCAGAAACCCCGTGAGCTGATGTGAAATAAATGAGCACATTCCTCTTACCGAGATTATCATTAAGATAATTCAGCAGCGTTTCAATGTTCTTATCGAGCCTAAGGATGGCATCACCGGTCTCCACCGAAGATGGCCCGAACCTGTGACCTATATAATCGGTCGATGAGTAGCATATTGCCAGGAAATCCGGTATCTCATCCTTGCCCAGGCCTTCATTTTCCATCAGTCTGACAGCAAAATCGGTTGTAAATGCATCGGCAAAGGGAGTCTCCCTCAGAAAGGCAAAATTGCGAACACTGTTTCTTCCGGCCGGTTTGCTCAGCTTGTTTATATCGTACGGGAAATAGTTGATGCCGTTAAATCCTGTCTCAAACTTGTTCGAATCCGGGAGACATGATGAATAATCCGATGCCTGCTTTAAAAGGTTCCATGTGGTGTTCAGATATGTTTCTGAGTATTTCATTGCATTGAAATCATTTACCCAGGGTGGCAGAGTATCCATATAATATGATGATGACATCCATGTTCCGGTAGTGTTATCGTACCAGAATGCCCCATCGGCAGCATGGCCGACAGAAAAGATTGCCGAATGCTCTCTTACGCCAACCGAATATACCTTTGATCTTTTTCCGGTCGCTATCTTAAGTTCATCAGCGAATGTCGATGCATTGAGATTAACCGGAGAATGAAGTCCTGACTCATAGCTCCCGCCGGTGGGATTAACCGAAACATCCTTCGTACAATATATAAATTCGTTTTTCAGCGGAAGATACCAGTTGTCGGAGGTAATACCATGATAAGATGGCTCGGTACCGGTCGAAATAGTTGAAAATCCGGGAGCCGACTGTGTAAGCATATAATCGAAGGAGGCATTGCGGAAAAATGTACCCTCATTTATCATTTTCTTGATGCCGTTCTCGGAAAGCTTGTCCCTGAACCTTTCGATCTGATCAAACCGCAGCTGCTCAACCACTATACCGATTATAAGAGCCGGCTTATCAGGTGGCAGATATGCTCCCTGCCCCGACAGACGCATAAAACCGCATAACAGCAAAACACCGGCAATAACTTTCTTCCCTGTCATTTTGTTACTCTCCAATGATTTATAAACGGCACAAAAGTAATCTTTTAAGCCTGAGAAACAATAATCATTTCAAAATACATTTCAGAATCATCTGATAATCACGATCCTGCCGCTGCACGACACTCTTGTTTCCAAATTTGTGAATACAACGAAATATATACCTGCCTTCAGCCGGCTGACATCCATCCTGACAGGATCCCGGGTGGACGCTTCCGTGTCATAATCCGAAACCTTTTTCCCTGTCAGACTGAATATACTTATATTAACCGGACCCCTTTCGTTTCGAGGCAGAACAGCTTTAACAAAAGTGCTGCCCGGGTTCGGATAAAATAACGGTTTTGCCGGATTTGTAGTATCCGCAGGATTTAAATCGGGGAACATTTTTACCGCCAGATCTGTTCTCTCCCGTTGTATTACGGCAATGTTACTGATAGTTGTGTCCCTGTAACCCACAGCAGTAAATGTAAAGTCGTAAGATCCGGGTAAAAGAAATCTTGTAAAAAATCCGGTAAGGGTATCTGAATAAACATGCGAACTGTCGATGTCATAACCTTCAATAAAAATCTTTGCAGGCACAGCTTCAGAGCTCAGAGCATCAATGACCTGGCCGTGAATACCAAACGTTGCATTTTCAAGGTAACCAAGCAATGAACGGTAGTTGTACTGCCATAAATTATTCAGATCAGCAGCCGGGGTGATAAAATCTTCATCAAGCTCGACAGTAACTTCACGTCCGTTCAGTGTGTATGTCACATAATCCTGCCGCCCGCCGTTAACCTGGTACCAGTCATATCCGTTTGTCACGCCATTATCAAGGTAATTCATATATCCGGGACCGGAATAAAAATGCACGGTGTCGGCCCAGGCCCTGCTTATCATATAAAACCAGTCATTGTCGGCATGTTCAACCGGCCAACGATCCCACGGGAAATTAACAACTTCCTCTCCGGAGTGGAAATTCGCCGACAGGGCAAACCTGCGTTCAGCCAGAAAATTCATCATATCGAGCGTTTCCTTCTGCCTTGTAACGACAGGGCCGTCAGGGTCGGGAAAGTTCCGGTTCAGATCATATCCGTTTGCATTGAATCTGACAGGCGAAGTGATGTAATTACTGCTTCTGTATGTTCCGTCGGGGTTTGCAAGCGGATTAATCCATATTTCAAGGTTGTCGACAAGATTCTTCACCTGGTCGTCAAGGCTATAGTTTTTCAGAAGATACTCCGAAAGTCTGAGCATAAGAATAAATCCTGCCGTCTCATCGCCGTGAATACCCGATGAATAAAATACTTCAGGTTCCGGCTCATCCACTTTACAGTTGTCCGAGATCTTCAGGGCAAGAACAAGCCTTCCGTTTATGCTTGTGCCTATTGTATCGGGCACGCAGAGTGAAGGATATGAGGATGCAAGGAATCTCATTATCGAATCATACTGTGTATAAGACGGGTAACTATCCCACTCCATGGCTTCAGCTATGTTTACTGAGCCAAAAATACCTTTGTTATCAGCACTTTCAGCGATCTGATAATCATAATCTTCCTTAATGAATTTTTCAACAGTCAGCGGGGAGAGCATTATGTGTATTGATTTATCCTTTACGGACCGTATTGAATAAATACGTGTGAGCCTGTCGATAGTTTGACTGCTCCGTCCCAAAATTATGACTTCAGCCTGGCCTTTTTCAGCTATGATCCCGCGTAGTTTTGTATCATTTGATACATTTTGAGAATGGCACAATTCTGCCAGAAATGAAAATATCAGTAACGGTATCAGTAATTTACTTAACATTCAACTGGTTAAACATTGAACCGTATATGAAGGATATCCCCGTCAGCAACCACATAGGTTTTTCCTTCTATATAAAATTTGCCTACCTCCTTGCAAGCATGTTCCGATCCCAAAGTAATAAAATCATGATATTTCATCACCTCTGCCCTTATAAAACCTCTTTCCAGATCGCTGTGAATTACACCTGCAGCCTGGGGAGCAGTCATCCCCTTTTTAATTGTCCATGCCCTTATTTCCATCGGCCCCACTGTAAAGAATGTCTGAAGGTTAAGCATCTTATATGCCGCTCTTACCATTTTATCGACCCCTGGTTCATCCAAACCCGCATCCCTGAGAAATGCGAGTCTGTCCTCAACGCTCTCAAGTTCTGCTATTTCTGCTTCAACCGCTCCGGCAATTACAAGAATCTCGGCATTCCTTCCCTTTAGAGCTTCTTTTACATTTTCAACATATCTATTTCCTGAAACAGCAGATTTCTCATCGACATTACAGACATACATTACGGGTTTCATTGTAAGCAGGAAAAGGTCATCGACATGCTTTTTCTCCTCAGGTTTTACATCGAGACTGCGGGCATTGTTAAAACTCCCTATGTGATCCCTGAATTTTGTAAGTACTTCGATGCCATGCTTTGAATCCTTGTCTCCAGTCTTTAGAAGTTTCCCGAGCCGCTGCAGCTTCTTCTCCACCGACTCCATATCCTTTACCTGCAGTTCAAAGTCGATAGTCTCCATATCCCTTACGGGATCGACCGAACCGTCAATATGGGGAAGGGTTTCATCATCAAAACATCTCAGAACATGTATCAGGGCGTCGGTATTGCGAATGTCCCCGAGGAATTTATTGCCGACTCCTTCACCCTTGTTCGAGCCGCGTGTAAGTCCGGGTATATCTACAATCTCGACGGTTGTATTGACGATTCTGTCTGTAACCTGATGTTTTTCAAGTTCGTACAGTCTGGGATCCGGAACCTGAACCAACCCGATATTCGATTTGGTGGCGCTGAATGCAAAAGCATTCGTTTCACCCCTGGTACTCGAAATACAATTGAAGATGGTTGTTTTACCTACGTTGGTTATTCCTATTATTCCGCATTGAAGAGCCATCAGATTCAGTATTTGATTACGGATTCAAATTTATCATTAATTTGATCTTTTTCTTTGGTTGCATTACAAATATCCTTAAACCTTTTAGCGTTTTACCAATCAAAGAATAAAATAACGACTGCAGTTGAGCAATAATAAACCCGACATTGATATTATCAGGCTGCTCGAAGCCGATATTAATAAAGGTTTCCGGCTTGTTGTTGAAAAATACAGTACAAGGCTCTACTGGCACATCCGACGTCTTGTGATCCTTCATGAAGATGCCGATGATGCCCTCCAGAATACATTTGTCAATGCCTGGCGCAATATTTCAAATTTCAGAAGCGAGAGCTCGCTTTATACATGGCTTTATGCAATCGCAACCAATGAAGCCCTTAGCCTGATTAATAAAAGAACCAGAAATTATGCTATTTCGATTGATGACCTGGGAAGCTGGTTTGCAAATTCAACTGAAGGAAGTACCTGGTTCGATGGCGATGAGGCTCAGGTCAGGCTGCAGAACGCAATAATCAAGCTTCCGGAAAAGCAGAGGATCGTTTTCAACCTTAAATATTATGACGACATGACCTATGAGGATATGAGCAAAATACTTAAAACATCGGTGGGTGCCCTGAAGGCATCATATCACCACGCTGTAAAAAAAATTGAAAATATATTATCCGACATTTAAACCCTTTGTAATTTTAATCATCTAAACAAGTGATGAAAAACAGTGACAAAATACCAGAAGGAAATCCTTTTAAAGTACCTGAAAATTACTTTGAGGAATTGAACCGCAGGATAATCGCCTCAACTGTTGAAAATCAGGGAGGGAAGAAGAAGCCGGGGCTTTATATAAGGCTCAGGCCTTTCCTTGCAATTGCAGCATCAGTTGCAGTTCTTGCTATTCTGAGTTATACAGGTATTAAAATGTTTTCACTCCGTAATGAATCTCTTTCACTTTCAACAATACCTGAAGAGGAGTATTCAGAGGCATTACTTAATGAAATAGACATCCTTACTCTGGAGGAGAATGCTTTTCTTACAGGTGTACCTGATCTGAGTCCGCAAATTGAAAAAAAGGATATTATTGATTATCTTTTATTTGAGAATATAGATATTAACGAAATACAGGAGCAAATATAAATTACCCGTCATGAAAAGTAGAATTATTTTATCAGCAACACTTTTAATCTTCTGTACAACTTATCTTGCAGCGCAGAATGTTGCAAGGGAGAGACTTGACGCTTATAAAATAGCTTTCTTTACAAAACGTCTTAATCTTACTTCACAGGAAGCTGAGAAATTCTGGCCTGTTTATAATGGGTTCCAGGACACGAAAAACAAAATACAGCTCGAGCGACAGGAGATTAACAGAAATTTCAACCAGAACGAACTTAATATGAGCGACAGGGAAATGATT
>Ga0105106_10004041_pt1 | contig 10446 bp, 6 predicted proteins | sample PPLLaktember2015_5_FD_79109 | JGI IMG/M metagenome (GOLD analysis project Ga0105106, IMG submission 79109) | Freshwater sediment microbial communities from Prairie Pothole Lake near Jamestown, North Dakota, USA - PPLs Lake P8 Core (1) Depth... | ecosystem: Environmental > Aquatic > Freshwater >... | reverse complement strand
GCGATGGCGGCGGCCGTCACCCCCGTGCCGCAGGCCCAGGTCTCCGCTTCGACGCCCCGCTCGAAGGTCCTGACGTAGAGGCCGTCCGAAGTCGTCTCGACGAAGTTGACGTTGGTCCCGCCCGGCGCGAAAAGCGGCGACCATCTGAGCTTCCGGCCTTCGGCGGCGACGTCCACGTCGTCGAGCGCGGCCGTGAACACGATGTAATGCGGCGACCCGGTGTCCATGAAATAATTCCCCTCGAGGATCCGGTATCCCGCGACGTCGGCCATCCGGAGGCGGACCGTGTCGCCCGAGATCTCCGCTTCGTGGATGCCGTCGTAGGCCTGGAACCGCGGCTTCGGTCCGGCGATCCCCTTTTTCAGGGCGAAATGGGCGGCGCAACGGGCCCCGTTCCCGCACATCGACCCCAGCCGGCCGTCGGCATTGAAATACTTCATCTCGAAATCGGCCCGGTCATGGAGGGAGACGAGGATCAGCCCGTCGGCGCCGACGCCGAAGCGGCGGTCGCACAGTCTCCGGATGAGGTCCGAGTCGCCGGGAATGAAACCGCCCCCGCGGTCATCGATGATGATGAAATCGTTGCCGGCGCCCTGGTATTTGTCGAAGGGGATGTCCGCCATGACGCCTATGATACCACCAAACGCGCGATCTTCACGGAGCCGGTGCGTAAATAATCTTTGCACTTTCCGGCCCGCGCCACCCGATGTTTCCCCAGGCGTCCCGTGGTATGATTCTTGCTGTTCATACGGACATCTCGGCGGATAGATCGACGGGTCGATGTAGGAGCCGGCATGATCAGAGCCAGAGCCGTGGGGACCACGGGTGCGTCGCGTATCGCCTGCCTTGTCCTGGCCCTTTCCCTGGGCGCAGCGGCCCAAGTTCCGACGCCTCGGGAGCAGGCTGCGCCCATCCAACTCGAACGCTCCGTGACGCTGAAGCTCGTCCAGGTCTACGTGACGGATAAGGCCGGCCGGCCCGTGACCGACCTCCTGGCCTCGGAGTTCGAGCTGTCCGATAACGGCCGCCCCATGACCGTGACCGAATTCGAGACGCACGCCCTCGTCGTGCCGGGCGGGCCCGGCGAGACGGCCGAAACGTCTCCCGGAGATTCCCGGGTGAACCGGAAGTTCCTGCTCTTCTTCGATTTTGCCTTCAACAATCCCCGGGGCTTCGAGCTGGCCCAGAAAGCGGCCCTCCATTTTCTCGGGGACGAGGTCCGGCCTTCCGACGAGGTCGGGGTCATCTCCTATGCGCTCTTCAAGGGACTGACCTTCCACGAGTATTTCACCACGGACCACGCCAAGGTCCGTGAGGTCGTGGAGGGGTTCAGTCAGAAGAATCTCATCGGCCGGGCCCAGTATTTCGAGGCGGAATACTGGAAAGCCATGGAGGCCGTCAGCGGCGACACCAGCCTTTCCGCCGATTCGACGCGGGCGGGCGGCCGGTTCGGCACGGCCGCCCAGATGCTCCAGGAACTGACCGTCGACCGGATGAACTACCAGCTCCACGTCCGCAACTTCACCCAGAGGATGACCGACCTGGCCAGGACGCTCCGCCTGGTCCCCGGGTACAAGCACATCGTCCTCTTCTCCGCCGGCGTCGCCGGCTCCGTCTTCCAGGGGGCCCCCATCGCCGCCGACCGGGGCAAGATCGTGACCGCGCGGTCCCGGGGCGACGCCTCGCTCTACAACATCAACAGCCTCGACGCGGGCATCTGGGAGGAGAAGAAGTACGACTACATGGTCAAGGAGCTGGCCCAGGCCAACTGCCCTGTCTATGTCCTCAATACCGAGGACCCGACGCTCGACGCCCAGATGATCAAAGCCATGTCGGGGGAATATCCCCTGAAGAAGCTGTCGAAGACCTCGGGCGGCCAGTATTTCCCCCGCGTCGACGATTACCGGGAGAGCCTGGCCCGCGTCGAAGACACGACGGGCGCCTATTACGTCCTCGGTTACTCGATCGGGGAGAAGGGAGACGGCAAGTTCCACGACATCAAGGTGAAGGTCCGGCGGAAGGGCTGCGAGGTCCGCGCCCAGGGCGGTTATTTCAATCCCAAGCCGTTCCGGGAATACACCGAGTTCGAGAAGACAGTCCATTTCATGGACGTGGCCCTGTCGGACGATCCCCAGTTCCAGACCCCCGCGGTCCTGTCCACCGCTTCCCTGGCCTTTCCGGCCGGGAAAGACAACGTGCTGATGCTCCTCTCCCGTATCCCCAAGGACATCTTCGCCCCGGCGGGAAAGGGCCCGAGCGAGGTGGTGACGCTCGTCTTCGACCGCCAAAAGAACATCGTCGGCTTCAAACGGGCGACCGTGAGCCCGGCCGCCCTCGCCCAGTCCGAGTCCTGCCACTACACGTACTCGCTCCTGCCGCCGGGGGAATACGATTGCCGTGTCGTCGTCCGGGACCTCGAGACTGGGGCGACCGCCGTCGGCAAGGAGTCCGTCCTGGTGCCGGAGGCGTCCGCCGCCCCGCTCGTCCTCCTCCCGCCGCTCCTGCTCCGGCCGGGAGCGGACGTTCATTATTTCGGCGTGCAGAGCAAGCCGGGGGCCCCGGCGGGCGCGGGCACCCCGTCCCTGGCCGCTCTCTTTCCGTTCGACCCGGAGCGATTTTCGCCCCTGGTCGGCGGGCCGGCGGCGGGATCGCGCGAAGTCCACGCCATGGTGATCTGCGGGCTCGAAGGCGGCCGGGGATCCGGGCCGGAGCTTTCGTTCTCATTGATGGAGAGCCTGTCCGGGACCGAGCTCCCGGTCTCGCACGAAATCCTCTCGTCGCAGAAGCCTTCGCAGGACGGAGAGAACAGGAACCGGCTGGCCGTTCTCGTCCGGATCGAGCTTCCGCCTCTGGGTTCCGGCTCCTATGTCTTGAGGGTGAAGGCCGAAGATCCGACGACGGGGGCCGTCGCCGAGACAGCCCAGAAGCTGACCCTCCGTTGAGGGCCGCGAAACGTCACTTGACGTAGCGCAGGACCTTCTCGAAGACGCCCGAGGAGATCTTTTCGGCCAGCTTCCTGACCAGGTTCGCCTGAAGCTCCTCCTCGGCCCGGAGCCAGCCTTCCCGATCGAACAGCGCCCGCTCGTCGCGGCCGAGGTCGAGGGTGGTGTAGTCCCCGTCGAAATAGGCCCGGCGGAACGCAGCTGACGCATTGGCGGAGACCGTCTCCTCCTCCACGACCCGCCGCGAAACCGTTTCGACGATCCGGTATCTCGCTTCGCCCGTCAGCTTGGCGGTGTACTTCTTTTCCGTATACGCGGCGGTCTTCGTCTTGTCCCGGCGCAGGGGGGCCGTCCGCGGCGTCTCCTGCGGGGCCCCGGCCTCCTGGCGGAAGGATTCGATCCAGCCGACCACGACGAAGTCCGCGCCCAGGGCCTGGCCGACGGCGACCGCCGTCCGGTCGGGGATATCCCCGCTCCGTATCCGGAGACGGCTCATCTCCCGGTGGATCGCCCCGCGGTCGATCGGGCCGACGAACAGGACGGGGTCGTCCATGTACTCGTAGAGGAGCGTATCGTATAGGCTCGTCTCCATCCCCCGGGGCGTCCCGGTTCCGGCTACCGGCGCGATCCAGAAGGGGAGAACGGCGACCGTCCGGGTCCCGGCATCCAGGGCGGCCCGCTGGATGGCCCGCCCCGCCGCTCCCATCTCGCTCTCGGGACCGTAGATGGCCAGGGCGCTCTGGGCGTGCCCGTAGGCCGCCCGGAAGGAGCCGCGCGCCATATCCCCCTCGGCCCACCGGATGAGGACCCGGGCCCGGGCCTCGTTCCCCCGGCGCGCCTGGTCCGGAGCCAGGGGGTACGAGAGCAGCCTTTCATATCTGCCGGCCGCTTCGGCCCAGTTCCCCGCGTTCTCCATGTCCTCCCCTTGCCGGAAAAGGGAGGCGACGGCGGCGTCGATCGTGTCCAGGCGGAAATTCTCGTAATCGTCCGGGACGGGGAGCGTGACGCCCACTTGGCCCGCCCTGGCTCTCAGGCCATCGATGCGCAGGAGAGCATCGACCGCTCTTTCGAAGCGGCCGGACGCCTCGTCCGCGCGGGCCCGCGCCAGGTCGTCGTCGACCAATTTGGAGCCGACGTCGGCCAGCCTTTGCCGCGCGTCCTCCATGCCCGGATCTTTGGCCAGCACGGCGATGTATCGCTGGGCGGCCTCTTCCAATCGGCCCTGGTCCTCGAGCTTCTGACCTTTTTTATACTTCTGCGCGACGCTGGCGCAGCCGACGAGGGCGACGAGAAGGAAGAGGGAAACGATGGCGACGAAAGGCCCGGATCTCTTTTTCGTGATCATAAGGGAGTTGTAGGGGAACGGGGCGCGCGTGTCAAGATGTGGTGCGGGGCGCGGATTAAAGCTCCTGGTCTTTCCAGGCCCCGGCGTACGTCGCGTTGCCGGTGCATTGCTGAAGAACCAGGTGGCAGATCCTCATCCCCGGGGTCAATTCGATCTTGTTCCGCCCGGCGTTGAAGATCTCCAGGATCTGCCTGTTCGAGATGCCCGGGGCCAGGAACGGAGCCGCGATGTGGCTCATGAGCCCGATCCGGGCGAACCTTGAACGGGAGTTCAGCCACCCGCACAGGTCCTCCGGGAGAGTGATCTTCTCCTTGGTGATGCCGAGAACCAGCTCGCCCGGCTCCAACAGGTAGCCGCCGGAGATGTCCGTGAGCTCGGCGAGCGTCCTGTAGTCGATGTCGGCCCGGGTGATGGCCTGGTCGGTGTTGAAGACCCGCACCTTGTCGTCCAGCGTCAGATCGATCGAGGCGGGGCCGATGGCCCTCTCGTCGTAGGGTTCGATCCTGATCCTGCCGTTTTGGATCTGCCGGAGGATCTCGGGTTTCGCCAGGATCATCTTGAACGCTCCCGGTTGAGGATTCCGGCTTCCAGAGTAATTCAGACGGCGCCGTTTGGCAAGGAGCCGGCCCGGCCCGTATCGCCGTAGTTGCCACGGCTTCCCGGCGTCATTGACACCCGGCCGGGGCCGGACTATCCTTCCCCACGACCATGAGAAGAACAACTCCCTGGCCTCTGGCCGTCATCCTGGCCCTGTTGTGCGCAGCGGCCCCGTCGGGAGCGCAGCAGGAAACGAAGATAAGCGGCGTCCTGCATCTCGACAGGTGGTATCCCTTCTGCCTGGTGGCGGATCGGGATTTCGTCGTGAACGAGGGCAGCAAGTCCGAAGGCTCGACGCGCGACGTCGAGCTCCGCCTCCCCTCCGGGCTGGAGAAGAAGGCGAGGGCCCTGGCCGGCAAGCACGTGGTCGTTGCGGGGAAGCTGGACTGCCAAGGGAACTGGCAGGTGGTCCATTGCGCCATGATCGTGCGGGAGATCGAGCGGTCGGACGCCGTCCTCCCCGGCGTCGCCGAGCCCCCGGCGGACCTCGCCGGGATCGCCGGACTCGACGCGGTCGAGCTGTCGGCGACGGCCCGCGCGCTCCTCGTCGAGAACGGCTTCGCGGTCGAGCTCTCGGACGCGGCCGACTTCGCGGAGATATACAGTGATGCCCGCCGCCGCGGCCAGGGTGCGTTCGTCACGACGGACGCGGTGCTCCACACCGGGCACATCTTCTTCGATACGGTCCTGCGTGTCCTGGAGATCGACAAGCTCTCCGGCCTGCTCGAGGCCCTGACCGACAGGATGCTGGCCCTCTCCAAGGCGCAGCACAAGGAGGCCCGGAACCGCGAGCTCAAAGAGGCCGCGCGCCTGAACATCGGCTTCTTCGCCGTGGCCAAGGCCCAGTTCGCCCCGGGCTACAGGCCGGGCTACCGGCTGAACGGCCTCGTCGGGAAGGAGCTGGCCAACATCGAGGCCCACCGGGGCTTCGCGTTCCGCGAGCTGCTTACCTACGTGCCTCATCCCAGCCTCGACCGGACCCCCTATGCTTTCGAGGACTACGGCCAGTACGTGCCCCGCGGCCACTACACCCGGAACGAGGTGTTCCAAAGATTTTTCAAGGCCATGATGTGGTACGGCCGCGTCGATTTCAAGCTGCTCGTCTCCGAGGACGGCGTTTTCGAGGAGACCGGCCGCAAGATGACCCTCCAGGCCCTGCTCATGGCCGAGGCCCTGACTCGAGACGATGAGGCCATGGGCCTGTGGCGGCGGGTCTACGAGCCCACGGTCTACTTCGCGGGCAAGACGGACGACTTCACCGCGGACGACTATGCCATCCTGATGCGGGAGGTCTTTCCCGGCACGGGGCTGGCCAGGCTGGCCGACAGGACGCGTCAGGCCCGGTTCATGAGGCGGGCCCGCGAACTTCGTCCCCCCAAGATCCTCTCCGGCGCCGCCGGGAGCGTGGATGAAACCCGGGGCTTCCGCTTCATGGGCCAGCGCTTCATCCCCGATTCGCATATCTTCCAGGAGCTCGTCCACGGATCGGCGCCCTTCTTGTTCACCGGTTCCGGCAAGCCCTTCACGATGGAGGTGCTGCCCAATATCGGCCCGGCCCGCGCCTTTCCCCGCGGCCTGGACGTCATGGCCGTGCTGGGCTCCCGGCGGGCCCTGGAGATCCTAGGCCGGGCGGGCGACACGTCCTACACGGATTACCCGGCGCAGTTCGACAAGCTCACCGGGCTTTACGCGGCCACGACGCCCGACGGGTGGCGGCAGGATCTCTATTGGCGATGGCTGCACGCCCTTCTTCCGTTGCTCGGGGAGCGGCCGGCCGGCGTTCCGCAGCCTTTCCTGGCCGGCCCCGCGTGGCGCGACAAGGAGCTCCAGACTGCGCTGGGGTCCTGGACGGAGCTGCGTCACGACACCGTCCTTTACGCCAAGCAGAGCTACACGGCCGTACCCAAGAGCGCCCTTCCCGACCCCGATGCGGCGTATGGCTTCGTCGAACCCGCGCCCCAGGTCTACTCCCGCCTGGCGGCCATGTTCCGCGACCTGAGGACGACCCTCGACGGTCTGGGCCTCGCCGTCGAGGGCATCCCCCAAAAGCTCGAGGAGTTCGAGGCCGTCCTCGTGCGTCTCGAGGAAATCTCGGTCAGGGAGCTCGCGGGGGAGGCCCTGGGCGACGACGATCAGGCCTTCATCGCGCGGTTCGGAGATACTTTGGGATCTCTGACCCGGTTCCCGCCGGAGCTCCTGAGGCGCGTGAGCTCGGCGACCGATGCCCGCATGGACATCGTCGTCGACGTGCACACCGATCCCAACACGGGCCAGGTGCTGGAGGAGGCCGTCGGCTCCCCGGCCGACATCTACGTCATCGTGCGCGACGGCCGCGGCGACCGCCTCTGCCGCGGCGGCATTTTTACCTATTACGAATTCAAGCATCCCCTGAACGACCGGCTCACCGACGAGAAGTGGCAGGAGATGGGCCGGAGCGGGACCCGTCCGGCCCGGCCGGACTGGCTCCTCGGCCTCGGCGCTCGGTGACGGATGACCCTCGCGCCTGAAGATCTCGAAGTGCGGCGGCGGGAATTGACAACGCTTTCTCCTCTGGGCTAAAGTCGCGGCATGGACAAGAACCTCAACCTGGCGGAAGAGTTCCTTCTCCTGGCCCTGAACGAGGAGAAGGGGACGGTCGTGTTCGCGGCCTCGATGGCCCTGCCCTATGGCTTGGCCGGGGCGCTCCTGATCGAGCTTGCCCAAGCCGGACTCGTCCGCGTCGAAGGGAAGAAGCTCGTTCCGGCGCCGCGCGGTACCGCCCGGGACGCGCTTCTCGACGGTGTGCTCGGGACGGTCCGCGCGTCCGCGAAAGCACGCAGCCTCGAACACTGGGTCGGTAAGGTTGGCCGTTCGGGAGGGAAGATCAAGAAAGAGCTCCTCGCCCGGCTCGTCGAGAAGAGGATCCTGGTCAAGGAGGAGCGCCGTTTCCTGTGGCTCTTTCCCAATTCGCGTTACCCCCAGTCCGATCCCAGGCCGGAGAATATGATCCGGGAGCGCGTCCGCTCCGGGATCCGGGGATGCACACCGCCGCCGGAGCGCACGGCCGCTCTGATCAGCCTCGTCCATGCGTGTGAGCTCGTTGGCGTGCTCTTCGAAAAAGGGGAGCGCCGGGAGGCCCGGCGGCGGGCCAAGGAGATCAGCCAGTCCCAACCCGTCGGGCGTGCCGTCGCCCGCGCGGTCGCGGCGGTCCGGACGGCCGTGATCGCGGCCGCCGCCTCCTGAAAGGGAAACCATCATGATAAAGTCAAGAGCCCTGAGATGCCTCGTCCTGGCGCTCGTCCTGGCGACGGTGGCGCAGTTCGCGACGGCCCAGCTGCCGAAGGAGACCGAGGCCCAGAAGGCCCAGCGGCTGAAATGGTGGACCGAGGCCCGGTTCGGGATGTTCGTCCACTGGGGGCTCTACGCCCTGCCGGCCCGGCACGAGTGGGTCAAGAACCGGGAGCGGATGACCAACGAGCAGTATCAGAAGTACTTCGAGCTGTTCAACCCCGATCTCTACAATCCCAAAGAGTGGGCGAAGATGGCCAAGGCCGCCGGCATGAAGTACGTCGTTCTGACGGCCAAGCACCACGAGGGCTTCTGTCTGTGGGATTCGAAATACACGGATTACAAGGCGACGAACACCCCCTTCGGGAAGGACCTGATCAAAGAGTACGTCGAGGCGTTCCGGGGCGAGGGCCTGAAGGTCGGCTTCTACTATTCGCTCATCGACTGGCACCATCCCGACTATACCGTCGACCGCATGCACCCGCAGCGGACGGAGAATGACGCGGAGTACTCGAAGCTCAACGCGGGCAGGGACATGGCCAGGTACCGCGAGTACCTCAAGAACCAGGTCCGGGAGCTGCTCACGAATTACGGCGAGATCAGCATCATCTGGTTCGATTTCTCGTTCCCTGGGAAAAACGGTAAGGGCCGCGACGACTGGGATTCCGTGAACCTGCTCAAGCTGGCCCGGTCGCTGCAGCCCGGCATCATCGTCGACGACCGGCTCGACCTCGGGGACGTGGAGGGCGGCTGGGATTTCACGACGCCCGAACAGGAAAAAGTGGCCAAGTGGCCCGAGCGCGACGGCAAGCGGGTTCCCTGGGAGACCTGCCAGACCTTCTCCGGGTCGTGGGGCTATTACCGTGACGAGTACACCTGGAAGTCGCCGGCCCAGCTTATCGAGCTGCTCGTCGAATCGGTGAGCAAGGGGGGCAATCTCCTGCTCAACGTCGGCCCCACGGCGAGAGGGACCTTCGACGACCGGGCCCAGTCCAGCCTGAAGGCTATGGGCGACTGGATGAGGCTCAACGGCCGGTCGGTCTACGGGTGCACCGAAGCCCCGGCCGGGTTCGTCGCGCCGCCGAACACGCTGCTGACCTGGAACCCCGCGACCAACCGGCTCTACGTCCACCTGCTCGCGTATCCGCTCGACCGGCTGGTCCTGCCCGGCGCGGCTGGCAAGGTCAAGTACGCGCAATTCCTCCACGACGCGTCCGAGATCCGGATGACTGCTGGGAGCGGGGAGGCGGCCGCGGACCTCACGCTCTCGCTTCCCGTCCGCAATCCTCCGGTCGTGATCCCCGTTCTGGAGATCTTTCTGAAATAGGCGCCGGACCGTCGCCGCCCCCGTCGTCCTTGACAGTTCGCGGGACGACCGCTATCCTGCGAAAGGATCTTCGTCACAAAGGATGAACAGCATGAACAAACGATCCTACCGCTCGATGCCACCCGACGACGCCGTCGGCCGCCGCGATTTCCTTAAAGCCGGCGGGGCGATCGGAGCCGGCCTGATCATGACCGGCCGCAGCCTGGTCGCCGCCCAGCAGACCCAGGACCGGCAGCCCCCGGCCAAGCCGGCCGGACCGCCCCCCAAGCCCAAGACCAACATCGACGAGGCCCTCAAGGTCCCCAGGACCGAGTGGAGCCTGCCCGGGCCGTTCCCCGGCCGGGTCGTCGAGGTCCACGACCCCGCGGCCATGCCCGAGGGCAAGGTCGACGCGGCCGTGGTCAAGGCCATGTTCGAGAAGGGGATCCGGGAGCTCACCGGGAAGAACCTGGAGAAGAGCTTCGGCCTGTTCTTCACCAGGAAGGACGTCGTCGGCCTCAAGGTCAATCCGGTCGGGCCGGGCCTCATCAGCACCCGGCTCGAGGTCGTCGATGCGGTCATCGACTGGCTGACGGCGGGCGGCCTGCCGCGCAAGAACATCGTCATCTGGGACCGCTTCGATTACATGCTCAAGGACGCCGGGTTCACCGCCGAGCGCTACCCCGGCATCGGCCTCGAGGGCCTGCAGACGATGGACGAGGCGGCGGCCGAGGGCAAGACCGAGGACAACAGCAAGTGGCTCAAGGCCGACGGAACGCACGTCAGCGTGCCCAACTTCGACCAGAAGGTCTTCTACTGGGCCGACGTCGAGGGGCCCAAGGACCTGCCTTACCTCAACCAGCACGTCTTCAACGGAAAACACTCCTATTTCGGGAAGCTCCTGACCGAGAAGCTGACCAAGATCGTCAACCTGCCCGTGTTCAAGAACACCGGCAACGCCATCTCCATGGCCACCAAAAACATCGGCT
>Ga0105106_10004040_pt1 | contig 10447 bp, 7 predicted proteins | sample PPLLaktember2015_5_FD_79109 | JGI IMG/M metagenome (GOLD analysis project Ga0105106, IMG submission 79109) | Freshwater sediment microbial communities from Prairie Pothole Lake near Jamestown, North Dakota, USA - PPLs Lake P8 Core (1) Depth... | ecosystem: Environmental > Aquatic > Freshwater >... | reverse complement strand
CTGATCTACCGCGCCGAGGTGGACGGATCGGCCATCGTCACGTTGCATCAGCTGACCATCAATGAAGGCTACAGCCCGGTCGGCGGCCTGATCCTCGGCAGCGACGGTCGCCTCTACGGCACGACCAGCATCGGCGCGCTGACCGAGGCCAACACGGCGGGCACGGTCTACCGCATGCAGCCGGACGGCACCGGATTCACGATCCTGCATCGGTTCCAGACCTACTCCGCGGCGAACTCGGCAGGGAGCGCCGTCAACGCCGACGGCGCCAATCCGGAGACCGAACTCGTCGAGGGCAACGACGGATTGCTCTACGGCATCACTCGCGCCGGCGGTGCCAACGGCACTGGAGTCATCTTCAAGATCTCCAAGGAGGGCACCGGTTTCACAGTCCTCCACACGTTCGAACCAATCACGTCGGCGGTCAACGTGACGCCGGTGCTCAATGCGGACGGCATTGGCTCGGCGAGCCCGCTGGTCGCCGGGGCCGACGACTACTTCTACGGCACGGCCACCAACGGCGGACCGAGTGGCAACGGCACGGTCTTCCGCGTGCGCTTCGACGGCACGGGCTTCGAGGTTCTGCACGCTTTCACGGCGCTCGTCGAGTCGGAGTCGTCGACGCTGCCGACCAATGAGGACGGCGCCACGCCGATCGCGGGCCTCACCGACGGGCAGGATGGTCGCCTCTATGGCGTGACCAACCTCGGCGGCGAGTTCGGCAACGGCACGGTGTACGCGATCGATGCTGTGAGCGGCGTGTTCAGCGTGCTGCACGATTTCGATGGTTTCAAAGGTGCGCGGTCCACCGGCGAGTTGTTGCTCGCCCAGGATGGCAAGCTGTATGGCACTACGGCGACCGGCGGCACGAATGCGGGAGGCACCGTGACCACCGCGGGGACGATCTACTCGATTGCCCGCGACGGCACCGGCTTCACAAGCCTGCTGAGCCTCGACGGGTCGGATGGTTCGACGCCCACCGGCCGCCTCCTGCAGCTGAACGACACCACCTTCGTGGGCGTCGCGCAGGGCGGTGGACGCTGCAGCCAGGGCACACTGTTCCAGTTCAGCCTGACGGGCGCAGAGGTCAAGGGCATCACCAATTGCGGTCAGCGCAGGAATAGCGGCAGCGGGTCGATGGCGCCGGGCCTGTTGCTGCTGCTCGCAACGCTCGGCCTCGTTCGTCGCACGCGAACGAACTGACCGGGTTCGCCGCAGGAGCGCGTTCGATGGCGGAGTCTCGACTGCATCACCGCACCTGCTCGATCTGCGAGGCAATGTGTGGAATCGTGGTCGAGCACCGCGACGGCGCGATCCTGTCGATCAAGCCGGACCGGGCGGATGTGCTGAGCCGCGGTCACATCTGCCCCAAGGCGCTGGCGCTCAAGGACATCCACGAGGACCCGGACCGCTTGCGGCAGCCGCTCAAGCGCACCGCGACTGGCTGGGAGACCATCTCGTGGCCTGCGGCCTTCGACGAAGTCGAGCGGCGCGTCGCGGGCATCCGCGGCCAGCACGGCCACGATGCAGTCGCGATCTATGCCGGCAATCCCACGGTGCACAACCTCGGCGCGATGCTGAACGTCGGCAATTTCATCCGCGCCGTGCGGACGCGCAACCTGTACTCGGCGACGAGCGTGGACCAGTTGCCGCACATGGTCGCGTCGCACGCGATGTTCGGGCACCAGTTCCTGATCCCGGTCCCCGACGTGGACCGCACGCAGCTTTTTGTCTGCATCGGCGGCAATCCGGTGGCGTCCGGCGGTTCGATCATGGGGGCCCCCGGATTTGCGAAGCGCATCGAGGCGCTGCAGGCCCGGGGCGGGCGATTCATCGTCGTCGATCCGCGACGCACCGAATCGGCCGAGGTGGCGGACGAGTGGCTGCCGATCCGTCCGGGCACCGACGTGTTCCTGCTGCTCGCGCTGCTGCACGAGGTGTTCTCGTCCGGACGGGTCGCGCTGGCGCATCTGGAGTCGCACGTCACCGGTATTGACGCATTGCGGACGGCCGTGCTCGAGTTCGGCACGGCGGATCCCGCCGCGCGCTGCGGCATCCCGGCCGAGCGCATTGCAGCGCTGGCGCGGCAACTTTGCGACGAGCCGCGCGCCCTGGTGTATGGGCGCGTCGGTGCCTGCACGCAGGAGTTCGGCGGATTGTCGCTCTGGCTGATCTACTGCCTGAACGCGCTCACCGGCCATCTCGATCGCGAGGGCGGCATGATGTTCGCCGAGCCGGCGGTGGACCTCACGCGCGCCTATGGTTCCAAGGGCCACTACGGCAAATTCCGCTCGCGAGTGCGTGGGCTGCCGGAGTTCGGCAATGAGTTGCCGGTGGCGACGCTGGCGGAAGAGATCCTGACCGAAGGGGCCGGGCGGATCCGGGCGCTGCTGACGTTCGCCGGCAACCCCGTCCTCTCGACGCCGAACGGGCGGCAACTCGATCGTGCGCTGGCCGGGCTCGATTTCATGGTGTCGATCGATCCTTACCTGAACGAAACGACCCGGCATGCCCACCTGATCCTGCCGCCGGCGAGCCCGCTGGAGCGCAGCCACTACGACATCGCGCTGAGCGGCTTCGCCGTGCGCAACGTGGCCCGGTACTCGCCACCCTTGTTCGAGAAACCAGCGGACGCGCTGCATGATTACGAAATACTGGCGGAACTGACCCTTCGGCTCGGCACGCGCGCCGGCACCGGCCGGTTGTCGGCGCAGATCCGCAACTGGATCGCCGCGCAGCTCGGGCCCGAGGGCCAGCTCGACCTGATGCTGCGTACCGGTGCCTACGGTGCCGAGTACCGAGGCTGGACGAAGCTACTCGTCGCATTGCCCGGCCTCGGCGCCCTGCGCCAGCTGCTCGCGGCCCCACACCGCAAGCCGCGCGGCTTGAGCCTCGGTGCGCTGCGCGCCGCCCCCCACGGCGTCGATCTCGGGCCGCTCGAGTCCGGCTTGCCGCGTCGACTGGCGACACAGGATCGGCGGGTGCGGCTCGCACCCGAGACCTATCTCAAGGACCTCGCCCGCGCGGCCGAAGCGTTGCACCGGTCGCCGCCCGAGTTGGTGCTGATCGGGCGCCGCCACGTGCGCAGCAACAATTCCTGGCTGCACAACAGCCAGCGGCTCGTGAAGGGCAAGCCGCGCTGCACGCTGTTGATCCATCCCGACGATGCCTCGAGCCGTGGCATCGCCGATGGCGCCACCGTCCGACTGCGATCGCGTGTGGGCGAGGTCGAAGTATCCGCGGAGCTGTCCGCGGACGTGATGCCCGGCGTCGTGTGCTTGCCGCACGGCTGGGGCCACGACCGTGCAGGCATCCGGCTGGCCGTGGCCAGTCGCCATGCCGGCGTCAGCATCAACGACGTCGTCGACGACCAGCGCGTCGACGCGCTGACCGGCACTGCCGTCTTGAACGGCACGCCGGTCGAAGTGCTGGCTACGGCAGCTGGTCCTTGACGACGTCCTTGACCACGTCGAACGGATTGAACCCCTTCTTCTTCTTCTTCGGCTCTTCCGCCGGCGTCGCCGCGGCTTCGCCTTCCGCCGGCGCCGGGGCATCCGTCATGTCGTCCATGCCCTCCATGCCACCCATGCCGCCGGCGCCTTCCATGCCGAGCATGCTCGTGGTCATCGACTTGACCCGGATCTTGACGTTCCAGTCGGGTTCCCAGGCGACGGCCGGATCCTTCGGCCGAGGCGGGTATGCCATGTTGAGTTCGGTGCCGTAGGCGATCGCGCGCAGCATCCCGGTGCCGGCCGCCTCTTTCGGGACCGCGCACTTGGTGGTCGCGGGCGACAGCAGCACCTTTTCCTTGAGCCATTTATCGACGGCGGCGTTGGTCTGGTAGTCGAACAGGCCGAAGCCGCTGTCCGGTAACTCGCTCGAGGTCCAGATGACCATGGTCATCTCCTCGCCCTCACGCGTGCCCATGCTGCCCAGGAAATAGGCACGCGCATGCGGTATCGCATCCCATTCGAGCAGTAGCGAGCCGCCCTTGTCGGTCTGGCGCAGCTTGAATTCCGGCATCAGGTCCTGCGCCTGCGGGATGTCGAATTTGAAGCTCTCCGGCACGCCCTGGCCGGTGAACGAGTGCTGCCCGATCAGCGACGCGCCGGCGGGAAGCGCCCGGTTGTCGACCTTGCTCGGCCAGATCGGGCGGCCGGCCGTGGAATGCGTGCCGCGCTGCGTGGCGCGCCGCGACTCGAAGAACTTGCCCAGCTCCGTCAGCGTGGCCGTCTCGAGGTTCATCACTTTCGGTTGGCCCGGCCGAACCGTCTCCGAGCATCCCCAGTAAAGGACGAATTTGCCCTTCGGTGGCTCGTAGTCGAGTGGTGCCGGCTCCTCGTCGTGCTGCGGAGCCGACGTTTTCGGCTTCTCAGGGGTCTGCAGCTTGAGCGTTGGCGCGAGCATCGTGCCGGCTGGCACGCCCTGCAGTGCCTCCGCGAGGCTCGGATTCCGGCTCGTGTACAAAGTCACGTCCATCCACCGGCCGGTCGTGCCGATCTGCGTGTAGCCGAACTCGGCCGTGGCCTTCCGGCCACCGCCCATCAGCGCTCCGAGCGTCATGTTGCCCATGCCCTGGCCCATGGCGCCGCCCATGGAGAACCCGCCGAACGTCGCTACGTCGATCCAGGCCTGTGCAATGGGCGGCTTGACGACCTGCTTCGGCTGCGCCTGCGCGCCGGCGGCGGCCGCGGCGGCTACGGCAAGAACGAGCAACGCGCTGGATCGCCCACGATTGATCGGCTGCATGATGGATCCCCCTGACCGTGCGGCGATTCTTGATCTTTGCACGTTGAGAGTAAAGCCCGGCCGGCACCGACCCGCTAGACGGACACCAGCACGTCGCCCTGCGACTCCTGCAGCACATGCCTGGTGACGCTGCCGAGCAGGAAATCATCCACCATGCTTTCGCCGCGCTTGCCGACGACGACGAGGTCGCAGTCGCGCTCCTGCTCCTGCTCGATGATGAGACTCGACGCATCGCCGTGCAGCACGAGCGTCGTAACGGCCCCCGATGGCAGGCCGGCGGCGGCCAGGAACGACTGCATGGCTCGTTCGGCCTGGCTTTGTGCGATCTCGCGGTACCTGCGCAGCGTCTCGTCCTGGACTCCGGCAGAGCGCAAGCGGGCCTCGAAAGGTACCTCGAACGCATGCAGCAGCACGAACTCGGCGCGCGGGGCGAGCGCGCGGGCGGAAGCGCAAGCCGGCAGCGAAGCCGGCGAAAAATCGACGGGGATCAGCAGGCGCCGATACCGGCCGCGCGGCGGTTGCTTGACGACCAGCATCGGACGCGAAGCCCGCCGCACCATGCGCTCCGCAGTCGAGCCGAGCAGCAGGTGCCTCATGAAGCTCGCACCGCGGGCCCCGAGCACGAGAATGTCCGCAGCGCTGGCATCCGCCCGCGCATCGATCTGCCTGAGCAACGCGCCGTGCGCGACGTGCGTGGTCGGCTGGACCTGGTACTGCTGCTGCAGGCTCTCTGCAAGGTGCCGCACCTCGGTCAGCGCATCCGCTGCGACCTGGGCCTCGAGTTCGGCCGATGCCTCGGGCAGCAGCCGGCGCAACCGGTCGACCGGTGCAACGCTGATAACATGTAGCAGTTCGAGGGCCGCGCCGAGTTCGCGTGCGACGAGCGCAGCTCGTTCCGTGGAGTGCCGGGCCGGCGCCGACAGGTCGGTCGCTGCGAGCAGGCACTGGATGCGAGTCATCTCGCGGCTCCTCCTGGGTCGGTAGCGGTTCCGATTGTAGAGGGCGAGGGGAGTTCGATGGGCGAAATATTCAGGCCATCCGGACGTTCTTAGATGCTCGAGCAGCCGTTCGTCCAGTTGCTGATCCTGCTCGCCGCCGCCGTGGCGGTGGTGGGCGTTTTCCAGCGCCTGCACGTGCCGTCGAGCCTCGGCTATCTGCTGGTGGGCGTGTTCCTCGGGCCCTATACGCCCGGCCCGGTCATCGAGGGCCACCAGCTCCGCGTGCTGGCGGAATTCGGCATCGTCTTCCTGCTGTTCACGATCGGTCTCAGTTTCTCGCTGCCGCAAATCCACGCGCTCCGCCACCAGGTGCTCGGGCTGGGCACCGGGCAGGTCGTGCTGACGACCACGATCGTGGGTCTGATCGCGTGGCTCGCGGGGCTGCCGCCTGCCGCGGCCTTCGTCGTCGGGGCGGTCTTTGCGCAGTCGTCCACGACGATCATCAGCAGGCAATTGACGGAGCAGGGCGAGGACAACTCGCGGCACGGGCGCCTCGGAACGGCGATGTCGGTGTTCCAGGACGTCACGGCGGTGCCGTTCGTGATCGTGATCCCAGTGCTTGGCCTGGCCGTCGGCGCGGAGGCGCTCGCGGTTTCGCTCGGCTGGTCCCTCGCGAAGGCCGTGCTGGCGTTTGCGCTGGTCTTCCTCGCGGGCCGCTGGCTGCTGCGGCCGCTCTTTCACGCCGCGGCCGCGAGCCGTTCGGCAGAACTCTTCACGCTCACCGTGCTGCTTGTCTCGCTGGCCGCCGGCGGGATGACGCATCGGCTCGGCCTGTCGATGGCGTTCGGCGCATTCCTCGCGGGGATGATGCTCGGCGAGACGGAGTTCCGGCACCAGATCGAGTCGGCGATCCGGCCGTTCCGCGACATGCTGCTTGGCCTGTTCTTCGTCGGGATCGGCATGCTGTTCGACCTGACGAGCCTGCCGGCGGTCTGGCACTGGGCGCTTGCCGGCGCACTGTGCCTGCTCCTGGTCAAGACGGTCCTGGTCGCAGGGCTCGTCAAGTTCTCGGGCATCGACGCGCTCACGGCGTGGCGGACCGGGCTGCTGTTGGCGGTCGGCGGCGAGTTCGGCTTCGCGCTGCTCGCGATCGCACTCGAGGCCGGCGTCATTGCGCAGCAGCTCGGTCAGACCGCGCTTGCATCGGTGCTGCTCTCGATGATCGTCGCGCCGTTCCTCATTCGCTACAACTACTCGATCGCAAGGCGCCTGGTGCCGCGAAAAGGACCGTCCCTGCACGAGGATTTGCCGCGCGCGACCGACGCGACGGCTGCCGGGCTCGGCGATCACGTCATCATCTGCGGCTACGGCCGCATCGGCCAGAGCGTGGGGCATTTCCTCGAGGAGGAGAAGATCCGTTTCGTCGCACTCGATCTCGATGCGTCGCGCGTGCGCGAGGCCCATCTTGCGGGCGAGCCCGTCTTCTACGGCGACGCCGCCGATCGCGGCATGCTCGAGTCGGTCGGCATCGGCACGGCGCGACTGATGGTCATCAGTCACCACGATACGGCCGCTGCGCTCCGGGTCCTGCAGGTCGCGCGGGAGTTGCGGCCCGGGCTGCCAGTCATGGCGCGGACGCGCGACGAGTCGCAGGTGGATGAACTGCGCCAGGCGGGCGCCGTCGAAGTCGTGCCGGAAACGCTGGAGGCCGCAATGATGATCGCGGCGCACGCGCTGCTGTTGCTCGACGTGCCGTTGACGCGAGTCGTGCGCCGTATCCAGGAGCAAAGGGGGAATCGCTACCGCCTGTTGCGCGAGTTCATCCGCGGCGACGGCGGTTTCCTCGACGACGCGCACGTGCGCGCTCGCGACCGTCTGCATCCGGTGCTGCTGCCGCTCGGCTCCCCGGCGATCGGCCGGGCGCTCGGTGAGCTTGCGCTGCCCGGCGTCGTCGTCACGGCGCTCGTGCGCAACGGGGAACGCCAGCTCGAGCCACCGTCCGGCACGCACCTCGAGGCCGGTGACGTCGTCGTGCTGTTCGGATCTGCCGGCGACGTCGAGCGCGCCGAGGCGTCGATCCTCGGTTAATATGTCAAGTTGCGGCCCAGTGTGGCCGCGACGGCGCGCCAGATCGGTCGCCCGAACATTCAAGAGGACACGGCAAGATGAGCAATGGCAAGAAAGTGAAATCGGCCCTCGCCAAGGTCGCCGATAGCGTGGCTGCGGCCGCGCACGAGATCGGCGATGCGGTCAAGCATCAGGCGGGCGATGCGGCGTCGAGTGCCTCTTCGGCGCTCAAGTCTGCGCGCACGACGCTGCGACGCAAGACGGCGACGGTGAAGCGAAAAGTTTCCCGTGCCGGGAAGAGCGCGCGCGGCCAGGCGACCAAGGCTGGCAAGACGGCTCGCAGCAAGACCGCCAAGGCGAAGAAGTCGGTCAAGCGGGAGGTGAAGGCCGTCTCCCGAAAGGCGCAGAAGACTGCGAACAAGGTCAAGCGCAAGGTCGCTGGCAAGAAGGCGCCCGCCCGAAAGTCTGCGGCGGCCCGCAAGCGCAAGTAGTCGCCGGCGCGGCAGCGCTGCTGCGTGTGCGCCGGCCCGCCAGAGCGGCCACACCAGCAGCTTACGGCATGCGTTCTCATGGTTTTGCGCCCGTGTCACGAAGCGACGCACGCGTGCTGGTCCTCGGCAGCTTGCCGGGCCAGGTCTCGCTCCGAGAGCGGCAGTACTACGCGCAGCCACGGAACGACTTCTGGAAGATCATGGGCGCGCTGGTCGGCGCCTCGCCGGAACGCGCCTACGCAGATCGATTGCGGGCGCTCAAGGCACATCGCATCGCGCTGTGGGATGTTTGCGCCTCGGCCCAGCGTCCGGGCAGTCTCGATGCGTCGATCCGCCACGCAACAGTCGTGGCCAACGACTTTGCGACGTTCTTCCGGACACATCCAAGGATCCGTCTGATCTGCTTCAACGGCCGCAAGGCCGCGGATCTGTATCGACGGTTCGTGCTGCCTGGATTGCCAAAACCCTCGCAGGCCATCCGCTGCGAGGCGTTGCCGTCCACAAGCCCCGCTCACGCCGCGATGCGCTTCGAGCAGAAGCTCGCGCGGTGGTCCCTCGTCTGCAGCCAATAACCCGGGGATTAGCCTCTGGGTGCTACATGAGCGCGGATGGATAGGAATTCATCCTCGAAACGCCGGCGCTCGGCGTCTTGCGAGCCGGAGTACTTGCCGTTGCGCGGCGTCAATTCGTCGTATCTTGCGAGCGCGAGACGCGCACGACGCTGCTTGTATGAGCGCAGGTAGTCGACGACTTGGCGCAGCACATTCAGAGCCTGCTGGTTTGATACGCTGTAGGTGAGTCCTGGCGCATGTGCGGCGGAGGACGTCCGCTTCCCAGTGATCTTCCCGACCCCGATGCTCGTCTGGCTCCATTCGACGAGTGCACGCTCCGTGCTGCTGATGGATAACACCAGCTGTCGTCTTTCGTTCGCGTGGCGTCGGGTCAGCGTGATCGTGCCTTCGCCGTCGATCAGCCCAGCGAGGTAAGCAGCTTCCTCGGGAGTCAGTCGTTGAACAGCCTTCCTGGCCATGCAGCACCGATTCTTGACTTCGCCAGCGGTGTCCCCCGGCCTTGCGGCCGGGGGACGGTGATGGTGGAGGCGGCGGGACAGCTGATCTGTCTCTTCCGAGACAGGCTGGACTATGCCATCACCCCGATCACTCGATCGGGGGCGGGGCGTGTTATCCGGGCCGTGTCGCGCCCGAATCCTAGTGCCGGCTCTGCTGTTACCAGCTCAGCCGGTCTATGAGTCTCTACAGGGCAGGCCTGAGGTTGGCCCTCGTCCTACCCCTCGGCGTTACCTCGCGCCGCCATCACCGGCGCGTCAGGCTTCACCGATGTGAGCCCCGTTATCACTTCACCCTTACGGGTGAAGGCGACCTAACTTGATCGAACCCGCGTCCGCAAGCCCTACATTCCAGGACCTACATGCTTAGCCGTCTCTTTGATTCTCGTCGAACGCTACCCGAGCGGCAGGGAAGACGTTCGACCAGCTCAGGTGCATTTTAGCGAGCCAGCCCTCAGCACACTGGACCCGCGAGCTTGTGAGCGCGTCCCCCGGGTCTGGATGCACAAGCACATGCCAGTCGAGGGTTAGGCGGGATTAAGCCGCCAGAGCGTAGTTGTCTTCGTTGGCAACTAGTTGTTTGCAAGCGGTTTAACGAGGAACCTTGCACCTCGGCATGCACCTGGAGTTTCGCGACCCACGTCGAAACCGGTCGCCCCCAGTCGAGCCTAGTGTAGGGGCGGCGGGCAGGAAAGCAAGGGGAGGGGAAGCGGATAGCGGATAGGGGGTGGGGGATAGTAAGAGGCTGCGACTGACGGAGCGGCGGCCACCTCCGCACGATCCCCTATCCCCGATCCCCTATCCCCTTCTGCGAAGCAGCCGTCCCTTCTCCCGCTCCCAGTCCCGGTCCTTTTCCGTCGCGCGCTTGTCGTGCGCCTGCTTGCCCTTGGCAAGCCCGATCTCGAGCTTCACCTTGCCTTTGCTCCAAAAGAGCTTGAGTGGCACGACGGTGTGGCCCTTGCGCTCGACGGCACCCACGAGGCTGTCGAGTTCACGGCGGTGCAGCAGCAACTTGCGGGTGCGGGTCGGGTCGGCCACGACGTGGGTCGAGGTGGTCTTGAGCGGTGAGATGTGGGCGCCGATCAGCCATGCCTCGCCGTTCTTGACCAGCACGTAGCCTTCGGTGATCTGCGCCT
>Ga0105106_10004039_pt1 | contig 10451 bp, 11 predicted proteins | sample PPLLaktember2015_5_FD_79109 | JGI IMG/M metagenome (GOLD analysis project Ga0105106, IMG submission 79109) | Freshwater sediment microbial communities from Prairie Pothole Lake near Jamestown, North Dakota, USA - PPLs Lake P8 Core (1) Depth... | ecosystem: Environmental > Aquatic > Freshwater >... | reverse complement strand
TCGACCGGGTCTCAGGAGAGCCGGGTCAAGCACGTCGGGTCGGTTGGTTGCGGCGATGAGGATGACGCCTTCGTTGGATTCGAAGCCGTCCATTTCGACCAGGAGCTGGTTTAGGGTTTGTTCGCGCTCATCATGGCCCCCACCAAGCCCTGCTCCGCGGTGCCGTCCAACGGCATCGATCTCGTCGACGAAGATGATGCATGGGGCATTTTTCTTGCCCTGCAGGAAAAGGTCGCGCACCCTGGAAGCACCCACACCCACGAACATTTCGACAAAATCGGAACCGCTGATCGAGAAAAAGGGGACTCCCGCCTCGCCTGCGATGGCCCTCGCCAGCAGGGTCTTCCCCGTTCCAGGCGCTCCCACCAGAAGGACTCCCTTGGGGATCCGCCCACCCAACCGCGTGAATTTTCTCGGGTCCTTGAGGAACTCCACGATTTCCTGCAACTCTTCCTTGGCCTCATCGACCCCCGCCACATCGTCAAACAGAATCTTCTTCGAGGTCTCGTTCAGCAATCTCGCCCGGCTCTTGCCAAAGCTCATGGCCTTGCCGCCGCCCATCTGCATCTGGCGCATGAAGAAGATCCAGACGCCGATGAGCAGTAGCATGGGGAACCAACTGATGAGTAAGGTGTAATACCAGGGCGATTCCTCTTCGGGCTTCGCCTGAATGTCCACGCCATGTTCGCGCAGAATGCGGATCAGCTCGGCGTCTCTCGGGGCGAACGTGCGAAAATGTTTGCCATCCGTGTACGTTCCGAGCACCCGGTCTCCCTGAATGGTGACCTGTGACACTTCACTCTTCTGAACAGAAGTGAGAAACTGCGTGTAAGTCGTTTCGTTGCTGGTTTGCTGGGGCTGGTGAAACATGTGGAAAAGCAGGATCACCATCAGGCTGATCACCAGCCACAGAGCCAGATTCTTATAGAAAGGACTCAATTGAGAAGCCTCCAGAAATAGTTTTAGTAACGACGACAGCTCCTGTGACCCATGGCCAAGCCTGGAACTGACCCGTTGCTTCCGGTACGGGAGCGGTCCGCAACCGCCAAGACATATCTATAGCAGAATAACACTCGATGGAAAAGCTCCAAAGGCCCAGCACCCCGTGCGAATTCAACACTGCACCTTGGGCGCCGCAAACGCTGCCGAGGCCTTCACACAATGCGCGCCAATCTCCGGCTCACATCTCCAGAGCCCTCACCTTGAAGAACGCAACAGCCAGCGTTTTCAACATTTCATCGATGATGGCCGGTATGGATTCCTTCAATCCGGCCTTGGTTCCATGCCCCAAGGTTTCTTCCGTCCATATGGAAGGATTGTCAAAATTCCCCGCATCGCACTTGATATGGTACACGAGGGGATACTCCTCACCCAGGACCCATATCCTGAACGTGATGTTGCCGACGGTTCTGTCCCGTTTGAGCAGCAAAGAGAGGAACCGATTGGAATCCCCCGAGATGTCCTCCAGTCGAACACCTGAAAAATACTCACGAAACTTGGCCTTGGCATGCTGTGTCATCTCATCCGTCTTCAGTCCGATCTGCTCTGCCTGCCCCACAAGGGAGACTGCAATCATCCCAAAGGTCTTCACGTCTCGAAATTCTCGATAGAGAAAGCGCGCGGCCTCCTCCCGATCCGCTGCGGAATCGCCCGCAGCAGGACAACAGAGAACCGTCCATTGGATCAGCACCAGACCGAAGATAAGCGAGCTGTTGAAGAGGGAGTAGCGCATTCGAGCACCTCATCGGAATTCATCCAGTTCAAGCGGCGTTGTTGGGGAGACGACGGGACAGGCTCATGCCGTCCAGATGGTGTCCGAGCGTGAGGACACGGCTCTGCTTGTCCTTCAAGCAAAAGAAGCACGTCCAGGGATCAGTGAAAGTTGGAGTGAGCGGGAGCAAACCAGGGAGAATCCTGAAGACACGAGCGATGACGCGTCAAATGGCGCAGGAGGGGAAGGGCGTTCGAGCCCGACTCAGTTCAGGAGCTCTTTCAAATCATGCTGTATGATCTGCCATCTGTTCTCCTTATCCATAAAGGCCCATTTCTCTTGAACCGTCTTGGTTTGAAGTCTCGGACCGTCGGAGTGATACAGCTTGATGTGGACGGTGACTGAGCCGGTGCGACTCAGCGGATCATACAGCGGGTTTCTGATTTCGTACTCCATGATGCGGATCTTGCCCTGAAGCACATCCGTCAATCGATAGAAGTCATCCGCAAGCGGCGGACTTACAAAGAGAAGAGCCATATCGTAGGTTTCCCAGCGCACAGCATTATGGAACTGGTCCACTGCAAAACCGAAGTCTTTGAGGTTGCTGTGTGAGTTTCCCAATGCAGAACAGGACATCCCAGCTGTCAACATCACCAGAAGTACCCCCACGAACCGAAGGAGAGGCCTCCATCTTTTTCTCTTCACAAGATGCATGATTCAACCTCAGTGCTTTCCCTCGAGTACCAGGCCACCGAAACGCCCAGTGAGACATGAACGCCGGGTTTATGAAGCAGGCCATCTCAGGTGGCTCACGGAAAATGCCGGGCACGTGTTTTGGGAAGAATTGGCTCAACGCCGACAGAACCCCGACGGAGGCCCCAACAGAAGACCTTGTCCCCGAAAAACAATGAATGATGACAACTTCCAAATCATACGCAGTTCCTTGGCAATTTCAATTCAAAAACTGACAGAGCTTCAACCCGAACGGCAATCTGTCCTGCTGCCGGGGGAATGTGCAGGAAGTCCCACCATGCCCTCACGCCGGCTGAAGCAGCAGGCCAGAAATATGCAGGATTCGTCAGGACCGCTCCATGTACATGGTGCCCTTGCGGTGTCTGAGAGCGAGCGCAGGTCGATCCGACTCTATGGTTTTGCGAGGGAATCGGATAGGATAGAAATGCCTTGATCGACCCGCAGGAGATCGTGGCATATCAGGGAGCATGGAAAAGGAGAATACTTGGAAATCAATGCCATGGCCTTCTGGGAAAAGCACTCGGCGCGCTTCCTTGAAATGGTCTTCAAATCGGACAGGCGGCAATCGCTGAGGCGGCCGGACGGGTACGGACGGAAAAGCAGGGAGTGCGGGGACACTGTCGAGATCTTCCTCATGCTGCGCGATGGGATCATCGAGTCCGCCTCATTCGAGACAAACGGCTGCATCTACTCCGTGGCCTGTGCCAACACCGCCGTCCATTTGGCCAGGGGAAAGTTGCTGCCGGAGGCCAGGGACATCACGGCGGGCCATATCATGGAGTATCTCGAAACCCTTCCAATGCATGAAAGCCATTGCGCCGAGCTTGCCGCCGAAGCGCTTCAGCTGGCCATCAGCGACGCCCGGCAGACCAGTCGGCAGCCATGGCGGAAGCTGTATCGGTCGTTTTGATCGCTGGTCATCCTCAATCCCGGCTGGTGATTTCCCTTGCTGTGTGCAAACGAGGCGCCCCTCGGCGGAATTTCGTTCATCCTTCAGCCATCCCTGACCTCTCAAGCCTCGGCATCGTGGCATTCGTGCCGGCCGCGTCGTTCCAGCTCTTCGGCCATGCGCAGTTCCAGCCATTTGAGGACCTTGCCGAATTCATTCTTCAGCTCGCCCAGGGCCTTGCCTCGATGGCTCACCCGGGATTTTTCCTCCAGTGTCATTTCGCCAAAGGTCTTTCCCAGGGGTTCATAGAAGAATGCGGGGTCGTAGCCAAACCCGTTGGTGCCCCTCGGTTGGTCCAAAATGCTTCCCTCGCAGTGGGCTTCGTACGTGAGCGCAGGACCCGCGGGGACGGCCAGAGACAGGACGCAGCAGAAGCGAGCCTTGCGGTTTTCCTGGCCGCGTAAACTGTCCAAAAGCTTCTGGTTGTTCTCCTCGTCCGATGCGTTGGGGCCCGCGTAGCGGGCCGAATGAACCCCCGGGGCACCGTTCAAGGCCTCTACCTCCAACCCCGAATCATCAGCCAGGGCCGGGAATCCGAGAACTCTCGCCGTGAAGTGAGCCTTTTTGTAGGCATTCTCCTCAAATGTGACGCCGTCTTCAACGACCTCCGGGATGGGACCGAAATCGTTCAGGTCTTTGATGTCTATGGGGAAACCCTCCAGGAAGCTCTGAATCTCTCGAGTCTTTCCTGAATTCCTTGTGGCCAGAATGAGCATGGTTTTCTGCATGGATGATCTACCCTCCGGTGAAAGACCAGATGATCAGGATTGCTATGGCAGGATCACACAGACGAGTCAACATGTTCAGAGACGGCGTCTTCAGGGACACGCTTCTTCCCAAAAAAGTGGACAATCCAGACGCTCATCTCGTACAGGATCATAAGCGGACCTGCCATCAGCAGCTGCGAAAAAACATCCGGCCCCGGCGTCAACATTGCGGCAACGATAAAGATGGCCACAATGGCGAACTTACGCTGGCGTCTCAGGAATTCAGCGTTGATGAGGCCCAGCCGAGCCAGGAAGAAAGCGAATATGGGAAGTTCGAATACAAACCCGAAGGCCAGAAGCAGCCGAAATGAAAAAGTCAGAAACTCTTTGGTGCTGACCATCGGAGTGATGTAATCGCTGGCGAAAGAAGCGAAGAACTGAAAGCCTACGGGAAATACCAGGAAGTAGCCGAAAAGCGCGCCGCCCAGAAAGAAGACACTCGAGAAGAAGACGACTGGAATCAGGTATTTCCTCTCGGTCTCGTAAAGGCCGGGAGCAATGAATCTCCAGAACTGAAAGACGACTACGGGCACTGCCAGACCCATGCCGCCGATGAAGGAGACTTTCAGGTATGTGAAAAAGGCCTCGTGGGGTGCGGTGTAAATGAGCTTCGCCTCATGCCCTTTGGGCATGGCTTCAATCCAGGGGCGCATGAGGATCTCGAAGATCTTCTCTTTGAACGCGTAGGCAATGAGAAATCCAACGGCAATCGCCACGGCACAAACGATCAGCCTTTTCCGGAGCTCTTCCAGATGCTGGGTGAAGGGCATCTTATCGTCTTCTGACATGGATCTTTACTTCCTCTTCCTATCCATCATAGTCCCCACGATCTGTCACGAGGCTCGAATTCACTGCTCGGAGGTCGTTTCAGACGGGGAGTCAGTGGACGCCTGCCTGGTACCCGATTCCTCCTTTTTGGCAGGTTCCGCGGGTTTCCTGATGGACGGCCGTTCTCCGTAAAGGACCTCGTGCTGTGCCGACTGGAATTCCTGCTTGATCTCCCGCACGGTGTCGTCCTGCTCAAAGGTTTCTTTGAGCTCATCGGTGGCCCGACGGAACTCCGCATACCCTCGACCCAATGCACGTGCAAGGTCCGGAAGCCTGCTGGGACCCACGACGACGAGGGCGACAACCATGATCAGGAGGAGCTCCGGAAACCCGATTCCGAACATCTCGGCATTTCTCCTTCTTATTTGGTGCAACAGCTCGGAAAAAAGGAATCCAGCACGACCTTGAACCCACAACTCAACGGCCCATGGTCGGAAACCTCTCAAGAACACCTCATTCCAGCGGTCATCGGTTCCGAGAATCTGGCCCTTCTTGTTTCAGGGGGCTCAGTGTTTCCTGTCGGGATCCTTTTCTGACTGCGACAGGTTTCGGATGGCCTTTTTGAATTCTGTGATACCTCTCCCGAGCCCTTCTCCAATCAAAGGAAGCCTTTTTCCCCCGCAAAAGAAAAGAACGAGGATCAGAATGAGAATCAGTTCACCCACTCCCAGTCCCATCATTCTTCAACTCCCGCACTCAGCTCATTGGGTGGCATAGCTGTGAAGACCACTCAGCAGAAAATTCACGCCGAAATAGGTGAAGAGGACACATCCGAATCCCACAAGCGACAACCAGGCCGCCCGTTTGCCTCTCCAGCCCTGCATCGTCCGGGCGTGCAGCACGGCGGCATACACCAGCCAGGTGATGAGCGACCAGGTTTCCTTGGGATCCCAGCTCCAATAGGTCCCCCAGGCAGAATTGGCCCAGACCGATCCCGTGATGATGCCAAGGGAGAGCCATAGAAAACCGAACAAGATGAGCTGATAGTTGAGCTCCTCCAACTGCCTCGCTTCGGGCATCATCGCCATCATGGCACCCGGTTTGTCTCCGGCTTCATTCGTCTTCTTGATCAGATAGACAATACTGATTCCGCAGGCAACGGCAAAAGCCGCATATCCCAGAAAGCATGTGATCACATGGGCTATGAGCCAGTTGCTCTTTAAGGCGGGAAGCAGTGGCTGGATCTTCGCGTCGACGCTGGTCGAAAACGAGGCGTAGGCCATGGCCAGAAAGGCGAAGAGTGCCGGGAACACTCCGAGCGTCCGCTGCCTGGTTCGGTACTCCATGATGAGATAGAGCAGCATGATGGCCCATGCGGCAAAGACCAGGGATTCGTAGAGATTGGAAAGCGGTGCATGGCCATACCCGAGGTCGTAAGACTCCTTCCACCTCAGGCCGATCCCCACCGTCTGGATGATCAGGGTCGCCAATGCCACCAGGCTGCCGATGGTGAGCACGCTCTTGAGGCGAAAGACTACTCCGCTCAGATAGAGAGCCGTCGATCCGAAATAACCGAATGTCGTGACACTCAGAAGCAGTGAGCTGTTCATCACGCATACTCTCTTTCCCGCGACCTACTTGAGGTCGTTCATGAAGCGCTCGCATAATTGGGTGAATTCAGCTTCGAAGGCAAGTGAATTCTTGTTCGCCCGGCCGGCGATCACAACTCGCTGGGCGCTCCCTTTCGGGGCGGCCCAGACCCATATCTTCCTTTGGCTGGTGTAGTAGGCCAACCCTATTCCAATCAGCATGGCCGTGAATCCGGCATACACCAACCACACGCCGGGATCCTTTTTGACCTGGATGCCGGTGTATTGGGAAACTTCCGTCCGAAGGACTTTTACATGGTAGTTCTCGATCCGGTTCCCGTGGAAATCGGGCATATTCACAAGGATCCATGAACCGCTCGACTCCTGCTGACCATGCTTTTGAAGAACGACTCCGATGGCGGGTCCGAACCGACTGAAATCGGGTTGGTACTGGACCAGTTGGACCCGATCCTGAGTGCCGGGTATCGAACCGCCCTCCCGAAAGCGCAGTGTCATCTTCTGGGAGATTCCTGCGGCCTTGTCGCTGAGCTCCAGTTCGGCAAGCTTCAAGGTGTTCCCATAGGAGGATTGATAGAAGGTGATCCCTTCGTAGCTCATGGGATCGTTGACGCGAATGGTCTGCCTGTGAACGGGCTGGTCATTGGTCAGGACGGTCAGGTCCGACCGGAATTCCTTGGGTGCTCCGGTATCGTAGAAGGAAACGTCGAAATCGTCGCAGCGGACTTTGAAGGGAAGAGTGATCTGCTGGTGCCCGGAAGAAAGGATCACCTCATCCGAGCTCGCTCCCTCAGAGATTTGCATGAATCCTTTGAATCCAAAAATAGATCCGAACAGTGCACCCGCCAGAACGATCAACACACTGGAATGGACCACGTAAACCATCAGTGGGGACCACTTCCCCCGGATCGCATAGGCGGTATAAGTGTCGGAGCTGAGGGAGACCTTTGGGGATGCAAACCCGTCGGACAGGACTCGGGTGAGACGGGACCGGGTCTCCTCCCAGGGAAGGCGGGTCGTCAGCTCAACATGGGTTGACAGCTTGAGCAGCTTATCGGGATTGATGTCTCCCTCTTCGTGCCGGATCAGCTTCAGAGTCTTGGGCAGGCGCTGCAAACTGCAGACAACGAGATTCACGCAGAGCAAGAGCAGAAGGAATCGGAACCACCCCGTCCGGTAGACGTCGTGGAAGCCCACGCTCTCAATCCAGTGTCCGAGGCCCGGTCCGAATCGCTCATGGAGATCTTGCTCGGTCATCCCCTGGGGGAGAAGTGTCCCGATGATCGAGAACACCGCCAGGGTCAGGAACACAAAAAGCGTGAGTTTCAGAGACCCGAGCGTCTTGTTGATTTTCTGCCAGATTCCAGCCTGCTGCTCCATCGAATCCATCCTTCTTCATGCAAAGTAAGCATGCCCGGGGCCGAAATAACCGCCAACCATCAAACACTCTCGGCCAGGCTGTGGTGGGTGCGCCCATTCTGCGGCGTGCCGAGCCGAGCCGGATTTCGAAGGGATGTATTTAACCCTCCACCTCGGCATCTGGCAATAGTGCTGCACGCATCTTTGTCTCGCTCATGCCCACGCATGGCCTCGCATGATGTGCCGTCCATCGGGCGGCTCCGAAAGGAAGCAAGTGGATGGTGCATCAAGGGGATCTTCCTGAGATGTCAGCGGGGGCCGCGAATCCTCGTTCTGCTGACATGGGCGGAGCAGGGTGGATAGACCTCAGGATTCCTTCAGGACGTCGGGCAGGGAGCTCATTTCTGCGAGGAAGGAGATGATTTCCTCGTCCGGGGAGGTGAACTCAAAACGGTTCAGCTCGTCTGGCAGAGCCCAATGGCAGTCGATGTGCTCCTTGAGACAGAGGTTGCCCTCAGAAATGGAGCACCAGAAGGCGTGAAGATGCAGAGCACGGTGCTCGTGGAAATGATGAACACAGCGAAACAGTTCGCCAACCTGGATTCCCCAGCAGAGCTCCTCTCGAATCTCACGTTGCAGAGCCCGCTCCAGGGACTCTCCCTCTTCCACCTTGCCGCCTGGAAACTCCCAAAGCAGCCCGGATCTTTGATGGGGAGCACGCTGTGCTATGAAAACGCGGCCATTGGCGACGATCAGGGCCGCTGTCACGTCCAGGCTGGGCGGTTCACGCAAAGGATCTTCTGAGGGCAGGGTCCGTCGTACACCCATTTTGCAAAAGGCCTCCATCTCGGAAGGTGAATCTCGATTGTGCCGATATAAATCTACATCACCATAGATTCTCGATGCAACCTGCGGATGCGAAGATCATCCGAGCCGAACGCGCTTTGCTTCAGACAGCTGAAGGTATTATCCTCATATGTGGAGAGAGGGCGATCCCGCACAATCTGCTCAAAGTCATCCTCACCCTCAGTCTGTGGTTGGGAGGGAGGATCGATTCGGCAGGCCGTGTTTCATGAGGGTCGATTCGATTGAAGCAGGAATTCTTCTTGACTTTGATGTTCGTGTTCGATTCAGCGGGGGGCCCTGTTATTCTGTCAATGAAAGGTTTTCGCATAGGAGCACTCTGTGGAGGAAAAGATTTCAGAATTTGACGTGGTCATCCTGGGCAGCGGGCCTGCGGGACTTCAGGCCGCTTTGCACGCCGCCCGCAGCAAATCTTCCGTGGCGGTACTGGGGCGGATGCAGAAGAGCTCGCTCTATAAGGCCCACATCGAAAACTACTGCTGCATGGAGGAGACTCTCAGCGGGCGGGAGGTTCTCGATCAGGGCCGTCGTCAGGCAGAGCGTTTTGGGGCAAGGTTTCTGGAATTGGACGTTGTGGACATTGCACGCGAGGAAGACGGACGATTCAAGGTCGACCTGGAAGACGGCCATGCGATTTTGGCCTGGAGCCTGATTCTGGCCATGGGGATTTCGCGCAATCGACTGAACGTTCCGGGAGAAAAGGAGTTGTTGGGCAAAGGAGTGAGCTACTGCGTCGACTGCGATGCCAATTTCTACCGCGGCCAGATCGTTGTGGTGGTGGGTGATGAAAGTGCTGCGTTTTACGGAGCGCTCAAGCTGCTGCTCATTGCCGACGAGGTGCATTTGATATGTGGAGACGGGGGGCAGGTTGCAGAGAACCTTCGTTTTCAGGTGGAAAGCAGCTCCATTCACTTGCATCAGGGGCGCCGCGTCAAGGCGATCAAGGGATCGCAGCAATTGGAGCAGATTGAGCTGGACAATGCAGAAGTCATCCCGGCTCAGGGAATCTTCATCGAGCTTGGAGCGAAGGGGGCTCTGGAGTTGGCGACGAAGCTGGACATTGGTTTGGATTCAGAGATGAAATACGTGACCGCCAACAAGAAACAGGAGACCAACGTCGTTGGAGCCTATGCGGCGGGAGACCTTTGCGGGCCGCCCTGGCAGATGGCCAAGGCGGTGGGGGAGGGATGCGTCGCCGGCATGGAGGCGTCCCAGTACGCGCGGCATCACCGAATGCAGCGGGGCTGAGCGGGGAGGCCTCACCCCAGGGGGCCATGGCGGAGGGTGCTTTTTTTTCGTCTTTTTCCCTTGACACCTGAGGGGCGTGAGGCTACAAGGCGACTTCTCACGGCGAGGACGTAACCCTGAGGCAATGACAGATGGGGCGATCAAGCGCGTGAGACGGCCAAATGCCGATGAGGATGAATACGCGGAGCGGATCACCTCGGAGGAGGTCGAAAAAGAGAGAGGCGGAAAAAAGTTCTTGACGCCGAAAAGCACATGCGGTACAAAACGCTTCTCTCAACGAGACACCAAAAACCTTGCTCTTTGGAAACTAAATAGTGGGTAAGCATTAAGAGATGGGCCTAGCGAGTACTTTGAGAAAAGCAGGAAAGAACTGGAGAGTTTGATCCTGGCTCAGAATGAACGCTGGCGGCGTGCTTAACACATGC
>Ga0105106_10004036_pt1 | contig 10456 bp, 9 predicted proteins | sample PPLLaktember2015_5_FD_79109 | JGI IMG/M metagenome (GOLD analysis project Ga0105106, IMG submission 79109) | Freshwater sediment microbial communities from Prairie Pothole Lake near Jamestown, North Dakota, USA - PPLs Lake P8 Core (1) Depth... | ecosystem: Environmental > Aquatic > Freshwater >... | reverse complement strand
CGATGGTGGTCTCGCAGCCGTTGCTGTGCAGGTCCTGCGCGACGTCGTGGCCGCTCGTTCCGGTGCCCACGACCAGCGCTTTCTTGCCGCGCCAGTCCGCGCCGTTGGTGAAATCGACGGTGTGCATCACCTCACCCGCGAAGTCTTTCAGCCCCGGCAACTCCGGAATGCGCGGGGAACCGACCAGTCCGTTGGCGAAGATGAGATGCCGGGGATGCAGCGTGCGCTCGGTGCCATCGGCATTGCGAACCAGCGCGTTCCATCTACCCTTGGATTCATCGTATGTTCCGCGCACGAGCGCCGTGCTGGTCCAGAAATTGATCTCCATCGCCCACGCGTACGCCTCGAACCAGTCGGCGAGCATGTCCTTGGGCAGGTACACCGGCCACGACTGTGGGAAAGGCATGTACGGCAGGTGATTGACTTCGGTGCTGTTGTGCAGCGCCAGCGAGTGATAGCGCTTGCGCCAGCAGTCGCCGACCCGTTCGTGCCTGTCGACGACCAGCGTGTCGACGCCCAGCCGGCCGAGTGTGGCGGCAATCGAAAGTCCGGCCTGACCTCCGCCGACGACGAGCGCGACGGGCTCGCGGTCGGAATAGGCCTGGGTCGCGATGCGCTGGTCCTTCCAGTTGGTGCCGCCGAAGTTGCGCGAATAGGCCTCTCCGGTTGGCCGGCGCTTGCCCGTAGTTTCCTCGTGGCCTTTGAGCTCGTGCAGGCCGGTCATGAGCTGAAAGGCCCTGGACGGCTCCGCTGCCAGGAGCCTCACTACACCGTAGCCGCGTCCGACGTCCGTCTCGAACCGGAAGATGCCCTCGATCAGATCGAGCCCGGTTCTCTGAACGCGACGCGGCGGCGTGCGTCCTTCTGCGATGGCGAACCCGCGCGCCCTGGCAGTTGCCTGCTTCGCCGCCATCGAGGCTGCAATCCCGTCCGCACCCTGGCGCGGCGAGATGGACCAGGTGAAAGCGAGCAGGTCGCGCCAATGGCCTTCGGGCGCGAAGAGCGAAGCCAGAGACGCGGTGCTTCCACTCTGAAGGGCGGCGTCGAGCTGCGCCAGCCAGCGCTCGACGAGCGCTTTCTCGGACTGGACGACAGTTTTCTCTAAAACCAGTTGATTTGCGGTGTCCATCGGTTAGTCCTCGTTCCCTGGTTCATTGTATCTGTCCGGACTGGAATTGACCGACTGCGCACCATGAAGGTCGCGTGGTGACACATTGACGGATGCGATATGCATATCGTGCATACTATTGGCAAAATGACGTCGATCCGCTGATGATCGTGTTCACAGCGCAGGTTACGACGCAGGGCCCCGACGTCAGGCTTGCATCGCATGAGGACCCTTGTGGCTTCAGCTGATTCTTATTCCGGGCAGGAACGCCGCACCCGTGATCGCATCGCGGGCATCCAGCTCCGTCGCCGGCAGAAGCGCCTCGCTGCCGAGGCCGAGGAGCGGCGCAAGGCCCACAACGGCTTCGATATCGCCGCGGCCCTCGAGCTGCACCTGGACGAGATCACGACACGGCGGGGGATGATCGGACTGCTCGAATCCTGGCTGCACGAAGCCAGGCAGAGCGACGCGACCGAGCGCAACGACAACTACGTGCGGGCGCTCGAGGACGCGATCAAGGTGATGACGACGGCGCCCGATCCGATCAGCGCGATCGCGGTGCTGCAACGCGCGTCGGGCTAAGAGCCGCCGTCGTCCGGCAGCGCGGCCTCGTGCTAATAGGCCGTCACCGGCGGGCACGAGCACATCAGGTTCCGATCGCCGTAAGCGTTGTCGACACGGCCGACCGGCGCCCAGTATTTGTATCGTCTGAGCGAAGGAACCGGAAAAGCGGCCTCGGCGCGCGTGTAGGCGTGATTCCAGTCTTGCGCGGCCACCATCGCCGCGGTGTGCGGCGCGTGGACGAGCGGGTTGTCCTCGCGACTCACGCGGCCTTCGGCTATCGCAGCGATTTCCTGCCGGATCGCGATCATCGCCTCGATGAAGCGGTCGAGCTCCTGCTTCGCTTCCGATTCGGTCGGCTCGACCATCAAAGTGCCGGCGACGGGAAACGAGAGCGTGGGCGCGTGGAAGCCGTAATCGATCAGGCGCTTCGCCACGTCCTCCGCCGACACGCCGCTCGCCTCCTTCAGCGGCCGCAGGTCGAGGATGCATTCGTGCGCCACATAACCGTTGCGTCCGGTGTACAGCGTCGGATAGTGCGGTGCCAGTTTCCTCGCGACGTAATTGGCGTTGAGCAGCGCCACCTGTGTCGCGCGGCGCAGGCCATCCCCGCCCATCAGCGTGATGTACATCCAGGAGATCGGCAGTATGCTCGCCGACCCGAAATCCGCCGCGCTCACCATGCCGGCCCCGCCATCGACGCCGAGGCGGCCCGGCAGATATGGCGCGAGATGAGACTTCACCGCAAGCGGCCCGACCCCGGGACCCCCGCCGCCGTGGGGAATGCAGAACGTCTTGTGCAAATTGAGGTGAGAGACGTCGGAGCCGAACCGCCCCGGTTTGGCGAGGCCGACAAGGGCGTTCATGTTGGCGCCGTCGGTATAGACCTGCCCGCCGTGCCGGTGCACGGTCTCGCAAAGCTCGACGATTGCCTCCTCGAACACGCCGTGCGTCGACGGATAGGTCACCATCAGGGCAGCGAGCCGGTCGCCATGCTGCTCGGCTTTCACACGCAGGTCGGCCAGGTCGACATTGCCTTCGCGATCGGTCTTCACTCCGACCACCTGCATCCCGGCGAGGTGCGCCGAAGCCGGATTGGTGCCGTGCGCGCTTTCCGGGATGAGGCAGATGTCGCGGTGCGCCTCTCCCCGCGCGCGGTGGTAGGCGCGTATCGCGAGCAGTCCCGCGTACTCGCCTTGCGCGCCTGAATTCGGCTGCAGGCTCACGGCGTCGTAGCCGGTGCACTCGACGAGCATCTGCTCGAGCTCGCCGATGAGCTGCCGGTACCCCGCCGTCTGTTGCGCAGGCGCCAGCGGATGGATGGCGGCGAATTGCGCCCATGTGACCGGAATCATCTCGCTCGACGCGTTCAACTTCATCGTGCACGAGCCGAGCGGAATCATCGTGCGGTCGAGCGCGAGGTCCTTGTCGGCGAGCGCGCGCATGTAGCGCAGCATCTCGTGCTCGGAATGGTGCGTGTTGAAAACCGGATGGGTCAGAAAAGGCGCCGCACGCCGCAGCGCTGCCGGGATGCCGGGCTCCGCCTCGCTCGAGAGCCTGCGGTCGATCGCCTCGACGTCCGCGTCGATTCCGAAAATCGACCACAACGCCTCCACGTCCGCGCGCGTTACCGTTTCGTCGAGCGCCACGCCGATCGTCGTGGCGCCCTCGTGGCCCGCGTAGCACCGCAGGTTGATGCCCTGCGCGTTCGCCGCCGCATGCATCGCCATGGCGTCGATGCCGCGCACGAGCAGCGTGTCGAAGTAGCTCTCGTTGACCGACACGCCGGCACGCTTCAGGCCTTCGGCCAGTATCGCCGCCAGCCGGTGCACGCGGCGCGCGATGCGCACCACACCGTCCGGCCCGTGATAGACCGCATACATGCTGGCGATCACAGCGAGCAGGACCTGCGCGGTGCAGATGTTCGAAGTCGCTTTCTCGCGCCTGATGTGCTGCTCGCGCGTTTGCAGCGTGAGGCGATACGCGGGCTCGCCCTGCGAATCGATGGAGACGCCGACGAGCCGCCCCGGCAGCGATCGCTTGTACGCGTCCTTGCACGCGATGAATGCGGCGTGCGGCCCGCCGAAGCCGAGCGGCACGCCGAAGCGCTGCGAATTGCCGACGGCGATGTCCGCATCCCACGCGCCGGGCGCTTCGATGAGGGCGAGCGCGAGGAGATCGGTCGCCACGCAGAAGAGCGCACCCGCCGCGTGCGCGTCGCCGACGAGCGATCGCACGTCGTGGATGAGCCCGGTCGTCGCGGGGTACTGCACGAGGACGCCGAAATAATCTCCCGCTTTCATCAGGTCCGGCACTACGCCTATGCGCACTTCGATGCCGAGCGGCTCGGCACGGGTGCGTATCACGGCGATCGTCTGCGGATGACAATCGGCGGCGACGATGAACACAGGGCTCTTGCTGCGCGCCGAGCGCCTGGCGAGCGTCATCGCTTCGGCGGCCGCGGTCGCCTCGTCGAGCAGCGAGGCGTTGGCGACCTGCATGCCGGTCAAGTCGGCGACCATGGTCTGGAAATTGAGCAGCGCTTCGAGCCGTCCCTGCGAGATCTCCGCCTGATACGGCGTGTACGCGGTGTACCACGCCGGGTTCTCGAGGATGTTGCGCAGGATCACCGGGGGCGTCACGGTGCCGTAATAACCCTGCCCGATGAAGCTGCGGAATACCCGGTTTTTCTCCGCGATGGCGCGGATTTTCGCGAGCGCCTCTTCTTCGCCCGTCGCAGCCGGCAGCGCGAGCGGCGACGCGAGCCTGATCGAGGCCGGGACGATCGCTTCGGTCAACGCATCGAGCGACGGTACGCCCACCACCGCGAGCATCTCGGCGATCTCGGCATCATTCGGGCCGATGTGGCGCGCGTGGAATTCATTGTGGTGCTCGAGCTCGTGCAAGGTGGTCATAAGCGATCTTCGGTTTCGGTCCAGCGAGAAAATCAAGCAATGTGCCCGCTATCGTGCAGGGCCTTCCCGTTGCGCACAAACGGCATCCTGACCACCTGCGCGGGCAGGCGCTTGCCGCGCACGTCGACTTCCACCCTGTCTCCCGCCGCGGTTTCGAGCGGCATGCGCGCCATGGCAATGCCGATCCCGAGCGTGGGCGAGAACGTCCCGCTGGTGATCTCGCCCTCGCCCCGCGAGGTGTAGACCTTCTGATGCGAGCGCAGCACGCCGCGCTCGAGGAGCTTCAAGCCGACGAACGCGCGCGTTGCGCCTTTGCGCTCGAGGGCATCGCGTCCGACGAAATCGCGCGCCGATTTCAGGTCGACGGTCCACGCAAGACCGGCGTCGAGCGGTGAAACGCTCGCGTCCATGTCGTTGCCGTAGAGGTTCATGCCGGCTTCGAGCCGCAGCGTGTCCCGCGCGCCGAGCCCGGCGGGAGCGACCCCCGCAGCCTTCAGGTCCGCCCACAGGCGCGGCGCGAGCGCGGCCGGCAGCATCACTTCGAAGCCGTCTTCGCCCGTGTAACCGGTGCGCGCCACGAAGAGATCGCCGGTCTCGCAAGCGACGAATGGGCGGAGGCCGGCAGTCGCCTCGCGGGTCCCGGGCCGCGCCGCCCAGAATTTCTCCCGCGCGTCCGGTCCCTGTATGGCGATCATCGCGAGGTCCCTGCGCGCCGTCGCGCCGGCGTCGAAGCCGCGGCCGGTGCGCACCTGCTCGATCCAGTCGAGGTCGCCTTCGGCGGTGGACGCGTTGACGACGATGCGAAAAGCGTCGCCCTGCCGCAGATAGACGATGAGGTCGTCGATGACGCCGCCCGCTTCGTTCAGCATGCACGAATAAAGCGCCTTGCCGGGCTCTCGCAGCCTGTCGACGTCGTTCGCCAGCAGCGTGCGCAGAAACGTTCGCGCATCGGGCCCGCCGATGTCGACGGGACACATGTGGGAGACGTCGAACATCCCGGCACCGCGCCGTACCGCGTGGTGCTCGTCGATCTGCGATCCGTAGTTGAGCGGCATTTCCCAGCCGCCGAAATCCACGAGCTTTGCGCCTGCGGCAACATGGGTTTCGTAGAGCGGGGTGCGCTTGGGCATCAGAGTGCGTACTTTCTAGAGCGGCGCGCCGATGTGGCGCGAGAGACAGGTCGCGGTACGGTGCTACCGCAAAGGCAAGGTGCAATAATGCACTAAACCGGGGATCGACAATGCCGGGACATCAGGGGTGCTCGCATCCCGCCGTTGTGACTCGTGTAATCCGTCACGTTTCAGTAATTTAGCGCGCCTCTTTCGCGTGATCCGGCATGTCGTTTGCACTCCTATGATCGAACGTCATCGGAGGCAGTCATGTCACACGAAGTATCGGGCGCGGTCGTCGCAGGGCCGAGCCGACAGAACCGCATCACCCGCATCGGCGATTGGCTCAAGGGCTGCTCGACTTATTTACGCGCCCCGGGAAACGACCACATCTCCGCCTGGCAGTCCACGCTGCTCAGCCGCCGCAAGTTCACCCATCCCGGCGAAGTCACCAAAATGCGCCAGCCGGTGCGCCCGGCCACGCGCGCGACGTGGTATCGCTGATTACGGCAGTTTCCAGCCGATCCACTCGCACACCCCGCGGCCCATGATCCATTCCTTGTCCTCGCTCGTGAGCCACGGAATCTCCTCCGTATACATCGTGACGTGCTGGCGGTAGGGAATCGGCGAGCGCGAAAGGTCGGTCCCCCAGAAGAGTCGCTTCGGCCCGAACGCGTCGTACGCCCGCCTGATGTAAGGGTGCAGCGACTCATAGGGATAGTGGTCGGTGGAATAACACGGCAGCGCGCTCACTTTGGCTGCCACGTTCGGGCGTTTCGCGAGCGCGAGCAGCTTGTCGAATTCCCTGAAAGCCTCGCCGTCCTTCTGCCTGCTGTTCAATCCCAGGTGATCCATCACGAGCTTGAGACGCGGGTAACGCTGCGCCACCTGATCGATGAGATGCGCCAGCGGATGCGGCACCAGCACATAGATCGGCACGCCTGCCTGCTCCGCCTCGCCCCACACCCAGTCCATGTGGCCTTCGGTGATCAGCGTCACGAGCTGCGGAATGTGAAACGTGAAGCGCAGGCCCAGCATCCCCGGCTGCTCGCGCCATGTCGCTATGAGCCCGCGCGATGCGGGGTCCTGCGGATCGAGCCGGCCCATGGTGGCGAAGCGGTTCGGGTGCGCGAGATGCGCAGCGATCGCGAGGTCGTTGCGGTCGCCTTCCCACGACGGCGGCACGATGACGGCGCGCTCGACGCCCGCTTCGTTCATTTCGCGCAGCAGGTCTTCATGCCCCAGCGGTATCGGGCGCTGCGCTTCCGCGCGTTTGGGCCACGGGCGCTCCGGCGTATCGGCGCCCCAGACGTGAACTTGTGAATCGACGATCAGCACGATTTTTCCCTTTTGATTTTGAAGTGTGACATTGCGAAGCAGTGCCGATCAGGCCGCGCGTGCGGAGCAGCACGCCGGGAATCTCTCGCAGAAACCAGGCGCGCCAGACGCTTACGGCCCATCCCGCGGTGCTGTAAACCGACCGCCACGCCGGGGCGTTAGAAACTCCACGGTCGCACGTCAGTCCACCAGCGTCCGAAGACGACGAGGAGAAGGAGCAGTCCGGTCGGAGTGTCGCGCCACGGAGTGCGGAGTCTGGTGCTCCGTGGCGCGTGCGAGACCGGATCTCGCGCCTGCCGCAATGCAAATTCCCATGCCGGTCATCAGTTACCGCGGGACTCCCCGCACTCCCGAAGAATGGGCGGCGCTCGCCAAAGTCGGGTGCGGCGAGCCGGGCGTAAGCAGGGACGATTTGCGGAGACTCTTCATGCTGGGGCTCGTGGATCGCCAACTCGGGCGCGTGTGCCTGAGCGACCACGGCCGCACCGTGCTCGGCCTTCAGGAAAGCTTCTGCATGTTCCGCAGCGGCTCTCCGCGGGCCCAATGCCCGTAGTTGGCGATGAAGATCTCGGCAGCGCGCCTCTCGTTGCCGGTGGACGCCGACGCGTTGTGCGGCGAGACGATCACGTTCGGCATATCCCATAGCGGTGAATCGGGCGGCAGAGGCTCCTGCGTGTGCGCGTCGAGCGCCGCGCCGCCGAGGCGGCCGCTCCTGAGCGCTTCGATCATCGCGTTTTCGTCGACGATCTCGCCGCGCGCGATGTTGATCAGCCGCGCGCCTTTCTTCACGTGCCTGAGCGCTTCGGCGTTGACGAGGTTGCGCGTCTCTTGGGTGAGCGGACACGAGATCACGATCCAGTCCGCGCGCGGCAGGAGCTCGACCAGCTTCGACGGCGGATGCATCTCGTCGACAGGATCAGCGGGCAATTTCGGGCTGCGCCGCACGCCGATCACCTCGAGCCCGAAAGCGCGCGCGTAACCGGCAAAGGTCTTGCCGATCGCCCCGACGCCGATCAGGAGCAGCGTCTGGCCGCGCAGATCGTCGGGCAGCGCCTCGCCGCGCAGCGGACGCCATTCGTGTTCGTGCTGTCCCTGGATGTAACCGGGAAAGCCGCGCGCGAGCATCAGCAGGCCGGTGAAACCGGTCTGCGCGACGGGCTCCGCGTTCGAACCGGTGGAGCTCGTGATGATCGCGCCGTTGGCATCGAGCGCATTGATGTAAGGCGCAGGCGTCACGCCGGAGCTCGTGATGTGTATCCACTTGCAGCTCTTCGAAGCGACGAGCGCTTCGTCGTAGGCCGCGTACGTCTGCTCGTTGAAGCGGATGTCGCGGTCGATGAACGTGCAATCGATGCGATTGCAGTCGGCTGGCGAGAGCCGTGCCCCCGGTGTTTCGGGCACGGTGATGAATTCGACGGGTTTACCCGCCTCTTTCGCCACACCTTTGAGACGATCGCCGTAACTTTCGACGAACTGTCTGGAAACGTACGCTGTGATCATGAAATCCGGTCCCCCGCTCAATCGATTCTGAGCTTCGCGGCGGCGATCGTCTTGCGCCACTGGTCGTATTCGCTGCGCATGTGTTTCGCGAACTCTTCGGGCGTGCCCGGCGCCGGCTCGGCGCCTTCACGCACGAGGCGCTGCGCTACGTCCTTGTCCTTGAGGATGCGCACGATCTCGGCGTTCAGCTTCGTCACGATGTCCTTCGGCACTCCCGCCGGACCGAGAACGCCGTACCACGTCGCATAGTTGAAGCCCGGAACTCCCGATTCGGCGACGGTCGGAATCTCCGGCGCCGCGGCTGAACGCCTCGAGGTGCTGACCGCGATCCCCCTGAGACGGCCGGTTTTGGTGTGCTGAAGCACCGAAGGCATGCTGTTGAACATGAGCGAGACGTGACCTGCTAGGACGTCGGTGATCGCGGGCGCGGTCCCTTTGTAGGGAATGTGGACCATGTCGATGCCCGTCATGTGCTTGAGCATTTCCATTCCGAGATGCTGGGGGCTGCCCGGCCCCACCGACGCGTAGTTGATCTTCCCCGGCTGCGCTTTGCCGAGCTTGATCAGCTCCCTGATCGAGGTTGCCGGCAGCGACGGATGCAGCACCAGAAGCTGCGGATTGATGACGACGAGGCTGATCGGCGTCAGATCGGTGAACACGTTGTAAGGCAGCTTCTTGCCGAGCGCGGGCGTGATCGACATGCTGCCGCCGGTGGCGAAAGCGAGGTTGTAGCCGTCGGGCGCGGAACGCACCACGCTCTCGACTCCGACGATGCCGCCCGCGCCCGGCCGGTTCTCGACGATGACCTGCTGCCCCCACGTCTCGGTCATTTTCTGGCCGATCATGCGCGCGACGAGATCGGTCGGACCGCCCGGCGGGAAATGGACCATCATGCGGATCGGCTTCGACGGATAGGTCTGCGCAAGCGCAGCAGAAGATGCGGATGCGGCGAGCGCAACCACCACCACGGAAAAAAGAATTCGCCTGCTCATCGATCGCTCCCGGAAAAAAGCCGGATTCTACATTGCCGCTGCGGGCCGCTCGGCCTTACCATCGCCGGTGAGAGCCAACCGGGAGAACGAAGATGGCATCGGACAGCGGCATCGACACGCTTTTTCATTTCTCGTTCGCGGTGAGCGACCTCGACCGCGCGCGCCGCTTCTACGGCGAGCTGCTCGGCTGCCCCGAAGGCCGCAAGCTACCCGGACGAGCGGATTTCAACTTCTTCGGTCATCACATCGTGGCGCACCTCTCGCCCGACGACGTGGTGGGCGACAAGGGCTCCAAGCTGCGCGAAGGTGGCGGCACGCCGATGCGTCACTTCGGGTGTGTGATGCCGCTGGAGACTTTCGAGGCGACCGCCGAGCGCCTCACCACCGCGGGCGTCGACTTCATCCTGAAGCCGCACACGCGGCAGGCGGGAACGGTGCGCGAGCAGAAGCTGATGACGTGCAGGGACGGCTGCGGCAACGCGGTGGAATTCAAAGGCCTGCCCAGGATCACCGACGTTTACGCCGGCGGCTGAAGAACCCTTAGAGTCCCTAACATAATGAAACGCGTGATGCGCTGTCACGATTTTCGCTCAGATCAAGGAGTGCGACGACGGCCATATCGAGAATATGGCCTAGGAGCACGACGCGGAGATGGGCGAAAAGTCGTGCCAGCCCTTCGGGTTGCGGCCAGAACGGCCGCTAACTTTGTCGCGTGCCTTGCTGATATTCGCGATATCAGCTGCGGCCCGCTTCGCGTTATCGACCGTTCTGGCCGCAACGCACACGTGTTTCATTATGTTAGGGACTCTTACAGCATTTCGAGCGATTGCGGCCCGCTCGGCGGCGGAAACATGCTGTCGAGCTCCGCGAGCTGTCCGCCGGTGAGCTTCACGTCGAGCGCCCCCAGGTTTTCCTGCAGGCGCATGCGCGTCG
>Ga0105106_10004034_pt1 | contig 10457 bp, 7 predicted proteins | sample PPLLaktember2015_5_FD_79109 | JGI IMG/M metagenome (GOLD analysis project Ga0105106, IMG submission 79109) | Freshwater sediment microbial communities from Prairie Pothole Lake near Jamestown, North Dakota, USA - PPLs Lake P8 Core (1) Depth... | ecosystem: Environmental > Aquatic > Freshwater >... | reverse complement strand
GCGCCGTAAACTACAACGATGAGAGCGGCAGCCCGCCCTCGGGCGCTTATAACGTCTCCTGCCGGGATGAGAGCCGGGAAGTGTGCGAAGAAAGGACCATCGACCGCGGCGACGGTTCCGCCGAAGTGGTAGAAGACTGCCATACCGAGACGGAGCAATACTGCGATTACACCCTGGACGAGTGGACCACCATCCAGACCTACACGTTGGAGGGCCACGATCTCTTCCCGGTTTACGAGCAGCCCAACATCAGCAGTGACCAGCGCCTGGGGGATGAAAGCGCCGATTACACAGTTTATTTCGACACCGAAAAGGGCGAAATCAGCTACAACCCCGGCGACCTGAGCGAGTTCCAGCAGTTCCAGCCCGGCAGCACCTGGACGTTGAAGCTGAACGCGGTGGGAGGGGTGTTGAGTGTGGAGAGGTAGAGAAACGAAGGAACAACACAACCCGCACCGTTCGACTTTATCGTCAAGCGCAAACCGAATGTCTTCGCTTGGCTTGAACAAAAACACTCTCCTTCTTTAGTGAATAGTTTGACACCCAAAATACAAACATCACTGATTAATTGGATTTATGCTAAGCGCAGCAATGGGTTGTTTTGACAGAGATCCAAGTCATGCCATATTGCCGACCCATCCGATCAAAACAAGAAATCCAAACCATTCTCGTTTTACAGCTCTTTCAATCTCTTTGATTATATGGTACTGAGTTCGCGGGACTCCATTCGCCATTGATATAGTACGCGTAAATCTCCAGCTGCGATGGTTCTTGAGAAACAGGTAAAATGCTATTTAACTCAATCGATTTTGCAGTATTTCTGCCGACTGTTTTTATCCTCTATTGGTTTGCAGCCAATAAAAATCTTAAATTTCAGAATTTATTGATTGTAGCTGCAAGCTATTTGTTTTACGGCTGGTGGGATTGGCGATTCTTAATTTTAATTTTGTTGAGTACAATTGTTGACTATTCTATTGGCTTAGGACTTTCCAAAGAGAAAAACAAGTCCAAACGAAAAACTTTAATATTCATAAGTATTTTACTAAACCTAGGTTTTCTTGGCTTCTTTAAGTATTACAACTTCTTTCAAAACAATTTGATAGCCGCTTTTACATCTTTGGGAATTGAATTAAACCCTAGATCCTTAAATATCATCTTACCTGTTGGGATTAGTTTCTATACTTTTCAAAATCTAAGCTATACGATTGATGTTTATAAAGAAAAGCTCGAGCCTACTACAGATTTTATAGCGTTCTCTGCATTCGTTTGTTTTTTCCCTCAATTAGTGGCAGGACCCATTGAACGAGCGACAAATCTGCTGCCTCAATTCCATACTAAACGTGAATTTGATTACAGCAAGGCTGTTGACGGATTAAGACAAATTCTTTGGGGATTATTCAAGAAAATGGTAATAGCCGATAACTGCGCTGAATATGCAAACCTGATTTTCAATAATTCGGCTGACTATTCTGGGAGTGTACTATTATTAGGCGCATTATTTTTTGCTTTTCAAATCTATGGCGATTTTTCAGGATACTCGGATATTGCAATTGGAACAGCGAGGCTTTTTGGCTTCGACTTGATGAGGAACTTTGCTTTCCCCTACTTCTCAAGAGACATCGCGGAGTTTTGGCGACGCTGGCATATTTCGCTCTCAAGCTGGTTTAGAGATTACCTGTATATCCCATTGGGTGGTAATAAAGGTGATACTTGGATGAAAATTAGAAACATTTTCATCATCTTCATCGTGAGTGGATTTTGGCACGGAGCAAACTGGACATTCATCATTTGGGGGGCCTTGAACGCCATCTACTTTTTACCTCTTTTGCTCTTGAATAGAAACAGGAAAAACCTGGTAATCGTGGCGCAGGGTAAGTATTTCCCAACTATTAAGGAAATTTTCGATATCGGTGTGACTTTTAGCTTGACCGTTTTGGCCTGGATATTTTTTAGAGCCGAGAACGTTTCACATGCCATAAGTATTTTAGTTGAAATCTTTTCTAAATCACTATTTACGATGCCTTATTTCGAAGGATGGGATAACGCTTCGGCTATTAAGATACTCATTCCTCTTTTTATTTTTATAGAATGGTCTGGACGGGAAAACCAATATGCTATCGAACGATTGGGCTTGAATTGGCCAAGGCCTGTCAGGTGGGCGTTTTATTCATTCATCATTTTTTCGATTGGTATGTTTATGCAAACGACAGAGACTCCATTTATATACTTCCAGTTTTGATATCATGAAGAATTTCATAAAATCAATCTTGTTATTTATATCCTTTTCAATCGTAGTGTATCTGTTATTGATTATCTTTTGGGGAAATTACATTCCCGGCGAATACAAAAAGAACCTAAACTATGAAATTGGCTCCAACGGTCATATGTATTCAAGACTGCAAAACATCAAAGATGTCAATAATGTTGATATACTTTTTTTAGGTTCGTCACATGCTTACCGTGGTTTTGACCCTAGAATTTTTAACCGGTATGGACTAAACACGTTTAATTTGGGCTCAAGTGCTCAAACACCGACACAGACAGAAATTCTTCTTAAAAGGTACCTAGATGAAATAAATCCTAAATTAATTATCTATGAGGTATACCCTGCAACATTTTTAAGTGATGGGGTCGAATCATCGTTGGATATCATTGCCAATGACAGAAATGATTTTGAGTCAATCAGAATGGCTTTGACCCAAAATCATATAAAAGTATATAACACTTTGATTTATGGCTTCTACAGAGATATTTTTAGAACAAACATAAATTACAAAGAAGAAATAGTCAAAGGAGATGACACATATATTGAAGGCGGTTTTGTTGAAAAAAAGTTACAGTATTTTGAACCTACAGAATTCGATGAAGAAGCCTGGTACATCAAAGACCAACAACTAAAGGCTTTCGAGAAAGCTCTTCTCCTGATAAAAAAACGGAACATACCCTGTATATTGGTTCAAGCGCCCATTACACAAGCAAAATATCGATCCTTTTCAAATAACGGTGAATTCGATGACATAATAGAGAAGTATGGTGCTTACTATAATTTTAATGAACTCATCGAATTAAACGACGAATTGCATTTCTATAACTCACACCATTTAAATCAAAATGGAGTAGAAATCTTCAACACAAAACTAATTGAGATGTTATTCGTAAAAAAAGAAAGTACGAATGCACAATAACACGATCGTTCGAGCGTTTTCCTACCAGCGGTTCCAGTTATGGTCCAGCTTGCCCAGGCCTTCGATTGGGATGCGCCGCCCTTCAACCATTGCAAACCCTTCGACTTCGAGCAACTGCTCGTAATAATCGATATCGATATACGCCAGCAGGGGCGGAATCTTCATCCGGCTGTGGTGCGCGGCCAGGGGTCGGATGCGCAGGTCCAGGTCGGGGGAAGTGACGCGCCAGGGTTCCTCGGGAGCGGCCGGATCAAAGCTGAAGTGCGCTGGGGAGTGCAAGTCATATTCCCGTTCTTGATGCCAGAGATAAGTATAGTGGTGCGGCACGCCATGGTCATAATAGCAATTTAAAACCACCCCGGCGGTATCCGGGCACCAGAAATGCAGCCAGTGCGCTGTGGAGTGACGCGGCTGCACGCCCCAGTTGTGTTCGTGGTAGCCATACCCGGAGAAGGGAATCTCCTGGCCTTCGAACTCGATCTGTCCATCGACAGCGTTCATCACGAACTGGGTGATGGTGTAGTCGATGTGTTGGGTCAACAACCAGTCCTTGTGCTGCGGGGAACGCGGGACCTGCTTAACCCGCGCCTTGAGTTGCGGACTGTCCACTGCAACCTGCCAGCCATCTTCGGCGCGGCCCTGGAAACGCATCTGTCCCCACTTGCCGCCGGCCAGCACGTCCACTGCATCGCCCGGTGCGGTTTGGAAGGAGCCCAGGTAATCTTTCGTCCAGCGACGATTATTATGGTAATCAATGACCTTGAGGGAAACATAATCGGTGGGGAATGCCTGTAAGGCCAGGAAGACGAAATAGAGTTCCCGCTTCGGGTCCAAACCTTCGAAATACCACCATTGCTTGCGGCGCAAAAAAGCCAGGGGGCCGAAACGACGGCTGTCGATCTTTACGTAGCCTTCATTACGCATGCTTTCCTCCTCGACCGGTTGAATGATGCGCTTGGATTCTAGCATACCTGTGCTTCTCCTGCGTGCGAATTGCCCCAATTTGCTGCCGACCTCTTGACTCTCCGGTTACCATAGGGTGTATAGTAGGGGCGTGGTGAGAACATGAAGCTGAAAATCGGAAATTTTGCGCGCATCGGTCAGGTGACCGTCCAGACCCTGCGTCACTACGATGACCTCGGCCTGCTCAAACCCAGCGAAGTGGATGCCCTGAGCGGGTACCGTTATTACGTCCTGGACCAGTTACCACGCCTGCACCGCATCCTGGCGCTCAAAGACCTGGGCTTCTCCCTGGATCAAATCGCGCATCTACTGGAGGATGATCTGCCACCCGCCGAACTGCGCGGGATGCTGCGTCTCAAGCAGAACGAACTGCGCCAGCAGGTGGATGAAGGACTCGACCGGCTCGAAAGGCTGGAAGCCCGCCTGCATCTGATCGAACAGGAAGAGCAGCAACCGGACTATGAAGTGGTCATCAAACCTGCCCATCCGCTGCAGGTCGCATCGGTGCGAGGTATCATCCCCAGCTATTGGGACGAAGGTCCCTTATGGGGCGATCTTTTCCATCAATTGAGCCAGGCCGGCCTCCGCGCTGACGGCCCATACCTGTCGTTGTACCACAGCGGGGAACCGGAGATCGACGTGGAAGCCTGCGCGCCCGTTTCCCTGGACGCGACGAGGCTCCAGGGATTATCGGTCCGGACACTGCCAGGAATCGAAAACATGGCCAGCACGCTCCACCAGGGTTCATTTGTAGGGCTGTCTGGCGCCTATGCGGCGTTGTTGAAATGGATCGACCTCAACGGATACCACGTCACCGGGCCCGACCGTGCGGTCTACCTGCGATTGCCGGAAGCAGGCCAGTCCCGCCAGGACCCAAACGCCATCACGGAAATGCAGGTTCCGGTCGGTAAGGATTGAGATTTGATCAGTTCCTGTATCGATTTGCTTCGAGTTTTTTATACGCAATGTCACCCTGAGCGTCGGATTGAGTATTCCTGAGTGTAGACGAAGGACATATCGAAATCCAGAGCGAAGGGTCTCCCGCCCTACAGGTGGGGATTCTTCACTCCCTTTGGTCGTTCAGAATGACAATAGTAATTTTAAAAAATCAACCAGTGGCCACTGTTTTGATCGCTAACCAACCATACATTTTCAGGAGTCAGGAACATGTCTGAGAAAGAATATAAGTTATCGCCCATCGGGCAGGTAGAGGCAGGGCTGGATGGATTCGCGCTGAAGATCGCGCCGCAGTATCGCGCAGCCTTGAGCGGCCTGGACGGATTCGGTCACATCAACGTGCTGTGGTGGAGCCATTATCTGGACACGCCAGAGCACCGCAGCATTATGGAAGCCGAGCAACCCTACAAGAACGCACCCGCCAGACTGGGTATCTTTGCCACCCGTTCGCCGTTGCGCCCCAACCCGATCTGCGTCTCGACGGTGGACCTTTTGAGCGTGGACCTCGAGAACGGCTTGGTCATCGTACCGTGGATCGACGCCGAGGATGGCACCCCGATCCTGGATATCAAGCCTTACCACCCGTCCAGTGACCGCGTCCGCGATATCCGTATGCCGGAGTGGTGCCAGCACTGGCCGCAGTGGTACGAAGAATCGGGCAAATTCGATTGGGAGGCCGAGTTCGTCAACGCGCGATAAGCAAATACCCTATTAGATGTCATTGCGAGTGAGCGCAGCGAGCGTGGCAATCTCAAGGCTACGGGTTACTTGAGATTGCCAGGTCACCCTTCGAATGCCGGGCTCCTCGCAATGACATTTGAAATACTATCCCAACTCCCCCACAGCCCTCTCCACTTCCTCTAAAATCTCGCCAGATTTGACCAGCGCCTTCATGGTATTGTGATCGGGATACAGCGGACGGTCCACTTCCAGGTGCTTCACGTGCTTGCGGATGACTTCACGCGCTTTCCCTGTCCCTTTCCCCGGCATGAACTCGCGGAAATCCAGCGCCTGGGCGGCGGCCATGAACTCGATCCCCAGCACGCCGTAGGCGTTGTCGATGATCTGCCCGTTCTTGATGGCGGTGTTCATGCCCATCGAGACAAAGTCTTCCTGGTCCGCTGCGGCGGGGATGGACTGGATCGAAGCAGGCACAGACAAAATACGCTGCTCGACGATCAAATGGTCGGCGGTGTACTGGCTGAGCATGAAGCCGGAGTAGAAGCCGGGGTTGTGCGCCAGGAAGTCGGGCAAGCCCACCGATAGCGCGGGGTTGGTCAGGCGGTTGAGCCGCCGCTCGGACAGCACGCAGACCATGGTCACGGCTGCTCCGGCCATGTCCATCGGCAGCGACACCGGGCTGCCCTGGAAGTTCGCACCGGTCAGTGTCAGCCGGTCTTCAGGAATAAAAATTGGGTTGTCGCCCACGCCGTTCAATTCGATCTCCACCTGTGAGCGCGCGTAGGCAATCGCGTCCCGCGCTGCGCCGATCACCTGCGGGGTGGAACGCATCGAGTAGGCGTCCTGTACCTTGGTCTTCATCTTGCCGGTCGTCAGGTCAGAACCTTCGATGCATTTGCGGATGTTGCTCGCCGACGTTACCGCGCCCTTGAACCCACGCAACTCATGCAGCTTGGTATTGTAGGGTTTGAGATTTCCCAGCAGCGCCTCGATGGACATGGCTGCTGCGATCTCGGCCTGCTTGATAAAGCGCTCCATATCGTAGATGTGGATGGCGGACATGGCGGTCAGCAGGTTGGAGCCGTTGATGGCGGCCAGGCCGTCACGCGCCTGCAAACCGGGGACTTCGATCCCGGCCCGCCGCATCGCTTCGGATCCCGGAAGCCGCTCGCCATTTCCCCCACCTTGGGGGCCTAAGAAGGCTTCTCCTTCCCCCATCAACAGCAGCGCCGCCTGCGCCATCGGAGCCAGGTCACCGGAGGCGCCTACCGAGCCCTTTTGACAAACAACTGGTGTGACGCCTTTGTTGAGCATCTCCACCAGTGTCAGCGTGATCTCCGGTCTGCAGCCCGAATTGCCGTGCGCGTGGACGTTGATACGTCCCGCCAGCGCGCCGCGCACGTACTCAATCGGCGCGGGTTCGCCAATCCCGGCGGCATGGTTATAGATCAGGTATTTCTGGAACTCCTTCACCTGCTCGTCACTGAGTAGCACTTCCGAGAACTCGCCGATGCCGGTATTGGTGCCGTACATGATCTCTTTGTTGGCAAGTTTTTCCTCCAGCATAGTACGGCAGACTTTTATTCGCTCCAAGGCTTCGGGGGCTAATTCAACTTTCTCGTTATCTCGCGCAATCGCAACGAGTTTTTCAATCGTGAGGGACGATCCGTCGAGGGTAATGGGCATGGGCAGGCTCCTTATGAAAGATACTCGAATTGTAATCTCGTTTTTGCGGGGTGGCGGTGCTATACTCAAAAATATCGACAACATAATTAGGACCTTCATGAAATGGCAGAGGTCTTCATGAACAATATACAATTAGCGATATTCAGCTCTGAAGCCGTCATTATTGTTCTCCTGGTGTTGTTCCTATTCCGCATGAGGTCGCGCTTCGGCCTTTCGCCACTTTATGTTACTCTGGGCGTTTTCCAGCCTGTCCAGACGCTTCTGGCCTCAACCTTCTATGTGGAAATCCTACCGGGGGCGATTGTCAGTCCAGGTTCTGTGATCATGTTCACGGCACCAGTTTGCTGTTTTACTAGTATACATTTTCGAGGATGCGATTGATCTGCCAGCAAAATACGATCAGTCGCTGGAAGCATGAGAATAGTTAGCGGAGACCGATTTGATCTCCGATTTTGATTTATACAATCGCGATGATTTTTCAATCGTGAGAGACGAATCGTCAAGGGTGATAGGAATGGGAGTCCCCTTAAAAAGAATGACGATATTGTAATCCTATTTGGAGTTGTGAAATGTTATATTGATTTCCTAATGACTATCGGGTGTTCGTTTTTTAGCCAAGTCCCAGGAATGTTAGTATGGAAGAGAAACGTAAAAATAAGACCCTGTCCAATCAGGGTGAATCGAAAGCGCGCAAGACCGACAATCGTCAATCCAAACCCGCCAGAAGACGACAAGTTCAATCCGTCTCGGCCAAAGAATCTGTAGACATGACTGAACAAATTCAATTAAGAGAAGCACTGCGGCAATCATTGGAACAAGCCACGCGCAGCCAGCGTATGGTATTGGCCCTCAGCCAGGCAGCACAGAGCATCTCGCGCGCCCGCACGATAGAAGGTGTGTATCAAGCCATTCAGGAGCAAAGCTCCCGCCTGGGATATCAGACCACAGGGTCGGAATTGACCGCTGATGGTAAATTGCGAATTGTGTTTACTGGTTACAAACCAAGCCTGATACGCAAGGCTGAAAAATTGACCGGGTTTTCACAAAGCGACTACCTGTTCTCTCCTCGCCAGGGCAGCGTATATCAACGAGTATTGTTTCACAGTGAAACTGTTCATCTTCGGGATAGTGCGCAAGCGGTTGCGGAAGCATTGCCCTCCAAAATGCATACATTGGCTCGACAGATCGCTGACATAGTCGGCCTGGCTCCAACCACCTTTGCCCCACTGATCGCAGGGGGAGAAACGCTCGGCGTCCTAGCGTTCACGGGGCCAAACCTTACCGAAGCAGACAACCCCGCTATCACTGCATTTGCTGGTCAGGCCGCGATTGCCATGCAAAACGCCCGGCTGTACGAGGCCGCCCAGAAAGAAATCGCCGAACGCAAGCAAGCAGAAAAAAGCCTGCGCGAGAGCGAGGAGCGTTATCGCGACCTGGTCGAGAACATTCAAGACCTTGTTTGTACCCATGATTTGCAGGGCAATATTCTCTTTGTCAACCAGGCGCCTGCCATACTTTTAGGCTATGCCTCCAACGAATGGGTCGGACGGAACTTGCGTGACCTGTTGTCGCCAAAAGTACGCGACCAATTTGACACATATTTGTCTTCCATCCAGCGGGATGGAAGCGCAAGCGGCTTCATGCGGGTTCTAACCAGAAATGGCGAAGAGCGGCTTTGGGAATACAACAACACCCTGCGCACGGAAGGCATTGACACGCCAATTGTGCGCGGCCTGGCGCGTGATGTCACCGAGCGCAAGCGGGCAGAGGAGTTGCTGCGTGAGAGCGAAGAACGCTTCCGTCAGATGTTCGACAACATGAGCAGCGGTGCGGCGATTTACGAAGCAACGAAGGACGGCGAAGATTTTATCTTAAAGGATTTCAACTGGGCAGCAGAAAGGATCGAACAAGTGGCCAAGCAAGATCTGATCGGCAAACGCGTCACCCAAGTGTTTCCAGGTGTCGTTGAGTTTGGTCTATTTGAAGTATTCCAGCGCGTTTGGCGAACCGGTGTTCCGGAACATCATCCCATTTCGCTTTACAAAGATGGGCGGATTGCAGGATGGCGAGAGAACTATATCTACAAACTGCCCTCGGGAGAAATCGTAGCGATTTACGATGACATCACCGAGCGCAAGCGGGTGGAGGATGCGCTGCGCGAGAGCGAAGAACGCTATCGCAATATATTCAACGGTGTCCGGGATGCAATTTTCGTCGAAACGCTCGACGGCAAGATACTGGCAGCCAACGACCGGGCATGCGAAATGTACGGCTATACCCGCGCAGAATTTCTGACCAAATCTGTTGCCGATCTCGTGCCTGAGGGTCAGTCAATTCTGATGTCAACCAGTAAAGAAATCCAATCTGCACCGATGGAGACTGTCAACCTTCGTTCCAATGGCGAGCGTTTTCCCATAGAGATCAGTGGCAGGGTGGAAATAATCAATGGCGAGGAATTGTTATTGGTTATCGTGCGCGATATCACCGCCCGCAAGCAGGTGGAAGACAGGCTGCATCAAAGCGAGGAGCGCTACCGCCTGATCACAAATACCGTTTCAGATTATGTGTTTTCAACGATGGTGGAAAAGGATGGCTCGCTGAAACTCAACTGGGTGGCGGGGGCGTTTGAAAGCATAACCGGCTATACCTTCGAAGAATACGTTGCCCACGGTGGCTGGCGGGCGATGTTGCACCCGGATGACCGGGAAATGGACGACCGCGACTTGCAAACGCTCCATAAGAACCAGAAGGTAATTTCAGAACTGCGGACATTGAAGAAGGACGGGAATGTGGTTTGGGTGCGAGTGTATGCCCATCCGGTCTGGGATGAACAGGAACAGCGACTGACCGGCATCCATGGAGCAGTTCAGGATATTACCGAGCGTAAGCAAGCGGATACAGCGCTGGCAAAAGAACGCAGTCTGCTGCGCGCACTCACTGACAACATACCGGACAAGATTTACTTCAAGGATTTAGAAAGCCGCT
>Ga0105106_10004032_pt1 | contig 10461 bp, 11 predicted proteins | sample PPLLaktember2015_5_FD_79109 | JGI IMG/M metagenome (GOLD analysis project Ga0105106, IMG submission 79109) | Freshwater sediment microbial communities from Prairie Pothole Lake near Jamestown, North Dakota, USA - PPLs Lake P8 Core (1) Depth... | ecosystem: Environmental > Aquatic > Freshwater >... | reverse complement strand
GAGGATATCAACCGGAAGATTGGTGAGTTAAAAAACCAGCAGACTGATTTTCTGGTTGCCTGTGAAGAGATTCTGAAGGTTGATGTTGAGCAGACAGAAGCACCCCTTCGGTTTGCCACAACGAACGAGACTTTTGTAGCAGAAGGCTGGGTTCCTTCAGACAGTATTGCTACGATAATCCAGGCTCTCGAAAATGTAACAGCGGGAAAAATTTTCGTAACCGAACTTCCCGTTGACCATGAACATGATATCGTCCCGGTGGAATATAACAATCCCTCGTTTGCAAAGCCGACACAGATGCTGATGGATGTTTATTCCCGTCCGAAATATTCGGAACTCGATCCGACACTGATGCTTTCCATCGTGTTTCCCCTCTTTTTCGGGCTGATACTGGGGGATGTGGGCTACGGCCTGATTCTTCTTGCAATGTGTCTTGGACTCAGAACCGTAATGAAAGGTGGAGAGGGTGCCCAGCTTATCAAGGTACTCCGCAATGCAAGTTTTTCAAGTATATTCTTCGGATTGCTGTATAGTGAATTTCTCGGGTTCGCCCTTCCATGGAGCCCGATCATGTTCAGCAGGCATTTAAAAATCGGTGCCCATGCTACCGGACATGGCCCCGCAATACCCGAACTGATGATTCTTTCCGTCTGGATCGGGGTTGTTCACATCACCCTCGGCAGAGTGCTGGGGATTGTCAACCATGCACGACAGGATCACGGGTCCCACCGGATCAAAGCAGTCCTTGCAAACGCAGGATGGATTTTGGTGATGTGGGGTATCCTTTTCATGATCTGGTCGATGTTTGCGATGCCGTACATGCCCGATTTTTCGGCATTGCCAAAGATCATTATGGGTCTGAGCATTACATCGTTAATAGGGGTTCTTATGCTGGTTATTGGCATTGTATTCATCGCCCGGGAATCGGCACTCGAAATAGTTGAACTCCCGACGATTATCAGCCATGTCCTTTCCTATGCCCGTATCGTTGCCGTGGGATTGTCATCAGTGGCTATTGCTATGGTGGTGAATTACATTGCCATTGGCATGCTGATCGACCCTCAGCTGGAAAACATCACCGTTACCGGGATACTCTTTATCATAATGGGTGTCTTCGTTTTCCTGATTGGTCATGCATTGAACACAGCGCTGGGAATTCTCGGCGGCGGTCTGCATTCAATCAGGTTGCATTATGTTGAATTCTTCACCAAATTTTACAAGGGTGGAGGCAAGAAGTACAGTCCTTTTGGACTTAACAGAAGATTTACGGAGGATTAAAAATGGCAGCAGAAGTTGCAGCAGCAGTAATTACAGATGTTGAATTGATGAAAGCATCGCAGATTGGATTAAAGGCGCTTGGCGCAGGTATGGCAGTTGGTCTTACGGGGATCGGGGCAGGCATCGCTGAAATGGCAATTGGTTCTGCCGCAGTCGGTGCTACAGCAGAAAACAAGGATGTATTCGGTCTTGTTCTGCTTCTTACGGTCATTCCGGAAACTATCGTCATTTTCGGGCTTGTCGTCGGTCTTCTGCTGTTGTTCTAATACGGGGCAGACAATGGGACTGGAAGCCGTTGTTGAAGAAATCAGGGAAAAGGGCAAAAAAGAAGCAGAAAAAATACGTGCTGAGTCAAAGCAGGAAACAGATAAAATTCTTGCAGCCGCCGGCAAGCGTGCCGGAGAGATAAAGCTCGCCGCAGAGGCTGAATCAGTAAAACAGGTTTCTCATATTATTGGTCAGGAAACCTCTGCAGCGAATCTTCTGGTCAAACGCGAGCTGTTAAACACACAAAAGGCACTCCTGGACCAGGTCTATGAGGCTACACGCTCTGAGATTGTCCGCCTCCCTGAAAGCTTCCATCGTGAAGCCTTGAAAAAACTCCTCACCGAGGCAAAAAAGGAGATTAAAAAAGGAAAAATTCACTGCAATTCCCGTGACACGGCAGCAGTAAAAACCCTCCTCTCCGAAAATTCTGAATTTGCCGGGTTTGAGATTGGAAATCCAGCCGACATCGATGGCGGAATCCTGATCGATGGTGAGGGGGGCGAGTTGCAGATTGACTACAGTTACCGCACATTCCTTGAAAAAGTGTGGGAATCCGGGTTAAAGGATGCATCCGATATCCTGTTTGGATAAGGGGGTCTAGAGTATGGCTGGTTTGAGGTTTGTCTCAGCGCCGTACATCTATGTATGTACCAGGATGCGGGTGAGAAAAGCAAAGCTCCTCCCGAGGGAAGAGTACATGAGAATGCTCAATATGAGCTTAAACGAAATCACCCGTGTCATTGAAGAGACCCAGTACAAACAGGAGATTGATGAACTGGGAACCTCCTTTAAGGGTATTAACCTCATAGAAGTAGCTCTCAGCTGGAACCTGGCAAAGGAATACCAGAAAATTCAGGAAATCACACCGGGGTACTTAAAGCAGTTTACTCAGGCATATCTCAGACGCTGGGATATCCAGAATATTCTGACGATCCTCCGGGGCAGGATGCAGGGTGAAAAGACCGGTAAGATTAAGGAGGTTCTTGTGCCGGCGGGCAGTCTTGACAAGGTTTTCCTCGATCGTCTCCTGGCAGAGGACAATCCTGAAAAGATTATCGATACCCTGAAAGGCCACCGCATGTACCAGGTGCTCGTACGGGAATACCCGCTGGCAAAGGACACCGGGTCGTTTTCCCACATGGAAAATGAGCTCTACAAGCAGTTCTTCTCAGAAATTATTGTGATGGCAGAGAGCGGAATTAAAGGGGGAAAAGAGTTCCTGGATTTTATCCGGTTCGATATTGACATCAAGAACGTAAAAACCCTGTTCCGGTTACGTGCAGACACCTTCGAGGAAGACGCACGTGAAATGTATATTGCGGGAGGGGTATTATCACCCGGGGATTTCGCAAGCCTGAACAGTATTAAAAACCAGGACGAATTCATCGATCTCCTTAAAATAAAGATCCGCCAGAAGCCCCTGCTCAATTTACTGGAAGAGTTACGATCTGACAAAACCGGACGGGATATTGAAGTCAGGCTGACGCGTGTCCAGCTCGACCAGATGGAACGATTATCCAAACGTCACCCGTTCTCAATCCATACAATACTCGTCTACCTGGAAAAAAAGAAGTATGAAGTATCGAACCTGCGGGCACTTGCGAGAGGAAAGGAGTCCAGACTCCCCTCAGAGAAGATAGCGGAATATCTGGTGGTGTAGATGGAGATTGCAGTCATTGGCAACAGCGAGTTCATTCTCGGATTCCGTCTTGCCGGGATCAGAAAAACATACGCTGCTGATAACGATGAGAAGCTCAACGAATACATCAACAATGTATTAGCGGATGCCAGTGTGGGCATTCTCGTTATCAACAGCAGTGACATGCAGAAGGTTCCCCGCAGGCTCCGCAGCACCCTTGAAAATTCCGTTAAGCCTACGGTAATCGCAATCGGAGGCGAGGAAGGGGGTCTGACCATGCGAGAGAGAATCAAACGATCGGTGGGTGTTGATCTGTGGAAGTAAAAGACAAAAAACCAAGCAAACAAAAACAAGGGGTTCTCAAAAGAATCGCCGGCCCGGTTGTTACGGCAGTCAATCTTGACGCCCACATGTATGATGTGGTAAAGGTCGGCAAAGAAGCGCTGATGGGAGAAGTCATCAAGATCCAGGGTGACAATATCATTATCCAGGTTTACGAGGATACCTCAGGTATCAGACCAGGAGAGCCGGTCGAAAACACGGGGCTCTCGCTGGCAGTTGAACTTGGCCCCGGACTTTTGACGAGCATTTACGATGGGATCCAGCGCCCGCTTGCCGTTCTTGTTGATAAGATGGGCAATTTCATCGAGCGTGGTGTCTCCGCGCCCGGACTTTCTCATGAGAAGAAGTGGCCCTTCAAACCGGTCGTGAAAGCCGGTGATAAGATTGAACCAGGTGCGATTCTTGGTACGGTACAGGAAACCAACATTGTGCATAAGGTCATGCTCCCTCCGAATGCAAAGCCGGGGACCGTCAGGACAATCAAAAGCGGGGATTTCACCGTTGATGAGATCATCTGTGTTCTTGAAGACGGCCGGGAATTCCCGATGATCCAGCGCTGGCCGGTACGTGTTCCCCGTCCGGTCAAGGAGAAAATGAACCCGACAATCCCGCTCATCACCGGCCAACGGATTCTCGATGGACTTTTCCCCATCGCAAAGGGAGGAACCGCTGCAATTCCCGGACCCTTCGGGAGCGGCAAGACGGTTACCCAGCAGCAGCTTGCTAAGTGGAGCGATGCGGAGATTGTGGTCTATATCGGTTGCGGCGAACGTGGCAACGAGATGACAGAAGTTCTGACAGAGTTCCCTCACCTGGAAGATCCCAAGACCGGAAAACCCCTTATGGAAAGGACGGTATTAATCGCCAACACGTCAAATATGCCGGTTGCCGCCCGTGAAGCCTCTGTGTATACCGGAATCACCATCGCTGAATACTTCAGGGACATGGGTTATGATGTTTCCCTCATGGCCGATTCCACCTCCCGGTGGGCAGAAGCTATGCGGGAAATCTCATCCCGTCTCGAAGAGATGCCCGGTGAAGAAGGATATCCGGCGTACCTTGCAGCACGCCTTTCCGAGTTCTATGAACGGGCCGGACTGGTAAAAACCCTGAATGGTGCCCGTGGATCCGTATCGGTTATCGGCGCAGTATCCCCTCCGGGTGGAGACTTTTCAGAGCCGGTAACGCAGAACACCCTCCGTATTGTAAAGGTTTTCTGGGCACTGGATGCAAAGCTCTCACAACGCCGGCATTTCCCGGCAATCAACTGGCTCAATTCCTACTCGCTCTATCTTGAAACCCTCCAGGACTATTATGACCGCGAAGTCTCACCGGAATGGAACAAGATCCGGTCGTGGGCCATGGAAGTTCTTCAGAAAGAAGCTGAACTTCAGGAAATTGTGCAGCTTGTCGGTTCTGATGCATTACCCGAATCAGAGCAGGTGACGATTGAAGTAGCCCGTATGATCCGTGAGCTGTTCCTCCAGCAGAATGCATATGATGCAGTTGACACATTCTGCGACATGAAAAAGCAGTATGACATGATGAAGGCGATCAAACTCTTCGCCGATCTTGCCTATGCAGCTCAGATTGCCGGTGTCAGCCCGAACCAGATTAACACGATTAAATCCAAGAATGAACTGAACCAGATTAAATTTACGAAAGACTACAAACCAGATCTCGAAAAGATCGAGAAGGCTATGGACGCAGAATTCAACGAACTGAGGTCGGCAGCATGAAGGAATACAAGACGATCACCAAAATAGCCGGTCCCCTTGTCTTTTTGGAAAAGACCGAACCTATCGGCTACGGAGAGCTCGTAAACCTTGTCCTTGCTGACGGGACGATGAAGCGGGGCCAGGTACTTGATACCAGTGACGAGATGGTAGTAGTTCAGATTTTTGAAACAACTGCCGGGATTGGTAAGGACACGGGTGTCAGGTTCACGGGTGAAGCCATCAAGATGCCGGTGGGACGAGAGATGCTCGGCAGGATCCTGTCCGGTGGAGGTAAACCAATCGACGGCGGTCCCGAGATAGTTCCGGAGAAGCGTCTTGACATCACGGGTGCTGCAATCAATCCCTATGCCCGTGGCAACCCATCCGATTTCATCCAGACAGGCGTATCAACAATCGATGGTACCAACACTCTTGTCCGTGGTCAGAAGCTCCCGATCTTTTCGGGTGCAGGGCTGCCTCACAACAAGCTGGCTCTCCAGATTGCACGTCAGGCAAAAGTTCCCGGCTCGACCGAAGGCTTCGCTGTAGTATTCGCTGCAATGGGTATCACAAAAGAAGAGGCGAACTATTTCATGCAGGACTTCGAGCGTACCGGAGCCCTTGAGCGTGCCGTCGTGTTCCTAAACCTTGCTGATGATCCGGCTGTTGAACGTATCATCACCCCGCGACTTGCCCTGACAACCGCAGAATATCTCGCGTTCGAGCTGGGTATGCATGTGCTTGTTATCCTGACCGATATGACCAACTACTGCGAGGCATTGCGTCAGATTGGTGCTGCCCGTGAAGAGGTGCCGGGACGTCGTGGTTATCCCGGGTACATGTATACGGACCTCGCCTGCCTGTACGAGCGTGCAGGGATCATCAAAGGACAGAAGGGCTCAGTAACACAGATCCCGATCCTGACAATGCCCGGTGACGATATTACCCATCCAATCCCTGATCTGACAGGATATATTACAGAAGGGCAGATTGTGGTTAACCGTGATCTGCACCGGAAGGGTATCTATCCCCCCGTCAATGTTCTCCCCTCGCTTTCGCGTTTGATGAACCTCGGTATCGGTAAGGGGCATACCCGTGAAGACCATAAAAAAGTCTCCGACCAGATGTATGCCGGCTATGCTGAAGGTAATGATCTTCGCGGACTTGTCGCAATCGTCGGTAAGGATGCACTCTCAGAACGCGACAGAATGCTCCTTGAGTTTGCAGATATCTTTGAGAACCGGTTTGTCCGCCAGGGGTATGATGAAGACCGGACTATCGAAGATACCCTGAACCTGGGCTGGGAACTGCTGTCTACCCTGCCGGTTGAACAGCTCGTCCGTATTGATCGTGAACTTATCCAGAAATATCACCCCAAGTTCCGCACTGGTGCAAAAAAGGAGTAGGTTTTTTATGGCGCTGCGTGATATCAAACCGACCCGGTCGGAACTCATCAACCTTAAAAGGAAGATCCAGCTATCCGAACGTGGTTATAAGATTCTCAAGATGAAGCGCGACGGACTGATCCTTGAGTTTTTCAAGGTGCTTGCAACGGCAAAGGACAGCAGGGGCGAGCTCCTGGACAAGTACCAGGTTGCTGTCGAAATGATGGCAATGGCTAATACGGTCGAAGGGGCAATTGGAGTAAAATCTGCAGCTTTCTCGGTAAAAGAGGTTCCGGAGATCACCCTGAAAAGCAAGAACATCATGGGTGTCATCGTGCCGGAAATCGATTCTTCCAAGGTTAAGAAGAGTCTGGTTGACCGGGGCTACGGAGTCCTTGGAACCTCCACTGTCATTGATGAGACGGCATCTGCCTTCGAAGAACTCGTAGAATCAATTATTGAGAGTGCCGAGATTGAAACCACAATGAAACGCCTGCTTGATGAGATTGAAAAGACAAAACGAAGGGTTAATGCACTCGAATTTAAAGTTATCCCTGAGCTTACTGCTGCACGTGATTTCATCAAGATGCGTCTTGATGAGATGGAGCGGGAAGAGCTCTTCCGCATGAAAAGGATCAAAGCCCGGAGTTCATCATAAGTATACAAGGTGGTCAGGATGCCGATCGGAACCATTAGCGAGTTGGGATGCGAGGGAAAGACCGTTCTCCTCCGGCTCGATCTCAATTCGCCAATTGACCCTGCGTCAAACCTCATTCTCGATGACAAACGATTTCGGGAACATCTCCCGACAATCCGGGCTCTCTCTGGCAGTCGTGTTGTGATTGTCACGCACCAGAGCAGGCCCGGGAAAAAAGATTTCACTACTCTCGAAACCCATGCAGAAAAACTTGAACAGTTGCTGGGAAAACAGGTAAGGTATGTTGACAGCATATTCGGACGTCACGCCCAAGAAGCCGTCCATACCCTGAAAGACGGCGATGTGCTGATGCTTGAAAATGTCAGGTTCAATGCAGAAGAGAACCTTACCTTAAAGCCAGAAGATGCAAGAAAGACGCATCTTGTAAAAAAGTTGTCGTCAATGGGAGATGTCTTTGTGAATGATGCATTCGGGACTGCCCACCGTTCCCAACCAACGGTTGTAGGGCTGCCTCTTGCCATGCGATCGGCAGCTGGTCTCCTCATGGAAAAAGAAGTATCAATCCTGTCCCGTGTTTTCTCCGGTGCTCCTCGTCCGGTATACATGGTCCTTGGTGGTACTAAAGTTGATGATTCCATCGATGTCGCCCGGCATGTGCTCGCCCACGGGATCGCCGATCAGGTAATGGTGATTGGTGTAGTTGCCAACGTCTTTTTGATTGCTGCGGGCTATAATATCGGCAAGCCTTCCACCCAGTTGATTTCGCAGTTGAAATATCAACCGGAAATTGAGAAGGCAAAGGAGATACTGTCAACATATCGTGATCGGGTTATCATGCCCGAATCTGTTGCCGTGAGGCAGGACAACCATCGTGTTGAATATCCGATCGATCGGATCCCGGAAGATACGCCTGTGCTCGATCTTGGCATGGATGCCCTTGGCACCCTTGTCGCAGCTCTTAAAAACGCAGGGACCGTCGTCTTCAACGGGCCTGCAGGTGTTTTCGAAGACGCTGATTTTGCATCCGGAACCTATGAACTGCTCAGGGCAGCATCACAGGTAGAGTTTTCAGTTGTTGGGGGCGGTCATACGGCTGCGGTGATTGAAAAACTCGGCATTGAACGGGATTTTACCCATATCTCCACTGGCGGTGGGGCATGTATCGAGTTTCTGACCGGTAAAAAACTTCCTGCCGTAGATGCGCTTGAACAGTCAAAAAAATTATTCGGATAATTTCTTTTAGTCTTTTTTCAGAAATGCATTGAACATCAGGTCTGCCACAGGGCGTTTATACAGTTTTGATGCAAGAGCAGTCTTGGGAACTGGCGTTATCTGCCGGGCAGGTGGCATGAGCGGAGTGTCCCTCTTCTCCATCGCTTCTTTCCTCAGTGTTTTTTCCCGCTGTTTCATGGTACTCAGAACGGCAAATGAAAAAACCAGAGCCGTAAGCATGAAAAGGCAGATTGCAAAGATTGTGGTAATCCCAACAATGAGCGTAAACCTCGTCTCCTGCAGGACTGCCCATCCGCCCGGGATAAACATTGCCCAGAAAACAATTACTGCAATCATCGTGGATTCCTTCGGACTCGACAGGCTTCTTTCCCGAACCTCTTCACCATCCTGAGGATACCGGTCAATCATCTTTCCGAGAGTTATGAGGGCGATACTGCATGCAATCGCGAATATCCCCACTATGCCCAGGAGTAAAAGTATTACCTCGTTCATAGTTTTACCTCGTATGAACTCTTATTATCAGCCGCGCTATAAAAAGTATTCCTTATGTAATCTATAAAGGATACATTTTAAAAAAATGGATTACCTAAGAAATATCGATAGTTTATTTATAGTATTTTAGCCTAGTTTATAGGGAATGGCAGAAAAGATGCTGGGGACCCGTGGAGAACGGGTGGCAATATCCTATAAAATGCCCCCGAATATTTACGAGAAAGTCAATAAACTCGTATATGAGGAAAAGAAGTTCTCAACAGTCTCTGATTGCATCACACAAGCTTTATTATCCTTCGTTGATAATCACCACGATATGGGACAATTCAAAGACCTCTTCAAGGATTATATGTCCTCAGAAGAGGGTCGTGATCTCATGAAAAAAATGATGAAAGACGTACTCGTGGAAGTGTTGTCTTCGCAAAAAATAGACCAGAAAGAATCCAAGAGTAATCCATAGGTAACATACTTCCATCCCCCTCTTTTATAATTTTGTAACCCGGGTTATGGATAAATAATCGTCGTGTGAGTGGATCATGCATATCACCATAATTGCTGTGGGCAGGATCAAAGAAAAATATCTGCAGGAGGGCATTGCTGAATACGAGAAACGCCTTCGCCCTTATGTGAAACTGAATACCATAGAAATTACCGAAGAAAAAAGGGCTGTCCACCTCTCCATATCCGATCAAAAACGGATCATGGATGCCGAGGGGATAAGGATTCTTGGTTCTATCCCTCACGACAGTGTTGCGATCGTTCTGGCCCTAAAAGGTAACGAGTGGTCAAGCGAGACGCTGGCTGAAAACATTCGCGGGTATGAAATTGCCGGCCGGAATTCCCTGTGTTTTATTATCGGGAGTGATCTCGGTCTGTCTGAGACTGTTATCGCGAAAAGTCATGTCAGGCTTTCGCTCTCGCAGATGACGTTCACTCACCAGATGATCCGGCTCATTATTCTTGAGCAGATATACCGTGCATGCAAAATCAATCATCATGAGCCGTATCATAAGTAAAACGGTAAAAATTAAAAGAAAGTCGCAGAAAAAAGGAATTACGCTCATTACTGACCAGAACCGGTCTCTTTTTCACTCGCTTCTTCTTCCTGCAGTTTCTTCATCGAGGGGAAGAGAATAACCTCCTTGATTGAGTTATTATTCGTGAGCAGCATCACGAGCCGGTCAATGCCAATACCAACCCCCCCGGTCGGGGGCATTCCATAACCTATTGCATTGATGAAATCGTAATCGATCATCTGAGCTTCCACATCACCGAGCCGCCGTTTTTCGTCCTGAACCTCAAACCGTGCTTTCTGGTCGACCGGGTCGTTCAGTTCGGAAAATCCGTTACCCACTTCCATACCACTGATAAAGAGCTCGAACCGCTCAGTGAATCCCTCCTTGCTCCGGTGACGCTTCGCAAGCGGGGAGTTTTCCACAGGGTAGTCAT
>Ga0105106_10004031_pt1 | contig 10463 bp, 10 predicted proteins | sample PPLLaktember2015_5_FD_79109 | JGI IMG/M metagenome (GOLD analysis project Ga0105106, IMG submission 79109) | Freshwater sediment microbial communities from Prairie Pothole Lake near Jamestown, North Dakota, USA - PPLs Lake P8 Core (1) Depth... | ecosystem: Environmental > Aquatic > Freshwater >... | reverse complement strand
CTCCCCTTCAACTCCGATGGCGGACATACCGGTTGAGCAGCCAGTTAGCTATCGTATTGACGAACAGGACGAGCAGGATCAAAGCGGCGCCTGTCTCGTAGGCCATCTTCATCGAAATGCCGTCGGTCGCCAGGATATAAAAATGGACGGACATGGTCCGGATAGGAGAGAACAGCGAGGTGGGCATCAACAAGGAGGAGCCAGAGGTCAAAACAAGTGCGGCGGTCTCTCCGATGCTCCTTCCGATGCTCAGGATGACGCCGGTAAAGATCCCGGGAAGGGCACTGGGCAGGATCGTGTGGATCACCGTCTGCCATTTCGTACCCCCGAGAGAGTAGCTGACCTCGCGGTACTTTTCAGGGATCGCCTTGATCGCCTCTTCGGATGTAGAGATGATCGTGGGCAAGATCATCGCCGCTAAGGTCAACCCCCCGGATAGGATGGACCATCCCATTTTGAGATAAATGACAAAGAACACGAACCCGAAGAGCCCGAAGATGATCGAAGGGACTCCTGCAAGGCAGTCGGTTCCAAATCGGATCATGCGGCTGATACGACCCTCTCGGGTGTACTCCCTTAGAAAGATCGCTGTTCCAATGCCAAGAGGGGTAGCCACGATAAGGGCAACGGCGGTCAGGGCCGCGGTTCCAACGATCATCGGAAGGATACCCCCCTCCCGTCCCATTTCTTTGGGTGAGTCGAGGAAGAAACGGAGGCCGAGGGAAGGGAGCCCTTCGCTCAAGACCTTGAAAAGGATTAAGAGCATCATGGCAATCGTCGATAAGGCAGCAACCCAGACGAAGACCTTAGCAATTTTCTGGGTCAGATATCGGGCGGGTGTGGCCATCAATCGATCCTCCTTCGCGACAGGAAGATGGCCAGAGAATTAAGAAGCATGATGATGACGAAGAGAACGACCCCGGTGGCAAAGAGGGCCTGCCGGTGGTCACCCGAGGCATAGGCCATCTCGAGGCCAATGTTCGTCGTCAACGTTCTTGCCGAATCGAGAAAAGAAGTAGGCATTTTCACTGAATTTCCCAAGATCATAATCATGGCCATGGTTTCGCCAACAGCGCGCCCCATCCCCAATACGATGCTAGCGACAATCCCCGATCTGGCAGCAGGGATCAGCACTCTCCATATGGTCTGCCAGTGCGTTGCTCCGAGAGCCAGGGCACCTTCTTTGTATGTGGGGGGAAGAGCTCTCAACGAGTCTTCTGAAATGCTAATGATCGTGGGTAGAATCATGAAACCGAGGATCACGGAGCCAGAGAGGATGCTCAAGCCCGGGCCACCGAGATGATTCCGGACGAGTGGAACGAGGACCACAAGCCCCCAAAAGCCATAGATGACCGAAGGGATCGCGGCCAGAAGGTGAATGGCCGGCCTGAGGATCAACCCCGCAGAGGGGGGTGACCATTCCTTTAGAAAGATGGTACAGGCCAATCCCAGAGGGATGCTCAGGGCAAGGGCTCCGAAGGTCACCCAGAAAGAACTGACGATCATCGGAAGGATGCCATAAGATCCCTGGCTCGGGACCCATCTCTCCCCAAGGATGAAGGTTCGAGGGCCGACCTTTGAGATGAGAGGCAGTCCTTGCTCGAAAATAAAGAAAGTGATCAACCCCAGAATCAGGACCGAGGATAACGCAACCAGAAGAAAGATCTTTTCAATGATCTTCTCTTTCATCTACCAGGTTAGTCTCCTGAAAGTTTTGTCACGGGCACAAGTCCCTCCTTGGCCAGTAACTTCTGGGCTGTCGGACTCAACACGAATTCAAGGAAAGTTTTCACCTCTCCCGTCGGCTCACCGTCAAGGACGAAGAGAAAAGGGCGTACCAGAGCATACCTCCCACTCTCAATATTGGTTAGGTCGGGCTTAATCCCGGAGATTTTCAATGCCTTCACTTGATCGTTGACCAACCCGAGTGAGAGATAGCCAATGGCATTCAAGTCGTTTGAAACCACTTGACGGATCGCCCCATTGGTATTCTGAACCAGGGAGTCAAGGCTGATTTCCTCTTTTTCCATGACGAACTTCTGGAAAGATTCTCGAGTGCCCGATCCCTCCTCCCGATTGACGAGGACGATCGGGCGAGGAAGGCCACCGAGCTCGCTCCAGTTTTTTACATTTCCGGAAAATACACTTCTTACCTGGTCCATCGAAAGATCGTGGATAGGGTTCTTTGGGTTGACAATAATGGCAATCGCGTCTTTGGCAATTGTGAGCGTGTGAAGGTTTTTTTCCTTGGGCAAAAGAGAACGGGAAGACATTCCAATGTTTGCCGCACGAGTCATGGCTGCTTCAACACCCGCGGTAGACCCTCCACCCTGAACATAGATGTGAGATGCCGGATTGCGAGACATATATTCCTCTGCCAACAATTCAGCAAAAGGCTCTACAGAGGTGGATCCAGCTACTGTTATCCCAGCCCCGGATCTTTGACAAGCCCCGGTGATAAAAACAATCAGAAGAAGCAAAAGAATTCGTGACAAGGAATGCCTCATTAATTCACCCCTACCCATATCTTCCCGTAATGTAATTCTCAGTCCGATGGTCTGTCGGCCGCGTGAAGAGATCTCCCGTGGGTGCGTATTCCAGCAGTTCTCCCAAGAGAAAGAACCCTGTCCAGTCGGAGGTGCGGGCTGCCTGTTGCATGTTGTGGGTGACAATGACAATGGTGTAGGTTTGCTTGAGCTCCTTCACTAACTCTTCGATTCGGAGCGTCGCTACAGGGTCGAGAGCTGAGCAAGGTTCATCCATGAGGATCACCTCAGGCTGTACCGACAAGACCCGTGCAAGGCAGAGGCGCTGTTGCTGTCCGAGGGTAAGCCCCAAGGCATTCCGGTGGAGTTGATCCGACACTTCCGGCCAGAGTCCCACCGACTTCAGACTTTGTTCTACCCGCTCCGCAATTTCCGTCTTGGAGCGAGGGCTGCCCAGTACTCGTGGACCAAAGGCTACGTTTTCGAAGATGCTTTTTGGGAATGGATTCGGACGCTGGAAGACCATGCCGATTCTTTGCCTGAGTGAAACGACGTCAGTGTCTTCACCGTAAATATCCTCGCCATCGAGCGTAACATTTCCTTCGACACGAGTATGGGGGATAAGTTCGTTCATCCGGTTGAGAGTCCGAAGAAAGGTTGACTTTCCACATCCTGAAGGTCCAATGAGTGCGGTAATCTGTCGTGTATAAACTGGGAAGGTGATGTCTTTAAGAGCCCGGGTTGAACCATAGTAAAAGTTTAGTCTCCGGGTCTCCATCTTGACTTGAAAATCTGAAGATACCATAGAGGTCTCTGTCGAGTTTCCGAGCTCCTTATCGTACTCTTTCCTCAAAATTATCAGATAACTGCTCTGCGTTCAAGAAGTAATTACGGGTTTCAGGTTTAGGGACAGAGAGGAGAAGAAGGAATGCAAAGCGAGAGCTATGCTTAAAATCTGTTGCATCCCGTGTTTTCCTCGCTCAACCCTAGACATATTCGCTCCAGTCTCCACCCAGGCCATACTTTTCAAGAGATTCCTTGATAATCTGTTCAGCCACGACAAAACGCTGAATCTGATTAGTGCCCTCGTAGATCTGCGTGATCTTGGCGTCTCTCATCGTTCGCTCGAGGTTGCCGCTCCTGAGACAACCGTACCCGCCGAGAATCTGAACCGCTTCGGTTGTGATCTTCATGGCTGCGTCCGAGGCGAAGAACTTCGACATGGCCGAGTATTTTGTCGCGTGAGCAAGCCCCTTGTCAAGGTACCAGGCCGCTTTATAGACAAGGGCTTTTGCGGATTCAATCATCGTCGCCATGTCGGCGAGCATGAACTGCATGCCTTCAAGCTTGGCAATGGGTTTTCCAAACTGGCGTCGTCTCATAGCAAAAAGGGTGGCAATGTCCATAGCACTTTCGGCAATTCCTAGGGCTTGAGCCCCAACGGCCGGACGGGACCGATTCAGTGATTCCATCGCAATTTTGAAACCATCACCCTCGTTTCCCACAAGGTTCTCTCTTGCCAGAGAAACATCCTTAAAAACAATGGAACACGATGGAATGCCGCGCATGCCGATCTTGTCGTCTTTTGAGTTGTACACGATCCCTTCGGCGTCCTTGTTCACAAGAAAAGCAGAGATCCCTCGCCGTCCTCTCGCTGGATCAGTCTTGGCAAAGACCACATACTTGTCGGCAACGCCCCCGTTTGACACAAAACTTTTCTTTCCGTTGAGTACGTAGTGACTCCCCTCTTTCGTTGCAACCATGCGCATGGAACCGACGTCTGAACCAGCCAAGGGTTCTGTCATGCAGAAACCCATGATGAGGTGGTCTTTAGGAATCTGACGGCAAACATCTTTCTTCTGAGGGTCCTTTTCTGAGAGAAGAAGCGGCAGCGTTCCAACGGTTTGGACGATCACGAGGAGAGACATGGAAGCTGAGACTTTCGCAATCTCCTCTACTATGATACATAGAGACGTGATGTCTCTTCCCATGCCTCCGAGTTCTGCAGGGATCAGCACCTGAAGATACCCCTCCTTGAAAAAGTGCTTTGCCATATCGAAGGGAAATTCATCACTCTCCTCGATGTCGCGAGCTCGTGGTTTGACTGTCTTCTCAGCGCTCTCTTTGACGCTGCGCAGCAGAGGCTCATACTCTTCTGTGAATTCAAACATCACAAACCTCCTGGGGTACTTGTATTCTGAGTAGATTTCCTTGAACGGGGCAGACGCTGAATGGTTTGACCTGCTTCCAGTCACCTTTTGAATTCTCTGGCTAACGAGCGGGAATCGCTCGAAGAAGTGTCACGATTGGGAAGACTAAATTTTAGCACATTGCGAACCCCCTTGGCAAAAGTCGACACGGCAAGGAAAGTGGTCGTGTGATCTGTTCAATCACGACCTTGATTTCATGAATGATTTCTGTTTATCATTCAGACAATTCAGAAACGAAAGGAGACCTCCAACTACCATGAAGAAACATGTCGGTTTGCTTCTCGTCACCCTATTGATCATCGGATGCGCAGGCGGATCAAAAACGGAGAAGAAAGAAATCACCAAGGAAGAACATTTTCAACTGGCCTTCGCTGCAGCCCAGAGGGGGAACCTTGATGAGGCCGTTTCTGAGTACCAGCAAGTCTTACAGTTGGACCCTAAAAATGCAGTGGCTCACTTGAACCTCGGAATGGTTTACGGAAGACAAGGAAAACCCAAGGATGAGATTTCTGAATATAGAAAAGCTCTGTCCGTTGATCCGGACTTTGCCCAGGCCTATTTCCATCTCGGGCTAGCCTACTATGAGCAGGGAAACCTGGACGAATCCGAGAAACAATATCAGAGGGCAATTCAAACCAATCCGAATTATGTTGAAGCACATAACAACCTGGGAAACGTCTACTTTCGAAAAGATAAGTTTGAGGAAGCACTGGCAGAATACAAAAAGACCGTCGAGATCAAACCGGATTATGCACAGGGCTACTTCAATCTTGGAAGCACCTATCTTCTGCAGACCAAGCCAGAAGAAGCGATTGAATCGTTCCAGCGCGCCTTAGAGATCAACCCGAAATATGCCCAGGCACACTATTACCTCTCCTGGATCTATTACAAGAAGGAGGACTACAAGCGTGCGATCGCGCATGTGGATACGGCTGGGAAGCTGGGGATTGTGCCAGACCCGCTTTTTCTGGAAAAACTCAAGCCATACCGATGAAAGAAAGGAGGGGCGAAAAAACGTTCGGTGTTGGGAGTTCGGAGTTCGGAGACAAGAAATTGCATTAAAGCCTAAACAAAATTCAGAGGGAATCTCTTTTCTTCGGAAGCATGACGGTGAAGGTGGTTCCTTTCTCTGCCTCGCTCATAAGATCAATTTCCCCACCGTGAAGCTTGACAATCTCCTGAACTAAGGACAGACCGATTCCCAGTCCCTTCATGTTCCCCAGAGGCGTCGTTTCTTCGCGGAAGTGGCGTTTGAAGATATCTTTTACGGCGTGATGTGATATCCCAATGCCTGTATCGGCAATTCGAACGTAAGCTGACTCGGGATCTTGGTAAAGAGTGACATGAACCCTACCTCCTTCCCGGTTATATTTAATCGCATTCGTCAGGAGGTTGTCGAAGAGTTGATTCAATTTGTCCTCCACACCCTGGATGATGATCGGCTCAGGGGGAAACTGGGCCTCCACGTGGATCTGATGTTCCTTCGCCAGGGGTTCGATCGTGGAACATGAGAATTCAACTACCTTAGACAAGTCGACCGGTTCAACGGCAAAGGTTTTCTTTTTGATTCCGAGTTCTGCGAGGTCGAGGAGATCATCAATATTCTTGCTCAGCTTCAAAAGGTTCTTATAGGATGTTTCTAGGAATGTCTTCTGCTGCTCGTTTAAGGCTCCCACTTTTTCCTTTAGGATCATCCCCATGTATCCCATGACAGAAATCATGGGAGTCTTTAATTCGTGACTTACATTAGACAGGAAATTATCCTTCAGTTGATTCAGGGTTTTTAACTCGGCATTCATCCGTTGGAGTTCCTTCAGAGCCTCTTCGCAACCGTCTTCAGCCCTTTTCCGTTGCGTGACCTCCTGGGTGACGACAATCGTTCCCAAGTATTCGTTCTTGGGTCCCCAGATCGGTGAATAGGTGTTATCATAAGATTTCCCATCCACCATCTGGACATTCATCCTATGATGCCCTTCAACTTTCCCTGATCGTAGATCCTCAATGATGTTCAGCACTTTGAAGTGACTTGTTTCGGGATGGAACTCGAGGATAGACCGACCCTTGACGTCCTGCAAGCGGATGTTCCTTATTCTCTCAGCAGCTGCGTTGCAGTAGGCAATCCGGTTTTGATCGTCAATGAAGACAATCCCCTGTTCCACAGCGTCGAAAATCGCTTTTAAGAGAGAGAGAGCCATGACGGTAAGACCCTAAAATAAAGCTAACATGGAACCCCATCTGGGACAAGAGGAGGAAATTGGGGAGAGTTGAGTAGGTTGAGTAAGTTAAGTTGGTAAATCCCTTGCAAATAGCAGGCATTTCCAGCATATTTAATATCATTATTTAGTTGGCACTAAGGGCTGACCGCCAAGTGGCCTATAAGCCTTGTTCTTTGGGGGCCGGGAGCTTCACTACTTCTTCAGAAAGGAGCTTGAAAAAAATGAAAGCGATGAAACTTCTCCTGATGGTGATCGTTCTGTCATTCTTGGTTCTTAGCCTTACTTCAGACCCTGTCCTGGCGGCTAATTCGAGGGCGAGGGTTCTCGAAAACGCTGGAAAGACATTTACAGGGACTGAGGATCCCGCCTATCAGGCTTATGACCAGGCTTTACGGGATTATGTCGCCAAGCGGATCAGCAAACGCTACGGTGTGACGGTGAATCCAGGGGGCTACAGCGGGTTTGATCTTCTGGACATTGAGGCATTTCTGAAATGCAAGAAAACGAACGAACCCCTCGACCTGTACCTCCAGAAATTCCAGAAAAAATAGGATTCTTCTGACCGGAACAGTTGAAAACAAAAAAAGCCCCTGCAGATAGGGGCTTTTTTTGTTCAGGGTTACGCTGAGAACTAAGCCATTTTCCTAAATTCTCCCTTGGTCTTGGTGAGAGCCTCGTCCTCCTTCTTGATATCCTCTAGAGACTTGGGTTTCACCTTGTCAGGCATGGGCTCCATCCCATATTTCCATTTCAGGAATTCTACGCCTGTCTTGGGGTAGAGAGCGTAAATGAGGGTATCGCAAATGTCTTTGGCGATGCCTTTTGTCTCCTCTTTTGCCTTTTCAAGCTCCGCTGGGATCAGGTCAGCAGGCCGACAGGTGATGGGTTCCTGTCCCTTCGCATAACCTTTCAACACTTGCTTTCGAATCTCATCCTTGATGGGGACGGGCGTTCTCCCGTACAAGCCATAGGCCAAATCCTGGGTCTCCCGAGATACCATCTTGTAACGTCCAAAAAGAACATTGAGCACTGCCTGGACCCCGACAATCTGGGAGGTGGGTGTGACGAGTGGAGGAGTTCCCAGATCTTCCCTTGTTTTTGGAAGTTCGGCGTAAACTTCTTCGAGCCGATGGACCGCCTTCTGCTGCTTAAGCTGACTGACCATGTTGGAGATCATACCTCCGGGGATCTGATGTTTCAAAACGCCGGTATCGATCACTGCCATCTTCGTCGTATCCAGGAAATCCCTGTATTTGGGGGCAACGGTTTCGAGGTATTCGTCAAGCTTCAGGAGCTTCGCAAGGTCGAGCCCAGTGTCCCAGGGGGTTCCTTCCAGGGTCACGATGATTGGCTCCGCCGCAGGCTGCGAAGATCGCAGGGCAAAGGGAGCCAAGGCAGTATCGATCACATCCACCCCAGCCTCGACGGCTTTCAGATATGTCATGGATCCCATGCCACTCGTATAATGGGTGTGGAGCTGGATCGGAATTTTTACCGTTTCTTTGAGTGCCTTGATCAATTCATAAGCGTCATAGGGAGCTAGGATTCCGGCCATATCCTTGATGCACAACGAATCCGACCCCATCTCCACGAGGATCTTTGCTTTCTTCAGGTAGTAGGCAAGGTTAAAGACGGGCCCTCCCATTCTCCTTTGGGTCAGAGAATAGCAGATCGTCCCTTGGATGTGCTTCTTCACCCGCTTAATCACCTTGAAGGCAGTTTCAAAATTGCGTTCATCATTCACTGCATCGAAGCAGCGAAAGATATCGATTCCAACCTCTGCCGATTTCTCGACGAAGGCTTCCACGAGGTCATCGGGATGGTTACGGTACGCAACCAGATTCTGGCCTCGTAGGAGCATCTGAAAGGGCGTCTTGGGCATGAGTTTCTTAAGCGTCCGGACTCGCTCCCAAGGATCCTCTCCAAGGAATCGGTGAGTGACGTCGAATGTCGCTCCCCCCCAAACCTCTACAGAATGGAACCCGATGTCGTCGAGTTCCTTGGCCACAGGAATCATGTCGTCCGTTCTCATCCGAGTTGCCAGAGTGGACTGATGCCCGTCCCTGAACGTCGTGTCCGTGATTTTAAGCGGCTTCTTCACAGCTTTCTCCATATTGACCTCCCTGGTTGATCACTCCCCAAACGAAATGGAATGTCATTACATGTCGTGTCTTGAAGTTCAATCCATAAATCTGTTAACATACAGGAAGATTTTTTTCAAATGAATTCTTATACATTCCTGTGTTTCCTCTTGACAAAGAAAACAAATTCTAATACCTTATGGTTTTAATTTCCAAGAGGTTGACTGCATGCGTGTCCTCGAGACAGATCAAATCCCGGAGGAGGGTCTTCAGCTCGCCTGGGACGAAGAAGTCCCATCCGTGATGGCCTATGTCGCAAGCCTCTCGCGTATCGATTTTGTGTTTGAACAGCCGCTGCACACGGAAGCAAAGGTATTGAAGGTCGGTCAATCCTTTTTCTTGAAGGGAAACGTTAAGACGACTCTTCGACTGACATGTGTCAGGTGCTTGAATGATTTTTCCTTTCCCATCTCTTCTTCCTTTGATCTGGCTCTTTCTCCGTTGAAGAAGGCTCCCACGGAAGAAGAAGTCGAACTGAAAGAAGAGGATTTGGAGTCCAATTTCTTTGAGGGGGGAGAGATTCGCCTCTCAGAGATTGCGTGCGAGCAGGTCTTCTTGGAGATTCCATATAAACCACTCTGTCATGAGGATTGCAGGGGGCTGTGCCCCGTTTGTGGGAAGGATCTCAATCTATCCGCCTGCCACTGTGTTCCGGAGGGCTCGGAATCCGCTTTTTCTGCGCTGAAGAATCTCAAACTCAGCTGATGCGCGGTTGAACGGAAAAGGGGGCTCTTCATCAGAGACCCTTTTCCGTAGGATTGATTATTATTGACGAAAGGATAACGATTCATGGGCGTTCCAAAACGTAGACATTCGCCTTCGCGAAAAGGCAAACGCCGGAGTCATGATCAATTGACTTCGCCACGGGCCACCCTCTGTCCGCAGTGCCACGAACCTCTTCTCCCTCACCATGTTTGTCCCCACTGTGGTGTCTATAAAGGAAGAGAGGTTGTAGCGCCGGAAGAGGAGAAATAGAAATCGCAAAGGATCGGGTGTCGGGATTGTTCGTATGAAGATTGCTGTCGATGCCATGGGAGGGGATTTTGCTCCTCAAACAACGGTGGAGGGGGCTTATCTTGCTGCGAAAAACCACGGGGTGAGGGTCCTTCTCGTGGGAGACGAGGACCAGGTCAGCAAGGAGCTTTCAAAGTACCCGACGTCGAAACTCCCCATCTATGTCCATCATGCGCCGCATGTGGTGGCCATGCATGACTCACCTTCCGTGGTCATTCGCAAAATGAAGGATACTTCCGTTAAGGTGGCGATCGATCTGGCCAAGGAAGGTCAGGTCGATGCTGTCGTCTCAGCGGGAAACTCCGGAGCAGCCATGGCCTTGGCGATGGTGATCTTCAAGAAATTGGAAGGAGTGGAGCGACCCGCCATTGCTACCATTCACCCAACTCCGCAAGG
>Ga0105106_10004030_pt1 | contig 10468 bp, 9 predicted proteins | sample PPLLaktember2015_5_FD_79109 | JGI IMG/M metagenome (GOLD analysis project Ga0105106, IMG submission 79109) | Freshwater sediment microbial communities from Prairie Pothole Lake near Jamestown, North Dakota, USA - PPLs Lake P8 Core (1) Depth... | ecosystem: Environmental > Aquatic > Freshwater >... | reverse complement strand
GAGAAGCACGTCGCCCGCAGCAAGCTGCTGCCGCGCGATCGCGTCCGCGCGCTGATCGACCCCGGCAGCCCGTTTCTCGAGCTCTCGCAGCTGGCCGCCTACGGCATGTACGGCGACACGATCGCCGCCGCGGGGATCATCACCGGCATCGGGCGGGTGTCGGGCCGCGAGTGCGTGATCGTCTGCAACGACGCCACCGTCAAGGGCGGCACCTACTACCCGCTGACGGTGAAGAAGCACCTGCGCGCGCAGGACATCGCGCGTCAGAACGGCCTGCCGTGCATCTACCTGGTCGACTCGGGGGGCGCCAACCTGCCGAACCAGACCGACGTCTTTCCCGATCGGGACCACTTCGGCCGCATCTTCTACAACCAGGCGACGATGTCGGCGGAGGGCATCCCGCAGATCGCGGTGGTGATGGGTTCCTGCACCGCGGGCGGTGCCTACGTGCCGGCGATGGCCGACGAGTCGATCATCGTGCGCGAGCAGGGCACGATCTTCCTGGGCGGCCCCCCGCTCGTGAAGGCGGCGACCGGCGAGATCGTCACCGCGGAGGACCTGGGCGGCGCCGACGTGCACACGCGCATCTCGGGCGTGGCCGACCACTTCGCGCAGAACGACCGCCACGCGCTCGCGATCGCGCGGTCGGTGGTGGCCAACCTGAACCGCCGCAAGCGCACCGACCTCGAGCTCCGCGCGCCGGTCGAGCCGCTGCAGGACGCGCGGGAGCTCTACGGCGTGATCAATGCCGACGCGCGCAAGCCCTACGACGTACACGAGGTCATCGCCCGCATCGTCGACGCGAGCGAGCTCGACGAGTTCAAGGCGCGCTACGGCACGACGCTCGTCACCGGCTTCGCGCGGATCCACGGCTACCCGGTGGGGATCGTCGCCAACAACGGCGTGCTCTTCTCGGAGTCGGCGCAGAAGGGCGCCCACTTCATCGAGCTGTGCGCGCAGCGCGGCACGCCGCTCGTGTTCCTGCAGAACGTCACCGGCTTCATGGTCGGCCGCAAGTACGAGGCGGGCGGCATCGCCAAGGACGGCGCGAAGATGGTCACGGCGGTGTCCTGCGCGAAGGTGCCGAAGTTCACCGTGATCATCGGCGGCAGCTACGGCGCCGGCAACTACGGCATGTGCGGCCGGGCTTTCGAGCCGCGCTTCCTGTGGATGTGGCCCAACGCCCGCATCTCGGTGATGGGTGGCGAGCAGGCCGCCACCGTGCTCGCGACCGTGCGACGCGACGCGATCGAGGCGAAGGGCGGTGCGTGGAGCGCCGACGAGGAGGCGCGCTTCAAGTCGCCGATCCGCGACCAGTACGAGCGCGAGGGGCATCCCTACTACGCGAGCGCGCGGCTGTGGGACGATGGCGTGATCGACCCTGTCGACACGCGGCGCGTGCTCGCGCTCGCCCTTTCCGCCGCCCAGAACCGGGACAGCGAACCCACGCGCTTCGGCGTGTTCCGGATGTGACGAGACGAGACCGACATGACCCGAAAGACGAAGACCCCGGATCCACTGGCGACGCCGGCGATGCCCGCCTTCAAGACGATCGACGTGGCCGACCGCAACGGCGTTGCGCTGGTGACTCTCAACCGCCCGGATCGCCACAACGCGTTCGACGAGACGATGATCGCCGAGTTGACGCAGGCGCTCGCGGTGATCGAGGCGAGCCCGCGCATCCGCGCGGTCGTGCTGCTCGGATCGGGCGAGAGTTTCTGCGCCGGTGCGGACCTCGCATGGATGGAGCGAATGGCGGGGTTCTCCTACGAGGAGAACGTCGGCGACGCCCGTGCGCTTGCGCACCTGCTGCAGGCGCTCGCGGCGCTGCCGAAGCCCACGATCGCGCGCGTCCACGGCCCCGCGTACGGGGGCGGCGTGGGTCTCGTTGCGTGCTGCGACATCGCCGTCGCCGCGATGCAGACGACCTTTGCGCTGTCCGAGGCGAAGCTCGGCCTGATCCCGGCGACGATCGGCCCCTACGTGATCGAGGCAATCGGCGCGCGCGCGGCGCGCCGCTACTTCCTCACCGCCGAGCGCTTCGACGCGGCCGAGGCCTACCGGATCGGGCTCGTGCACGACATCGTGCCTTCGCTCGAGGCGCTCGACGAGCGCGTCAACGAGCTGCTCGGCCACCTGATGCTCGCGGGGCCGCACGCGCAGGCGGCGGCCAAGGCGCTGGTGCGCGCGGTGGCCCACCGTCCGATCGACGAGCGGGTCGTCGCCGACACCGCGGAGCGCATCGCGACGATTCGCGCCACCGACGAGGCGCGCGAGGGCATCGCCGCGTTCCTCACGCGCCGCTCGCCGGCGTGGGTGCCGGAAGGCCTGCGCAAGAAGCGCAAGTAGTCGATGGACCCGCTCGCGACCTTCGACACCTGGGAGCTCGTCGCGCTCGCCGGTGCGCTCGGCTGGGCGAGCGGCATCCGTCTCTACGCCGTGCTGTTCATCGTCGGGGGCTTGGGCTACCTCGAGTGGATCCCGCTTCCCGGCGGTCTCTCGCTGCTCGCGCATCCGTACGTGCTGGTGGCGTCGTCGGCGATGTTCGCCGTCGAGTTCGTCGCCGACAAGGTGCCGGTGTTCGACTCGTTCTGGGACACGCTGCAGACCTTCGTGCGCATCCCCGCGGGCGCGGTGCTCGCCGCGAGCGTCTTCGGCGACGCCTCGGGTGCGACCGCGCTCGCCGCGGCGATCCTGGGTGGCACGCTGGCCGCCGGCAGTCACCTCGCGAAAACGGGCAGCCGCATCGCGATCAACACGTCACCGGAGCCGTTCTCCAACTGGGCGGCGTCGTTCGGCGAGGACCTTGCCGTCGGCGTCGTGCTCTGGCTCGCGTGGGAGCACCCGGTCGTCGCTTTGGTGGTGCTGGGGCTTCTCGTCCTGTTCATGCTCTGGCTGATCCCGAAGGTCTGGCGCTTCCTCGCCCGGCTGTTCCGGCGGCTCTCCGACCCATTCGGCAGCGACCCCGGGGCGCCGCAGGCGCCGAAGCCATGAGCTTTTTCCCGACATGTTCCGCAAGATCCTGATCGCCAACCGCGGCGAGATCGCCGTCCGCGTCGCGCGCACCGCGCGCCGGCTGGGCGTCGCCACGGTTGCCGTCTACTCCGATGCGGACGCGCGAGCGCTGCACGTCGAGGCCTGCGACGAGGCGTACCGGCTGGGGCCCCCGGCGCCGCGCGAGAGCTACCTCAACGGCGAGCGCATCCTCGCGATCGCGAAGGCCTGTGGCGCGCAGGCGATCCACCCCGGCTACGGCTTCCTGTCCGAGAACGAGGGCTTCGCCGCGGCGTGCGCCCGCGAGGGCGTCGTGTTCATCGGACCACCGCCGTCCGCGATCGCGGCGATGGGCTCGAAGTCCGCCGCCAAGGCGATCATGGGCAAGGCCCGTGTGCCGCTGGTGCCCGGCTACCACGGCGACGATCAGAACCCGGCGCGGCTCGCGCGCGAGGCCGCGAAGATCGGCTATCCCGTGCTGGTCAAGGCGACCGCCGGCGGCGGCGGCAAGGGCATGCGGATCGTCCACGCGGCGAGCGAGTTCGAGCCGGCGCTCGCCTCGGCCCGGCGCGAGGCGAAGGCCTCCTTCGGCGACGACCGCGTGCTGGTCGAGAAGTACCTGACCTCGCCGCGGCACATCGAGATCCAGGTGTTCGCCGATACCCACGGCAACGCGGTGTACCTGTTCGAGCGCGACTGCTCGGTGCAGCGCCGCCACCAGAAGGTGCTCGAGGAGGCGCCGGCGCCGGGCATGACGGTGGAGCGTCGCCGCGCGATGGGCGAGGCCGCGGTCGCCGCGGCGCAGGCGATCGGCTACGTCGGTGCGGGCACGGTGGAGTTCATCGCCGAGCAGGACGGCACGTTCTTCTTCATGGAGATGAACACGCGGCTGCAGGTCGAGCATCCGGTGACCGAGATGGTCACCGGACAGGACCTCGTCGAATGGCAGTTGCGGGTCGCTGCAGGCGAGCCGCTGCCGTTTGCGCAGGAGGCGCTCACGCTCTCGGGCCACGCGATCGAGGCGCGGCTCTACGCCGAGGACCCGGACCGCGGCTTCCTGCCCTCGATCGGCACGATCCGGCACTGGCGCATGCCGGCGACGGGCCCGCGCGTGCGCGTCGACACCGGCTTTCGCGCAGGCGACGAGGTGAGCCCATACTACGACCCGATGCTCGCCAAGCTCATCGTGTGGGGCGAGGATCGCGACGCGGCCTGCGGCGCGCTGTCGGCGGCGCTCGGCGAGTGCGAGATCGCGGGCGTGGCGACCAACGTCGGGTTGCTCGAGCGGGTGGTCGCGCACGAGGCCTTCGCGAGCGGTCGCGTCGACACCGGGCTGATCGACAAGCACCGCGACGAACTCTTCCCGCCGCCGGGCGACGTGCCGGAGCGTGCGCTGGTCGCCGCGACGCTCGCCGAGTTCGAGGTGCTGCGCTCGCGGGCCGCCGACGCCGCGCAGGTATCCGTCGACGCGCACTCGCCGTGGAACGCCTGCGACGGCTGGTGGCCGAACCGGACCCCGCTCGGCGCCGCAGCCCTCTTCGCCGACGGCGATGCGCAGCACGCGACCGTCGTGCATCCCTGCGGCGATGGCGCCGCCCGCGTCGTGCTTCCGGGCCGCGCGCTCGACGTCACCTGGACGATTCGGCAAGGTCGTCTCACGATCGACGCCGGCGACGCGCGCTTCGGGGCGAGCGTGGTGAGGGACGGCGAGGAACGGCTCGTGTTCGCCCCGGGTACGCGCCGCCGGCTGCGCCTCGTCGACCCGCTGGCGCACGCAGGCGAGGTGCAGGAACACGCGGGACACATGGCCGCGCCGATGTCGGGCGCGATCGTTGCGGTGCACGTGAAGCCCGGCGACCGCGTCGACCAGGGCGCGCCCCTCGTCGTGCTCGAGGCGATGAAGATGGAGCACACGATCGTCGCGCCGGCACCGGGGATCGTGGTGGCCGTGAACTGCGCGGTAGGCGAGCGAGTGAGCGAGGGCGCCGACCTGGTCGACCTCGAGGACCCGCTGGCCTGACCGCGGCATGCGGATCCTGCTGCATTACCCGGGACGGGCGGCCGGCGAATGGCACGACGCGTTCGTGCGCGCGCTGCCCGAAGCCGAGATCGTGCCCTGGACGTTGCGCGACGCCAGCGCGTTCGACTACGCGATCGTCTACAGGCCTGCCCCCGAGCACGCCGCGGCCCTCGCACGCGTCAAGGCAGTGTTCAACCTCGGCGCGGGGGTCGATCCGTTCCTCGGCATGCCGGCGCTGCCGTCGTCGGTCGCGCTGGTCCGGCTCGAGGACGCGGGGATGGCCGAGCAGATGGCCGAGTACGCGGCCTACGCGGTGCTGCGCGTGTTCCGCGAGTTCCCGCGCTACGCCTGCGACCAGCGCGCACGGCGCTGGTCGCCGCAGCGGCGCGCCGACAAGTCGGCGTTTTGCGTCGGCGTGCTCGGACTGGGTGTGCTCGGCCAGCGCGTCGCGACGACGCTGTCGGACCTCGGCTTTCCGGTGCTGGGATGGAGCCGCGGCGTACGTGCGATCGAGGGGGTGACGACCTGGGCCGGCGCCGAGGGACTCCGCGCGATGCTGCCGCGGTGTCGCGTCGGGATCGCGCTGCTGCCGCGCAGGCCCGAGACGGAAGGGCTGCTGAACCGCGAGACGCTGTCCTTCCTTCCCCAGGGGGCGTGGCTCGTCAACCTCGCGCGCGGGGCGCTCGTCGTCGAGTCCGATCTGCTCCAACTGCTCGACGAGGGTCGGCTCGGCGGCGCGATGCTCGACGTGTTCGCCGAGGAGCCGCTGCCGCCGGACCACCCGTTCTGGCATCATCCGCGGATCGAGATCACGCCGCACGTTTCCGGACTCACGCTGGTCGAGCCCTCGGTGGCACAGGTCGCCGCCAAGATCCGCGCGCTCGAGCGCGGCCTCCCGATCACCGGCATCGTCGACCGCGAGCGGCGTTACTGAGTGATCCAACAATGAGCCCACGATGAGCCTCCCGACGACGTCCCTGCCGAAGCACGTGCGCATCGTCGACGTCGGCCCGCGCGACGGCCTGCAGAACGAGCAGGCGATCGTGGCCACCGACGTCAAGGTGGCGCTGATCGAGCGCCTCGCCGACGCCGGTGTGCCGAACGTCGAGTCGACGTCGTTCGTGTCGCCGAAGTGGGTGCCGCAAATGGCCGACGCGGCGGATGTGATGGCGAGGATCCGCCGCAGGCCGGGCGTCGTCTACTCGGTGCTCGTGCCCAACATGAAGGGGTTCGAAGGGGCGTTCGCGGCGAGGGCCGGCGAGGTCGTGGTGTTCGGCGCGGCGAGCGAGGCGTTCTCGCAGAAGAACATCAACTGCTCGATCGCCGAGTCGATCGAGCGCTTCCGTCCGGTGGTGCTGGCCGCGCGCGAGGCCGGCATGCACGTTCGCGGCGCGATTTCGTGCGCGCTCGGCTGCCCGTATCAGGGCAAGGTCAAGCCCGAGGCCGTCGGCTACGTCGCGAAGCTGATGCGCGACATCGGCGTGCAGCACGTCGGCGTCGCCGACACGATCGGCGTCGGCACACCGGCGGCGGTGCAGCGCGCGATGGCAGCCGCACTCGCCGTCTATCCGGTCGCAGACGTCAGCGGGCACTTCCACGACACGTACGGGCAGGCGCTCGCCAACGTCTACGCCTGCCTCGAGCTCGGCATCGCGACGTTCGACACGAGTGTCACGGGGCTCGGCGGCTGCCCGTACGCCAAGGGCGCGACCGGCAACGTCGCTACCGAGGACGTCGTCTACATGCTCCACGGCCTCGGCATCGAAACTGGCATCGACCTCGGGAAGCTGCGCGAGGCCGGCCGCTTCATCTCCGCGCACCTGGGGCGGGCCACCGGCTCGCGCGCCGGGCGCGCGCTCGACGTGCGCGAGGGCGTCGTCGCGTGACGAGGTCGGGCGTGTGCCGATGCGGGGATCGCGCGTGAGCGCCGAGCGCCAACGGGTGACGGCAGCGCCAGCGGGTGGCGTCGCCTCGCCGTGCATCAGCGTCTGCGCGATCGAGCCGCGCACCGGCCTCTGCGAGGGCTGCTTCCGCACGCTCGACGAGATCGCCGGCTGGATCGCGTTCTCCCCCGACGAGAAGCGCGCGGTGCTCGCGGCGCTCCCGGAACGTCGCAAGCGCTCGGGCGGAGCGTGAACGGCCCCGAACGACACGTGCGCGCCGCCGACTGGTACTTCGACTTCGTCTCGCCGTTCGCGTACCTGCAGAGCGAACGGTTGGCCACACTCGCCCCGGTGCTGCGCGTCCGCTATCGCCCGGTGCTGTTCGCGGCGCTGCTCGATGCCCACGGGCAGAAGGGGCCGGCGGAGATACCGGCGAAGCGCGCGTTCACCTATCGCCACGTGGTGTGGCTCGCCAGGCGTGCCGGCATCCCGATCAAGTTCCCGCACGAGCATCCGTTCAATCCGCTGCCGCTGCTGCGCCTCGCGATCGCCTGCGACGGTGCGCCCGACTCCGTGCACCGCATCTTCCGTTTCGTGTGGCGCGACGGACGGCTGCCGGACTTGCCGATCGAGTGGCACGAGCTGACGCACGACCTCGGACTGCCGGACGCCGATGCGCGCATCGCCACGGCGGAAGTGAAGGACGCACTGCGGCGCAACACCGACGAGGCGATCGCGCGGGGCGTGTTCGGCGTGCCCACGCTCGCGATCGGCGACGCGCTGTTCTGGGGTGCCGACGCGACCGAGATGGCGCGCGACTATGCGGCGGCGGGCGGCCGCTTCGACGACCCGGAGTACGAGCGGGTCGCGACGCTGCCCGAAGGCGCGACGCGGCGCAAGGCGCGGCCGGAACCTGCGCGGAAGCCGCGCACGCGGGTCGTCGGGACCGCTCGCTAACTGCGCGGTCCGACGTCGCGCGACACGGCCGCGTGCCCGCTGACGCGCACGATGCCCGCGGCAACGAGCGCGTCGATCGCCTCGCCGGCGAGGCCCGCCTCGCGCAGCACCTCGACGCTGTGCTCGCCCTGCGCGGGGGCGCTGCGCGCCACCTCGAAGGGCAGGCCCTCGATGCGGAACGGCGGCGCGTACTGGCGCATGCCGTCGGCCGCGACGACCATCGCGCGCGACGCGAACTGGACGTCCGCGAGCGCCTCGTCGAGCGTCAGCACGGGCGTCACGCAGCAATCGACGTTCGCGAACACGCGCTGCCAATGCGCAAGGCGACGCGTGGCGAACACCGCCTCGAGCTCGCGCCGCACGCGCTGTCCTTCCCCGCCTGTCGCGAGCCCCGATCCCGCGAGATCCTCGCGGCCGATCGTCGCGCACAGGAGCCGCCAAAATTTGTCCTCGAGCGCGCCGACGGCGAGCCAGCGACCATCGGACGTGCCGTAGACGCCGTAGGCCGGGACGCCACCGGTGAGGAGGTCCTCGCCGCGCGGCTGCGTCGCGCCCCGCTGCTCGAGCGCGTGAAGGGAGAAGATGCTGTGCGCGAGCGCCGCATCGGCCATCGCGACGTCGATGCGCGCGCCCTTGCCGGTACGCTGCACCCGGACCAGCGCGGCAAGGATCGCGATCGCGGCGCTCGCAGCGCCCCCGAGCAGGTCGGCGATCTGCAGGTTGCACAGCGCGGGAGGGCCCCCCGCCACGCCGGTCTGGTCGAGCACCCCGGCATAGCCGAGGTAGTTGATGTCGTGGCCCGCTGCGCCGGCGCGCGGGCCGTCCTGGCCGTAGCCGCTGATCGAGGCGAGCACCACGCGCGGGTTCGCCGCGGCGAGCGCGGCGTAGCCGACGCCGAGCGCGTCGACCACGCCGGGGCGGAAGCTCTCGACGACGACGTCGGCGCCCCGCGCGAGGGCGAGGAACGCCTCGCGGCCGCGCGGGGCCTTCAAGTCGATCGCGACCGAGCGCTTGTTGCGGTTTACCGCCCGGTAGAACGCGCTCGCGTTTCCGCCTTGCGCGCCGAGCGTGCGCGCATAGTCGCCGGCACCGGTGTCCTCGACCTTGACGACGTCGGCGCCCAGATCGGCGAGATGGAGCGTGCACACCGGCCCCGGCAGCAGCCGTGACAGGTCGAGCACGCGTATACCTGCGAGCGGCCGGTGGTTTGCCTCCTCACTTGCGGCTTGCGCCGCTGCGCTCGCTTCAGATCTCGTCGGCACCGGGAATGCCGAGCGAGCGCCGGATCGCCTTGGCGACGGCGAGCGCCTCGCCTTGCGTCGGCGCGAGGCAGGTGACGTGGCCCATCTTGCGGCCACGGCGCGGCTCGGCCTTGCCGTAGAGGTGGAGTTTCGCCTGTGGGTGCGCGAGCACCGCGGGCCAGTCGGGCTCGCGCGATGCCGTCGCCCCCGGCCCGTCGAACCACAGGTCGCCCAGCAGGTTCACCATCACCGCCGGCTCGTGCTGGCGCGTGTCGCCCAGCGGCAGCCCGGCGAGGACGCGTGCCTGCTGCTCGAACTGGGAGGTGACGCAGGCGTCGATCGTGTAATGACCGCTGTTGTGCGGACGCGGCGCGATTTCGTTGACCAGCAGCGCGCCGTCGCGGGTGACGAACAGCTCGACGCACAGCACGCCGCGATAGTCGAGCGCGGCGGCAACCCGTGTCGCCACGGCGCGCGCCTGGTCCGCCAGTTCCGGCGGCACGCGCGCGGGGACGATCGAGACATCGAGGATGCCGTCGCGATGCCGGTTCTCGGCGACCGGCCAGGTCGTGGTGGCGCCGGCGTCGTCGCGCGCGACGATCACGGAGACTTCGCAAGCCAGATCGACGAAGCGCTCGAGCACGCAGGGCACCTTGCCCATCGCGCGGAACGCGCTGGCGACCTCGCTCGCCACGGTCACGCGGATCTGCCCCTTGCCGTCGTAGCCGAAGCGGGCACTCTTGACGATGCCGGGTACGAGGAACGCGTCGACCGCCGTGGCGTCGCGCGCCGTGGCGAGCACGGCATAGGGCGCCACGGCGAAGCCGTGCTCGGCGAGGAAACCCTTCTCAAGGATGCGGTCCTGGGCGATGGCGACGGTCGCAGCCGCTGGCGAGACGCGCGCCGTGCGCGCGAGGAACTCCAGCGCCGCGGCCGGCACGTTCTCGAACTCGGTCGTCGTCGCCCGGGCGATCGACGACAGGCGGGCAAGTCCTGCAGCGTCCAGGTAGTCCGCGTGCACGTGCCGGTCGGCGATGTTGCCGGCGGGACTGTCCGCGCCGGGGTCGAGCACGGCCACCTTGTACCCCAGGCTCTGCGCCGCCATGCAGAACATGCGGCCCAGCTGGCCGCCGCCCAACAGGCCCAGCCACTGCCCCGGCGGGATTGGCGTCTCGTGTGCCTTCGTCGTCATGCTACGTGCCGCAGGTTGTCGAGTTCCGCCGGTACATCGATCCCCGGGTCGCCCGGGTGGCGAACGGAGCGCTCAATCGCCCTTCGCGGCCTCCGGCGGCACCCGCATGGCGCGCGCCGCGGCGGTCTGCTTCAGGCGGAAGGCGGCGAGCCGCTTCGCGACGGCAGGATCAGTGGCAGCG
>Ga0105106_10004028_pt1 | contig 10469 bp, 10 predicted proteins | sample PPLLaktember2015_5_FD_79109 | JGI IMG/M metagenome (GOLD analysis project Ga0105106, IMG submission 79109) | Freshwater sediment microbial communities from Prairie Pothole Lake near Jamestown, North Dakota, USA - PPLs Lake P8 Core (1) Depth... | ecosystem: Environmental > Aquatic > Freshwater >... | reverse complement strand
AGCCCTGATAAAAGAGAAGGCGCCCGTCTGGGCAAAGTGGCGCGTGCCGGTCGTCGTGAACATCGCCGGGGATACTGTTGAGGAGTACCGCCGGCTGGCCGCAGCGCTGGATGGCGTGAAAGGCGTCAGCGCCCTGGAGGTGAATATCAGTTGCCCCAACATTAAGGCCGGTGGGGCTGCCTTCGGGGCCGACCCCGGATGCGCCGCGGAAGTGACGAGTGCCGTAAGATCTGCCTCTTCACTGCCGGTGATTGTTAAGCTTACCCCTAATACCGGTGACATCGCCGCGGTGGCTAAGGCTGTTGCGGACGCCGGCGCCGACGCTATCTCCCTGGTCAACAGCTTCAAGGCGATGGCGATAGATGTCAAAACCCGTCGGCCGTCCATCGGCAGCCTTACCGGCGGGCTCTCCGGTCCGGCGATTAAGCCGGTTGCCCTGTCGATGGTCTATGAGGTCGCCGGCGCCGTCGATGTACCGGTCATCGGTTGCGGGGGTATCTCTAGTGCTAACGACGCCCTGGAGTTTATCATGGTGGGGGCCAGCGCCGTTCAGGTGGGTTCGGCATCTTTTCTTAACCCCCGGGTTTCCCTCGACGTTCTTGAAGGCCTTGAAAAATTCATGCAGGCGCAGAAGATAAAGAGCCTTAAGGAATTAATCGGGGCGGCGAGGCAGTAATTACTTGATCATGTCCAGAAAATGTATCACGAATACATGACCCTCATATACTAGCGGGGCTACGAAAACCCTGCCTTTTACAAGGTCCCCCGTCTTTACATTTTTAAAGGTCACCGTCAGGCTACCTGCCTCGAGGTTTTCTGAAGCTCTGGTAAATAACTCGACAATTTTGGGTTGGTCTTTTTCGATTACGTCGTCCAATGGCGTCTCGTTGTTCACCCATTCTTTGACCGATTTATAACCCAGCGTGGCGGCGAGCTTTTTATTGCAGATTTTATGGGGATCATCCAGGTAAATATAGACCGCCTGGCCGGACCCGTCCAGGATGGCTTTCTGCTCCCTGGCGATGCCCTTTATCAGCGTTTCATGGTGGTCCTCGTGAGTCATGGTATTTCCTCCTAGCATTTGTTATTGATTAATTATGCTGATGTATTGACCGTATCCACTATGATTTATGTCTCAGGCCGCGGTTTCTCAAATATTCATTCGCCATTGAGAGACCTTAACCGTTATGCTATCATAAATACGTCAATTATTTACCTTTTTCATGGCAGGGGAGGGGTCGCATAGTGGTCTAGTGCGGGCGCCTGCTAAGCGCTTTCCCTGGGTAACTGGGGACGAGGGTTCGAATCCCTCCCCCTCCGCCATCTTTGACTGTTCACACTTATTACTCTCATGCCTACCTATCATATCTGGACCATCGGCTGTCAGATGAACAAAGCGGAGTCGGAACGGCTTGCCGCCCGCTTTGAAGATCTGGGTTATCGGCCTGCTAAAAGCGTTAGCGAGGCCGACCTTGTTGTCCTCAATTCCTGCGTGGTGCGCCGCAGCGCCGAGGAAAGGGCCGTTAACAAGCTGTACGACCTGCGGCACCTGAAAAAAGAAAAACCCGTTATCATGCTGGCGCTGACCGGCTGCCTGGTCGATTCCGATACTGCGCGGCTGAAGAAAAGGTTCCCGCACGTCGACCATTTTTTCAAGGCGGGCGATTCTCCGCCCTGGCTGGAAAAAACACCGGAGCTTTTGCTGCCCCGCCGCCCCGCCCCCAGCGCTTATGTGACCATCAGCCAGGGTTGCGATAATTTCTGCTCCTACTGCATCGTCCCGTACCGCCGCGGCCGCGAGAGGAGCCGACCCTTAACCGAGATAGTTTGTGAGACGCAGGAGCTTGTCCGGCGCGGGGCCAAAGAGATTATCCTGCTCGGGCAGAACGTCGACTCCTTTGGGCGCGACCTCCCTGACAAACCTGACCTGGCCGACCTTCTCGCTGAATTGAATGGCATTGCGGGGCTGGCGCGGCTCCGCTTTCTCACCAACCATCCCAAGGATATGAGCTATAAACTGATCAAGGCTATCGCAACTTTGGATAAGGTCTGCGGGCAGATTAACCTGCCCGTGCAGGCGGGCAGCGATGCAATCCTCGAAGCCATGCGGCGCGGCTACACGGTCGACCGGTACCGCCGTCTCGTCGCAGAGATACGCCAAAATGTACCCGGCATCGCTATCAGCACCGATATCATTGTCGGCTTCCCCGGCGAAAGTCCCGGGCAGTTCCGGGAGACTATGGACTTGCTCTCCGCGATAAATTTTGCTACAGTGCATGTAGCAGCTTACTCACCCCGGCCGGGCACTGCCGCCGCCCGGGACCTCTCCGACGATGTCCCGCCCGGGGTGAAGAAAGCCAGGCTGGCGGAGGTTGAGCGGCTCCAGGAGAGCATCCAGGCGGCCGATAACGCCCGCCTCGTTGGGGAGACCGCTGAAATATTGGTGGAGGGAATGAAAGGCGGCAAGTGGTACGGCCGCACCCGTGCCGATAAGCTGGTCTTTTTCAGCAGCGATCGCGAATATCAGGGACAACTGGTAGACGTTAAGGTTGAAAAGGCCAGCGCCTGGTCGCTGCAGGGCGTAGTTAAAACAGAAAACAACGTTCAGGAGGAGAAATGAAAATAGCATTAAAAACCGGGCTCATCGCCGGGCTGCTCGTATCGGTGCTGGTCTTGTTCGGCGGGTGTCTGATCCCGGCCGCCACCTCCACCGCCACCGACGGAGGGGAGACCAGCTTTTGGTCACAGTGGGGGATGATCATTTTCCTGGTGCTGATGGTCGCCGTTTTTTATTTCCTGATGATACGGCCCCAGCAGAAACGCGCCAAAGAACACCGGCAGATGATGGAGGACCTGCAAAAGGGCAATAGGGTCATCACCGCGGGGGGCATTTACGGCACCATCGAAAGCCTCAGCGAGGACAGCGTCGTTATCAAGACCGAAGGAGGGACGACCCTCAGGGTCGCCCGGAGCAGCGTGGCCGTCCGCCGCGACGAATTGAAATAACAAGATTTTTACGGGTCGTCACCCTGTTTTCCCGTATTACCGGGGAGAGATTTAAAGAGGGGGTGAAGCCCCCTCTCTTTTTTCCCTCCCCCTCTCCTGCGGACAGGAGAGGGGGACAAGGGGGTGAGGTTCTTAAAAAGGACACAGGGGGATAGGTCAATAAAGAGCCAATTTGCGGTTTTAAACGACTATTTTTCGGTAAAGCAGCTCGAGAACATTATCGACCTTGCCCTTGACGAGGACGCCGGCCACGGCGATGTCACTACCGAAGCGCTGATACCGCCCGATCTCTCCGGCCGGGCGTCGCTGCTGGTAAAAGCCCGTGGCGTCTTGGCCGGTATCGAGGTAGCCCGTCGTGTCTTTCTCCGCGTCGACTCCGATCTGGATGTTGAACTCCTGGTGCCGGATGGGACGGCCGTTAAGCCCGGCGTTGTCGTTGGTACCGTCCGCGGCCACCTCGCGGCTATTCTTAAAGCGGAACGCACCGCCCTCAATTTCCTCCAGCGACTCAGTGGTATCGCTTCGCTGACGGCCCGGTATGTAGCCAGGATCAAAGATACCGGGGCGGGTATCTATGACACCCGTAAGACCACGCCTGGACTGCGCCTGCTGGAAAAATACGCGATAAAAACGGGCGGGGGGCACAACCACCGCCTTCATCTCGGAGACGCTGTCCTGATCAAGGACAACCACATCGGCGCCCTGCGTGCTACGGGGATGGGCCTCGGAGACATCCTGGCTAAGGCCAAGCGGAACTCCCCGGCGGGCATGACCGTTGAAATAGAGGTAACTAACATCGCCGAAGCCCGTGAGGCGTTACAGGCCGGCGCCGATATCATCATGCTGGATAACATGGCCCTCGAAGATATGGCGCGGGTGGTGAAAATAGCGGCCGGGCGGGCAAAAATCGAAGCTTCCGGCGGTATTACCCTGGTTAACGTCCGCCAGGTAGCCCTGACCGGCGTCGATATTATCTCGGTCGGTGCGCTGACCCATTCCTTTAAGTCGCTGGACATCAGCCTGGAGCTGGAATCGCCGGCTTTAAAGCTGTTGTAGGATGGATGGAGATTACGAAATGCTAGGTGAAATGATTATTCTTGCCGGCACGGCGGCAACGATAGGCCTGGTCCATACCGTTTTCGGACCGGAACATTATTTGCCGTTCATTGTGCTTTCTAAAGCCAGGAACCGGGCGACCGGCAAGACCGCCTTGATCACTTTCTGGTGCGGGGTTGGGCATATCCTGGGTTCTGTCGCCCTGGGTTTTGTCGGCATCGCCATCGGGGCTGCCATCTTCAGCATCGAGGCTATCGAATCTTTCCGCGGTGAAATTGCCGCCTGGTTCCTGATTGCGTTTGGTTTTACCTATTCCGTGTGGGGAATTCACCGCGCCCTGCGCTCGCGCCAGCATGTGCACCAGCATTTGCGCGAAAACGGGGTGGTGCACTCGCACACCCATAGTCACGCCATCGACCATACCCACGTGCACGCCGGCAAATATTCCCACGCCCTTGCCGGGCTGTCGATTCTCCTCTGCGGCGCTTCGGTAAGGTTCCTGGGACTATGATCCGGCTTTACGCCTGGAGGTCATTATGCTGCTTGAAAACAGGGTCGCCATCGTTACCGGGGGCGCTAACGGCATCGGCCGTGGCATCGCCCTTAAGTTCGCCGCGGAGGGTTGCGATGTCGTCGTTAATGCCCGTCATCTCGAAAGCGCCCGCGAAGTGACCGCTGAAATCAAAGCTTTAGGCCGCCGTGCCCTGGCCATTAAGGCCGATGTCTCCCGCTCCGACGACGTGGATGCGATGGTCGCGCGGACGGTTAAGGAGTTCGGCGGGATCGATATCCTGGTCAATAACGCCGGCGGTACCGGCCTGGCTAAAGACTCCGCCCTTGAGGACACTTCTGAGGAAGACTGGGACCGCATTGTCGATATCAACCTTAAAGGCCAGTTTTTATGCTGCCGGGCCGTCGTGCCCTTCATGAAAAAGAATAAATACGGTAAGATAATCAATGTCTCATCAATGGGCGCCATCCAGCCGCCGGCGCCCATCGTTCATTATCACGCGGCCAAAGGCGGCGTCCTTTCCATGACGCGCAACCTGGCTTTTGAACTGGCCCCCTTCAATATCACCGTCAACGCCATTCTCCCCGGCCCCATAAAATCGGAGTTCTTCACCGAGATGCTCGCCGCGATGTCCAAAGAGGAAGGGGAGGCCTTTTTCCAGATGCTCGGGAAAAAGGTGCCGCTGGGCCGCATGGGCACTCCGGAAGAGGTCGCCGGAGTGGCTTTGTTCCTCGCCTCGGAGCTTTCTTCCTACGTTACCGGGGACGCCATCAACTGCGGCGGCGGGTTGCCCCTGTCTCCGCGGGATATTTAGATCTATCGCGCCTGGAGGGATTCGAACCCACGACCCCCGGTTCCGAAGACCGATGCTCTCGTCCGCTGAGCTACAGGCGCATGCTTTATTTTGAAGCTAAATATGCCCTCATCATGGTTAACATAAAAAGGACACTACTCATTTTGCTAACATTTTGCTAACCAAGCTTTTCAACTGCTTCTTTTTCATGTTTATTATACTTAGTGGTAAGAACTTGGTCAAAGCGTTGAGCTGCAGCTTCTTGGAGTCCGGGAGCTACGTGGCTGTAAGTATCAAGGGTAATCTGTATGCCAGAATGTCCCAAACTCTCCTGAACCACCTTTGGGTGTGCTCCCTGTTTAAGCATAAGACTTGCGTGTGTGTGCCTAGCATCATGAAGACGTATGGCTTTTAGACCAGCACGTCGCAACAGCTTAATCCAGGTATGGGTCACAGTGTTGGGTAATAACGGCTTGCCGTCAAAATGGCTGAATACCAGGTCTTCATTGGTAAGTATCTTACCTAATAATATACCCTCCATTTCCTGCTTTTCCTTATGCTTTCTCAAGATTAAGACGGCAGAGGGTGACAAGGAAATCATACGCCGTCCTTTAGCCGTTTTGGGCGGTCTAAAAACTACTTGACTACCTGTCAGTACATGCAGGCTACGGGTTACGTAAACCTGGCATAGGAGCAGGTCGAGATCACTCCACCTTAAGGCTTGTTTTAAGATATGTATTGTTTACTATTCCTCTTCAGGCGGCCTAACATTCTTAAAAAATAGCTCCAATAGTCCTGCGTTAATTGCAAGCGCCGCGCGCCGCCCGGGTGGCAAGAGCCGGGGTACGTTGCCCGTATATCATTCTGGACGATGGATATACATTTAGTCTCCCCAAGAGTCACAGCTCAAACTTCTTGAAAGCAAGATATTTGGGGTAATCAATGGCAAACGTAAATAGAGCCGAGAGCCCGAGTACAAACAGCATCTGGAACGGAGTCACTGGAGTTACAATCAAACCGAACACACCTAACAGGGCAAATATTACTATCGCAGCCGCTGTGGCTATAAGTAGTTCCCTTCCCGGTCGAGACGACCAGAAATACCGCCTTTCTCTCACTATATATACCCTGAACTGGCTGGTAAAAATGAGCGTAAGCACAATGAACGTTTGTAGCTGGTCTAACGGCAGGTTAAAATAGTGGTTTCCAACAAAGACGGCAATTGCTCCTTCTCCAACCAACAAGGCGCCGATGATAAGTGAGGCGAAGGTGATATTCCGCACATTCCACTGGTTGGGGTTCGCCGTATATTCTACATTGTCTGTGGCCAGGGACATGGTGACAAAATCATTAGCAAAGATTAGCAGAGCCATACCCAGAAGCGAAACGACCATATCATGAAACCAGAAGAAGCCGACCGTGATCAATCCGATAACCTGGATGACCTTGGTAACCTTGTTAATGACCCAGGTCAGCATTCTCTGGTAGATGTGCCGGCTCGTTTTTATGGCGTCGATTATCACTCCCACACCTGGCTCGATTAAGACCGTGCTTGCCGATGCCTTGGCTACATCTGTGGCACTGCTGACAGCTATTCCCATCTCCGCCCGCTTCAGAGCTGGGGCATCGTTGACTCCATCACCGGTCATGCCTACCATATGCCCCCTGGACTGGAGTAGCTTGACTATCAGGTATTTATCTTCGGGGTATATCTCGGCGAAACCATCTGTCTCCTCAATCGTCTTCGCCTGTTCTGTTTCGTTCATCTTTCTGAACTCTTCCATCCGGATAATTTTATCGCCGATGGATACCTGGCGAGCTATTCCCCTGGCGATGGCAATATTGTCTCCGGTAAGCATTAGAGGTTTTAGCCCCAGCTCTTTAGCCCTCGCTATCATGTCTTTAGAATCCGGCCGGGGAGGGTCATCCATTGACAGCAGCCCTACAAACTGAATGTTGTCAGTATCATCAGATGACTTAGCGACGCTAAGTGTGCGGAATCCCTTCAGGGACAGTTCTTCCACCATCTGATTCGCTTTCGCCCTGGTTGCTTCATCAAGTCCTTTACAGAGTGATATCACCGTTTGAGGAGCGCCCTTAATCACCTTAAAGCGTTTATCCCCCGTGGCGACTATCGCCTCCGACCTCTTGGTTGAAGGTTCAAACGGCGTGAACGATATTTGCTTATAAGAGTTCAGGTTGACGTTAGATGCCTTTGCATAATCCAGCACTGCAGTATCTATGGCATCCTTTCCCTGCCCCTGAGATGCGAGGCTGGCCATCACTATTATGTCCTCTTTAGCATACGTGGCAAAGGGAGCCACGTCGCCAACGGAGAGCCTGTTCTGAGTTATGGTCCCTGTCTTGTCCAGGCACAGCACATCTATCGAGGCGGCATCTTCGATTGAATCGAGTCTGGTGACCAATACGCCTTTTCTTGCCAGTTCCATAGCGCCTACTGACTGGACGATGGCCATCACTGCCGGTAGAGCGACAGGTATCGCCGCCATGAGGAAAATGACGGCAAAAGTCAGTATTGACAGGATACCTGTTCCGATGACAGCTGCATAAACAGCCACCAGAATAAGTGCGCCTAGGCCCAGGAACATCATGTACCTGACTATAGCCAACATTATCTGTTCCTGGTGGGATTTTGGCCTAGCAGTCTTAACGAGTTCCGCCGTTTTACCAAAGTACGTGTTAGCGCCCGTGTTAATGGCGACGCAGTTAGCTTCACCTCGACTCACTATGGAGCCCGAGTAAATAATTGCAGATTGCTGTGCATCTACCGGCAGAGATTCCCCGGTCAGGATTGACTGATCGATGGAAAGCCCACCACTTGTTAGCTTGGCGTCAGCCGGAACAATATCGCCCAGGCCGACAGCTAAAATGTCACCCGGGACGATCTCTTTAGCTTCTATCGTTACCCAGTTGCCATCCCGTAACACCCGCGTTTTAATAGCTATCCGCTTCTTGAGGGCGTCCAGCGCTCTCTGCGAGCCGCGTGACTGTACCTGGCCGATGACGGTATTTATCGTGAGGAGGACAAATATTATTCCTGCCTCTAAATAGTGCTTCAGGACAATGGAAAGCACCATAGCCAGTTCCAGGAGCCATGGCATCGGGCCCCAGTAGCGCGAAAGGAAAGCAATCACAGAGTTTCCTCTTTTTTCAGCGACCTCATTGAAACCAAATGTTTGGACCCGTCGCCGGACCTCAGGGCTGGACAGACCATCCGCGGAAGTCTCAAGTAACCTGAAAGTCTCTTCGACGGAAATAGGCTTGTATTCTGCTGTGTTTTTGACTGCTAAATTGGCCTTCATCGGATTCTCGTACTTAATCAATGTATAGTACTCAATCTGTCTTCATGCCAAAGAGGTGGGCATGATACGGCTCGAGGGCAACATAAAGTCCTTGACTCCTGACCTCATCAGGATCTCGAACATAGGTTAAGCTTGTCAACTCGTCAACTAGCGTTATACTTTTCACATTTGCCTCAGGCACTGGTACCTTGAACCTGCCTTGTGCCGGATTTGAAGAGTAATTAACAATCACTACCCTGGTATGTGTGTCATGATGCCAAGTCCAGGCTAGTAGGTTTTTATAACTTTCATTCCCGTCCCATGCCTGGTGGGCTTCCATTAACTTCCACTCCCCTTCGTGGAGTGCCGAATTGTTACTAAACCCAAGCAGGCGATCATAGAATTGCTTGATCCCGGAGTCAATATTTTCCTTCGGTTCCTGAAGCAGTTGGACCGGTATTTGGATGTGCCGGCCTTCAAACTGACCATCATGGAACAGGCGAAGACCGGGGAGAGTAGCAATGATAGTGGCTGCCATGAGTGAACGTTGGCGACCAAATGCCATAATAGCGCGAGGCTCATCATGATTCTCAATAAAGTACACCGAACGTTTCGGTTGTTGAGCATCCGATTCTAGACAATTGTAGATTTCCTCTGAGGCTGAGTACCGCAACTTTTCATAAAGCTGCTTATTGTAGGTGAAATCAAAAACCTTAACCCGTGTCTCTCTCGGGGGACAATCGTCAGGAACAAGAGACTTTTTCTCAAATAGAAGTTCGGAAAGCTTCTTGATTGGCTGGGGACTCGGGAACCATATCGAACTTTTTGCGCCCCGACTTGATTCCAAGATTGCGTGAGCTACTCGAGAAGTCACGTGCTTAATGGTCCCAGCAATAGCTATTATATCATTAGAAATGCTAAGGGACAACACATAATTCGAGTCCAGTACGGTGGACCGAAGGGGACTCGAACTCCGCCTGCCGCTTCATGTTAGTATTGATATAATTACTGTGCTGGTCTGACTAAGACACTACAAGTTGGTGACTTTATGGTATTTTAAAGTGAAATAACCACGGGACCGCCAGTCGCTTGGCGTCGCTCCCTTTACGAATGAAAGGCCTTCTACCTCGACTTCGGTCCAATTAGCATCGAAGTCGGAGTTGTTCGCAGCAACACAGCACCTCGTTACCAGCAGAGATAGAACCAAGAAACGTGATTACCAGATAGCCAATCATCGGTCATGCTGGTGATATTGTTCGTCATACTCTTTCGATGACTCTTCACTTTGATATTCGGGAGAAGCCGAACGATAGGGCGTTTGCTCGTTGAACTGCTCAGCCACCATTTTCCCATACTTGCTGCCTAAAGGAAACAGATCAACCGAAGGGTTACCTCGCGAAATATATTCGCGCAACTCCTTTTCCGACCTGGCTACCGGCGGAAAAGCCACGTTTCCTGACTCGCCTTTAATACGCTCAAACCAACCCATTTTAGTCCAAACAAAGACCTTACCCTCATCCGGACTGTCCGGATTAGTCCCCACGACTCGCAGGCGACTACCTCGGGACCAGCCGCGGTTCCTCTCGTCGAAGTCTTCCATATCGCATACCTCCCTGATAACAAACATACGACGACTATAATAATTATACCTCTCAGCAAGAAGGAACGACAGCTCGATTGCAGCAAATCCCGTTGTGTTAGCCAGTTGGCGGAATTGAGACCTTTTGGATGCCCTGTAGCCCAGATCAGGTGGTCGGGACTGACCTGGCCGGCGCCGTACCCGCGGTCCCTGCTAAGCGTT
>Ga0105106_10004026_pt1 | contig 10472 bp, 11 predicted proteins | sample PPLLaktember2015_5_FD_79109 | JGI IMG/M metagenome (GOLD analysis project Ga0105106, IMG submission 79109) | Freshwater sediment microbial communities from Prairie Pothole Lake near Jamestown, North Dakota, USA - PPLs Lake P8 Core (1) Depth... | ecosystem: Environmental > Aquatic > Freshwater >... | reverse complement strand
TGCAGGATGGTGATCGAGCCGTCCTCGGTCTGGCGCAGGCCCGCCTCCTCGAAGAGGCGCGGCAGCATCTCGTCCTCGCGCTGAGTGAAGTCGCGGCTCGTCCAGTGGGGGCCCTGCTCGAGCACCACCACGTCGAGGCCGCCGCGGGCGAGCTCCGCCGCCGCCACGGCGCCGCCGGCGCCCGAGCCGATCACGCAGGCATCGGCGCGGAGCGCGAGCGCGTCCTCGCGCGACGCGAGGTCCACGCTCATCGGGCCACTCCGCGCCGCGCGATCAGCGGGCCCCGGTAGTCGATCGCCGCCCAGCTCGCGTCCTGCGCGTACCAGCCGAGCAGCGAGAGGTTCTTCAGCGCCTGGAAGCCGAGTCGGCGCAGCGCGAGGCCGCTCGTCATCCAGCCGCGCAGCGAGGCGTCCCGGCCCGCGGCGTCGAGCTCGCCGAAGCGCGCGAAGCGCCAGTCGAAGATCCAGGGCCCCCACTCGACGGCCCGCAGCAGGACGGGGAGCGGGCGGGTGAGCTCGGCGTCGAGCGAGGCGCACAGGCGGTCGATCGTTGCGACCGCGCCCGTGTCGCTCACGCGAGGCGCGTCGGGAAGCCCGCTGTCGACGATGCGCTCGACGATCCGGGTGAGGATCTCCGCCTCGTAGGCGGAGAAGAAGGCGGGCGCCGCGGCGGGATCCGCGGTCGCGGCGACGACCGCGCCGGCGGGTAGCCGGGCCAGCGCGCCGAGGGCGGCGCTGCTCCCGGCGAGCGCCAGGAAGCCGCGCCGCGAGAGCTGCGCGCTAGTTCTCAAGTCCCCTCCTCCGCAAGGCGCCGCAAGCGCGGCGGCAGCGCCTCCGGACGGTAGGGTCCCGGAGCCTGCGCCTTCACGTCGACGGCGTTGAAGGTATGCCAGAACACGACGGGCCCGCGCGGCAGGCGGCCGCTCCGCGCGCGCGCGAGCAGCTCCGCCAGACACTTGGCCGAGTAGGTGGGCTCGAGGGCGAGACCCGCCGCCTCCGCCAACGCGAGGGCCTCGCGCCCGGCCTCGGTGGCCGCGCCGTAGCCCCGCCCGAGCTGAACCCGGCTGACCTCGAAGTCGCGCGCGGCGAAGGCGAGCGCCGGCACCGAGGGGTCGGCGCGCCGCAGCCGGCGGAGGGTCGCGCCCGCCAGGCGCGCGAGGCGCGCGGGGGAGGGCGGCAGGATGTCCGTGACCAGCACCCCGACCACGCGCGTCCCGAGCCCGGCCAGCCGGAGCCCGAGCGCAACGCCGGCCACGCTGCCGCCGCTTCCGATCGGCAGGAAGAGCGCGGCCGGCTCGGGCAGCTCCCGCGCGCGAACCTGCGCGGCGAGCTCGAGGCCCGCCGAGACGAAGCCGAGGTTGCCGACCGCGCCCGAGCCGCCGGTAGGAATCAGGTACGGCCGCTCGCCGCGCCAGCGGCCTCGCGCCAGCACGCGCGCTCCGTGCCAGACCGCGCCCGCGACGCGGCGTGCGTCGACCACCTCGGCCCCGAACGCGGAGAACAGTCGCAGCGACTCGCGCACTTCGGGCGTCACCGGCTGGTCCACCAGCACGAGCGTCGTGTCGAGATCGCAGGCGCGGGCGAGGATCGTGGTCGCCAGCCCGTGGTGCGTCCCGATGCCCCCGGTGGTCAGCACGCGGCGCGCCCCGCGGGCCAGCGCCTCCCCCAGCAGGAACTCGAGCTTTCGAGGCTTGTTCCCGCCGTACCAGGGGGTGCAGCGCTCGTCGTGCTTCACCCAGAGGTCGGCCACCCCGGGGAGGGCCAGCCGCCCCACGGGTGTCGGCCCCGCAAGGAAGGGGCGGAACGGAAGCCCCTCGCGAAGGGCCGGAAAGCGTCGGAACAGCGCGGAATCGGCCACGCCGCTTCGATTCGCACGTCGCGGCCCGAAGCGCAATCAGCGGATTGACATTTCCCGCGGGGGACCTGTACCCTCGTCCCGCTCTTTCGAATCGGCCCGCGGGTCGGGCCGTTCGGGAGAGGGAGGGACCCCGCCCGATGGCCATCGTGGAGCCGCTCGAGTCGGCCTCCGGCGCGCGCCGCCGCTATCAGCTTCGCAGCCCCGCGACGCTCGAGCCGGTGGGCGAGTTCGAGGCGAAGACCGCCGCCGACGTGCAGGCGGCGCTCGAGCTCGCGCGCAAGGTACAGCCCGACTGGGCGGCGCTGCCGATCGACGAGCGGGGGCGGGTGCTGCAGCGCGCGGTCCGCGTTCTGTTGCAGAGGCAAGACGAGTTCGTGGCGGTGCTGCGTCGGGAGACGGGCAAGCCCGAGGCCGAGGCGCTGGCGGTCGAGGTGCTGGCCGCCTGCGACGCGCTCACCTTCTACGCCAAGCGCGCCAAGCGCATCCTCGCGGACCGCACGATTCCCGTGCACCTGATGAAGAGCAAGAAGCTCCGCATCTCGTACCGCCCGCTCGGAGTGGTCGGCATCATCACGCCCTGGAACTTCCCGTTCCTGCTGTCGCTCAACCCCACCGCCCAGGCGCTGATGGCCGGCAATGCCGTGCTGCTGAAGCCCTCCGAGGTCACGCCCTACTCCGGGCAGCTCGTGGAGGAGCTGCTGCGCGCCGCCGGGCTTCCCGAGGGCGTGTTCCAATGCCTGCTCGGCGACGGCGAGACCGGGCGGGCGCTCGTCGAGGCGGGCTGCGACAAGATCTCCTTCACCGGCAGCGTCGCCACCGGGCGGCGCGTGGCCGAAGCCTGCGGCCGGCGCCTCGTGCCCTGCACCCTCGAGCTCGGCGGCAAGGACCCGATGCTGGTGTGCGAGGACGCCGATCTCGAGCGCGCCGCGGCGGGCGCCGTCTACGGCGCCTTCGCCAACTCCGGCCAGGTGTGCGTCTCGACCGAGCGCGTCTACGTCGTCGACCGCGTCGCCGACGAGTTCGTGCGCAAGGTGGTCGAGAAGACGGGCGAGCTGCGCCAGGGCGCCGAGGGCGAGTCCGACGTCGGCCCGATGATCCAGGCCGCCCAGCTCGAGATCGTGGAGCGCCACGTGGCCGACGCGGTGGCGCGCGGCGCGCGCGTGCTGGCGGGCGGCCGCCGCAACCCCGACGCCAAGGGCCTGTTCTTCGAGCCGACGGTGCTGGTCGACGTCGACCACGAGATGGCCGTGATGCGCGAGGAGACCTTCGGCCCGGTGCTGCCGATCATGCGCGTGCGCGACGAGGAGGAGGGCCTGCGCCTCGCGAACGACACGCGCTACGGCCTCAACGCCAACGTCTGGACCCGCGACAAGCGCAAGGGCGTCGAGCTCGCCAAGCAGATCCAGTCGGGCTCCGTCGTCGTCAACGACTGCATGCTCACCTACGGGATCACCGAGTCCCCGTTCGGCGGGCGCAAGGAAAGCGGGATAGGGCAGGTGAACGGCGAGATCGGCCTGCGCAGCTACTGCTACGCGCAAAGTATCGCGGTGGATCGCTTCGGCGCGAAGAGCGAGTTCCTCTGGTTCCCCTACACGGCCCGCAAGACCCGCCTGCTGCGCCGCCTGATGCGACTGCTCTGGGGATCGCCCCTGGGGCGGCTCCTTTCTTGACACGTGTCGCCACGCCAGCGCGTGCGACCGCGGAGAAGCGAATGATCGAGTCGATCCTGATTGCCACGGATGGGTCGGATGCCGCGAGCTCGGCCGAGCGCTTCGGCATCGGCCTGGCCGCGCGGCTGCGCGCGCGCGTGCACGGGGTCACGGTCATCGAGGACCGCCTGCTGCACGGCCTGCGCGCCGACGGGCTGGGCATCGCCGCGCCGAGCATGGACGGCGTCGAGGCCTTCCTGCGCGCGCGCGCCGAGGGCGTGACGCGCCGGGTCGGCGAGCTCGCGCGCCAGAACGGCCTCGAGTGCAAGGTGGAGACGCTGCGCGGCATCGCCGACGACCGCATCGTCGAGCGGGGCCAGTCGGTCGACCTGGTGGTGATCGGCCGCGACGGCCAGGACGCCAAGTACCGCACCGCGCTGATCGGCGCGACGGCGGACGGCGTGCTGCGCAAGACCGGCAAGCCCGCGCTGCTGGTGCCGGCGGGCGCCGAGGTGGGCGGGCCGCTGGTGCTGGGCTTCGACGGCTCGCCCGGCTCGCGCATCGCCGCGAAGCTGGCGGTCGAGCTGGCCGGGCGCCTCGAGCAGCCGATCCACTGCTTCGTCGACTCGAAGGACAAGGGGCGCGCGGTGGCGCGCTTCGACGAGGTGCGGCGGCTGGTGGGCACGGTGTCGGTGCCCGTGCGCGAGGCGTCCTCCACGCTGGGGCGCCCCGACGTGAAGCTCGTCGACACCGCCCGGGCGGCGCGCGCCGGCCTGATCGTGATGGGTGCCTTCGGCCGCAACCGCATCAACGAGTACTTCCTCGGCAGCAACGCCTCCGCCGTGACGCGCTCGTCGCCCGTCGCCGTCCTGCTGGCCCGCTGAAGCGGGGCCCCGCCGGATGCGGCTGGACGAGCTGGCCGAGCGACTGGGCGGGCGCGCGGTCGAGGGCGATGCGGCCACCCGCGTGCGCGGCGTGGCGGCCCTCGACGAAGGCGGGCCCGACCAGCTCGGCTTCCTGCGCTCCGCGCGGAACGCCGGCGCCCTCGCCGCCAGTCGCATCGGCGCGCTGATCGCGCCGCCGGGGGTCCCGGTGGGCGGCCGACCGGTGATCCGCTCGGCGTCGCCGAACCTCGACATCGCGCGGGCCGCGCGGATGCTGGCCCCCGAGCTGCGGCCGACGCCGGGCGTCCATCCGCGCGCCGTCGTCGATCCGAGCGCCGAGGTCCACCCCGAAGCCTCCGTCGGGGCCTGCGCGGTGGTGGGGCCCCGCAGCCGGATCGGCGCGCGCACGGTGCTGCACGCGAACGTCACGATCTACGCGGAGGTCGAGGTCGGCGCCGACTGCGAGATCCACGCCGGCGCGGTGCTGCGCGAGGGCACGCGGCTCGGCGAGCGCGTGATCCTCCAGCCCGGCGTGGTGCTGGGCGGCGACGGCTTCGGCTACGAGTTCGACGAGCAGGGGCGCTTCGAGAAGGTGCCGCAGCTCGGCGTCGTGGTGCTGGAGGACGACGTCGAGGTGGGCGCCAACACCACCGTGGACCGCGCGCGCTTCGGCGAGACGCGCATCGGGCGCGGGGTGAAGCTCGACAACCTGGTGCAGATCGCCCACAACGTGAAGATCGGCGAGGGCTCGGCGGTGGTCGCGCAGTCGGGGATCGCGGGGAGCACGGTGATCGGCAAGCGCGTCTTCTTCATGGCGCAGTCGGGCGCGGCCAACGGGCTCGCGGTCGGCGACGGATCGTTCGTCGGCGTGCGCGGTGGAGTGATCCAGGACCTTCCCGCCGGAAGCCGCGTCTGGGGCATGCCCGCGGTGGCCGAGCGCAGCTGGCACCGCGCCATGATCGCGCTCTACAAGCTTCCCGAGCTCGCGCGCCGCGTGCGGCGCCTCGAGCGGCGCGTCGGCGGCGCGCCGGACGAAGAGCGGTGACGGAGCCCCTCGGCGCGCTGCGCCGGCGCGCGGCGGAGGCGCGCGGCGCGCGCGCCCTCGCGCGCCTGCTGCGGCTGCTGCGCGCGGACCCGCGCCCCGGGGCGCGCCGGCTCGCGGGGCAGCTCGAGGCGCGCCTCGCCGACGAGCGGCTCGAGCAGCGTCGGGTCTCGCGGCTCTTCGCGCTGCGCCGCCGGCTGGCGCGCGAGGGGGCGCGACTCGTCGCCGGCGTCGACGAGGTCGGCATGGGCCCGCTCGCGGGGCCGGTGGTGGCGGCGGCGGTGGTGCTCCCGGAGCGGGTGGCGCTACCGGGGCTCGACGACTCGAAGCGCGTGGCGCCCGCCGAGCGCGAGCGGCTCGCGGCCGGCATCCGCGCGCAGGCGCTGGCCCTCGGCGTCGCGGAGGTGTGGCCCGAGGAGATCGACCGCCGCAACATCTACCGGGCCGGCCTCGAGGCGATGCGGCGCGCCGTGCTCGCGCTCGGCGTCGCGCCCGACCACGTGCTGGTGGACGCGCGCAGCATCCCCGGGATCGACGCGCCCCAGACGCCGCTCGTCGGCGGCGACGCGCGCGACGGCTCGATCGCGGCGGCCTCGATCGTCGCCAAGGTGCACCGCGACGCCATCATGGTCCGCCTCGACGGCGAGTTCCCCGGCTACGGCTTCGCACTCCACAAGGGCTACGCGACGGCCTCCCACCTGGCGGCGCTGCGCGACCTCGGGCCCTGCGCGATGCACCGCCGCTCCTTCGCTCCCGTGTCGCAGCTCCCGCTGCTCTGAGGCCGCGCGTGTCCTATCAGCTCCGCGCCGAGCCCGAGGACTTCGTGGTGGAGGAGGTGCCGCTCTACGAGCCCTCGGGCGAGGGCGAGCACACCTTCGTGTGGGTCGAGAAGCGCCTGCGCACCACCGAGGAGGTCGCGCGGGTGCTCGCGCGCAGCGCCGCGGTGCGCCCCGCCGACGTCGGCTACGCAGGCCGCAAGGACCGCGTGGCGGTCGCGCGCCAGTGGCTGTCGGTGCCGGGGCTCGATCCGGCGGCGGCGCTGGCGCTGGAGGCGCCGGGCCTGCGCGTGCTCGACGCGCGTCGCCACCGCCACAAGCTGCGCACCGGCCAGCTCCGCGCCAACCGCTTCCGGCTGCGCGTGCGGGACGTCGCGCCCGAGGCGCTCGAGCGGGCGGGGGAGCGCGCCGCCGCGCTCGAACGCGTGGGCCTCGCCAACCGCTTCGGAGAGCAGCGCTTCGGCGCCGAGGGCGCGAACCCCGAGCGCGCCCGCGCGCTGCTCGCCGGCGAGCCCGGCGCCTGGCCGCGCGATCGGCGCGCGGCGCGCTTCCTGCTCTCCTCGCTCCAGGCGGCGGTCTTCAACGAGGCGCTGGCGCGCCGACCGCTGCCGCTCGACGCCGTCGAAGCGGGCGACGTCGCCGTGGTGTGCGCGTCGGGCGGGCTGTTCGTCGTGGAGGACGCCGCGCGCGAGGGGCCGCGCGCCGCGCGCTTCGAGATCAGCGCGACGGGGCCGGTGTTCGGCACGCGCATGACGGAGGCCGCGGGCGCCCCGGCCGAGCGCGAGCGCGCCGCGTGCGCCGCTTTCGGCATCGACCTCGCCGCCTTCCGGCCTCCGCGCGGCGTGCGGGCGCGCGGCGCGCGCCGGGCGCTGCGGGTGCGCCCGGTCGGGCTCGGTCTCGAGCGCGTCGGGGAGCGCGACCTCGCCCTCTCCTTCGAGCTGCCGGCGGGGAGCTACGCGACGGTGCTGGTCGACGCGCTGCTCGGGTGACAGAAGCGAGCACTCCGAGGTACCTTCGCGCCACCGGGCCCGGCCCCCAGCCAGGAGATCCCATGCGAATCGCCAACGACATCACCGAGCTGATCGGCCGAACGCCGCTGGTACGGCTCAACCGCGTGACCCAGGGGCTTCCCGCAGGCACCCAGGTGCTGGCGAAGCTCGAGAGCCAGAATCCCGCCAACAGCGTGAAGGACCGCATCGGCCTGGCGATGATCGAGGCGGCCGAGCGAGACGGCCTGCTCACCCCCGGCAAGACGATCATCGTGGAGCCGACCAGCGGCAACACCGGCATCGCGCTGGCCTTCGTGGCCGCGGTGAAGGGGTACCAGTGCATCATCGTGATGCCCGAGACCTTCAGCGTCGAGCGGCGCATCACGCTGCGCGCCTTCGGTGCGAAGCTGGTGCTCACCGAGGCCGCCAAGCGCATGCAGGGCGCGATCGACAAGGCCAACGAGATCGCCGCCGAGCTGCCGGACGCCTTCATCCCGCAGCAGTTCCGCAACCCCGCCAACCCCGAAGTGCACCGCAAGACCACCGCGGAGGAGCTCTGGGCCGACACCGACGGGAAGATCGACGCGCTGATCGCCGGGGTCGGGACGGGCGGCACCGTGACCGGCGTCGCGCAGGTGATCAAGCCGCGCCGGCCGGGCTTCCAGGCGATCGCCGTCGAGCCCGAGGCGAGCCCGGTGATCTCGGGCGGCGCGCCGGGGCCCCACAAGATCCAGGGCATCGGCGCCGGCTTCGTCCCCGAGGTGCTCGAGACGAAGCTGCTCGACGGCGTCATCACGGTGTCGGACGCGGCGTCCTTCGAGATGGCGCGCCGGCTGGCGAAGGAGGAGGGGATCCTGTGCGGCATCTCCTCGGGGGCGAACGTCAGCGCCGCGCTCGAGTACGCGCGCCGCGACGGCAACGCCGGCAAGATGATCGTCGCGATCATTCCGAGCTTCGGGGAGCGCTACCTCAACACCGACCTGTTCGCTCCCTACCGCTACGAAGGCAGTGACGCGGTCGAATCCTGAGCCCGACGCCGCCGACGAGCTCGGCGGCGACGGCTCGCCCACGCGCGGCGAGAAGAAGGCGCTCCAGCGCAAGCACATCCTGGAGGCGGCCCGCGAGGTCTTCTTCCGCGACGGCTTCGTGCACGCGAACCTCGACGAGGTCGCCCAGCGCGCCGGTGTCGCCAAGGGCACGCTCTACCGATACTTCGAGAACAAGGGCGAGCTCTACGTCGCGGTGCTCTCCCACAACGGCGCGTTGTTCGAGCAGCGCATGCGCGACGCCGCCGCCTCGGCGGAGGAGCCCGACGACAAGATCCGCCGGCTCGGCCGCTTCTACTACGAGCACTGGACGGCCCACCCCGAGTACTTCCGCATCTTCTGGGCCCTCGAGAACCAGGAGGTGATCGGCGACCTGCCGCCCGCGGTGGTCGAGGAGGTCACCAAGCTCTGGGACGAGTGCCTGCGCATCCTGGCCGACGCCATCCGCAGCGGCATCCAGCGCGGGCGCTTTCGCGCCTGCGACGAGTGGGTGATGGCCAACGTGCTGTGGACGGCCTCGAACGGCCTGATCCAGAACGAGATGGTCACCTCGCGTCGCGCGAACCTCCACGGCCACCGGCCGGCGGAGGTGTTCGACGCGATGGTGGACCTGGTGCTGGCGGGGCTGCGGGCCTGACGAGCCGACGCCTGGCCGCGCGCTCGCGCGGGCCTACATCAGGTCGCAGGCTCCCACGACCGGCGTCGCGGTGCTGATGCGCTTGTAGCTCCACTTGCAGCCGGCGAACTCGGGCGCGGTGTTGAAGTAGTTCGACGCGCCCTTCAGCTTCCCCGAGCCGTTCGACTTCGTCTTCGCGGAGAGGATGCCGGTCTCGTCGAAGTTGTCGACGCCGCTTCCGGGCACGTCCGAGGTGCCACAGTGCACGATGTACAGCCCCCCCTGGTCGGAGTTGCCGACGCTGTCGATGGCGACCCCGCGGTAGACGTCGGGCGCCGCGTCGGTCAGCACCTGGAGCGCGATGTCGCTCCCCGTCTGCATGATCTCCACGGTGCTCTCGCTGAGCTTGAAGGAGAAGTTCGCGCCGTCGAACCCCCGGCAGGTCTGCTTGCCGACCCAGGTGCCGGTCAGGTCCAGGCCGTCGCACGGAACGGCGGCGGCGAGCAGGGCAGCGATCGGGAGCAGCCAGGTGCGGAGCATGATCGGGATTCCTCCGGTTCAGGGCCGGCGCAGGCCGGGGAGGATTCCCCGCCAGACGGCCAGCCCCAGGGTGACGAACGCGCAGCCGATCACCAGGGGTACGCGTCCGGCGAGCGCTTCGCGCGCCGTATCGCGGGCGCGCGCCAGCTCCGCGGGAGTCAGCTCGCCCTGGCCGGGCGGCAGCTCGCGGAAGGCGGCCAGCAGATCGGGCAGCGCGAAGACCAGGCCGAAGAGCACGACCAGCCCAGCGAAGTAGAAGAGCATCAGCGTGAAGCGCGGCGTGAAGGTCGGCGCGCGGGGAGGGCGCGGGTACGGGGGCGGGGAGGCCACCGGGCGAGGGTACCAGAGGGGCCGCTCTGGTAGCTTGGGTGCGTGCGCATCGTGCTCGTCGACGCCGCCAACTGCCTCTACCGCGCCTTCTTCGCGCTGCCGCCGCTGCGGGCCTCGGACGGCTTTCCGACGGGCGCGCTGCACGGCTTCGCCCAGATGCTCGCCAAGGTGATGCGCGAGGAGCGGCCGGGCGCGATGGCGGTGGTGTTCGACGCGCCCGGGCCGACGTTCCGCAAGGAGCTGTACGGCGAGTACAAGGCCACGCGCGACGCGCAGCCCGAGGAGCTGACCGCCCAGTTCCCGGTGGCGCGCGAGCTGGTGGAGGCCGCGGGGATCCCGATCCTCGAGGTGCCGGGCGTCGAGGCCGACGACGTGATCGCGAGTCTCGTGCGCCGGGCGCCGGCGGACGCCGAGATCGTGATCGTCTCGACCGACCGCGACCTGATGCAGCTCGTCACGGATCGCGTGGTGCTGCTCGACACGATGCGCGACCGCCGCATCGGCCCGGCGGAGGTGGAGGCGCGCTTCGGCGTGCCGCCCTCGCGAGTGCTCGACGTGCGGGCGCTGGTAGGCGACACCACCGACAACATCCCGGGCGTGAAGGGCATCGGCGAGAAGGGCGCCGCCAAGCTGATCCTCGAGTTCGGCGATCTCGATCGGCTGCTCGACGAGGCGGCGCACATCCCCGCGAAACGCGCGCGGGAGAGCCTTCTCGCGCACGCCGAAGAAGCGCGCCTTTCCCG
>Ga0105106_10004024_pt1 | contig 10475 bp, 8 predicted proteins | sample PPLLaktember2015_5_FD_79109 | JGI IMG/M metagenome (GOLD analysis project Ga0105106, IMG submission 79109) | Freshwater sediment microbial communities from Prairie Pothole Lake near Jamestown, North Dakota, USA - PPLs Lake P8 Core (1) Depth... | ecosystem: Environmental > Aquatic > Freshwater >... | reverse complement strand
CTTCAAGCATGTTTCTGAAATGCCTCGTAAATTCCATCGGTTAAATAATATACCCATATAGGCGTTAGGGCAATCGTTAATAAGAGGCAAAGGCTAGATTCAGAATTCCAGCCAACGTTCTAAGCCCGATCTTTAAGATTGCCACTCCAAATCTATCGGCGGCCTCCCAGCTTGTCATCCTTCAGGTCGGGAAACTCGATGGTAAGGAACCGCATCATATGGTTTTGAACTAGCGGGTAAACGATTCCCCTTTCGGTGAGAGGTCTGTTTTCCAAGATCCACTGAGGGGTGAAATTGGAGACATCCAGAGGCCGGTGGCTTTCCCGGAATCAGCGCATAACGGGGATACCCGATCATTCATTTCTTGCCAGGCGGCCGCCTGAATCTTTTCTCCTTCGTATCGTCCGCGTCCAGGTGAGGATCCAGAGAAATCTTGTCGTTTTCGGCAATGCAGCGAATCTCAATCACTTCTTCAACAGTCAATTTCAGGCGGGGCGAAGCGGTTTATCGCCTCAACTGATGCGATCCCTACCGCCTTGGCTTCCATGGCCAAGGCTTCTTCTTTGATTTCGGTCGCCGTCACCATCGCGCTTATCCCCTGTTCTCCCTTTTCGAAGTTTTCTCAACCTTAGCGCGAATGCTTGATGAGTGCAAGATAAGAGCGAGCGTCGCGTTACCCTCCCCGATCAAAGCCTCCGCAATGCTACAGCTCAGGCTCCGGATTTACTCACAGCCGGGATCGGTATCCCAAACTCGAGATTGACAGGCACCGACCGATCTCAGTATGCTGTTACCTCGATTGATTTCTCGTAAACCTTGATCGATTCTTGGTTTCACGATCGGAAGGTGACCGGCATGAAAAGAAGGGGTTTCTTGAAAGGCACGATCGCAACCGGCCTTCTCGCTGCCGCGGGAGTGCCCCTGCTCTCATCCTGTTCGGGGGTGAAAAGAAGTGATCTGCCCGCATCGGAAGAACCGGCCGGGGGCATCGATGATGAGAGCGCCCGCATTCTCTGGTACGCCTCCCTTGCCCCAAGCGGCCACAACAGTCAACCCTGGCTCATCAAGGTGGCGGGAAAAGGGGAATGGATCATCGGTGGAGACCCCCGGCGAAGGATTCCCGCCGTGGACCCCGACAACCGCGAGCTTCTGCTTTCCATCGGGGCTTTTGCAGAAAACCTCTCCATTGCCGCCTCGGTCGCGGGCTATGATGCGGCCATGGAAGTGATCGCGAAGAGCGCCCAGGATGAAGAGGTGATACGCGTTACCCTCAAGAAAGCAAACCCAGGGACTTATCCCCTTGAACGGCTGACCCTGCGGAGAACCGTGAAAAACGGTTTTCTTTCCCGGGAGATCGGAAAAGAGGATGTGAAGGTCCTTTCGGAGCCCCATGCAGGCAAGCTGTTCTATTACCCCCGGGGAACGGATCATGCAAGGTGCATCCAGGAAGGAACGGTGGAGAGCTATCGAGTCCAGACTTACAGGGATGAAGCGCAGAGAGAACTGGCCAACTGGATTCGGTTCAGCAATGAAGACGCTCGAAAACACCGCGACGGCCTCACCACGGAGGGCATGGAGATTACAGGCTTCTCTGGATGGTTCGTTCGGCAGTTCATGGACCAAGGAGATGTCGCAGGAGAACGTTTTAGAAAGCAGGGAATAGACATGGCGGCCAAGTGGGCCGCCGAGGGAGCGGGATGGATGATCATAACGAGCGGGGGGAGCGGCGCGGCGGACCTCATTGAAACCGGGAGGCGCTTCGAGCGGACGGCTCTGCTGGCGAGAGAACGCAACATCGCTCTTCATCCCATGACTCAGGTCCTGGAAGAAGAAAAGGGGCGGAGGGAAATTGCATCAAACCACGGGACTGATGTGATCCCGCAATTCGTCCTGCGTGTGGGATACCTCGACAAGTACCCTACACCCGTTTCTCTGCGCCGGACGGCAGCCTCCTTTGTTCGAGCCTAAAGGATTGGAACCCTAGGAGCAGAATCCATAAGCCGCGATCTATTGCAAATGAGCGTTGATCGAAATTCGACCTTCATCTCAAGTTGTAGATAGGAGGTGTCATGAGCGCGCGAATCAGGTCCGTCTTTGTTTTGGGACTCGGCAAGGTGGGTTCCTTGGTTGCCACCCTGCTTCATGAAACCGGCTTTGACGTGACCGGCGCGGACTGCAATGCCCTGTCTGGTTTTCCCTTCTCGACAATCAAGCTGGATCTCGGCATTCCTGAGCACTTGGCGGACAAGATGAAGGGGTTTGATGCGGTCGTGTCGTGCCTTCCATACCCTCTCAACGTCAGGGTGGCTTCCGCCGCCCATGGGTTGGGCATCCATTACTTCGACCTGACCGAAGATGTGCCGACGACCAAGGCGATCCTCAGCATGAGCGAGACGGCCCAGGGCGTCATGGCCCCCCAATGCGGTCTTGCGCCGGGCTTCATCGCCATTGTCGGTGCCGCCCTGGCGAAGAACTTCAACAAAATCCGAAGCATCAAGCTGCGCGTCGGAGCGCTCCCCCAAAATCCAACCGGACTGCTGGGCTATGCCTTCAACTGGTCGCCCGAAGGCGTGGTGAACGAGTACTTGAACGACTGCGAAGTGATCGAAGACGGGGTGCACAAGTGGGTGTCCCCCCTGGAGTGGCTCGAAACGCTCGTGATTCACGGCGTTCAGCTGGAAGCCTTCACCACTTCCGGAGGACTCGGCACCATGTGCGACACGTACCAGAGCCGTGTCGAGAACTTGGACTACAAGACCATCCGGTATCCGGGCCACGCGAGTCTGATGAATTTCTTTTTTCACGAACTCCTCATGCGCAAGGATCGTAAGAGGGCGGGTGAGATCCTGGTTCATGCCAAGCCGCCGGTGACGGAAGACGTGGTCTACATCCACGCTTCCGTGGAAGGATGGAAAGGGGACATTCTCTTGCGGGATGAGTTTGTCAGAGCCTATTACCCCGTGGAGATCGCGGGACGATCCTGGCGCGCCATATCATGGACCACGGCCGCTTCTGCCTGCGCGGTGGTGGAAATGGTGAGCAACGGGTCCCTGCCCGGCAAGGGATTCCTGAAACAGGAGGAGATTCCCCTTCAGGCGTTTCTAAAGACCGTCAACGGCCGCCTCTACGCAGGAGAACCTCACGCGGGGGCAAGCCAGAAAGCCTGAGAGGCTGATCAAGGTTGTCCTGGAATTGGTGGCAGCCTTTCGAGGCTGCGAGCGCAAGGTCCAATCCAACTCATCCCCCATGAGGGATCAGCCTTTCCCTCCCCGGCATAATCAGTGGATGCCCATCTCCGCTCCTGGTTGAATTCCTGAACCAGCATCACCGCCAGCTCGAGTTAGCATCTTTCCAGGGCCGCCAATATTTCTTCTTTTACCAACCCCTCGCTTTTGGGAAGCGCATTGGATAATGTCTGTTTAGCTTGTGAACCGCCGATACGGCCTAAGGCCCAAGCGATCATGCCTAAAACCCGTTCGTCCTCGTTTTCCTGAAAGGCCTTGGCCAACTGCGGAATAAATTGGTCGTCTAAGGTATTGCCCATAGCCCGGGCAACATTCATTTTCCAGAGCCAAAGGTCTTTCTCGGACGTATAGAACATATGGGGCCAGATCCGACTGTTAAAATATTGGGGATCCATATGAAGCAAAGAGTTGAGCTTGAAGTCATTTACCATGGCCGCTGTTTTCTGATTTATGGGCAGTTCCTTAGCCAACCAGGGGGCGTTGCGGGGGCAGATAGTCTGGCAGCGATCACAGCCGTACACCCATAAACCCATCGGTTCCCGCAATTCCAGAGGTGTAATGCCCTGGCCGTAATAGGTGAGAAAGGAAATACATTTGCGAGGGTTGATGCGACGGGGACCTCTCAAGGCCCCGGTAGGACAAGCAGTCAGGCAGGCGTTCCGGCACCAGTCTGGACAGCCGACCTCTAGAGTGGGTTCATCGGGGACAAATTCCTCATCCACCACAATGGCTATGGGCAAGACCCAGGAACCACGGCCAGCGACTTTGTTGGAATAGAGAAGACAGTTTTTACCGAAGGTGCCAAGGCCGGCCCGCGCCGCAGCCACTCGATGAGGCAAATGAAAAGGAACCTTGGAGGCGATCCCGTTATCCGAAAGAAATGCGCGAAACGTCTTGATACGTTTGGCGAGACGGTCTTTGGTGATCCGATCATCATCCAGATAGCAACGGCCGAAATGGCGTTCCAGAGATGCAGGGAAGGCATGGTCGAAATAGGCCTCCATTAGAACAATAATGGTTTTGGCCTGGGGAAGGATTTGTTTGGGGTCTGTGCCGGCCAGCAGATCCAGACCGGCTCTCATGGCCCATTCATAATCTTGATAACGCTCCTGCAGCAGTTCTTTTTGGGTTTCAAAAGGATCCGCTGTGGTAAAACCGATGTCTCCAAAACCGCACTCATAGGCTTTTTCAATGATTTCGGTCTTTTTGAGCATTTGTTAAACCTCCATCTGAGGTAATCGACGTCGTATCGGAACATCAAGCAGCAGGGACAGAATCGGGATGGTAGTTTACCAGACATGAACACTCGGGTGTCCAATGGATTCAATCAGATTCACCAGCCGTAGAATCAGGGTACGTGTGGTTATAAAAAGTAAGCATAGAGGGCTCGTGTTAAGCGGTTCGCTATTGAAGCCTATCAATCTTGAAACGCTGAGGCATAATTTCAACTAAATGAAAAAGCGCTGCGACGCGGAGCATCACACTGACCACCTTTCCGATAAGGAGAATACAACGTTATGTCCTTCCGGCTGTCAAGCGGAAAAGGGGCGCAGAGAATACACCCGCAGCGGCTCATCGATCCCTTTCAGCGCGACTTTTCCCCGGTCAAAGACCGGCCAAAGGCCTTCAATCAGCCGCGCGGTCTCCTCACCAATCAGGATATCGCCCCTCTTAGCCAGATCCGAAAGCCGGGCCGCTATATTGGTGACCCGGCCTGTGGCTGTGTAGGTCATCCGGGTGCTCAGCGATCCCTTGAACCGGGTCATGCCGACCAGGGCGGATCCGGAGTTGATCCCTATGTTGACATAAATGGGTTCATGGGCTGCTATGTCCCCGAGCACGACTTCGCAGCTCCTCTCCATAATGTCCAGCGCGGCCCGCACCGCATGGACCGCATTGGTCCTGGCATCATCGTTCTTGAAAATGATCATGAGTCCGTCTCCAGCCGTCTCGTTGATCTCCCCGCCCGATCTGTGGATGGGATCCACAAAGCGCGAAAAGGCTTTCTCCACGATCTCGTTCACCTCGGCCTCGGGCTGGTTTGCCGTGAGCCGGGTATAGCCCTCCAGGTCCAGGAACAGGACCGTCACGTCTTTTCTTTCCTTGTCCTGTTTCAGCTGGTCAGGATCGTCCTCCACAATGCTTCTCACGGACTGAGGTACAAAGGGCGACAGGTGGTCAAGCATTCTGGAAATCTTGATCTTTTCCTGGATCATCTCCCAATGCCTCTTGGCATTCAGTATGGTATACCCCACGGTCTCGGAGATATCTTTGATGAAATGGAAGTCTTTGCTGAGGAACCGGGTGCCGGGTTTGGCGACCACGTTGACCACTGCCACGCTCTCTCCGTTCACAAACACGGGGATCGCAGCCTCCGGCCCGGTTTCCACACTGACCCCGTCCTGGCGAAAGATGGGTTCGCTCTTGGAGATGACGACCCCCTTTTTTCTCTCCAGGGCCTTCAGGACCGCTGCGCGGTTTCGCTTGCACGACAGACAATTGACGGGCCGGCCGTAGAGCGCGCACTGAAGAGGTCGCGTGTAATTCCTGGCGTCCGGGTCAAGAAGGAGGATGCAGACCTCCATAGCCGAAGGGACCAGATTGAGTATCTCTTCCCTGAGCATTTCCAGGATCTCGTTCACCTCCAGGGTGTAGGCCAGTTTCCTGGCGATCCGCTGCTGTGCCTCAAGGCGCTCCCTGTAGTATTTCTCCATCTCGGCCTCCGGAGACGACCCGGATTCGGGGTTCTTTTCTGACTAAATGTACACACAGATTGACAATGAGTGCTGAAACAATATAAGGCGCTTAAACAAGCATAGCACACTGTGGGCGTTTCACCGGCTGAATCTCTTCTCTTTTGTATCGTCCGCATCCAGGTAAGCTTCCAGAGATATCTTGTCGTTTTCCGCAATGCACCGAATCTCGATCACCTCTTCAACAGTCAATCCCAGGCGGGGCGACGCGGTTGATCGCCTCGACCGATGCGATCCCAACCGTCTTGGCTTTCACAACATCCGCACCAGAGTAGAGAGCTAAAACCTAAACGTAAACCGTGAACTTCCCTCGTGCACAACCTGGCCGAACTCTCTGATCCAATCCATTTCTTCCTCTGACAAAGGACCTTTTCCCCTCAGATCATGAAGGTTCTCCTGGAGTTGCTGGCGGTTCTTGGGGCCTGTGAGCACAACATCCACGTGAGGATTGGACAGACAGAAGCGATAACAGTCGCCGGCGGTCATGACTGATCCCTTCCAATGCTTCGGCCGCCTGAGCAGACCGCCCCATCGCGTGGCTGTATACATCGTATAAAGGGCGGTTAAAAAGTGTGACGGTATGAAGGGCGGTTGAAAGCTGTGACACCCTCAAATACGCTTCTCCGGGATATCAGAACTGGAGGAGGAGAGAGGAGTGTACACAGGCATGGATTGGTGGACAAAGATACGACTTGAGGTATTGAGAGGAGAGAGGACTAAACGGGAGATACTGCGACGTGAAGGGATTCACTGGGAGACGTTAAAGAAGATATTGGGGCATTCCGAGCCACCTGGCTATCGGCTGAAAGAGCCTCGCCCCAAGCCGAAGATTGGCACCTACCTTGAGCGGATCGCTCAAATCATCGAAGAAGATAAGGCCTTACCGAAGAAACAGCGCCACACGGCCAAGCGGATCTACGAACGCATCCAGGAGATGGGTTACGGGGGTAAATACACCCAGGTGAAGGAAGCGGTGAGGGGGTTGGAGCGGGTGAAGCGGAAGGTGTTCGTGCCGCTGATCCACCGGCCGGGGGAGGCGCAGGTGGATTTTGGTTATGCGCTGGTGAAGGTTTCCGGGGAGTTGAGGAAGGTGGGGTTTTTCGTGATGGTCTTGCCGCACTCGGATGCCTTTTTTGTAATGGGCTTTGAGCGGGAGTGTACGGAGAGTTACTGGAAGGGTCATGTCCAGGCGTTTGAGTGTTTTGGGGGTGTTCCAAACCGAATCAGCTACGATAACAGCAAGGTTTTAGTGTCGAAGATTATTGGTCCCCGTGATCGGAAGTTGACGGATGGTTTTTTGAAGCTTCAATGCCACTATCTGTTCAGAGAGCATTTTTGCCGGGTACGCCGTGCTAACGAGAAAGGGGTGGTTGAAGGGGTTGTCAAATTCGCCCGGCTAAACTTTTTCGTTCCGGTGCCCCAGGTTCATGACCTGGACGAACTGAATGGCAAGCTGGCAGAGAGGTGCCGTGAGGATCTGAAGCGACGTCTTCGGGGAAAGACAGGAACGAAAGCAGAGATGCTCAAGGAGGATCAGGCTGCGTTTTTAGCCTTACCTGAGGTTGCCTTTGATGCATGCAGAAAACAACCCACCAGGGCCAATTCCCTATCTCTGGTCCGTTTCGATGATAACGACTACTCCGTACCTGTCCATTATGCCCACCATGAGATCCTGATCAAAGGTTACGTGGAGCGTGTTGTTCTATGCCACAAAGACAAGGTTGTGGCTAAGCACCACAGATCCTGGGGGAAGGAAGGAGTCTTCTTCGATTACCGCCATTATCTACCGCTTCTGGAGCGCAAACCTGGCGCCTTGGATTACGCCCTGCCCTTGGCGGATCTCAATCTGCCAGAGTGCTTTGAGACGTTGCGGCGTCGCCTTCTTGCTGAAGAACCCAAGGAGGGGGAAGGCCCAAGAGAGTTTATCAGGGTGCTGCGGCTGCTGGAAGATTACCCTATAGGGAGGGTTCGGGAGGCGGTGGAAAAAGCCCTCCTGATCCGGGCTCACAGCCGGGATGCCGTTTTGCAATTTCTCCTCCCGCGCTTCTCATGGGAACACACCACCTTCTTGCTTGATGGCCGTGAGCACCTCCGTCTGGTCAAAGTGGCAAAACCAGACTTATCCCTCTACAGCACGCTGCTTTCCGAAGGAGGGGCCTCATGACGGAGAAAGACAAATCCACCTTGCTCTTGGAGTACTATCTAAAGAAACTCAAGCTGCCCACCATGCTCAGAGAATACGCAGGAGTTGCCGCGGTGTGCCGGAAAGATCGATCTGATTTCGCTGTCTATCTCCTGCGCTTGGCGGAGAGAGAGATCCTGGACCGGGAGAAACGCGCTACCGAAAGACGCATTAAAGAGGCCAACTTCCCCGTAATTAAAACGATCGACACCTATGAGTTCAGCGCACAGCCCTCGATTAATGAAGCGTTGGTTCGGGAGCTCTTGAGGGGAGAGTACCTGGACAAAAGAGAAAACATCTTGCTTATTGGCAACCCTGGAACCGGAAAAACCCACCTTGCATCTGCCCTGGCCTTTTCAGCCTGCGCCCAGGGCAGGAAAGTGCGCTTCCACACAGCCACAGATCTTGTCACTCAGCTCGTGGAGTGCCGTGAGGAAAGAAGGCTGCAGCGATTCCAAAAACAACTCCAGAGACTTGATCTGCTGGTCATTGATGAACTGGGATATGTCCCCTTCTCCAAGGCTGGAGCCGAATTGCTTTTCGATGTCATAAGCCAAGCCTATGAGCATCACAGCCTCATGGTTAGTACAAACTTGGCTTTCGAGGAATGGACTGAGATCTTCGGCTCAGAGAGACTCACGGGTGCGCTCCTTGACCGCCTCACTCACCGATGTCATATCCTGGAAGCTAATGGGGAAAGCTACCGACTCCGACAGGCCAGTAAACGATCTAAACACAATACATCAACACAGCAGGACTCAAACCAGGAATCATTCAAGAAGTGAAAGGACAAATGCCTTGACAGAAAACCTGAAACTCACATATCTATAAATCAGGTGTCACAGTTTTCCTCCGCCACCTGCCTCACCTTTACTCCGCCCTTCACAGAAGGGGTGTTCCGGACAAAAAAAATGAAAAAAGGGCATTTTTTTGGTTTTTTTCACCAGCACCCAAAAAGCATTTTCAGCAGGATCACCATGGTCGATCCCTTTGTCTGTCGCAAAGTGTGTAACCGGGCCCCACCACATTGCTGGAATCAAAATAAACTCCAAATCATTATGCCCCCGTCATTTGAGACATTGCGGTTTTTGGTCAGTCGTCCGAAATCGAGAAACCAACCGAATGACCTGCAAACGGATTTCCATACGCCTGGAAATCTCATCCAAAGATGATTCGAAGACGGCATCAGACGTGATGTCGCCGCATAACAATACCCCAAAGCACGTGCTTTCAACCTTCAACCTCTAACCCACTGGAAAAGGTTATTACGAACCTCCACAGGCGGCAGGTCCCTGCACGGATCTACCGCCTTTTTGCATGGAGGCACGCAGATGAACTTTCAAACCCTGCACCACCTTTATAGCAAAAGACTGCCCGAGATAGAGAGCATCATAGACATGGAATCCAACGGGAATGCCGACCTGAGGCAGGAAGGGCTGTTAGGCGCGTATCAGGCTCTTCCACCGGCTCTCTGACAATGAAAACTGCTATATTAGGCATAAAACATGGACGGCATGTCAGATGTCTCGATCAGGAAGAGGTTAGAGATCACATTCCCGCAGCTCTATGAGATCAAACTGAACATCCGAAGGGAGATAGAGTCTGCCTTTGCGGCGTGACCGAGGCGAGGGGTCCCATGACTGCTGCAACGGGTTGTGAGACCCCGCCAAGTGAAAGCAGGGATTTACATTGTCAAAAGAGGGCTTTTTCGGTAAGATCCACAAGAATTGAATCGGAAATCTTGCTGATTAGGGACCATTTGAGGGTCGCCACCCACTTGGGAAATCACAATCGGCTCCAGTGGATGGATATGCATTCTACACAAACGAGAAGCCTCTAGCCGGAGGGGAAACATGTTTGGAATCGGTGTGCCAAGTTGATAATATTGAAAACCGCTAGCAAACGATACGATTCACTTGCGGCTGTTGACAATGTCTCCTTCTCTGTCAAGACAGGAGAGTATTTCGCTTTGCTTGGACCCAATGGTGCAGGGAAGACAACGATCGTTAAAATGCTGCTCGACTTTACACGACCGACATCGGGAAGCTTATCGCTAAACGGCCTTCCAAGTACGCATTCAGGATGTCGAACGGCAATCGGTTATCTCGCCGAAAACCACCATATTCCACCATACCTTTCAGGATGGCAATACCTGCTACGTTGCGCTGAATTATTGGATATTAGCCGGTCCGATGCGATGGCTCAATGCCGGCGCATCGTCGAGCTGATCGGCATGCAAGGCAGGGAATATACAAAGGTGGCCACATATTCCAAGGGCATGATTCAACGGTTCGG
>Ga0105106_10004022_pt1 | contig 10475 bp, 11 predicted proteins | sample PPLLaktember2015_5_FD_79109 | JGI IMG/M metagenome (GOLD analysis project Ga0105106, IMG submission 79109) | Freshwater sediment microbial communities from Prairie Pothole Lake near Jamestown, North Dakota, USA - PPLs Lake P8 Core (1) Depth... | ecosystem: Environmental > Aquatic > Freshwater >... | reverse complement strand
TCTGAACAAGTGTCATCGCGAGGAGCGCAGCGACGTGGCGATCTCGGGGATCCCCGGGATTGCTTCGTCACCCTGTTCCTCGCAATGACACTTGATCAGAGGTCCCTTAACTGCGTCGGGGGGGCAGACGATGCCGCGTCATAGCTCGGCGAACAGGTCCCTGATCGGGCGCACTTCGATGCTTCCCACCTTCGCGGGCGGGATCTTCGCCGCGACTTCGATCGCCTCGTCGAGGTTTTTCGCATCGACGAGGTAGAAACCCGCGAGCTGCTCTTTCGTCTCGGCGAAAGGTCCGTCGGTGATCGAGACTTTGCCGTTGCGCACGCGCACCGTGGTCGCGGTCTGCACCGGTTGCAGCGCTTCGGCCGCGACCAGCTTGCCGCTCGCGCGCAGCGCGTCCCCGCACGCGAGGCAGTCTGTGATGGGCACCGCGTCGAGGTTTTTCTCTTCGCTGTAGACCAGGCATAAGTACTTCATGGTGCTCTCCGTTGATCGTTGAGTTTGCATTCGGGGATTCCCGGGATCGCGCTACGCGCGGCTCGCCGGGGAACGAACAGAGGAAAACCCAGGTTTTCCTCCGTTACCTCCTTTCCTTGGGTGTCCCGCACGGTGTCATTGCGAGGAACACAGTGACGAAGCAATCTCGGGAATCCCCGCATACGGCTACGCCCCAAAACCGAGCGCGCGCATCGTCTGATCGTCCTCCGCGATCGGCCGCACCTCGACGCAGCCGAAGCGCGCCCCGGGTATTCGCGAGGCGACCTGTATCGCCTCGTTCAGATCCTTGGCCTCGATCACATAGTAGCCGCCGAGCTGCTCCTTGGTCTCCACGAACGGCCCGTCGGTGGTCGACACCTTGCCGTTGCGCACCCGCACGGTGACCGCGGCGGCGGGAGGCTGCAGCCGGTTGCAGCCGATGTAGTGGCCGCTCCTGCGGATGTTCTCGGTGAACTCGGCGTATTCGTCGAAATGCTTTGCCGCGTCCTCCTGCGGCATCTGCTCCATCACTTTCTCCGCGCAAATGAGGCACAGGTATTTCATCGCTTTCTCCCGGGTGGCGGCGCTGCGGCCGCCGGTCGATGGCTCGATCGTAGCGTTTCGCCGAGCCCGTAGAGGATGCCGGTCCACCGCGCCTCGGTCCCGCTCGCGTAATCCCGCGGCACGTTCTCGTGGGTCACCGTCACGCCGCAGCCGGCTTTGAGCGGAACGATCTCGACCCGCACCTGCGTCACGACGCGCGGGTGGTGTTCCGCCGACAAGGTGAACGCGAGGCGCCGGGGCGGGACGATCTCGGTGTATTCGCCCGCGTAGGCGATCGCCGCACCCGCGCGATGGTCCTCGAGCCGGAACGACCCCGCGACCCGCGGGTCGATCGCGACGCGCGCCATCGGGCGCTCGGCGGTCGCGAAGAGCCACCGGCGCGCGACTTCCGGATCGAGCCAGGCGTAGAAGACGCGCTCGGGCGGCGCACGGAAACGGCGGGAGACGCGGATCGCGGTGTGTTTGACCATCGGTCGTACCGGAAATGTTGCAGATACCACTAGTCGATTGGGATTTCGCGAATTCGACACTAATGCGGGGACTCCCGGGATTGCTTCGTCACCGTGTTCCTCGCAATGACAATGTGCGGGGCACCGCGCCGTCACTCCGCAAGCTCGCGCAGCCGCCGCTCGATGAATCGCCGCTGCGGCTCCTGCTCGGTGAGCCGCAACGCCCGCTCGTAGGACGCCAGCGCGTCCGCGGTCTTTCCGAGGCGGCGGCAGAGGTCCGCGCGCGCCGCGTGGGCGAGCGCGTAACCATCGAGCTCGCCGCCCGCGAGTATGTCGTCCACCAGCGCGAGCCCGGCCGCCGGCCCGTCGCGCATCGCCACTGCGACTGCGCGATTCAATTCCACGATCGGCGAGGGCTCGATGCGCGCGAGCACGCCGTAAAGCCCGACGATCTCCGCCCAGTCAGTCTCGGCCGGAGTGCGCGCTTCCGCGTGCACCGCGGCGATCGCCGCCTGCAGCGAATACGGTCCGAAGCGCTGCGCCGAGAGCGCGCGCTCCGCGAGCGCCGAGCCTTCCGCGATCTGCTCGCGGTTCCACAGCGCGCGGTCCTGGTCGTCGAGCAGGACGAGATCGCCGTCCGGGGTGGCGCGCGCCGCGCGCCTCGATTCGTGAAGCAACATAAGCGCCAGCAGTCCCATCGCCTCGGGCTCGGGCAGGAGCTCGACGAGCAGCCTCGCGAGCCGGATCGCTTCGCCCGAAAGGTCGTGCCGCGTGAGCGAGGCGCCCGAGGAGGCCGAATAGCCTTCGTTGAAAACGAGATAGATCACGCGCAGCACGCTTTCGAGCCGCTCGGGCAGCGCCTCGCGCGCAGGCACCTCGTACGGGATCCGCGCGTCGCGTATCTTGTTCTTCGCGCGCACGATGCGCTGTGCGAGCGTCGCCGCGGGCGTGAGAAAGCCGCGCGCGATCTCCTCGGTCGTGAGCCCGCACACTTCGCGCAGCGTGAGCGCGACCTGTGCGTCCGGGGGCAGCGCGGGATGGCAGCAGGTGAAGACGAGGCGCAGGCGATCGTCTTCGAGCTCCTCCTGCCCGGCCTCGGGGGCGATCTCCGAGTCGGCGTCGAGCTCGCTCGCGATCTCCGCGAGCGACGCATCGTGGCGCGCGCGCCGGCGGATCTTGTCGATCGCCTTGAAGCGTCCCGCCGACACGAGCCACGCCCGCGGATTCGCCGGTACGCCTTCGCGCGGCCACTGCTCCACGGCCGCGGTGAATGCGTCGTGCAGCGCTTCTTCCGCGAGGTCGAAGCTGCCGAGGAGGCGTATCAGCGTCGCGAGCACGCGCCGCGACTCGGTGCGGTAAACCGCTTCGACGCTCGTGCGTACCTGCCCGGCCTGGTCTTCGCTCATGGGAATATTTTCCCACGGGCGACGCTACCCGCGAGCGGCTAGTTCTCGGCGATCGCCTTCAGGCTCGCGAGACCGGCTTCGAAATCCTTGCCGACCATGGCGTCCATGTCCATGAACACCTGGATGACTTTCGAGAAGAACGGCGCCGGGCCTTGCATCGTCCATTTCACGATCGTGGAATCGCCTTTCGGCTCGAGCGTGAAGTCGACGACGTTGTGCGCCTCGAAAGGCTTCTCGAAATCGAGCTTGATCCTGACTTTCGACGGCGCGGCCGAGTCGGTGATCTCCATCCGCCCCTTGCCGACCTCGCCGTTGCCGTCCCACGCGTACACCGCGCCTTTGCCGCTCGCCGCGCCGCTGCGGGTTTTCTTCATCGCCGGGTCCTTCTTCTCCCACGGCGACCACGCGGGCCAGCGGTCGAACTCGTTGATGAGCGGATAGATCTTCTCGGGTGGCGCCTTGATGGTCGTCGCGCGCTCGACGCGGAACGTGTCGGGCTTGGTCGACGCGAAGATGACGACGCCGGCGATGAGGACGACGAGCACGATGCCGATGATCTTGAGCATGATCCCCTCCGCTTACTGCTTGGCAGGCTCGACGATGACCATCCAGGACACGCCGAAGCGGTCGGCGACCATCCCGAAGCGCGGCGAGAAGAAAGTCTTCGCAAGCGGCATCTGCACCTGTCCGCCGTCGGCGAGCGCGTTGAACATGCGGTCTGCCTCGGCTTCATTCGGCGCGGTGATCGACAGCGAAACGCCCTGGAAGCTCGGTTTCCCGCCGCACTGTCCGTCGGAAGCCATCACCGCGGTGTCGCCGATGCGCAGGCACGCGTGCATCACCTTGTCTTCGGTGCCCGGCGCCATGCAGCCGGGCGGCGGCGGCTCGGGGCTTTCCTTGAAGCGCATGAGCATCTCCACTTTGGCGCCGAGCGCTTTCTTGTAGAGCTCGATCGCTTCCTCGCAGCGGCCGTCGAACATCAGGTACGGTTGCACTTGCACGGTTCTCTCCTTTATGTGATTGCTCGGACTACAGCGCCAATTCGAAACCTTCCCTCTTCTTTTCTTTTAGACGAACGGCGCGCGCCGGAATCGACAAATTGTCCGGGATTTTTTTCAGCGCCGCCGGCTGTTACCCTCTCGTCCCTATGCCGTCCGACGATCCGCCGGTCCCCGCCGCGCCGCCCGACCGGCGCGAGACGCACGCGACGCTCGCCGCCGGGCTCTTCACCAACGGCGTCTGGGACATGCTCTCCGTCGTCGTGCCGCTGTATGCCGTCGCCGTAGGCTTGTCGGTTGCGGAGATCGGCATTATCGTCGCTGCCCGTTCGGTCCTGCCCACCGCGCTTTCGATACACGGGGGCATCCTCATGGACCGCTGGGGCATCCGGCGCATGCTGGTGTGGCTCGCGATCGCGAGTCTCGTCCTGCCGCTCGCATATCCCGCGACCGGCTGGTTCGTGACGCTCGTCGTCCTCCAGCTGATCCTCGGCCTCGCCGCGAGCCTCGGCATGGCCGCGGCGCAGACGTGGAGCCTCCAGTCGAGCCACGGCGACGTCGCGACGCTCGCGCACTTCAGCCTCGTCTCGCGCATCGGCACTTTCATCGGCCCGGTCATGGTCGGCGCGATCTGGGATGCGTTCGGCGCGTGGGCCGCGTTCGCGTGCGTATCGCTGTGGGCGGCGGGTGTGCTCGCGTCCGCCGGCTACGGCGCGCAGCCGCGAGGAAAAGAGGCCAGGCTCGATATCTCGGACCGGCCCGCCGCGCATCCGAAAATCGAGCCTGGCCCTGAGCCTGGCCCCTATTCCCACTATTCCCAGCTGATTCCGCGCTGGGCCGAGCACAAGGATGCGCTCGTGCTCGCCGCGATCCCGGCGGTGGCGTTCGTCCTTGCAGTGAGCTTTCTCCGCAATGCACCGGGCGCGATCCAGTCCTCTTTCTACGTCGTCTATCTCGGCGACATCGGCATGAGCGGCACGCTGATCGGCGCGCTCGTCGGGCTCTCGGAATTCTTCGGCGTCATCGGCTCGCTCTTCGCCGCGCCGATGGAGCGCCTCGTGCGCACGCACCGGCTCGTGATCGCGTGCATCGTGTGCTCGATCGCGGCGATCGCGGTGACGCCGCTCATCGGCCATGTCCTGGCGCTTCTCATCGTCGCCGCCGCGGTGCGCGGCATCGCGCAAGGCGTGAGCCAGCCGCTCATGTATTCGCTGCTCGGGCGCGCCGTGCCGGCCTCGGTGCACGGGGCGACGGTGGGACTGCGTAACGCCGTCACCCGCCTCGCTTCGATCATCACGCCCGCAGTGATGGGGGTGGTCGCCGCCGCCTGGGGCATCGAAGCGAGCTTCTATGTCATGGGCGCGCTTTTCCTCGCCGGCACCGCCGTGCTCGCGTTCGTCGCTGCCCGTCTTCAGGCGAACCGCACCGCGTAAATCGGCGGCAGGTGCGCCGAGACGCATTGCCACGAATCGCCGCGGTTGTCCGAGATCCACAGTCCGCCGGTCGTCGAGCCGATCGCGAGGCGCTCACCTTCGGCGTCGATGTCGAGGCCGTGCCGATAGATGAGATCGAAGGCCGGCGCCGGCGGCAATCCTTCGCGCAGCACTTCGAACGTGCGCCCGCCGTCGCGCGTGCGAGTGACCGCGAGCTCGCCGTTCACAGGCACTCGCAGCTCGTCCTTGATCGCCGGAACGAACCACGCCGTCTCCGCGTCGTTGGGATCGACCGCGACTGCGAAACCGAAGTTGGACAGCGCGGGCTCCTTGATCTCCTGCCAGCTCGAAGCCGCGTCGGTCGAGCGGAACATGGCGTTGTGGTGCTGCACCCACATCACGTCGGGCTTGCTGCGGCACGCGACCATGCGGTGAACGTCCTGCACGTTGGGATCGTTCTGGCGCTCGGGCGGCATGTAAAGCGCGAACATGCCGCTCGCGCGGCAATCCCACGTCTCGCCGCCGTCGCGCGTCTGCCACACGCCGCCGGTGGATACCGCCACGGTGAGGCGGCGGCTGTCGCGCGGATCGACGCAGATCGAGTGCATGCCCGGTAAGTCGTAGCCGCCGCCGGACCACTCGGCGCGCTCGGGGCGGTCCCACAGGCCTCGCATGAGCGACCAGTTGTCGCCGCCGTCGCGCGATCGGAAAAGACCGCCCGGATTGGTGCCGGCCCACAGTACTCCGGGCTCGTCCGCGCCGCCGGTTTCCATGACCCAGATCTGGTCGAGCTTCCACGGCGAGCCGGGCGCGTTCTCGGGCTGGGGCGGATACGCCGGTGACGCGTGCTCTTCCCACGTCTTGCCGCCGTCTTTCGAGCGCCGCATCTTGACGCCGAAATGGCCGAGGTTGAGCGCGGCGTAAAGCGTCCCGTCGCGGCGGTCGGGCAGCACCGCGGTGACCGGGTCGCCGAGCAGGGCGGGCGGCAGCGCCGACCAGCGGCCGCCTTTGCGCTCGATCGTGAACAAGCCTTTGCGTGTGGCCACATACAGTCGATCGCTCATTCGATTCCTCCTGTCAGCCTCCGGACAATGCCTGGAAAACGCAGATTTCGCTCCGCGGCCCCACGGCGTCGCTCAGGCGCTGCCGGTCCACGATGCGCTTTCCGTCTATATAGATCACCACGTGCTTGCGCAGGTGGCCCTGCTCGTCGACCACATAGTCGCGGACCTGCGGCGACTGCGCGAATACGGCCGCCAGGGCCTCCGCTACGGTCGCGCCGTTCACCTCGCGCTCGGGCACGGCGACGTGGCGCTGCAGGTTCGATGTGAAGACGACGCGAGGCATTTCACGATAGTCGAACGAAGAAGCCGGAAATCGACAAGCCTTCGGAACCTACACCAGATTCGACGGCCGTGTGTGAGACTAACGCGATGCAAACCGAGGAGGAGGTACCGCGATGACTACTGAAACCGGAATCGTAAGAGTGCGTCTGGAAGATCGTCTGGCGGGGCAGGTGGCGTGGGTCACGGTCGACAACATCGAGCACAGGAACCGGCTCGGCAAGAGCGGCAAGGACGATCTCATCGCGGCATTCTCGAAGCTCGCCGCGAACGAGAACCTGCGGGTCGCGGTGCTCACGGGCGCCGGCGACAAGTCATTCATCGCGGGCTCCGACATCTCCGAGATGCGCGACCAGGACGTCGCCGGTCAGCGCCTGGTCGGCACCAAGACGCATCTCGCGTGCGACTCGATCCGGCAGCTGCCGGTGCCGGTAATCGCCCGCATCAACGGCTACTGTCTGGGCTCCGGAATGGAGCTCGCGGCGGCGTGCGACATGCGCGCAGCGTCCGATCACGCGAAGTTCGGCATGCCCGAAGTGAAATTCGGTCTGCCCTCGGGCATGGAAGCGTGCCTCCTGCCGCTGCTCATGGGCTGGGGCAAGACGAACGAAATCGTGCTCACCGGGGAAATGATGGACGCGCAGGAAGCCTATCGGTGCGGTTTCCTCGAGCGTCTCGTGCCCGCCGCGGAGCTCGATGCGGCCGTCGAGAAATGGGTCGCCGCCATCTGCGGCGCGGGACCGCGGGCCGTCCGCCTGCAAAAGGGACTGGTTCGCGACTGGGAGCGCATGTCGATCAGGGATGCGATACACCAGGGCATCGAGATATGCGCCGAGTCGCGCACCACCGACGAGCCAGTGCGCCTCATGCAGGCATTCATGGATCGCAAGAAGAGCAAGTGAGGGCAGGCGTTACCGCCCATTGATGCGATAAGCCGGCGGCAGGGCTCAAGTTTCCTCGCGCGGCGCCGTAATGGAGCCGATGACGCCAGCCCTGCCCAGGAATATCGAGCGGTTCGAGCTTCAACGCGTCCTGGGCTCGGGCGTCCAGGGCACCGTTTACCTCGCACGCGACCCCCGCCTCGACCGCCAGGTCGCGATCAAGACGCTCGCCGTCGGCGGCACCGAAGCCGAGCACCGCGGGCGCGTCGACACGCTGCTCGCCGAGGCGCGCATCGCCGGCCAGCTTTCACACCCGAACATCGTGCCGCTGTACGACGCGGGCGAGGACGCCGGCGTGCCGTATCTGGTTTTCGAGTACGTCCAGGGACAGGTCCTTTCGGAAGTGCTCGCCGCAGGCCGCAAGCTGCCGGTCCATCGCGCGCTCGACATCACGATCCAGATCCTCAAGGCCGTCGGCTACGCCCACCAGAAAGGCGTCGTCCACCGCGATCTCAAGCCCGGCAACATCATGCTGACCCGGGAAGACACCGGCCGCGTGATGGACTTCGGCATCGCCCAGTTGATCTCGTCCCAGGCGCCGCACGACGCAGGCTTCTGCGGCACGCCGGTGTACACGGCGCCCGAGTATCTCGAAGGCGCGGGCTACACGCCGCGGGCCGACCTCTACTCGATCGCGATGATGCTCTACCGGATGCTGACCGGACGCACGGCGGCGATCGGCACGAGCGCCGCGGAAGTGCTGACCTACATCGACAGCGCGCAGCCGGCTCCGCCTTCGCGGTCGAACGACGAGATCGACGACCGGCTCGACGACCTCGTGCTCAAGGGCCTCGCGCGAAATCCCGAGGAGCGATTCGCGAGCGCGGCGATGATGGAAGACTCGCTTTATCTGTACCTCAATCCGGAACCGGAAACGACCGGACCCACGACCGGGCCCGGCGAGTCGTCGACCGGAACGCTCGGCTTTCTGCTGCGCCGCATGCGTCACAAGAGCGATTTCCCCGCGCTCTCCGCGACCATTACCGCGATCAACCAGGCGACCGCTTCGGAAGACGAAGGCGCCGACGCGCTCTGCAACAGCATCCTCAAGGATTTCGCGCTCACGAGCAAGCTGCTCAAGATGGTGAACACCGCGGCGTTCGGAAACTTCGGCGGCACCATCTCCACCATCTCGCGCGCGGTGGTGATCATGGGGTTCGATCGCATCCGCAACGCGGCGATCACGCTGATGCTGCTCGAGCACCTCCAGAACAAGGCGCACGCCGCGCGGCTGAAGGACGATCTGCTCGCGAGCTATTTCAGCGGCATCCTTGCGCAGCAACTGACGGTGAGAGCGGGCATCCGCAACCCCGAGGAGGCGTTCATCTGCGCCACCTTCCACAACCTCGGCAGGCTGCTGACCAGTTTCTATTTCCCCGAGGAAGGCCGGGAGATCGACAGGCTGATCCAGCAAAAGCGCGTGAGCGAGGCGCAGGCCTCTTTCACGGTGCTCGGCGTGAGCTTCGAGGATCTCGGAATCGGCGTCGCGCGCGCCTGGAATTTTCCCGCGCGCGTCGTGCAGAGCATGCGCCACATCGGGGAAGACAGGGTCAGGCGGCCATCGAACGAGGACGAAAAGCTGCGCGCGCTCGCCGACCTGTCGACCGGCGTCTGCGACGCCATGCGCGACACCGACGACGAGCAGCGCGCGCAGAAGCTCGAAGCGCTGGTCGGCAAGTTCGGCGATGCGCTCAACATCGAGTCGCACGTGCTCGCCTTGTCGATCCAGAAGTCCGCCGCCGAGCTCGCGCGCGACCCGATCGTCCTCGGCCTGAAGACGCACGAGAGCGTGTTTCTCGCGGGAGCGAAGAGATCCGGCGAGCGCTACGCGACCGCCGTTTCCGAGAGCGATGCCGAGCTCCTGCAGACGGCGCTCAGCAGCAATCTCCTGAGCGCGGCCGCGCTCTCGGCGGAGGGCGGCGAAGCCGTGCCCGAAGATCCGAAGCGCAAGTCGTTGCTGTTCGACGGCATCCAGGACGTGACCGCGGCGCTCATGGACGATTTCAAGCTGAACGACGTGCTGCGCGCGATCCTTTCGACCATGTACCGCAGCATGGGCTTCACGCGGGTCCTGCTCTACGTCCGCGATACAGCGACCAATACGCTGAAGATCCGCTTCGGCATGGGGCTCGACGTCGACAAGATCGTGGCCGGCAAATTCTCGATCGCGCTCTCCGAGACCAAGGACGTGTTCCAGGCGGCACTGGCGAGGGGCGCCGACGTCTTCATCGAGAACGTGAACGCCGAAACCATCCGCAAGCACATTCCCGACGCCTATCGCCACGCGATTCCGGCGCTGTCGTTCGCGCTTTTTCCGATCGTCGTCAAAGGCTCGCCGATCGGGCTTTTCTACGGCGACTCGGACGTCGAAGGCGCGATCCGCTTCAGCCCCGAAGAGCTCTCGCTGCTCAAGACCCTGCGCAACCAGGCGGTGATCGCGATTCGCCAGACCGCATAGCCCGCGTCATTCCGGACGTGCAGCCTGCACACGGATCCGGATTCCAGAAAAGCATTGTACGCGTCCTGCTCGATGTGACCCGGGCTCCATCTACGGAGAACCAGGGATCGCTCAAGAAGCTCGCCCGAATGTCCGCCACCATATGGTCTATTGATTGACGCGTTTCGTGGCGCCCCCCAGAATGGTCGAAGAAAAATGGAATCGGCTCGTAGAAGCCATTCGCGCAACATCGCGCATATCGGCTCGTCACACAGGGGGAATCATCTTGCGACATGTACCAGCGATACTGGTGTTCACGTGCGCCCTCGGGGCGCCTCAGGCACCGGCGGCTGAATTCACCGCCTTTCTGCAGGATCTGTCCATTTCCAAGAACGGAAACCCGTTCTATGTGGATTCGTTCAACGAC
>Ga0105106_10004021_pt1 | contig 10477 bp, 4 predicted proteins | sample PPLLaktember2015_5_FD_79109 | JGI IMG/M metagenome (GOLD analysis project Ga0105106, IMG submission 79109) | Freshwater sediment microbial communities from Prairie Pothole Lake near Jamestown, North Dakota, USA - PPLs Lake P8 Core (1) Depth... | ecosystem: Environmental > Aquatic > Freshwater >... | reverse complement strand
GCCGAAGACCGCCGCCCGGCTTCCCGAAGGCGCGCTCTACCGGTACGCCGTGGCTCCCATCGCAAGGACGTACCCCTCCTGGGTATCGCTGCTGACGGGAACCGAGCCGCGCGCGAACGGAGTGCGACACATGTTCCCCACGCTGGCGAGCCGGATCGACGTGGGCGAGACTATCTTCACCCGGCTCCGGGACCAGGGCTACTACACCTTCGCCGTATCCGATTTCGCGGGCGACATCTTTCCCGGATTCGAGGGCGGCTTCGAGAGCCTCGACACCCCTCATCTGAACGTCGACACCCTCGCGCAATCGACGGCCCTCACCGGGCACACCTGGAGCCTCGCCTTCCTCCGGCTTCGGATCGTCCGCGGCCTCTTTCCCTACTGGCGGAACGTCCCCTCGATCGCCGATCCCGAGTGGGTCGCCGACTCCGCTCTCCGCGAGATCCGGCGCTCGGGCTCGCGGCCGTTCGCGGGGGTGGCGTTCTTCAGCACCGCGCACTTTCCCTACGTAGCGCCCTATCCGGAATACCTTCGCGGCTCGGAGGAATATCGGGGGCGGTACCTCTATCACGTTCCTCCCGTCCAGCCCGAGGAGGCGCCGACGGCGGAGGATGTCGAGCAGATCCGGCTCCGCTACGATGCCGCGCTCACCTCGATCGATCTCGCCATGGAACGGATCTTCCGCGACCTCGAAAGAAGCGGGCTCTCGGGCAAGACTCTGGTCGTCGTGACCGGAGACCACGGCGAGGAGCTCTACGAGGAGAAGGGTATCGCGGGGCATGGCGACACCATCCGGTATCTGCGCTCGCAGGCGGTTCCCGTCTTCCTCGTGGGTCCCGGAGTCCCGGCCCGCACGCGATCGAGCGCCCAGGTGCGGCACTACGACGTCGCGGCGACGGTGCTCTCGCTTCTCGAGGGCGCCCCGGGCGCGTTCGGTCACGGGGCTTCGCTTCTCGACCCCGGCGTCGCCAGGCCCGTTTGCGTCGAGACCGGGATCTGGTTCTGGCCCGGCCGGCCCCTGGGTCTCGGGGGAAGAAGGCTCGACTATCCCGGCATCTCGGAGCTCCTGGAGCTCGAGCCCTCGACGCGGGAGATGGTTCTGCGGGACGACTTCGAGCGGGAGGTCGAGAGCGCCAAGGAAAGGGGCCTGGTCCTCGGCCGGCGCCTCTACCGCGAGCAGCTCACGCCTCGCGGTCTCGAGAAAGAGATCGTGGAGCTCGAGGGTCCCGACGCCTTCGGTGCAAACGTCGATCTCGCGAGACTCTTCGAGGAGCGCTGCGTCGCGGGCGACGAGAACCTCCGCCGCCTCTACGGCGCGGTGGTGTTCGAGAGAAAGGGGAAGGCGGAACCTTGAGGCCGCTCGCTGTCCTCCTCCTGCTCGCCGTCCCCGCTGCCGGACTCGCCTCTCCGGAAGACGCGACCGTCGATTGCGGGAGGCTCGCGGACGTGCCGCGGCCGGCGATTCGCTTCGAACCCTCGAGCCCGAGGACCCCGCTTCGCCGCGCATACTCTCTTCAGCAGATCTTCTCCGAAGGCGACGGCCGCTTCGAGCCCGGCGAGGCCGAGGACATGGAAGCGAGCCCTCTCCCCTGGCGCTCTGCGCCGGAACGGGAGCCGAGCCTCCGTCTCGTGACCTGGCAGGATGCCGAATCCGGAAACGACGAAAGCATGCCGGCGATCGTTCTCGACGCCGGCGCGTCCTGGTGCACGCCGCTTCTGGATGTCGCCGCGGGAGCGCGGCTTCGATTCGAAGCGGTCTCTCACGGCGGCGGGAAACTCCAGATCGACGTCGAGGGGGCGGGGACTCTTTTCGACGAGACGGTGCGCCCTCCCGAAAGCTTCGCGGCCGAACGACAGACCGACCTCGCGCTCGAAGAAGGCCGGAAGGCGCTTTGCTTCCGCGCCTCGAAGGCCGCGGTCGCCCTGGGTGAGGCGCGGGTTCTCGTCGCCGAGAGCGACTCGTCGGATCCCCGGCCGCGATTCATCGTCCTCACGCTCATCGATACTCTGCGCGACGACACTCTGGACCTCCTCCCCGCCCTGGAACTTCTCGCCGGAAGCGGGCAGCGCTACACCAACGCGGTCTCTCCGGGCTGTCACACTCGCGCCTCCGTCTGGCCGATCCTCATGGGCCGGGACCTCATGCGCATCGACGGGCTGCAGCGGCGCCAGTCCATGCCCATCCAGGCCCCCCTCGATGCGATCTATTCGCGCGGGAACCTCTTCCTCGGCCACCTCGCGGAGTCGGCGGGATACCATTCTGTCTTTCTCGGGAACAACGCCTACCTGCGCGCGGTCCCCGCGTTCTCGCGCTACTCGAGCTGGGGCCGGACCGATACCGGCACCATCGACACCATGGAAAGACTTCCCGACCTCTTCTCGAGATACGCCGACGAGAGGATTCTCCTCGTTTATTACGTGTCCACTCCCCATGCCCATTCCGAGACCCCGAAACGGCTCTACGAAGAGCTTCGCTGCTCGGAGCTTCGCGGGCTCGACGAGTGCCGCTGCCGCTATCAGGCGAGGGCGCGGCATGCCGACGAGGCCGTCGAGGCGCTCGAGAACGGCCTGCGGGCCGGCGGCCTCGAGGGACGAGTCCTCCAGGTTTTGACCGCGGATCACGCGGAGGTGTTCGGAGACGGGGCGGCGCTCGAGGGCGAGATCCAGAGCTTCGCGACCGGCGAGCGGGCCGGCGCCTTCACGAGCTTCGCTCGCGGCCACGGCTACGCCTGCCATGAGAAAGAGACCGACGTTCCCCTCGTCGTCCACGGGCCGGGAGTCGCCGCCGCACGGCGCGACGAAGTCGTCAGCGGGCTGGACATCGTCCCGACGCTCCTCGAGGCGATGGGTTTGTCTCCTCCGGGAAAGCTCGACGGCTCTCCGCTTCCGCACTCCTCCGCGTCCCGGACTCCTCCGAGGACGCTCGTCGCGCACGGCTTCTGCACCGACTCGAGGATCGAAGGAGGCGAGCAGCTCGTCTGGTGGATCGAGGGCTGCCGCGTTCGGGAGCCCGACGGGACTCCCCTTTCCCACCGCGCGGAGATTTGGAGCGGTGGGAGAGAGGTCGCGACCGAGAAGACGGATCGCGCTCGCCTCGAAAGCGCCATGAAGCGCCACGAGAGCTGGCTCCTGGAGAGGATTCCCTTCGACGCTTTCGTTTTCGGCCTCGATGGGCTCGAGGAACCCACGATTCGCATCGAGGTCGAGAACGGCCGCATCGTCGATTACGGCCCCGCGAGCTCGGTCTACGGCGCCGGAAGAATCGAGATTCTCGACCTCGCCGGAAATGACGGGGCGCTCCGAGTACGCTTCCGCGGTTATCGCGGCCTCTACCACGTCTCGACACTCCCGCCCCGAGCCCCGGTGAAGGTCGTAGTCGAGGGTCACCCGGAGATCGTGACGTTCGTCGGCCCTCTCCAGCTCCCGCTTCCCATCGGAGGACAGGCGATCGATCCCGGGAGCGACCTACCCTTTCTGCTGGCCGAAGCGCCTCCATCCCCCCGCAACGCGCCGGTGCCGAGCCTCCGCTTCTGGTGGCAGAGCTACCGGAGGTCCGGGCAGGAGGCCGCCCGGAAGGAGATGTCGGATTTCGACAGGGTGCTGAGGGAGTGGGGGTACATTCGATAGGGCGCTACGCCTCGACTGGAGCCAGCCTACGGAGTCCGCGAATATCGACCCATGAAAGCACCACCCTCTCCCCTTCTCATCTCCGAAGTGAGAACATGAAAGGCTGCATCTTTACTTACGGCGCTCTTTCCAGTTCTTGCCTCCGGCGGATATGCGCTCCTCGGCCACACCCCCGTCCAATGGGTGCAGTGGCGGCGGCGGACCCGATGACCGACCGGTTCCGAGTCCGAAGCCTGCCCGATCGGCGGCTCTTACCCGGTTTCACGTTCTCGTCACGATCCACGGCACCGTGATGATCAGGTAGAAAAAGAGAAAGATGGCGCCGAACAGAGCCCCCAGCCGCCAGTAGTCTCTCGAGGGCAGATAGCCGCTCCCGTAATACGCCGGCGATGGTCCCGACGCGTACGGCGTGAGAATACCCATGATTCCCTGGGTGCCGCCGAGAACGAGGGCGAGCTCCCGTATGTCCATTCCCGGAGCCGCAGAGCCGACAGCCAGCATGATCGGAAACAGTGCCGTGGTGTGAGCGGTGATGCTCGCGAACATGTAGTGGAGGAGGAAGTACGCGAGCGCCAGGTACACGACCACGGACGTGGGAGAGAAGCCCGTGAGATGACCGCTCATCAGCGTCGCGACCCACTTCAGGAACCCCACCGAAGACAGGCCCGCGGCGAGCGTCACCAGTGAAGCGAACCAGACGAAGGTGTTCCACGCCTGCCGGTTCCCGAGGACGTCGTTCCAGGTCACGACTCCCAGCACGACCATCGAAGAAACGACCGCGATACCCACGGTAGTGGCATCGACGAAGCCGCCGCCGAAGATCCAGAGCATCAGGGCGGAAACGACGAGGATGGCGAGCACGATCTCCCGGCGCGAGAGGGGACCCATGGCGGCGAGCTCCCCCTCGGCCCAGACGGGCAATCGCTCTCCTCGTTTGAGCTCCGGCGGATAGAAGATGAAGCTCATGAGCGGCACGAGGAAGATCATCGAGATTCCGAACGGAGCCATGGCCGTGAACCAGTCCATCCAGCTGATGGTGACGTCCGTAGTCTTTCTGACGATCTCGACCGCGAGCGGGTTCGGCGCCATTCCCGTGAGGAAGAGCGTGCTGCTGATGGAAGTCGACGAGATCGCGGTCCACATGAGGTACGAGCCCACGCGGCGGGCCGATGGGTCGTTCGGCTTCGAGTCGTAGAGGGGCGGCAGGTTGCGCACGATCGGATAGATGGTGCCCGCGCCTCTCGCCGTGCTCGACGGGGTGAACGGCGCCAGGATCGCGTCCGCGAACGTCACCGCGTATCCGAGGGTGAGAGTCCTCGCTCCCATCCGCTTCACGAGCGCGAGGGCGATCCGCCGGCCGAGCCCCGTCTTCTCGTACCCGAGAGCGAAGGTGAACGCGCTGAAGATAAGCCACACCGTCGTATTGGAGAAGCCGGACAGGGCCCAACGGATCGCCTGCGCGGCTCGATCGAAGCCCGGGTCCGCCAGCTCCTCCGGGCTGAAATAGGCCCAGGGCGCGAGGAGGGTCACGCACGTGATGCCGATCCATCCCACGGCGGCCCCGGGAAACGGCTCGAGGATCAACCCCAGAATCACCCCGGAGAAGATTGCGAAGTAATGCCATGCGTGCTGCGCCAGCCCCGCGGGGGCGGGAATCAGCGTGATGCCGGCGGCGAGCAGGATGGGTGCGAGGGCTCTTCCGTACCGCTTCACGGCGTTCAATACTGTCACGAAAGCCGCGAGCGGAACGAGACGGGGAGTGAAATGAAGTTCGATCTGCTCGAGGCCGAGGACCGGCACTCCACGGCGACTGGCCTTCGGACACCTTCGCGTGGGACCGGGAGTGGATCCCGCCTACTCCAGCCGGTGCGTCTGGCCGACCGCTGCCGGCACGACGACGTCGCCGAATGCGTCGATGAGCCGGTGCAGCGCGCGCCAGCCGGTGCAGTGTCCCGGCACGATGCGCTTCAGATCGAACGACACGAGGTCCCGGACCGTGTCGTCGATGATGCTCTCGCTCCCCGCACCCGAGAGGTGTAGCCCTCCAAACACGCCGTAGAGCGGCGCCGGAGCGAAGACCTCACGGGCGTGGGTGAGCACATTGACTATGCCGGCATGAGAGCACGAGCTGAAGACCACGATTCCAGCATCCCTGAGGTGAACGGCTAGGAACCGCTCGTCGAGGACGAGAGGATCGGGACTCCAAGATCCGTCCGGTTCGAGCTTCACCTGACGGGGCATTCCTTTCTCGTACGAGGTGCGTCGCGGGATCTCGCCGCTCAGGAAGAAGGTATCGGAGCCGATAGTGCGGGACGCGGTGTCGTTCAGGAGCGAGGCGCCTGCCTTTTCGAGATCCTCCGTGCCGGGGACCTCGCCGAAGGGCACGATGCGGTCGTTTCCCAGCCGAAACGCGCGCTTCACGAACATGCCGGGGTTCACGTGCGTGGGAACTCTCCGCCCGCCGTGGGCCGCGCGCACCGAGGCGATCGCAGCGGGAAGCCCGCCTGCGTGATCCCAATGGCCGTGAGAAAGCGCCACTGCATCGACAGCGCCGAGCGGCACTCCGAGCCGCTTCGCGTTGCGCTCGAAAACCCATCCCTCGGGTCCGCCATCGAAGAGCACCGTCCGACGCTCTTCGCCCACGATCGCGCTCACGAAGAGCGACAGCCCCCAGGCGGCGCAGCAGATGCTCGGGCCCGACATCTCCGTCGCCCCCGCGGCGAGATCGTTCGGGAACTCCGGGGTGACGGAGTCGGGCACGGTAGAGAGGAGGTCGAGCGCATTGTCGACGACGACCGTGATCTCGACCCGTTCTACTGGCCGCAGCATGTTTCTCCGTCTCCGTAGTGGTCCCACCATCATAAGGGATAGGCTCCGGATCCGGGGATCGGCGCCGGCGAAGGGAAATCTCCGCCGAGCGGTTCTGCTCCAGGTGACGAATACGTCAAATCTCGATGACGACCGCCGGCACCGCTGGCAGAAATTCCTTCGGCTTTCGAAGCCGAGGGGCTTTCCGCGATAAGATGCGCCGGCGAATCGAATCGCAGGGAGGCCCCACATGCGTCGATCGAGACCCGAAACGCGTTATCGGACCCCGACTTTCTTGTCGTTCGCGACATTGCTCGCGGCTTCCCCTCGCCCGTCGAATCCGGGCCCGTCCCTCGCGGAGCGGGGCCTGGAGCTATAGAACTTCCGGTGGGAATTCGCGCTCGACTGATCCAGAGACTACGGCATATCCTGGGGGACTCCGAGCGGGCCACCCTCACCTCGACCTCTTCGGACGCGTCCACTCTCGAGAGGCCAATCCCCGGACGCCTCGGCCGATACCGGGTCGTCTCGAAGCTGGGGCGGGGAGGAATGGGGGTAGTCTACGCCGCCCGCGACGATGAGCTCGACCGCTCCCTCGCCATCAAAGTAATCTCCGAAGAGCTCGCGGACGAGACGGCGATGCGCCGTTTCCGCCGTGAGGCCCGCGCGGCGGCCGCCGTCAACCATCCGAACGTCTGCCAGCTATACGATATCGGCGAGCACGAGGGCTCTCTCTACATCGCGATGGAGCTTCTCGAGGGCGGGGCTCTCTCCGAGCGGCTGAAACGCGGCGCCCTTCCCGTCGCCGAAGCCGTACCCGTCACTCTCGCGGTGCTCTCGGCCTTGACCGCCCTCCATGCGCGGGGACTGGTCCATCGCGACCTCAAGCCCTCGAACGTTTTCCTGACACCCTACGGCGTGAAGCTCCTCGACTTCGGGCTCGCGAGAATGGGCCCGCCCGCGGAGGCCTTGCCCGCCACCCGCGACCTGGGCTCGGCGCTGACGAGCCCGGGGATGATCGTCGGAACACCGGGTTACATGGCGCCCGAGCAGATTCGGGGAGAGGAGGTCGACGCCCGGGCCGATCTCTTCTCGCTCGGCGCCATCCTGTTCGAGATGCTCTCGGGTCGGCCGCCCTTCTCCGGAAACACCGTGGTCGAGGCGCTCTACGCGACCCTTCACGAGCATCCTCCCGCGCTCTCGGGATCGCCCGCGGTCGCGGCGATCGATCGCGTTCTCCGCCGGGCTCTTCAGAAGAAGAGGGAGGATCGTCCCCCTTCCGCCGATGCCCTGGCGGCCGAGCTGGCGTCCGTGCCCCTGGCGGGGAAAGAAGGCGAGACGCGAGCGCAAGCGCTCACGCGGCTGGTGGTGCTTCCCTTTCGAATGCTCCGACCCGATCCCGACACCGATTTTCTCTCGCTCGGGCTCGCGGATGGAGTCAGCGCCTCGCTTTCGAGCCTCCGATCCTTCCTGGTTCGCTCGAGCGCCGGAGCGGCGCGATTCTCCGTGGGCGAGCCCGACCTGAAACGGATCGCGGCCGAGGTGGACGTCGACCTCGTGCTCATGGGAACGGTGCTGCGATCGGGAGACCGGCTGCGCGTCGTGGCCCAACTGGTCGAGACTCCCGAGGGCACTCTCGTCGGCGCTCACACGCTGGAAGCGACGATGGGAGACGTCTTCGAGCTTCAGGACGAGCTGAGCCGCCGCATCGTGGATTCGCTCTCTCTCCCCCTCCAGGGCCGCGCGGAGGAGGCGCCCTCGCGCCGCCGGCCTCCCGCGAGCCCGCGCGCGTACGAGCTCTACCTGCGGGCGAACCACGTGAGCCGCGAGTACGAGCAGATGCCCGTCGCCCGCGACCTCTACCTCCAGTCTCTCGAGGAAGACCAGGGGTACGCGCCCGCCTGGGCTCGGCTCGGACGGGCGTACCGGCTCATCGGGAAGTTCATCGAGGACACCGAGGGCAATCGCGCGCGCGCGGAACGCGCCTTCCAGCGCTCGCTGGAGCTCGACCCCGGGCTGTCACTCGCCCACAAGCTCTACGCCCATTTCGAGGCGGAGTGGGGCCGCGCCCCTGAAGCCATGGAGCGTCTGCTCGGACTCGCGAGAACCAGGGCGCACGACGCCGAGCTCTTCGCCGGCCTGGTGCACGCCTGCCGCTACAGCGGTCTGTTCGAGGCGTCGATCGCGGCCCACGGGGAGGCGCGGCGGCTGGACCCGCACGTGCCCACGAGCGTCGCCTATACCCTTTACCTGAGCGGAGACTACGTCCGGCTGGCCTCGACCCGCGAGGCCGTCAGCGACTTCCTTCCGAACGCCCTGGGTCTCGCCGCCCAGGGGCGGCGCGGGGAGGCGCTCGCCGTCCTCGACGAGTGCGCGAAATCCCATTTGCCCCGCGTCATCGACCTCGCGGTTTCGGCAATGCGCGTTCTCGTCGCGGGCGATCCGAGCGTCGAGGTCGTGGAAGAGGCTGCTCTAGCCCACTCCGATCCCGAAGCCCTGTACCTGATCGTACTGGCGTTCGCGGGCATCGGACGGGAGGAGCGCGCCCTCGAGCTCCTCGAGAACACGGTGCGAGCGGGCTACTTCATAAGCCCGACGCTCCGAAGCGACCCGCTCCTTTCGCCGATCCGAATCGACCCGCGCTTCGCTTCGATTCTGGAAATCGCGGAAGCGGGAAGCGCTTCGGCGCGCCGGCGGTTCGATCGCGCCGGAGGAAACGAGTTGCTCGGGCTCTAACCGGCTGCGCCGCCCGGGCGCCGCCCGCTCCCGGATGAGAAGGGTAGGCCGCTACTCCGATCGGAGGGTCTCGACGGGATCGATGGCGGCGGCGGCGCGCGCCGGGAAGAAGTTCGCGGCGGCGGCGACGACCACGAGCACCAGCGGGAAGCCGACGAAGCTCACGAGGTCGAGCCGGCCCACGCCGAAGAGAAAGCTCTCGATCGTCAGCGACAGGAGGACGGCCGCCCCCAGTCCCAGGACGACCCCCGCCGCGACCGGCGTCATCCCTCGACGCCAGACCAGCGCCAGAACGTCCCTCGCGCGGGCGCCGAGGGCGATGCGAATGCCGATCTCCTGGCGGCGCTGGCGCACGGAGTGGGAGATCACGCCGTGAATTCCCACGGCCGCCAGCGCGAGCGCGAGCGCCGCGAACGCGGAGAGCAACATGGCGTGAAACCGGGACGGACCGAGCGCCCGATCGACGTGCTCTCGAAGCGTCTCGAACTGCGCCACGGGCTGGCTCGGGTCGTACGCCGCGACCGCCGCGCGGACCGGTCCCACGAGGTCCAGGGGATCGTAGGCCGTTCTTGCGACGATCACCATTCCCGGAACGGGCGCCACGACGTACGGGATATACATCGCCGCCTCGGGCTCCTCGTCGAGAGAAGACTCGCGGGCGCTTCCGACGATACCCACGACCTCGAGCCAGGGTCCTTGCGGAGACTGGCCGATGCGGCTTCCAACGGCGCCGCCCCCGGGCCACAACGACGCCGCCATGGCTTCGTTCACCACCACGACTCCGCCGGTGTCCCAGATCTCGGCATCGACGAAGCTCCTGCCGGAGACGAGCGTCATCCCCATCGCTTCGAAGTAGTCGCCTCCTACCGCCCGGAAGTTGAACGCGGGAAACTGGCTCTCGGGCGGCGACGGGCGCCCCTCGACGAAGGCGAGAAACGAGGAGTTGCCGCCATCGAGGGGAAGCCGATGCGCCGCTGCGGCGAAGCGGACGCCGGGAAGTCCGTCGAGTCGCGCGAGCACCTCCCGAAACAGCCGCACGCGATCGGCGGCCTCGGGGTAGGTCGCTTCCACCGGGGTCATCTTCAAAGTGAGCACGCTCGCCGGATCGAACCCCAGGTCCACACGCGACATAGCGCCCAGGCTTCTGAGGAGGAGCCCCGACGTGACGAGGAGCATCACCGCGAGCCCCACTTCGACGCTCACGAGAAGGGCGCGCAGACGACCGCCTCCGGAGGAAGCCTTCAACGGGCGAACGAGCGAGCTCTTCGATCCCAGGAGGGCCGGCCACAAGCTCACGGTGACCCCG
>Ga0105106_10004019_pt1 | contig 10478 bp, 8 predicted proteins | sample PPLLaktember2015_5_FD_79109 | JGI IMG/M metagenome (GOLD analysis project Ga0105106, IMG submission 79109) | Freshwater sediment microbial communities from Prairie Pothole Lake near Jamestown, North Dakota, USA - PPLs Lake P8 Core (1) Depth... | ecosystem: Environmental > Aquatic > Freshwater >... | reverse complement strand
TATAACTGCCATGGCTTCATTCCTCCTGTGGCATAGTTCGCGTTAATCCTCCACATGATCCTCTCCCTGCTGAAAGCATAACGTAAGTCAGGATAAAATGACAGGCTCCTGTGATTCTCAAATCTTTTATTGATTCTGAAGTTTATTCCATAGACTAATCCGTCTACAGTATTGAAATTCATATTTTTCAGATTTATGAGGCCCTCGTTGGTGAAACTGAATCCAGTCGTATCCGACCATGTATGACCCATCAGAATATGTTTAAGTGTACTTTCTGACCAGGTTTTCTTTTCCGTTTTACCCGGGGCTATAGTATCTGTCCTGATTCCAACTGTTTCAGACTTCAGGCTGTCGCTTACCGCCAGGCTCCTCACATCAATATCCGACAGCGGGATCGGCCTTATTTCTGACCAGTATATACTGTCCTTTTTCCCGGCGTCCTTCTCCACAATTTTAGTCGTATTATCTTTAATCTCAAGGCTTTTTTTTACGCTGTCGCTTTGACTGTTTTTGGATTCTTTATCCATTAGCCTTGCGAGTTTGACCATATCGCGGTTGGTCAGCTCATCTTTCTGAAGGATTTTGTTGATATCCTTTTTTGTTTTTGTCATTGTTGTGTCCGGATCATACCTGTCTTCATAACCTGAAGCAATATCCCCTGGTTTCTGAAGCTTGTCGTTTGTTTTCACATCCAGATATTTCACCGAACTGACATAACCTGCGACAGCCCTGATCCCAATTATTTGAAGATTGAAATCAAACTGGTGGCTAACCGGCATCCAGACCTCCTCGCTGACAGGAATATACAATTCCCTGACCCTGATCTTCCCCGCAAGGTTCTCATTGGTAAGATCAACACTGTGAAGACACCACAAATCCTCGATTATATAAATTGTACCTGAAAAAAGCTGCTGGCTTTTGCGTTTTGGTTTTACCTCAATCTTATTTATAGTAAAATTTCCCTGAAATGAGGCTCCCATGTATCTGAAATTATAATGGCTGAAAGCCTGGGGGGAAAGGGGTGAAATAGCCATATCAGCAATTACTGGCTGGTAGAAGCTTGCATTGATATATTCCATCGGAGAAACACTGTTTCCCTGCTCCGGAAAAGTGCTGTTAAAGGAAATGATCCTCTGAACATATTTGTCAGGTGCAGTAAACTCTATTTCGTTGAAAGATTCCATCAGAAACGAATCACCCTCTTTAATGACACGGGAACCACTTTCAGGCTTTCCTCCTGCCGAAACTGAGACATTTTCATCTGAACTGCTCATTCGCATTGATTTCTGTAAAAGCCTGGGGATCTTGTTCATCAGAAGGTTACCCTTCAGATATACCTCAGCTTTATAATAATTTATATAATTCAGGTAGTAGGGAGCCAGCCCGATAGCCATTCTCATTATAGCAATTGCAGGATCTTCACCTGATGGTGAAATTCTTACTTCAGGGATTTCATAGACCTGCTCAGGCAGTGTAATATCGCGGATAACAACGTCACCTGAAATAGTAATGGTTTCAATTAAAGGTTCATAGCCAAGGCTCTGAAATATGACCATATAGGTTCCTGGTGAGAGTCTGATTTCATAATCGCCTTTTGTATTGGAAGTTGTTCCCTGTTTTAATTCCTGAATATAAACTGTGGCATATTGAACAGGCACCCCCGATTTATCAAGGATCTTTCCCTTCATAACCTGTGCTTCTGTTTGCTGATAAAATGCAGTCAGCAGGAGGATTATCCCGAACACAACCTTCCGACTTTTAAAAAAGAATTGTGTGGCTGATCTGGTCATGATTTTTTACCGGCAACAACTATGACTATTTCCCCCTTTGGGGCATGTGATTTATAATGGTCTGAAAGAAACATTAAAGAGCCCCTTATATTCTCCTCGAAGATTTTAGTCAGCTCCCTTGAGACACAGGCTTCGCGTTCAGGACCAAAAAAAGGAATCATGTCCTCAAGTGTTTTAACAAGCCTGTACGGAGATTCATAAAATACCATGGTCCTTTGTTCTCCGGCTAAACCGGTGAGCCTTTTATTTCTTCCTTTTTTTGGAGGGAGGAAGCCCTCAAAACAAAATCTTTCACATGGGAGACCTGAATTTACAAGTGCGGGAATCAGTGCAACCGGTCCCGGAAGAGTCTCGGTAACAATCCCTTTTTCAAGGCAGCTCCTTACCAGCAGAAACCCGGGATCTGATATTCCCGGGGTTCCTGCGTCTGAGATTAAAGCAACTGTTGTGCCGGAAAGGATCCTTGAACAGACTGCCTCTACTCTCTTATGTTCATTGAACATGTGATGCGACTCGACCGGTGTCGTTATATTGTAATGATTCAGCAGTTTCCTTGCCTGCCTTGTATCTTCGGCGAGTATCAGTTCAACGCTTCCCAGGACTTCCACAGCCCTGTAAGTGATGTCCCTCAGGTTTCCTATTGGCGTTGGAACCAGGAAAAGTCTACTCATTGGTAGGGAACTTACGTTTTATCAGATCGAGTAGCTGCTTCACAGCCATATTTGAAGTATTGTCTCCTGTATAACTCATTATTACTGCCATGGCATCGGGAAGATTTCCAACTGATTCAAGCTTACTGATCGCCTGATTGTACGACTCATGGTTCCCGTTGAATATCTCCCTTATAAAATGGAACTTATCATTGATCCCGATAGCTTTATCAAGACTTGAAAGCGGTTTTGACTTAAGTACTTCAAAAACATCATCGTCATGCTTCCGGGCCCTTAGTTCATTATAGCTTTCGGGTCTGTTTGTAAACTGATCGGCAATAATTGCTGATTCAGCATGCTTCTTTATAATGGGTGCCGGTTCTTCCTTTTTCAGGGGAGGGGTCTCCGGTATGTGATGTTCTATAACTGCTTCAGGAATAGTCACTGGGGCAGGTGGAACATAATCCTGATTACCGGCAGGTTTTTCCTGGCGAATTTCTTCCTTAATAATGACTTTTTCCTCTTTGACAGAAGAAGGTTTAACCACCTGATTTTTCAGAAGAGCAATTACTTCTGAAGCACTTTTGCACTTTGATTTCGCCAGTTCAACCTGCAACTCAGGTACCCCGGGATATCCTTTCAGGTCATCGATGATTTCCCTTGCTTCATTGAGGTCCTTAATAATTATATCAATCGCTGCATTTAAATCCATGCTTTCCCTTATATTAATAACAAACCATTTTTCTTACTTTGCAAAAGTAAATATTATTATATAAGTCTAACGGAATTAGGCTACATTTAGCATTTAGCGGGTATTAATAGTTGGTAATGGATTTTCTTGAAAATACAGGAAGGATCATCGCGAAACGGGGATCAATTGAGATCATAACAGGATCCATGTTTTCGGGGAAGACCGAAGAGCTCATCAGAAGGTTAAGGAGGGCTCAGTTTGCAGGTCTTAAGGTTGAGATATTCAAACCAGCACTCGACAACCGTTTTTCCGAAACCAGTGTTGTTTCACATGACCAGAAATCAATTATATCAACCCCGGTCGATAATGCTTCTGCTATCCTGCTTTATGCCGGGGATGTAGATGTAGTAGGTATCGATGAAGCACAGTTTTTTGATAATTCAATAATTGAAGTCTGTAATAAACTGGCTGATAGTGGAGTGAGGGTTCTTGTGGCGGGGCTGGATATGGATTTTATGGGAAATCCTTTTGGCCCGATTCCCGCACTTCTTTCTATTGCAGAATATATTACCAAGGTTCATGCAATTTGCATGCGATGCGGCAGTCTTGCTCAATATTCTTATCGCAAGTCGGAGGAATCCCAGGTGGTGGTTCTTGGAGAGAAAGATAAATATGAACCCCTTTGCAGGAGTTGTTTCAATAAAGCGTTAAAAAAAGATTAAGGTGAATTTTACTACTGCAGATATTGCAGGAATAACAAACGGCGCTCTTACCGGTCCGCCTGATATTTTCGTTTCAGAGCTTGTAACCGACAGCCGTCAGGTAAGCTTTGCTGAGCATGCTGCTTTTGTTGCCATCAGAGGAATTAACCACGACGGTCATAATTACATCGGCGCTCTTTACCGGAAAGGCGTAAAAGTATTCATTGTTGAAAAACTGCCAGAAGAGCCAACTATTTATGAGGATGCCGCTTTTATTTTAACAGACGATGCAATTAATGCTCTTCAGCTTCTTGCTGCTTCAAAAAGGGCAGCTTTTAAATCAACAGTTATTGCTGTTACCGGAAGCGCAGGAAAAACAATTGTCAAAGAGTGGCTTGCTGATATACTTGGCAGAAGTTATCCGGTATTGAGAAGCCCGAAAAGTTATAATTCCCAGGTTGGTGTTCCGCTTTCAGTCTGGAAGCTTGAAGAAAAATATAAATTCGGAATTTTTGAGGCAGGGATCTCTTTACCCGGAGAAATGGAAAAACTCCGCCGGGTTATAAATCCTGATATAGGCATTATTACCAATATAGGTGATGCCCACAATGAAAATTTCCGCAGCAATGAAGAAAAAGCACGGGAAAAATTAAAATTGTTTTTAAATACTTCAATGATAATATATTGCGGCGATCAGCAGCTGGTGGCCGATTTAATTCATAAAGATTCCAATCTTAAAAGTAAAGAGCTGGTTGACTGGTCGTTTATAAACCCGGGGGCAAGAGTCTTTGTAAAAAAGAAATCATTGGATAAAAGCAGTACGATACTGCAGATCACTTTTAATAATATCACAGGCGATTTTGAGATCCCGTTCAGCGACCGTGCTTCAATAGAGAATGCAATTACTGTTGCCGCCACATGCCTGGCTCAGGGAATGGATTTAACCATTATCAGGGAGGGCCTTTCTCAGCTTGTTTCTGTTGCTATGAGAATGGAGATGAAGAACGGGATAAACAGCTGCCAGCTTATTGAGGATTTTTATAACTCCGATCCGGGTTCTCTGGGAATGGCAATTGAATTCTTAAGGTCGCAAAGCAACAGGAAAACGACTCTCATCCTTTCAGATTTTGTTCAGATCGGACGCGATGAAAAGGAACTTTATGGTGAAGTTGCGGATCTTGTAAGGAGAACGGGAATAGACAAATTCATTGGAATAGGAGAGGTGCTGATGAGAAACAGTTCGTATTTTGACGATGATGCTTCTTTCTATTATTCGACTGATGATTTTATTCACAGCTTCAATAGTCAGGAATTCAGGAACGAGGTAATCCTGTTAAAGGGAGCAAGAGTATTTGAGCTTGAGAAGATCGGGAAACTGCTTGAACAGCAGGTTCATAATACAGTACTGGAAATAAACCTTGATGCCATTTCTCATAATCTCAATGAGTTCAGGAAGTATCTCAACCCTGAAACACGGATTATGGCAATGGTAAAAGCATTCGCTTATGGAGCAGGTTCGGCTGAGATAGCTGCATTGCTTGAGTATCACCGCGTTAGTTATCTGGGCGTTGCATATTCTGACGAGGGCGTTGACCTTAGGAAAGCGGGGGTAACAATGCCGGTAATGGTAATGAGCCCCGACCTCTCCTCCTCCGATGTCATAATTCAGTATAATCTTGAGCCGGAAATTTACAGTTTTCCTTCACTTGAAAGGTTTGCCGAAACTGCTTCAAAACATGGACTATATAATTATCCCATTCACCTGAAGATTGATACCGGCATGCACCGCCTTGGATTTATGCCTGATGAGATTGATGAACTGATTTCAAGAATAAAAGGACTCTCCTGTTTAAAGGTGATATCTGTATTTTCACATCTTGCGGCAAGTGAAGATCCGGCATTCGACAACTTTACACTGCAGCAGGTCAAACTGTTCTCTTCAGTTGCAGGGAAAATAAGAGAGGCTTTGGGATATTCATTTCTCAGGCATATTCTTAACACTTCGGGAATAGTGAGGTTCCCGCAGTACCAGTTCGAAATGGTCAGACCGGGAATCGGTATTTACGGAGCCGGCACCCTTGAAGGGATGCCCCTGCGTCCGGTGAGCCGCTTTAAAACAAGGATTTCTCAGGTAAAAGCAATTCCGGCGGGAGAACCGGTGGGATACGGTTGTTCAGACGTATCCGATACTGAACGCACCATTGCCATCCTTCCTGTCGGGTATGCAGACGGACTTGACAGGAAAACTGGCAACAGGAAGGGAAATCTTTTTATTAAGGGGCTGAAAGTACCTCTTATAGGAAATATCTGCATGGATATTTGCATGGCTGATGTGACTGGCCTAAATGCAAGGGAGGGAGATGAGGCAGAAATATTCGGCGAGAATATTTCAATTAACGAACTTGCAAGGCAATGCGGTACGATTCCCTACGAAATCCTGACCTCGATCCCGGGACGGGTAAAAAGAGTATTCTACAGGGAATGATTTAATTTCACTGACCTGATTCGCTTATTTTCTCAAGCCTGTCAGAATTCAGAATTACTATTTTCCTTCCCGCTGTATCCAGTATCTTTTCCGAAACCAGACCTGACAAAGTACGAATAGCATTTGAAGTGGTCATATTGGAAAGATGAGCAAGGTCCTCCCTTGAGATCACTACTCTCAGAGTCCTGCCATCTGCTTCTACCCCGTAAGTGTCGCGAAGCAGGAGAATGGATTCAGCGACCCTGCCTCTTACATGTTTCTGAGTCAGCGATACCAACCTGTTGTTTGAAAACAAAAGGTCATCTGACATGGCTTTCATAAATCTGACTGCCATTTCAGCATTCTGTTTGAGTATTTTGTTCAGACTATTCCTTTCAAAGACGACCACCGCTGATTCTTCAATGGCAACCGCAGAAAAAATGGAGTTGTTATCTGAAAATAGCGGCCTGTAGCTTATGAAATTCAAAGGCCGGAGCATTTTTATTATCTGCTCCCTGTTCCCTGCACCAATCCGGAAGACTTTTGCTTTGCCGGATGCCAGACAAACAGGGGCCCTCAGTTTACTGTCCGGGCCCTCAATAATTTCACCCTTATTGAAATTAATTACCTGGTGATGATGATCAAGTAATTCTTTTTCCTCCTGGCTTAATCCCCTGAGAATCGATGAAGCTCCTTCGATACAAAGTTCAATATATGGGTCCTTAAACTGCATATTATTGCATCAGATTAGTATTCTGCCACAATCGGCATTTTCCTTCCGTCACCGAATGCCTTTGAAGATATCCTCAATACAGGAGGTGCCTGATATCTTTTATATTCATTATAATTAATAAGCCGAAGCACTCTCTCAATTTCAGGTTTGTCAAATCCCTCAAGCTTTATTTCATCAGCCGGCCTTTGCATTTCGATATACTGGTAAAGGATTGAATCGAGTACATGGTATTGGGGAAGCGAATCACTGTCAAGCTGATCGGGCCTTAATTCAGCAGAAGGCGGCTTAAGGATTATATTCCCGGGAATTATTTCATGTTCCCTGTTTATGTAGCGGGCCAGTTTATATACATCTGTCTTGTACACGTCACCAATTACCGACAAGCCTCCGGCCATATCGCCATACAGTGTGCCATAGCCAACTGCAGCTTCGCTCTTGTTGGATGTGTTTAACAGGAGATATCCGAATTTATTTGCAAATGCCATAAGCAGGATTGCCCTGCTCCTGGCCTGCATATTCTCCTCAGTGACATCACTTTTCATGCCTTTGAAATAAGGGAGGAGTATCTCTTCAAATGCGGTGAATGGTTTTTCAATACTTATAACTTCATGGTCAGCCCTGATATTCTCAGCCAGCGCAATAGAATCGGAAAGGGAGTGATCTGATGAATATCTCGAAGGCATCAGCAGGGCCAGTACATTCTGATGGCCCAGAGCCTCTGCTGCAAGACAAATGCAGACTGCCGAATCAATTCCGCCTGACAGCCCGATTATGCATTTTTTAAAACCTGTTTTTGCAAAATAATCGCGTATGCCGGTAACCAGTGCTTTATGAACAAGTGAAATGGGTTCATAAACCGGTTCCTTGTAAGTGGAGGCCTTGGTCATTATTTCCTCAAGAGAAAATGTTTCAACAGCCTCCTCAAAATACCCCAGCTGCCGGTATATTTTCCCTTCGCCGTTAATAACAAGTGACGCACCATCAAATATCAGCTCTGTATTAGCACCTGTCTGATTTGCAGTAATTACAGGGATCCTGTGTTTAAGTGCTTTTGATGTGAAAATGTTTTTTTTAGCCTCTACTTTTGTATATGAAAATGGTGAAGCCGAAATATTAATTATCAGATCGGGATTGTACCTTGAGAGTGCATCCATTGGGGAAACTGTATACAACCTCGATTTTTCAAACTTGTTGTCAAATGGTTGTTCATCCCAGAGATCCTCACAGATCGTCAGCGCAATTTTTATCCCTTTGATTGTGAAGATGGAGAAATTCTTTTCAGGTTCAAAATAGCGGTACTCATCAAATATATCATAAGTAGGCAAAAGTGCTTTGTTAGTTTTAAAAATGATTTTACCCTCGGAAAGTACAAGTGCAGAGTTATAAAGTTTTTTGCCCTCCCGGTCCGTATTGAAAGTGGGAGAGCCCACTATTGTAGTAATACCTGTACTGATAGTGGCAATTTCATTTACTGTATCGTCGCACTTTTTAATAAAATCAACCCTGTCGAGCAGATCAAGAGGAGGATATCCGGGAATGCAAAGCTCTGAAAATATTACCAGGTCTGATCCATCTGCTTTTGCCTGGCTTATTGCTTTGGAGATAAGATTCTTATTTCCTGCAAAGTCCCCGATTTTATAGTTTAACTGGGCGATAGAGATTTTCATAGTTTACTCGTCAGAAATTGATTTTGGATACTATATCCGTAGCCGCGATCAAAACAGCCCAAAATTAGTAAATAATAAGAGATGTAACAGAACCGTTTATATTTGTTGTTTTTAACTTTTATTATTCATTTACTTTGTGAATCCTTTGTGTTGACTTTGTGTCCCTTCGTGGTTAAATTTTTTTACCACAAAGTCTCTCAAAGGTTATCTCTAAGTAACACAAAGAAATACAAAAACTTAAGGATGTTTATGAATTATTCAGATTTAAACAAAAGTTTCTATTTTAGATTTTTTTAGCGACTCTTATGAAAATCAGATATCAGATCATAATATTCATTTTACTTGTCATGCCGGCTTTTGCGTCGTGTAAAAGGAATCCGTATAAAGTCAGAACCGGGTCGATCAGGGCTGATATTGAAATTAAAAGGCTTGAGCAGGACCTTTTCAGTTTAAATCCTGAAGAAATTGCCGGAAGGGTGCCTGAATTGAAAAATAAATATGGCAGTTTTCTTCAGCTTTTCAGCTATGTTATTAATACAGGCGATATTAGTGAGCCTTCGTTTGGAGATTTTCTGACACGATTTTGCACCGACAGGCAGAACAACGAGGTGTATCGTCTGACTATGGATATCTTTCCTGAGCTTAGCTCAGTCGGGAAGGGGATGGAGGATGCATTCCGGCATTATTTGTATTATTTCCCTGACAGGTTTGTCCCCGGGGTTTTTTCATGTATCACCGGATTTAATAGCAGTATTATAACAGGAGATTCAGTACTTGGAATAGGACTTGACAGGTATCTGGGATCTGATTGCGAATACTATCCCAGGCTTCAAATATACAGCTATATGTCGGCACGGATGACCCCTGAATATATTGTACCAGACTGCATTTATGCCTGGGGAGCATCGGAATGGGATTTCGCTTCCATGAACTACCCCGACGACAATGTGCTTTCAGAAATGATCCATGAAGGGAAACTGAAATACTTTGAAAAGTGCTTGCTGCCGGACAACAATGATGAAATTATTTTTGGCTTTACTTCTGACCAGATGAAATTCTGCAGGAATAATGAAAGCCAGATGTGGCAATATATGATTGAAAACGACCTGGTTTTTAAAACAGACCAGTTTATAATCCGGAAACTTATTGGAGATGGTCCTTTTACAAGTTATTTTACCAATGAATCACCCGGGAGGGCAGCTGTATGGATTGGATTCAGAATAGTTGAATCCTATATGAACAGAAACAGGGGAACAAGCCTTGAATCACTAATGAATGATATAAATATTCAGCAGATTCTTGAAAAGGCTAAATATGATCCTCAATAAAAAAGGGGCTGATTAAGCCCCTTCATTTCGTTTAGCTGCAAGATTATTCAACCGGATGAATTGCCTCTACCGGGCAAACATCTGCGCAGGCACCGCAATCGGTGCATACGTCCGGGTCAATTTTATAGATATCACCTTCAGATATTGCCTCAACAGGACACTCATCTATACATGTTCCGCAAGCTGTGCAATCATCATTAATTTTGTAAGCCATTTCTATTCTTTTTTGGTTAATTATTTTATCAATCGTACAAACATATTCTAAATTTTTCAATTGAAAAAGAATCTTTGTAATAATTGCAAAATTTCTTTATTTCAGGTGCTGAAATACAAATATAATGCCAGGTCCTGACGGGATGTAAAAACATTTTAATTTTTCGGATATTAAAAGTCGAGGCTGAAGGAAAGATAAAATATCCTTGGCAGAATATAGCGGTTCTCAATTCCACAGGCC
>Ga0105106_10004018_pt1 | contig 10479 bp, 8 predicted proteins | sample PPLLaktember2015_5_FD_79109 | JGI IMG/M metagenome (GOLD analysis project Ga0105106, IMG submission 79109) | Freshwater sediment microbial communities from Prairie Pothole Lake near Jamestown, North Dakota, USA - PPLs Lake P8 Core (1) Depth... | ecosystem: Environmental > Aquatic > Freshwater >... | reverse complement strand
CTCGAAGGCGTCGAAGTGAAAGGCGGCATCCCGGTCAAGTTCCACGGCGCCGCCGGCGACGTCGATTTCGCCCCGCCGGTGATGCACGTGACGAAGAAACTGAAGCACGTGAAACCGATCCAGCTCGCGGACTTCCAGTTCCTGAAGTCCGCCACCTCGCGCACGCCGAAGGTGACCCTTCCTTCGCCGACCATGCTGCATTTCCGCGGCGGGCGCAGCGCCATCAGCCGCGAGGCATATCCGGACATGGAGGGCTTCTACGCCGACGTGGCGGCCTGCTATCGCGAGGAGATCGGCCAGCTCGCCGCCGCGGGCTGCCGCTACCTGCAGCTCGACGACACCAACCTCGCCTACCTGTGCGACCCGAAGATGCGCGAGGGCGCGCGCCAGCGCGGCGACGACCCCGACGCGCTGCCGCGGCGCTATGCGCGCCTGATCAACGCCGCGATCGCCGGCAAGCCGGCCGACATGTCGGTCGGCGTGCACCTGTGCCGGGGCAATTTCCAGAGCGCCTGGGCGGCCGAGGGCGGCTACGAGCCGGTGGCCGAGGTGCTGTTCAACGAGTTGCAGGTGGACAGCTATTTCCTGGAGTACGACGACGCGCGCTCGGGCGATTTCAGCCCGTTGCGCTTCGTGCCCAAGGGCAAGATCGTGGTGCTCGGGCTGGTGACCACCAAGCTGGGCACGCTGGAATCCAAGGACGACCTGAAAAAGCGCATCGACCAGGCGGCCAAGCACGTGCCGCTCGAGCAGCTGTGCCTGTCGCCGCAGTGCGGTTTCTCCAGCACCGTGCACGGCAACGCACTCGCGATGGAAGCCCAGGCGGAGAAGATCCGCCTGGTGGTGGAAACCGCGCGCGAAGTCTGGGGCTAGGCGAAAGTCTCTTTGGCCGCTTCCTTGCCCAGGCCGTACAGCCCCGGGTAGGTCTCACGGAACACCCGCTGGATTTCCGCCACCGGCACGTCGGCATGGGATCCCCGGTCGCGCAGGTACTCCATGTGGCGCCGCTCGTCGGCGTCGAACGGGTGGAAGATCGAATCGTTGCGACCGTCGAATTCCAGCGGCTTGACGCGGAACTTGCGGCACAGATCGAGGTTGAAGGCGGGCGTCGCCTTCACCCACTTGCCTTCGAGCCACAGCTCGGCGAAGCCGTGGTACACGAACAGATCGGTCCCCATGCGCTCGGCCAGGCGCGGCGTGGTGAGGTGGTTCTTCACGTCGGCGAAGCCCACCCGCGCCGGGATGCCCGCGGCGCGCGCGCAGGCCGCGAGCAGCGCCGCCTTGCCGATGCAGAACCCTTCGCCCGTTTCCAGGCACACGCTGCCGCGGTAGGCCGTGTCGCGCGAGAAATCGAGGAACGGGTTGTAGCGGATGCCGTCGCGCACCGCGTAGTACAGCGACACCGCGCGCTCGAGGTCGGTGGCGCCTTTCGCGTGCTCGCGCGCGAACGCGACCACCGCGGGGTGGTCGCTGTCGATGTAGCACGCGGCGGCGAGGAACTCGTTCACCGGTCGAGCCGCATCAGGCGCTTGGTTTGCGCGAACAGGGCGTCCCGCGGATCGCCGAGGCCATCGACGATCGTGAAATGATCGCGCCCGGGCAGGACGGCGCTGCCCGCGAGCACCGGCTTCCAGCGCTGCGCCAGCAGCGCGTTCTGGCGCTTGAATTCCGAGCTCTCCAGGCCGCCCACGGCGAGCGCGAGCGGCGCGCGCGTCGCCGGCGGCAGGAACGCGGGCGAGACCTTGAAGGCGGAGTCCTCGTCCAGACGCAGGTCGCCGTTCACCCAGCCCACCTGCACCAGCGGTCGCAGGTCGTACACGCCGCTCACCGACAGCGCGCCCTTGTAGAGGTCTTTCGGCAGCGAGCGGTCGATCACCGGCCATAGCGCCGCCAGCATCATCGCCGCGAGGTGCCCGCCCGCGGAATGGCCGCTCACGAACAGGCGCTCCTCGTCCATGCCGTACTGCTCGGCGTGCCGGTAGAGCCACACCGAGGCCTCGAGCATCTGCTGCACGATGCGCTCGATGCTCACCTTCGGGCACAGGTCGTAATTCACCACCACCAGCGATACCCCCGCGTCCACCCAGGCGGGCGCGAGGAACGAGAAGTCCTGCTTGTCGAGGGAGCGCCAGTAGCCGCCGTGGATGAACATCAGCGCGCTGCCGTCGCCCTTGCGCGCGGGGAAGATGTCGAGCGTCGCGCCGGGCGAGTCGCCGTAGGCGCGGTCCAGGTAGCAGGTCATGGTGCGGCGCGCGCGCACCGAGCTGTCCGCCCAGCGCTCGAAGTGCCGCGCATGGTCCGGGAACAGTTCGCGGTTGTTGTACTCGCGGCTGAGAAAGGCCGGATCGGTCATGGAGCCGCGATTCTAGCGGGTCTTTTCGGCGCGCAGCCAGGTGATCGGGCGTCCCAGCGCGCGCTCGAGCGCCTTTTGCTCGGGGTCGGCGAGCGCGGCCTCGCGCGCCTTGCGGATCGCCGCCGCCTGGGCGGCGGGGTCCGCGGTGGCCGGGTTCTCCACCAGCGCATCGAGGATGGCGAGGAAGTTGCCCCGGCCGCGCCGGTGCGTCTCGCCGTAGCCCTTGAGGAGCCCGGCGCATTCGACGATCTCGAGGGCCAGGGGCGTGCTGCGGGGCGCGGCCTCGCGCACCGCGACCAGCCAGCGCTCGATCAGCGCCTGCTCCTCGGCGTAGCGCAGGCTGCGCGGCCGCCAGGGCTTGAGCCAGGCGAGGGCGCGCACCAGCAGGTAGCCGGGCACGCCGGAGGTCTTCAAGTGCAGCCCGACGTTGTAGGCGTCGAGCTTGCCATGGCGTTGCGCCCAGGCCTGCAGGCGCCTCCCCAGCGCCACCGGCAGGAGCGACGCGACTTCCTCCACCCCGGGCTTCAGGTAGTCGATCACCACCACCGGCTCGCCGTCCTTCGCGCCCACTTCCCGGCGCACGCGAGCAAAGCGCGAGCGTCGCGTCTTCAGGTCGGCGACGCGGATGATGTCCTCATAGCTCATCCACAGGGCGAGCTGGCGCCCGGCCTCGCCAACCAGCTTCGGGTCCGCCTCGCCCAGCGAGGCGATGCGTTCCCGGTAGAGCCCGGCATAGGCCTCGCCCTGGTAGTCGCGCAGCCGGGCCGCACCGAGTTCGAGGATCTCCCGCGTTGCGGGGGGCAGGGCACGGGGCGCCGCCCGCGGGGAGGGCGTGGTGCCCGCCGCGATGTCGAAACCGGCGGCGAAGCCGCGCAGGCTCGCCTCGGCGCCCTTGCCCGAACGCCGGATGGCCGCCTCGCAGGCCTCGCGCGGCAGCGGCAGCGCGCCGCAACCGGCGATCGCGCCGAACAGCACGGCATTGATCACCGTGCCGCTGTCCTGGGCCAGTTGGCGCATATCGAACAGCACCGCGGACTTCGAGAGCTGCCGCGCCGCGTCCAGTACGCGCTCCTCCGGGAAGCGGCCGTCTGCCATCTGCATCTTCTCGACGGTCGCGTAGATGCGGTGCGTCGAGGCGATGAGCGTGGTGCGCTCCGGCGACACAAAGCCGTTTTGCAGCGCGCGGCCGGCTTCGAGCAGCTCGGAGGCCACCATCACATCCACGTTGCCGGGGCTGGGCGTGAGCGACATCACCGGCTCGCGCTCGCCGAGCGTATCGCGCTGCACCGGGTAGATCTCGAGGTAGTAGGTCGTCGCGCCGGTGCGCTGCGCCACGCCGGGGATCGAGGTGGCCTGCGCCGGGTAGCCGCAGGCGGTGGCCGCGTGCATCAGCCAGTCGGCCATCATGCCGCCGCCTTCGCCGCCCAGGGCGGCCACCAGCACCGTGAGCGAGCGCGGCGGCAAGGTCGGGGTCATGCCGGGACCAGCAGCCGGTGCAGGCGCGCGGCCAGGCGGTCGAGGAGCGAAGGGTTCTGGATCACTTCGGCGCGATAGAACGAGGGGCACAGCACCGCGGCATGCGCGTTCTCGCCGCACAGGCCGCAGCCGACGCAGCCCTCGATCACCGTGGCCACCGGCTCGCGGCGCAGGGGATCGGGATTGTCCTTCACGGTCAGCGTGGGGCAGCCCGAGAGCCGGATGCAGGAGTGGTCCCCGGTGCAGGTGTCCTCGTCCACGCCGTACTTCACGCGCACCACGCGCTCGCCGGCGGCGAGCCGCTTCGCGGTCGCCGGACGCACCCGGCGCTGGCGCTCGAGCTGGCATTCGCCGTCGGCGATGATCACCTTGAGGCCCGCGTAGCCGGTCGTCATCGCGTCCTTGAGCGTCTTCATCATGTCGCCGACGTGATAGGTGGTCACGGTGCGCATCCAGCCCACGCCCAGGCCCTGCAGCGCGCGCTCGATCGACATGTCCGCGGACTTGTGCTCGCTATGCGTGGGCGAGGAGGGCAGCTCCTGCGTGCCGGTGGCCGAGCTGTAGCCGTTTTTCATGATGACGAGGATGCCGCCGCCCTTGTTGAACACGGCATTGGCCACGCCCGAGGTGAGTCCGTTGTGCCAGAAGCCGCCGTCGCCCATGATGGTCACGGTGCGCGTGCCGAACATGGGATGCACGGCGGAGTTGGAGGCGAGCCCGAGGCCATAGCCGAGCACGGTGTGGCCGATATTGAAGGGCGGCAGCGTGGAGAAGGTGTGGCAGCCGATGTCGGCGGAGACGTGGTACTTGCCCAGGTCCTTTTCCACCAGCTTCATCGCCGCGAACACCGGCCGCTCGGGGCAGCCGACGCAAAAGCCCGGCGGTCGCGTGGGCAGCAGCGCGCCCAGGAGCTCGGCGGCTTTCTTCTTCGGCGCGGTGATGGCCGCGAGCGCGTCGCCGGCATCGAGGAATTTCGCCAGGCCGGTGACCACCACCTCGCCCGTGTACTCGCCCGCCATCGGCAGGACATCCTTGCCGTGCACCCTGACGCCGTCCACCTCGTGCCGGCGCAGGAGGGCGAGGATCGCTTCCTCGAGGTAGGCCGGCTGGCCTTCCTCCACCACCAGCACCTTGCGCTTGCCCGCGCAGAACTCGACGATCTCCTCGGGCACCAGCGGGTAGGTCACGTTCATGCAGTAGATCGGGATGCGCGAGGCGCCGAAGACGTCGGCGCGGCCCAATTGCTGCAGCGCGCGGACGGTGGCGTTGTACAGGCCGCCCTGGCAAACGATGCCGACGTCGTGGTCCTCGCCCGGGAAGACCTCGTTCAGCTGGTGTTCGCGGATGTAGCGCACGGCGGCGGGCCAACGCACCTCGATCTTGTGTTTCTCCTGCGCATAGGTGGAAGGCGGCAGGCTGATGCGGCCGAAGTCGAAGTCGGGGTGCTCGAGCCGGTTGCGCGTGGAAAAGCGCGCGGCGCGATTCTGCTTGGTCCTGAAGCGGCCCTGCACGTGGCAGGCGCGGATGCGCAACTCGAGCATCACCGGCGAGTTCGACGCTTCCGAGAGCGCGAAGCCGTGCTCCACCATCTCCACGATCTTCGGCAGGTTGGGGCGCGGGTCGAGCAGCCAGATCTGCGATTTCATGGCGAACGCGTGGCTGCGCTCCTGGATGATGGAGGCGCCCTCGCCGTAGTCCTCGCCCAGCACGATCAGCGCGCCGCCCTTCACGCCGGCGGAGGCGAGGTTGGACAGCGCATCCGAGGCCACGTTGGTGCCGACGGTGGATTTGAAGGTCACCGCGCCGCGCAACGGGTAGTTGATGGAGGCGCCGAGCATCGCCGCCGCGCCCGCTTCGGAGGCGTTGGTCTCGATGTGCACGCCCAGTTCGTCCATGATGTCGCGCGCATCGTTCAGCACGTCCATCATGTGCGACACCGGCGCGCCCTGGTAGCCGCCGACGTAGGACACGCCCGATTGCAGCAGCGCCTTGGTGACCGCGAGGATGCCCTCGCCGTGGAACTCCTCGCCGTCGCCGAGCTTGAGCTTTTCGACCTCTTCCGCGAACGAGCGCTCCATGGCGATAAGATTACCAGATGCATATCGCGGTTCTCGGGGGAGGCAACGGCGCTTTCGCTGCGGCGGCGGATCTCACGGAAAAGGGGCACGAGGTGCGCCACTGGCGGCGCGACGCCACTGCGCTGCGGACGGAAATCAACCTCATGGACGCTACGGGTACTCGGCCGATCCGCATCGCGAACGCTGGCGCCGACATCGGCGAGGCGGTGCGCGGCGCGGAGCTGGTGTTCCTGCCGGATCCGGCCTTCACGCAGGCGGACAACGCACGGCGCCTGGCGTCGCACCTCACTGAGGGCCAGGTGGTGTTCCTCGCGCCCGGCACGTTCGGTGCGTACGTCATGCGCGAAGCGATGGGCACGCGCTGCGCCGTGGCCGAAACCGGGACGCTGCCTTGGCTTACGCGCAAGCACGGACCCGGCACTGCCGCGATCACCGCGCGCGCGACGCGCCTGCCGACGGGCGTGTTCCCGGCGAAGCTGCATGATCATGCATTCGCCGTCTTGCGGCGTGCGTTCCCCGCGGTGGAGCCGGTCGCGGACGCACTGTCCGCGGCGCTCATGAACGCCGGGCCGGTCATCCATCCGCCCCTCATCCTGATGAACGCCGGGCCGCTGGAGCATTTCGAGCGCTGGGACATCCACAAGGAGGGCACGCAGCCGTCGATCCGGCGCGTCACCGACGCGCTGGATGCCGAGCGCATTGCGGCACGCGTGGCGCTAGGCTACTCGGCGCCGCATTTTCCGCTCGCCGACCATTACCGCGAGGACGGCGAGGAGTGGATGTACGGGCGCCGGGTGCACGAAAAGCTCACCGATTCGGGCGACTGGAAGGAGCGCATCGTGCTCGCCGAGCACCGCTACATGCGCGAGGACGTGGAAATGGGGCTCGCGTTCCTCGTCTCGGTGTGCGAGTGGGCGGGCGTGCCGTGCCCGGTCGCGAAAGGGTTGCTCGCGCTTGCCTCGGCCGTGCTGGGCCGCGACCTTCGCAAGGGCGAGCGCACGCTGGAAGCGCTCGGCCTCGCGCGGCTCTCGCGCGACGAGATGCGCCGCCTGCTGCAGGAGGGCTCGTGACCCGTATCGTCGCCCTGGGCGCTGGTCGCATGGGGCGCGGCATCGGCCACGTCTTCGCCTATGCCGGCTACCGCGTCGACGTGATCGATTTCAAGGCACGCTCGCGGGAGGACGGTGTGCAACTGCGCGACGCGGCGCTCGCCGAGATTGGCGCGAACCTCGGCCTGCTGCGCGAGCTCGGCGTGCTCGACGAGGCGCAGCGCCAGGCAATCCTCGGCCGCATCCGCATCCATGCGCTGGAGGCAGCGCCCGAGGTGCTGGCCGCCGCCGATTTCATCTTCGAGGGCGTCACCGAGACGCTGGAAGCGAAGCGCGACGCTTTCGCGCGCGCTTGCGCGCACGTGCGGGCCGACGCCATCCTCGCGTCCACCACCTCTTCCATGCTGGCCGACGACCTGGCCGCCCGGGTCACCCATCCGGCGCGCTTCATCAACGCGCACTTCCTCAATCCGGCCTACCTGATCCCGCTGGTCGAGGTGAGCCCGGCGAAGGTCACGGCGGAATCGAACTTCGCTTCGATCAAGGCGCTGCTGGAATCCGCCGGCAAGGTCGTCGTGCGCTGCGCGCCTTCGCCCGGCTTCATCGTGCCGCGGCTGCAGGCCGCGGCGATGAACGAGGCGGCGCGGCTGGTGGAAGAGGGCGTGGCGACGCCCGAGGACATCGATCGCGCGGTGCGCTCGGGCTTCGGCCCGCGCTACACGGCGATGGGCATGTGCGAATTCATCGACTACGGCGGCCTGGATATCCTGTACTACGCCTCGAAATCGATGGCGCGCTCGCTCGCGGCCCCGCGCTACGAGCCGCCGGCGATCGTCGAGCGGCTGATGCGCGAGGGCAAGCGCGGCGCGCGCGAGGGCGAGGGCCTCGCCGACTGGCGCGGGCGCGATCTCGCCGCCTACCAGAAGGCGCTCGTCGGGCGTTTCGTCGCGTTGTTCTCCCACCTCAAGCTCTTGCCGCCGCCAGGGGCAGTGGATAGACTCGACGCGCCCAATTCGAGGAGGGGACCATGAAAACCACGCTACTGGCCGCGGCATTGCTCGCCGCGCTCGCGCCGCAGGCGCTCGCCGCGGAAGTGAAACTCAAGGCCGCCGCGTTCCTGCCGGTGAAGGCGGTGTTCGTGACCGGCTTCGCGCGCTGGGTGGGCGAAGTCAACCGCCAGTGCGCGGGCAAGGTGTCGATCAGCATCGTCGGCCCCGAGGCCATCAAGTCGCTCGAGCAGTGGAACGCGCTCAAGACCGGCGTGGTGGACATGCACTACGGCCCGCCCAACTACTACGTCGGCGCGCTGCCCGAGGGCGACGTGATGAGCGTGGCGCGCGCCGAGACCGCGGTGCAGAGGAGGAACGGCGCCTGGGCGATGATCAATGAAGTGCACAACCAGAAGATGAACGCGCAGTACCTGACCTACCTCTTCGGCGGCGTGCGCTTCCACATCTACACCTCGAAGCCGGCCAGGGACGGGCGCTTCGACGGCTTTCGCCTGCGCTCGACGCCGATCTACGACGCGTTCTTCAAGTCGCTCGGCGGCCTGCCGGTGCGCATGGCGCCGCCTGACGTGCACACGGCGCTCGAGCGCGGCACGGTGGACGGCTACGGCTGGCCGCTGTACGGCATCGCCGACTTTGGCTGGCACAAGTACACCAAGTACCGCTACGGGCCGGGCTTCATCAGCGCGGCGGTCGCCATCCTCGTCAACCAGGACAAGTGGAAGTCCCTCGACAACGCGCAACGCGACTGCCTGACGCGCATGGCCGAGTGGGTCGAAGGCGAGTGGCCCAAGTGGCGCGCCGAAGAAGACGGCAAGCAGCAGGCGGTGCAGGATCAAGCGGGTATCCAGTACGTGGACCTCGGGGCGGGCTTCTCACGGCAGGCCGAGGAGCTGTACTGGGAAGTGCTCGCCAAGGGCAACCCGGAGTTCGTGCGCAAGATCCGGCCGCTGCTGTCGCAGTAAGGCGCTAGCGTGCAGGGCGGCGGCGCGGCGCGACCGCGGTCCTGGTTCGATGTCCTGATCGACGCGCTGGCGATTGTCGCCGGCACGCTCATCGTGCTGCTCACGGCGCTGGTCGTGGTCGATGTCGCCGCGCGCAGCCTGCGCGTCTTCACACTGCCCTGGTCGCTCGAAGCCACGGAGTACATGCTGTACGCCGTGACCTTCCTCGGCGCGCCCTGGGTGCTGCGCGAGAACGGCCACATCGCCATCGAGCTGGTGGTGGAGCGCCTGCCGGCACGGGGCCGGGCCATCGTCGGGCTACTCGCCGAGCTCGCCGGCGCGGCCATCTGCGCGACGCTTTTCCTCTACGCCTGCCGTGTGGTCTGGCAGTCGTACACGAGCGGCATCATGGTGCAAAAGAGCTTCGCGTTCCCCGAGTGGGTCGCCTATGCCGGCATCCCGCCGGTGATGCTGGTCCTGCTGGGCATCTACCTGCGCCGGATCTTCAGCCGGCGCGCGCCCTGATGGCCTGGTACGAAATCCTCGGCCTGCTGATCGGGCTGCTGCTGGTTTTCATGGCGCTCGGCCTGCCGGTGGTGTTCGCCTTCTTCGCGGTGAACCTGGTGGGCGCCTTCGTCTTCATGGGCGGCGACAAGGGCGTGCTGCAGCTGATGCGCAACGCCGCCGACGCGGTGCAAAGCTTCGCACTGCTGCCGATTCCGCTGTTCATCTTCATGGGCGAGGTGATGTTCCACACCGGGGTGGCGGCGCGCGCCATCGACGCCGTGGACCGGCTCATCGCGCGCGTGCCCGGGCGACTGTCGCTGGTGGCGATCACCGGCGGCACCATCTTCGCATCGCTCTCGGGCTCGACCATCGCCAACACGGCGATGCTGTGCTCGACGCTGCTGCCGGACATGACGCGCCGCGGTTACCACCCGTCGATCGCGGTCGGCCCGATCGTGGCCGTCGGCGGCCTCGCGATGCTGATCCCGCCCTCGGCGCTGGCGGTGCTGCTCGGCTCGGTGGCGCGCATCCCGATCGGCGAGTTGCTGGTGGCCTCCATCATCCCGGCGCTGATCCTCGCCGCGCTGTTCTTCGTGTACGTCATCGTGCGCTGCAAGCTCGATCCCTCGCTCGCGCCCGCCTACGACGTGGCGGCGCTCTCATGGCGCGAGCGCCTGCTGCCGTTCGCCAAATACGTGCTGCCCCTGATGGGCATCTTCATCGTGGTGGTGGGCTCGATCATCGGCGGGCTGGCCACGCCCACCGAGTCGGCGGCGCTCGGCGCGCTCGCCGCGCTGGTGGCCGCGGCGGCCTACCGGCGCCTGTCCTGGGAGAACTTCGTCGTCTCGGTGCGCGAGACGCTGCGCCTCACGGTGATGACGCTGTTCATCATCTGCGGCTCGATCACGTTCTCGCAGATCCTCGCCTTCACGCAGGCCTCCGCCGGGTTTTCGGAGCTCGTCACGGGCGCAGGGCTGAGCCCGTTCTGGGTGCTGCTCGGCATGCTCGGCATCCTGCTGGTGCTGGGCTGTTTCATGGACCAGGTCAGCATGATGATGATCACCG
>Ga0105106_10004017_pt1 | contig 10479 bp, 9 predicted proteins | sample PPLLaktember2015_5_FD_79109 | JGI IMG/M metagenome (GOLD analysis project Ga0105106, IMG submission 79109) | Freshwater sediment microbial communities from Prairie Pothole Lake near Jamestown, North Dakota, USA - PPLs Lake P8 Core (1) Depth... | ecosystem: Environmental > Aquatic > Freshwater >... | reverse complement strand
GTAGACGACCCGCAGCGTGTCGCCGCGCCGCAGGTCGCGGTTGAAGTCGATCTCGCCGTCGAGGATGTCGGCGATCTGCGTCGCCACCGCCTCCGGAATCCCGGCCGCGTCGATCGCGGCGAACAGGGAAGTCCTGACCTCGGCAGCGCCCATCGCGACCTGCCGCTCGAGCGCGATCGGTTCCTCGCGGGCCTCGAGCCGGCCATCGATGCGGCGGATGCTCACGCGCCCGGCCGGCTGCGCCGCGGCGCCATCGAGACCGCCGAAGCGATACTGCATCGACAGTACGCGTCCGGCGTCGTCGATCTCGGCCGTGACCGTGCGCCCGGCCTGCAGCTGCATCATCTTGCGTGCCTGCGGGTTCGCGGCGACGAACTTCTGGAACTCGCTGTCGGTGGCGCCGAGCCGGTCGAGCAGGGTGGCGAGCGTCTCGCCCCGCAGGATGCGCTCGGAGCGCATGAACGCCTGGATTTCCTCCGGCGCGCCCTGCAGCGACCGGATCGCCGACGCGATGGCCACGCTCTCGACGATGGTCTCGATCGGCGGCAGTTCGACCTCGCGTAACGGGGCCGTACCGAACGCGGTCACGGCAGCAAGGGTCAGCGTCACGGCGACGGCGGTCGCCACCTTCGGGAAGCTGGGAAGGGGGATCTCGATCATCGCGCTCGCTGGCTGGTCCGGTCTGAGGTTCGGCTTCGATGCCGGGAGCGTATGAACCCTCGGCTAGAATCGGGCCCCTCGGGTCGACGAAGGCGGCGGTGCGAGGAGCACGCCAGCCGGCCGGTCCGGGAACAGCGGCCGATTCTACCGGATCAAACCAGGAAACCTGTCACCCAATGACGATGGACGGCGCAAATACACCGACGGGGCCCGGGCTCCCCGGGCCCGGCGCGACCGGCACGGGGCCCTCGGGCGCGCCTTCCGGGGCGGCGTCCGACGCACCGTCGGGCGCCGCGGGCTGGCCGGTGACCGAGCGCACCCGCGAGGCGCTGGCGATCAGCCTGCGCGGCTGCGACGAACTGCTGGTCGAATCCGACTGGCTGGCCAAGCTCGCCCGCAGCGAGGCGAACGGCACCGCGCTGCGCATCAAGCTCGGCCTCGATCCCACCGCGCCCGACCTGCACCTGGGCCACACGGTGGTGCTGAACAAGATGCGCCAGTTGCAGGACCTCGGCCATACGGTGATCTTCCTGATCGGCGATTTCACCGCGATGATCGGCGACCCGTCGGGCCGCAATACGACGCGCCCACCGCTCACGCGCGACCAGATCGAGCAGAACGCGACGACCTACTTCGACCAGGCCAGCCTGGTGCTCGACCGGGCACGCACCGAGATCCGCTACAACTCCGAGTGGTCCGACCCGCTGGGGGCGCGCGGCATGATCCAGCTGGCGGCCCGCTACACGCTGGCGCGGATGATGGAGCGCGACGACTTCACCAAGCGCTTTCGCGCCGGGGTGCCGATCTCGGTGCACGAGCTGCTGTACCCGCTGATGCAGGGGTACGACTCGGTGGCGCTGAAGTCCGACATCGAACTGGGCGGCACCGACCAGAAGTTCAACCTGCTGGTCGGGCGCGAACTGCAGCGCGAGTACGGCCAGGAGCCGCAGTGCATCCTGACGATGCCGTTGCTCGAAGGGCTCGACGGCGTCGAGAAGATGTCGAAGTCGAAGAACAACTACGTGGGCATCACGGAGGCGCCGGCCGAGATGCTCGGCAAGCTGATGTCGATCTCCGACGAGCTGATGTGGCGCTATTTCGAGCTGCTGTCGTTCCGGTCGCTGGACCAGATCGCGGCGCTGCGCGCCGAATGTGCGGCTGGCCGCAATCCGCGTGACGCGAAGGTCCTGCTCGCGCAGGAGATCGTCGAGCGCTTCCACTCGCGCGCGGACGCCGAGGCGGCGCTGGCGGAATTCGAGGCGCGCTTCCGCCACGGCAAGGTGCCCGAGAACATGCCCGAGGTCGTTCTGCACGGCGCGCCGATGCCGATCGCGCAGCTGCTCAGGCAGGCTCAGCTCGCGCCGTCGACCACCGAGGCCAACCGCAACATCGAGCAGGGCGGCGTGCGCGTCGACGGCGAGCGCGTCGCGGACAAGACGCTGAAGCTGCCGGCCGGGACCTACGTCGTGCAGGTCGGCAAGCGACGGTTCGCGAGGGTGACGCTGGAAGCGTCCGCCGCCTGACCGGCGACGCGGGGCGGCGACGGTCGCGCTGCTGCAGCGGGTCGCCGGTGGCAAGCGGTCGAGCGCGGCCCGGCGCCGAAATGGCGGAAAATGCCCGCACGCGCGCGCAGGCCGGCGCGCACCGGGTAAGGTGTGAGCCGACGGCCGCGCCGGATCGTGGCCATGGAGACCGACCAGATGAAACTGTCCAGTGAATCGTTCGCCGACGGGCAGCCGATCCCGCCCGAGTTCGCGTTCTGCCGCATCGACCCGAAGTCGCACGTGACGCTGTCGACGAACCGCAATCCGCAGCTGTCGTGGTCGGCGGCGCCGGTCGGCACGCGCTCGTTCGCGATCGTCTGCCACGATCCCGACGTGCCGAGCGTCCCCGACGACGTCAACCAGGACGGGCGCGAGATCCCGTCGACGCTCGCGCGGATCGAGTTCTTCCACTGGGTCCTGGTCGATTTGCCCGCGAGCGCCGAGTCGATCGCCGCAGGCGAGTTCTCCGACAACGTCACGCCGAAAGGCAAGATGGGACCGGCGGCACACCGCGGCGCCCGCCAGGGCGTCAACGACTACACCGTCTGGTTCGCCGGCGACCACGACATGGAGGGCGACTACTACGGCTACGACGGCCCGTGCCCGCCGTGGAACGACTCGATCGTCCACCGCTACGTCTTCACCGTGTATGCGCTCGACGTCGAGCGGCTGCCGCTGACGGGCCGCTTCAGCGGCGCCGACGCGCGCAAAGTGATCGCGCACCACCGGCTGGGCGAGGCGTCGATCACCGGCATCTACACGTTGAACCCGCGACTCGCTGCGGCCTCGGCTTGAGCGCGCCGACGGGCGATCGCCCGCACACGGAGCTGGTTCTGATCCGGCACGGCGTGACCGCCTGGAACCGCGACCGGCGCTTCCAGGGCCAGATCGACATTCCGCTCGACGACGAGGGCCTGACGCAGGCGATGCGCACCAGCCGGCGCCTGGCCGACTGGCCGCTGGCGGTCGTCTACGCCAGCGACCTGGCGCGCGCCCGCCAGACCGCCGAGCCGATCGCCGCGGCACTCGGCCTCGCGCTGCGCGTCGAGTCACGCCTGCGCGAGCGGCACTACGGCGGGTTCGAGGGGCGCACGCACGGCGAGCTGCAGCGTGACGAAGCGGAGGCGTGGCGGCGCTGGCGCGCGCGCGAACCGGATTTCGAGCTGCCCGGCGGCGGAGAGTCGCTGCGCGCGTTTCACGCCCGTGTCGACGCGGTGCTTCACGAACTGGTGCGCCGGCATCCGGGCCGGACGGTCGCGGTCGTCACGCACGGCGGCGTGCTCGACAGCGCGTTCCGGATCGCCACCGGCCTGCCGCTGGAGGCGCCACGCGGCCATGACCTGCTCAACGCGAGCCTGAACCGGATCGCGTGGGACGGCCGTGCGTTCAGCCTGATCGCATGGGCCGACGTCGCGCACCTCGCCGAAGCGCTCGACGACGTCGGGGTCCGTCGCTGAGTCCGCACCGACGCGGCAGCGTTGGTCGCGATCGGGGAGCGCCGGCCACGATCCTTTAGAATCGCGGCTTGCCGCCCGACGCCGGCGCCACAAGGTGACTCCCATGTTCGACCGCAACCACGGCATCGCCCTGACCGACCCCGATCTCTGGAACGCGATCCGCCTGGAGAACCAGCGCCAGGAAGCGCACATCGAGTTGATCGCGTCGGAGAACTACGCGAGCCCCGCGGTGATGGCTGCCCAGGGCAGTCAGATGACCAACAAGTACGCGGAAGGCTATCCGGGCAAGCGCTATTACGGCGGTTGCGAGTACGTCGACATCGCCGAGCAGCTCGCGATCGATCGATTGAAGCAGCTGTTCGGCGCCGACTGCGCGAACGCGCAGCCGCACTCGGGCGCGCAGGCCAACGAGGCTGTCTTCCTCGCGTTCCTGAAGCCCGGCGACACGATCATGGGGATGAGCCTCGCCGAGGGCGGGCACCTGACGCACGGCATGGCGCTGAACATGTCGGGCAAGTGGTTCAACGTCGTGTCCTACGGCCTGAACGAGGCCGAGGAGCTCGACTACGACGCGATGGAGCGCAAGGCGCACGAGCACAAGCCGAAGCTGATCATCGCCGGTGCCTCGGCCTACAGCCTGCGCATCGACTGGGCGCGTTTCGCGAAGGTGGCCGCCGACGTCGGCGCGCTGCTGATGGTCGACATGGCGCACTACTCGGGACTGATCGCCGGCGGCGTCTATCCGAACCCGGTGCCGCACGCCGACATCGTCACGTCGACCACGCACAAGAGCCTGCGCGGCCCGCGCGGCGGCTTCATCCTGATGCCGCAGCGGCACGAGAAGGCGATCAACTCGGCGATCTTCCCGGGCCTGCAGGGCGGGCCGCTGATGCACGTGATCGCCGCCAAGGCGGTCGCGTTCCACGAGGCGCTGCAGCCGGCGTTCAAGGCCTACCAGCGCCGGGTCGTGACCAACGCGAACGTGCTCGCCCAGACGCTGATCGAGCGCGGCCTGCGCATCGTCTCGGGCCGCACCGAGTCGCACCTGATGCTGGTCGACCTGCGCGCCAAGAAGATCACCGGCAAGGAGGCAGAGCGCGTGCTCGGCGAAGCGCACATCACCTGCAACAAGAACGCGATCCCCAACGACCCGGAGAAGCCGATGGTCACCAGCGGCATCCGGCTCGGCACGCCGGCGATGACGACGCGCGGCTTCGCCGAGGACGAGACGCGGCAGGTCGGCCACCTGATCGCCGACGTGCTCGATCATCCGGGCGATGCGGCGAAGATCGCGATGGTCCGCGAGAAGGTCGGCCAGCTGACTGCGAAGTTCCCGGTGTACGGCTGAGCGGCGCGCAATGCGCTGCCCGTTCTGCGACCACCCCGACACGCAGGTCATCGAAACCCGCGAATCCGACGACGGAGAGAGCACGCGTCGGCGCCGGCGCTGCCTGAACTGCGACAAGCGCTTCACCACCTACGAGCGCGTCGAGCTGGCGCTGCCGGCGGTCGTCAAGAAGAACGGCGTGCGCACCGAGTTCGACCGGCGCAAGTTGCGCGCGTCGATGGCGTTGGCGCTGCGCAAGCGTCCGGTCAGCGCCGAGGCGGTCGACGCGGCGATCCACCGCATCGAGGAGAAGCTGCTCAGCCTGGGCCTGCGCGAGGTGGCCAGCGAGCGCATCGGCGAGCTGGTGATGCGCGAGCTGAAGAAGCTGGACAAGATCGCCTACGTGCGCTTCGCGTCGGTCTACCGCAATTTCGAGGACGTCGACGAATTCGCCGACGTCATTCTCGAAGTCCAGACGCGTCGGCGCAAGAGCTGATCGGCGGCGCGTGCCGTCTCTGCCGTTGCGCGCGCCGTGCGCAGGCGCCGGGCCGGTGCGCAGGTCCGCCGCGTGCGCGGGCAGGTGCTGCGGCCCCCGCTTCGCGGGGGCTTCCCTCGCCTTCCTCGCAATTCCGCACCCGCGGCCGACACGCGCTGCGCGCGTGACGGCGACGGGGCCCGCGGAATTGCTTTCGGAAGCGCTCGGTTTGCGCAAGCCCGCGCACGCGGCGGGCCTGCGCACCGGCCCGGCGCCTGCGCACGGCGCGCGCAACGGCAGAGACTCGGGAATCGACGGTGCATAGGGGTCAGCCCGTGCTTCGAGTGCGTGTGAAGGGCGATATCGCGCGCGATCGGCCGCGGGTGCCATTCTGCGAGGTAGGCGAGGGAAGCCCCGCGAAGCGGGGCCGCAGCATCCGCGCCGCCAGCGGGCGTAGCGCTCGGCGGCTCGCCCCGCGCAAGCTCGAACCGCCGCCGAACCGAGCGGGCCCGGCGGCGCTGCTAGCGCTTCGCCGCGGAAGCGCGAATCGCATCGAGCGTCGCGTTGGGGGTGATCGCCTGGGGGTCGACCTTCAGGTGGACGATTGCCGGGCGGCGCGCGATGCGCGCGTGCGCGAGCGCGGCGGCCATGGCGCCCTCGAACTCGGCGGTGCGCGCCACGCGTGCGCCGAAGCCGCCGAACGCCTCGCCGATCTTCGCGAAGTCCGGATTCGCGAGTGCCGTGCCGAACACGCGCGACGGGTACTCGCGCTCCTGGTGCATGCGGATCGTCCCGTACATGCCGTTGTCGAACACGATCACCACCAGCCCTGCGTCGTACAGCGCCGCGGTGGCCAGTTCCTGCCCGTTCATCAGGAAGTCGCCGTCGCCGGCGAAGCAGACGACGGTCCGCTCGGGGCGCGCGATCGCGGCCGACACTGCCGCGGGCACGCCGTAGCCCATCGAGCCCGAGGTAGTCGACAGCAGCGTGCGCAGGCCGGCATACGGCCAGAACCGGTTCGCCCAGGTCGCGAAGTTGCCGGCGCCGTTGGTCAGGATCGCGTCGGCCGGCAGCAGCCGTTTCAGCGTCTGCACGACCTGCCACAGGTTCAGCGCCGGCGCCTGCCCCCCGGCGTAGATCGCAGGCTGCTGCTGCCAGGCCTCGTAGTCGTCGCGTGCCTGCGCCACCGAACCCGCCCATGCCGTGGAATCGACCTTCACCGCGCGCAGCGCCGCCGCGATCTCGGGCATCCCCGAGGCGATCATCAGGTCGGCCTGGTAGACGCGGCCCAGTTCCTCGATGCCCGCGTGCACGTGCACCAGCTGCTGGGCCGGGCGCGGCACTTCCAGCAGCGTGTAGCCCGAGGTGGTCATCTCGCCCAGCCGCGGGCCGATCGCGATCACCAGGTCGGCGGCCTTGATCCGCGCGGCCAGCTTCGGACTGATGCCGATGCCGACGTCGCCGACGTAGTTCGGATGGCGGTTGTCGAACAGGTCCTGGAAGCGGAACGCGCAGGCCACCGCCAGCCGGTTCGCCTCGGCGAACGCGCGCAGGTCGGCGCAGGCCGCGGGCGTCCAGCCGGTGCCGCCGAGCATCACGAACGGACGCTGCGCGCGCGCGAGCATCGTGGCGAGTTGCTCGACCTGTCCCGCGCTCGGGCAGGCGCGTACCGGGCGGTGGCAGGCGGCGTCGGCGACGGCCGCGCTCTGCGCCAGCACGTCCTCGGGCAGCGCCAGCACCACCGGGCCCATGCGCCCGCTGCTGGCCACCTGGAAGGCGCGCGCGACGTACTCGGGGATCCGGTCGGTCCGGTCGACCTGCGCGACCCACTTGGCCATCTGGCCGAACATGCGCCGGTAGTCGATCTCCTGGAACGCTTCACGGTCGATGAAGTCGGTGCCGACCTGACCGACGACGACGACCATCGGCACCGAGTCCTGGAATGCGGCGTGCACGCCGACCGACGCGTTGGTCGCGCCCGGCCCGCGCGTGACCATCACCACGCCGGGCTTGCCGGTGAGCTTGGCGTACGCGTCGGCCATGTACGCGGCGCCGCCCTCCTGGCGGCAGACGACGAAGCGGATCTGCTCGCGATGCCGGTACAGGCCGTCGAGCACGGCCAGGTAGCTCTCGCCGGGCACGCCGAAGATCGTGTCGACGGCCTGCGTCGCCAGCGCATCCGCGAGGATGTGCCCGCCGAGTCGCGCGTCCGCTGCAGCCCGGGGTGGGGTCAAGTCGGTCTCCTGTCGGGAATGCGCGAATTCTAGTCCTGCGCTTCGGGCGATAATGCGCGCCTATGTTCACCGAGGCCGACCACGACTTCATGCAGCGGGCGCTGCAGCTCGCCCAACTGGGGCTCACCACCGCGACGCCGAATCCGCGGGTGGGGTGCGTGGTGGTGCGCGAGGACACGATCGTCGGCGAAGGCTGGCACCGGCGCACCGGCGAGCCGCATGCCGAGGCGTTGGCGCTGGCGCAGGCCGGCGAGCGCGCGCGCGGCGCCACGGTCTATCTCACGCTCGAACCCTGCAACCACCAAGGCCGCACGCCGCCGTGCGTCGATGCGCTGCTCGAGGCGAAAGTCGGTCGCGTGATCGCCGCTATGGAAGACCCGAATCCGGTGGTCAACGGCCAGGGACTCGAGCGCCTGCGCGCCGGTGGCATCGACGTTCGCTGCGGCCTGTTGCAGCAGGAAGCGCGCGAGCTGAATATCGGCTTCGTTTCGCGGATGCTGCGCAACCGCCCGTGGGTCAGGCTCAAGGCGGCTGCCAGCCTCGACGGCCGCACCGCGCTGCCGGATGGGCGCAGCCAGTGGATCACCGGCGAGGCGGCGCGCACCGATGGGCATGCCTGGCGCGCGCGCGCCTGCGCCGTGCTGACCGGCATCGGCACGGTCAGGGAGGACAATCCGCAGCTCACGGTGCGTCACGTGCAGACTTCGCGACAGCCGCTGCGCGTGCTCGTCGATTCGCGCTTCGAGGTCAACCCGGCGGCGCGCATCCTGGAGGGCGGCAATACGCTCGTGGTGTGCGCGATCGACGAGTCGGTACGCGTCGCCAGGACCGCCGAGTTCAGCGAACTGGGCTGCGAGGTGATCGCATTGCCGGGGGCAGGCGGCAAGGTCGACCTGCCGGCACTGCTGCGCGAACTCGCGCGCCGCGGCATCAATGAACTGCACGTCGAGGCCGGCTACCGGCTCAACGGTTCGCTGCTGCGCGAGGACTGCATCGACGAACTGCTGGTCTACATGGCTCCGACGCTGCTCGGCAACTCGATGGGATTGGCCGACCTGCAAGCTCCGGAGTCGCTCGACAAGCGCCTGGTGCTGCATTGGCAGTCGGTCGATCGGGTCGGCGACGACCTTCGCTTGATTGCCAGGTTCCCCGAAAGGATCTGAATCATGTTCACCGGAATCGTCGCGGCCGTCGGTCGCATCGAACGCATCGAGCCGCTCGGCGAGGACGCCGGCGTGCGACTGACCGTCGACGCCGGCGCGCTCGATCTGTCCGACGTCGCCCCCGGCGATTCGATCGCGATCCAGGGCGCCTGCATGACCGCGATCGGCATCGAAGGCAGGCGGTTCCGGGTCGAGGTCTCGAAGGAGAGCCTGACGAAGACCAGCGGCCTCGATCGGCCCGGCGAGGTCAATCTCGAGAAGGCGATGCGGCTGGACGACCGCATCGGCGGGCACCTGGTGTCGGGGCATGTCGACGGCCTCGGCGAGGTGGTGGCGTTCGAGCCGGTCGGCGAGTCGTGGCGGCTGGTGCTGCGTGCGCCGGCCTGGCTCGCGAAGTACTTCGCCTACAAGGGTTCGGTCACGGTCAACGGCGTGAGCCTCACCGTGAACAGGGTGGTCGACCTGGCGGCGGGCGCCGAGTTCGAGATCAACCTGATCCCGCACACGATCGCCGTCACGACCCTGAAGTCGCTCCGGCCCGGCGATCGGGTCAATCTGGAAGTGGACCTGATCGCCCGGTACGTGGAGCGGATGCTGGGGGCGACTACAGACCGGTGACGTTCGCGCTGATCCCCGCGGTCGCGCCGTTGACCAGATCGTCGAGCAGCGTGCGCGCCTCTGCCACCGCCTGCTCGTCGAAGTCGACGAAGGTGAGCGCGCTGTCGTGGTGGGGCCGGCGCAGCACCACGGTGTCGTCGACCAGCACGAATCCGCGCGGGAATTGGCGCGCCGATTCCTCGCTCCGAAGCACGCGCAGCCGCGGGGTGTGCTGACGCAGCAGCGCGACGACGCGCGGGCAGGATCGCTCGACGAACGACGGGTCGTGCAGGATCATTTCGACCGCGGTGTCGCGGCCGCGCCCGAGCAGGGCTTCCAGCGCGTCGGCGAAGGCCTTGCGATCGAAGCCGTAGAACTCGCCGCGATCGTCGGCGATGCGCAGCGAGCGCTGAGCGCGCGAGACGATCCGGTCGAACGCGGCCCGCGCCTCGGTGCGGGTCTCGATGCGGCGATATCCCAGAAGATCCTGCGGGTCCATGGTGCCGCCAGTATCGCAGCCGCCCCGGCGGGTGCGCCGCCGTCCGGCGGCGATGGCTGTCCGCACAGCGTAAAATGCCGCCATGACACTCGCCAGCACGCCCGAAATCATCGCCGAGCTCGCCGCCGGCCGGATGGTCATCCTGGTCGACGAGGAAGACCGCGAGAACGAGGGCGACCTGGTGCTGGCGGCCGACTTCGTCACGCCGGATGCGATCAACTTCATGGCGAAGCACGGCCGTGGGTTGATCTGCCTCACGCTGACGCGTGCGCGCTGCGAGCAGCTGCGCTTGCCGCTGATGGTCAGTCATACCGACGCTCGTCAGACCACGAATTTCACGGTGTCGATCGAGGCCGCCGAAGGCGTGACCACCGGCATCTCGGCGGCCGACCGCGCCCGCACGGTGCAGGCGGCCGTGGCAGCCGACGCCGTTCCCGGCGACCTGGTGCAACCCGGCCATATCTTCCCGCTGCGCGCGCAGCCCGGCGGCGTGCTGGTGCGCGCGGGGCACACCGAAGCCGGC
>Ga0105106_10004015_pt1 | contig 10483 bp, 10 predicted proteins | sample PPLLaktember2015_5_FD_79109 | JGI IMG/M metagenome (GOLD analysis project Ga0105106, IMG submission 79109) | Freshwater sediment microbial communities from Prairie Pothole Lake near Jamestown, North Dakota, USA - PPLs Lake P8 Core (1) Depth... | ecosystem: Environmental > Aquatic > Freshwater >... | reverse complement strand
GTGACTAGACCCCTGCACCACTCCCGCATAGTGTTGGTTCCCACAAGGGAGTCCTGCCGGCTCGTCGTCTTCACACGCTGCTGTCCATCGTCGCCGAAGGTAGGTTTAGAACTTGGTGAGCGGGGAATACCGTGAGTGCGAGTCCCAAGAGATGTAGCGCATCCTCCAAGGGCTGTGGGTGAAAACCAACGGCACTAAGGAAAGCGGAATCACTTGGGACTCGTTTCTGTGTGTAGTAGTCGGTCAAGGCGTTGAGGGCCAAAGATAAGGAACATGAGGGCACTGGTGTGAACGACGATCAAGCTGAGTGCATCCCTGTGCGACGAGTGTGGCGTGGAGTGGGAATGCTTGCTCTGGTGGTCATGGTGACCGCCGCGGTGGTCGCTCTTGGCCGGGGGAGCAGAGCTCGAGTGAGCCGAATGAGCGATACCACGAAGCCCTCCGGAAGCTCTCAGTTGCCCAACGGAGAGCCGGCTGACTTCGGGCAGCAGGTCCCACCGCCACCATCAGTTCGTGATCGTTTCTGAGATTGAAGCGTGTTAGTCTCGCTAACGACTGCTGTTGTGAGGTTATGAGGTGGCAGCGTCGCCTGATTAGGCTTCTCTGAGGGGTCGGCGATCCCGGGGATTGGTTGCGGGACGACACTGACCGAGCGGGGACAGAACCATGGCCTTGAGCGAACAAGTGATTTCTGAATCAGTCGACCGCTATTGGCGCGAGCGGGATAGATACCTGAAACTTGCGACGTTCGTCGCCGACAAGTGCCAGGAGATGATCGAGACAGGGTTGCTCAGGGCGACCGTCAGCTTCCGCGCCAAAGACACTGAGAGATTGCGTGGAAAACTGCGCAAGCAGGCACGCCTGCATGGAGAAGAACCAGGACTAGAGACGGTCGACGATGTGTTCGCGTGGGTCAGCGACCTCGCTGGCGTCCGTATCGCCACTTACCTCGAGCGGGACCGGGCAGTGGTGGTTGACCGTCTTAGGAGCATCTTCGTGGGGCCCGAGGGACAAGAGATTGACGTCGAAGTGAAGGACCGACCCGGTGAGTTGTACCGGGCGACCCACTGCCAGGTGGCGTTGCCTCCTGAGGCTCTGGTAGGCACCTATGAGAACTTGAGCGGTCTCACATGCGAGATTCAAGTGTGTAGCCTGCTCGCCCATGTTTCGAACGAGATAGATCATGACGTCCGATACAAGCCGATGATGGGTCCGATCTCCGACAATGAGGCTGAATTGCTCGACGCCCTTGGCAATCTAACTGTCTCGGGTGAAGTGATAGTCAAAGCGATTATCGAGGCTCAGGAACAACGTCAGTCAGCGATCGTGGGTGAATTCCAGAACGAGTACGACTTCGTTGTGAGAATGAGAGGGAAGTTCCCCGGTGCCCCCAACTTCGCTGACCATGCCTATCAACTGTACGAGGAGTTGCTCGCGTTACGTCTCAACTCGCCAGCCGCAATTGACGCGGCTCTCCTCGATGGAGACTATCTGGCCCGCTCTTCTCAGCTCCTGCAGGATCTGCAGTCGACGTGCGAGACAGACAACCCGGTCGTCGTCACTGTGGACCCGGGCAGCTCTGACGCGCTGCTTGTTCTCTTGCTTGAGAGGTACGCTCGCCAGATCGAGGAGCGACATCCGGCTGGACGTGGAAGGGGAAGGCCCTCGCGGATCAGGAGTCTCGCCACGCGGGTCCCACGACGGAGCGGACAGGATAAAACCCGGGCGCGTGCCCCGGCCACGTAGCCGCCGCCGTTTGGGCCCGATTGGCCGAGCACACCATTACCCATTAGTGTTCCCGCAAGGTCACATGCGCGCCCATTGCTACAACGCCCAACGGTCCGGCGCGGTTGTCGCGCTACTGGACGACCACCGTGCCCTTCATGCTAGGGTGGATGCTGCAGTGATACGTGTAGGTACCGGCCTGGTCGAACATGAAGCTGAAGGTTTCCCCGTTGGCCAGGTCAGCGCTTTCGAACTCGCCGTTATCTCCGACCACAGTGTGAGCGGCCGAGTCCTCGTTGGTCCAGGTGACAGTCTCTCCAGCGTTAATCGTCAACGAGTCGGGGTCGAAGGCGGTGTTCCTCATGACCACTTGTGCCCCAGCGCCACTCGTAGCCCCAGTGCCGGTGGATGTAGTGGTGTCGTTGGTGCCTCCGCAGGCCGCGAATATGAGGAGTAGAGCGAGGATCCCGACTGTGACCATGACCAGAGTGATGAGCCGTCGTCCGGGTGATTCGGTGGAGTCGGTACGCATGAGTCTCATTGGCTTGCCCCTTCTCCCTTGCTGCGGACGCCGTGCTGATGATTCCCCCGGCGGTCCTTTTCCATGCACGCGCTATCCAAGCCACTTGTTTTTCGAAAAGCAGCCCCTGGGAAGGCTCTCCCTGAGGGCGGGGGAGATGAGAGGCGCCAAATCTGCGCACTGTAATCCTGCCAAAGAAGGGACAGAGCATGGTTCAGACGATATTCCAGACCCGACTTGTCCGCAAGATCCCGCAAGTCGCGGACATCGTCAGCTTCCAGTTCGAGCGGCCTGCGGGCTACGACTACCAAGCGGGACAGTGGATGGTTGTCACCCTGCCCGACTCCCGGCTCACTCACCACTTCACGCAGTCGAGTTCCCCCAGCGAGCCGTTCCTGGAGATCACCACCCGGCTGCGCAGCTCCGAGTTCAAAAACGCGCTCGCCGGATTGCCGATGGGCGCGAGCATCGAGGCCGAGGGGCCCTTTGGCAGTTTCTTCCTCCCCCCGTCGCCCGGAAAGGTAGCGTTCCTAACCGGCGGCATCGGGATAACCGCTCCCCGGAGCATCCTTCGCCACCTGGTCGATACGGCCGCGGCCTACGGTCCCGATCGGGTGGCCCTGCTCTTCGGGAATCACAGCGACCAGTTCATCCCCTTTGAGGCTGAGCTACAGGAGATGGCCGCCGCGCTTCCGCAGCTTCAAGTCGTCCATGTAATCAGCCAGCCGTCGCCCGCCTGGAGAGGGAGGAAGGGTCACATCGACGGCGCTCTCCTGGAAGAGGAGCTGGGGGATCTGGGGTCCTGGAAGTACTACCTAAGCGGACCACCGTCTCTCGTCACGTCGCTAGTGCAAGTGCTTGTCGACCAAGGGGTGGGGGAGCAGGCAATCAGAAGCGAGCGCTATCAGGGATATGAATAGAGTTGTGAGAACCCGTGGAAGCCCCCAGATCCACCTGGGGGCACGGCCCAGCAAAGCCAGGAAACTGCCGACGCAACGTGACCCCGCTTGGCCGCCTTACCCCGCCATTCCGGCGACGCAGAAGTATCCGTCCGTCAGGCCGTAATCCCTGAAGTTCGGGCAATCGCCGCAGAGGCAGCCGCGCTTAGAAATCTCCTTCGCGCTCTTGCCCTTGGCGCAGAAGAATCCGCCTTCCTTTGGATATGACGGGCAGTCGCCGCACAGGCAGCGAGCCATGTTCTCCGGCGTGTCCGGTACCTTACTCATTAGGTGCCTCCTTGGTACGCGCGTTGCATGTTTCAATACTTCCCGCGGGCAGGGAGGGGAAAACCCACCCCTGTCCACCGAATAGCACCTGCGCGAAATCGTGCCACACTGGGATGCCTCAAACATGGTTCATACCGCGGGTCTAGCCAACAAGTCCCAGCCAACCTGAGGCTAGGCGGGTTCGCCCCGCTTGTTGTTTCCCAGCATGCCCGACGGGTGTGCGCAAGATCCGCTGAAGGACTAGGAAAGCTTGGCAATTGCTCCGGCTGGGTAGGAACGTATCGGTGACGTCCCAGAACGACAGCCGGGAGGTGGGCTCGGTGGGGCTTCTTGACGCGAGCGTGAAATCCGTGTGGTGCGCCGTCCTGATAGCTCTCGCTCTCCTGGCTGGCGCCTGCGGAGACACCGGCGGAGAGTCGAGCACCAGCGCTTCCCCAACCACAGTTCCGCCGACCGCCAGCCACCGGGCTACGACTGTTGTGGAAGGCCTACGGATCCCTTGGGAGATGAGGTTCTTGCCCGATGGGAAGCTGCTGGTGACCGAGCGAGAAGGGGGCGTGGTTCTCGCAGATGTGACCTCCGGCGAGGTGATCGAGGTGGGCCGGATCGACGTCTTGGCGCAAGGAGAAGGCGGTCTGATGGGACTTGCCCTTGACCCTGACTTCCCGGGCACACCCTCCATCTATGTTAGCTACACTCATGCTCAGAGCGGAGGCTCTCAGAACAGGGTCAGCCAATTCACTCTCAGCGGCCTCGATACCCCGAGCCCCAGGCTGGAAGGCGAAACAGTCCTCCTAGACGGTATGCCGGCCGGCTCGATTCATGACGGGAGCCGGGTAGCCTTTGGTCCTGACGGCTATCTCTGGATAACGACGGGCGACTCCGGGAATGGCGACCTAGCCCAACAGTTGGACTCGCTTGCCGGGAAGGTCCTACGCATGGCGAGGGACGGGAAGCCCGCCCCCGGCAATCCCTACATGGATCAACCCTACCCCTTCTCGCTCATCTACACGCTCGGCCATCGCAACCCACAAGGGCTGACTTTTCACCCCCAGACCGGAGAAGCCTACGTCACTGAGCATGGACCCTCCGACAACGACGAGATCAACAAGCTAGAAGCGGGCGGCAACTATGGCTGGCCCGACCTGCGCGGCAAGGCAAACGAGTCCGGTTTTATCGACCCCATCATGACCTGGACTCCGACGATCGCTCCTGCCGGAGCTCTCTTCTACTCGGGGGATCTGTTGGGCGATCTGAGAGGTGCCCTCGTGTTCGTCACCCTGAAGGAGAGCGATCTCCGTGTGCTTATCCCCGGAGACGAGGCGGATTTTGTCGCGTTTGCTGACGAGCGGATCCTCTTCGATGAGGAGTTCGGTCGCCTGCGTGCCATCGCCCAAGGCCCCGATGGTGCTCTGTATCTAGCCACGAGCAACTTCGATGGGCGAGGCAGCGCTGGGCCCGGAGATGACCGCATCATTCGTATCGAGCCTCAGACCATTAGGTTCTCGGACATCAGTTTGTCTTCTTATCAGTCCGCCATCCTCGATTTGGCCTTACACGGGGTGATAAACGGCTTTCCTGACGGGACCTTTCGTCCGGAAAGCCCCGTTATCCGCCAGCAGTTCGCCAAGATGATCGTCAAGAGCCTCGGTCTCCCCGTCTCTTCAAGCGACGTATCCCCGTTGGCGGATGTCGGGTCTAACATGGATCCCTCAGACCCCCTCTACCCGGACCACTACGTCGCTGTGTGTTTTGCTCAAGGCATCACCAGGGGCACAACGCCAACAACTTTCGCTCCTTATGCCAACATGACTCGTGCCCAGCTCATCACCATGGTGGTGCGGGCGGCCAACCTGCCCGACGCGCCTGACGATTACACTCCGAACTTCATGCCCGGCCAGTTCTCCCCACCCGAGCACTACGAGAATGCGCGTAAGGCCGCGATGGTGGCGGCAACCAGCGCACCGGAGATGTGGTCGGCTTGGGCCCATCTCCAGGCTCACTTCGAGCCGCTCGGTGACAACTGATGGTTTCAGGCGCGTCGTTTCCGTCAATACTGTAGGTCATCAGTTGCCAACTCCCTTGAGGAGAATGACAATGGCCAAGAAATTGGAAATCTACAAGTGCGAAGTCTGCGGAAACATCGTCGAGGTCATCCACGGCGGCGCCGGTGAGTTGGTCTGTTGTGGCGAACCCATGTTATTGATGACAGAGAACACGGTGGACGCAGCCAAGGAGAGGCATGTGCCGGTGATCGAGAAGACCGAAGGCGGCTACAAGGTTAAGGTGGGAAGCGTGGCCCACCCCATGGAGGAAAAGCACTATATCGAGTGGATCGAGCTGATCGCCGACGGCAGAGCTTACCGGCAGTTTCTCGAGCCCGGCCAGGCGCCAGAGGCCATGTTCAAGATCGAGGCGGCCAGCGTGACGGCCCGTGAGTACTGCAATCTCCACGGCTTGTGGAAGGCCTGATCGGGACGCCTTGGTTGAACCCACCCGCACCCTGCGTCGCCTTCCGGCTGCGGGCCTGAGGGCTGACACAATCAACAGATGTTGACCCTTGCCCAGTCCTGATACCTTAGTGACAGGCACGGTGGCGAGGGAAGACCGTGCACCGGCCCGAGCGCTGGCGGAAGCCGGCGGACCGGAGTGAAGACAGAGAGGGGCTTGGGATGATGCCGACGGGACCACTGATGATCGAGCACCGCTTGATCGAACGGGCGATCACGGATATCCAGCTCAGACTTGACGGGCAGTCTCCGGGGAAAGGCATCGACCCGGCGTACGTCGAGGTAGTGGTCGATTTTCTTCAGACCTACGCCGACGAGTGCCACCACGGCAAGGAGGAGGACATTCTCTTTCGCGACCTCGAGTGGAAGACACTGGAACCAGAGCTCGATGCTTCGATGCATCAATTAATCGCGGACCATGAATGGGCACGCGACACCACTCGGCGCCTCGTTGCCGCCAATGTCTCTCTCGCGGCGGGAAACCAGGCTTCAATGGTAGAAGTTCGCCGACTACTCACTGATCTCGCTTCCTTCTACCCAGGGCACATTCAAAGGGAGGACGAGAGCTTCTTCCGCTCGGCGATGGCATATCTCACGGATAACGAGCAGGCGGTCATGTTGGAAGCGTTTGCGAAGTTCGACGCCTCGCTCATTCATGAGAAGTACAGGCGTCTGGTGCAGGACCTCGAGACGGAGCGGTAGGGAGGTTCTGACCAGCTTGCTAGCAAAGTCGTGGGCATCACCATGTCCCGTTAGTGATGAATCCCGGCTGTGAAGCACTGGCCAGTCCCAGACTTCTCTGCGCGGCAGCCACGCTGCTGCAACCAAGGTTGCGCTGACTGCCAACCCTGACCTGCTACGCTGGAGCAGATGGGTCGCTGCCAATCTGTGGAATTTCGACCGGGGGGAGACCGGGCCGGATGGATAAGACCCTTCGCCCGCAAGAACTTGAACACCTCTGCGCCTGGCTCCTACCCGAGGAACGCGATGAGCTTCTCCAGTGCGTTCTGATCGCGGCCTCGCGCGGGGGAGAGGCGATGGTTGAGGTGCTGGAGCAACTTCTGCTCTGTCATGCCACCGAGGAGTTGCTGGATGATATGGGCGAAGGGTGGACAGGGTCACGACAATCCGATCTACGGCGATCTTCTCGAACTTGCCCGCGAAGACGAATACGACTGGGCCGTGGACGTCTCCCACGACCTGCTCCTCATCCCCGTCGTCCGGTATCTCCAGTCGCACGGCCGGAAGATCATCCAGGGCTGCTTCCCTCCGGTCGCGATGGACCTTACCCGGGAATGCTGGGCCTCCATCGATTTGCGCGTGCTCTAGCCCAGGACTCGGATATCCCCCAGATACCGTTCCGTGACCATCCTTGGATTCATGAAGTGGGGCAGGTAGTCCGGACCACCGGCCTTCGTTCCCTCCCCAGAGTGGCCGAAACCGCCAAAGGGTTGCCGGCCGACCGTGGCCCCTGTGATCGCTCGGTTGAGGTAGAGGTTGCCGACCCGGAACCGCATGACTGCCTTGGCCAACCTTTCGGGGTTTGACGAGAACACGCCTCCGGTAAGGGCGAACGGTGTCGATACGGCCAGCTCGAGCGCATGGTCGAAATCCTTCGCCCGCATCACGGCGAGCACCGGCCCGAAGAGCTCGTCCTGGGCAATGCGATCGGCAGGGGTGACATCTCCCACGATAGTCGCAGGCACATAGTAGGCGCCGCCCGCGATCTCGGAGTCGGGTACCTCGGCCCGGTAGACGATACGGCCGGCCACCTCCGGGGAATCGATGTAGCTCATAATCCTGGCCTGAGCGGCTGCCTCCACCACGGGGCCGACATCATTGCCGTACCACTCGGGCGGGCCAATCGTCAGCGACCGGACGGCCGCGACCAGTTTCTCGAGCAGTTCTTCGTAGACGCTCTCCAGCACGATCACTCGCGAACATGCCGAGCATTTCTGGCCCTGGAAGGCGAACGCCGAGCGTACGATGCGCGGCACTGTGTCCTCCATGTCGGCGTCTTGATCGACGATGATCGCGTTCTTGCCCCCGAGCTCCGTAATGACCTTCTTGATGTGGCGCTGCCCCGGTTGCAGCTTGGCCGCCCGCTCGTAGATCCTGAACCCCACCTCCCTCGAGCCGGTGAACGCGATCAGGGCGACGTCAGCGTGCTCCACCAAGTGATCGCCCAGACCTCCTCCGCTGCAGGGCACGTAGTTGAAAACACCAGGCGGCAGTCCCGCCTCGCGGAAGATATCCACCAGTATGTGACCGGCGACGGGGGAGAGGCTGGAAGGCTTGTAGACGACGCAGTTGCCGGTGACGATGGCCGCCGAGACCATCCCGCAGCTTATGGCAATCGGGAAGTTCCAGGGGGCGATGACGGCCGCGACCCCTCTCGGCTCGTAGAAGAGCCGATTGGCCTCGCCGGGTCCCGGCGAGAATTCCGTCGGTTTCGCCAGGCGCACCATCTCGCGCGCGTAGTACTCGAGGAAATCGAGGGCCTCGGTAACGTCATGGCTCGACTGTTCCCATTGCTTGCCGACCTCGAATACGAGCAGAGCGGTCGCCTGCCAGATGCGGTTGCGGAGCGCAGAGGCTGCGCGAAGCAGATAGGCCGCCCGAACCTCGGGGTCAATCTCGCGCCAGGTCGAGAAAGCGACTCGTGCCGCAGCGACGGCTGCGTCGAGGTCCTCGGTGGTCGCTTGACAGGCGTGGCCGACCACCTCCCCGGGACGGGCGGGGTTGATTGAGGCGGCCGTGGGCCGCCCCGGCTCGTCTCTGCCATTGATGAAGAGGGGATGTGTCTGCCCGAGCGAGGCGCGCACTGTCGTAAGAGCGGCTGTCATGCGCTCTCGATTGGCCGCGTCCGAGAAGTCGGCGGCGGCCTCGTTGCGGAACACATCTTCGGCCATGGGGCAGCTCCTTACTGGGAGGATACGGGCTTCTTTCCCAGTTACAGCATGAACAACGCATGCCGCGGCACGGATCGTAAGCCACCGCCGGCGATTTCGTTGGAGAGGAACGGCGGGAGGATTGGCTGCCGTTTCGGTGCGTTCATGGCGCAATCTTTTCATGACTCCGGATGGTCGGCAAGCACCAATAGGGCGGAAAGGAGGGTGCCAATCCTGCGAGGAAGGGCCGAGCACCAGCCGTTCATGGTGACGCCGACCAACCTGCGTAGGGCTCAGGCGTGCTCCCCCTCTTGACCGGGCTCCCATAGTCGTGGAGAATAGAACGCCGCAATGCAATCGCCGGTTCTTGCTGAGGAGCAGATGGAAATCTTCCAGGCCTCACTGTCCGGTATCCCTTTGCTCCGAGTCGTCGGGGACGTCGATCACCACACCTCAGACGCTCTCAACGCCGCTGTGCACGAGGTCCTCGCGGAGGATCACAACCGCTTGCTCCTTGATCTCAGCGCCGTTCCTTACGTTGACAGCGGCGGTGTAGCGGTCATCTTCACGGCGCTCAAAGCAGTGCAGGGCAGGGGTTGGGTGGGGGTCGTGGGCCCCAATCCCAATGTCCGTCGGATCCTCGAGTTGGTCGGTCTGCTTGGCGACCAGTCATTCATCGTAGTTGGGAGCGAAGACGAGGCTGCCAAGCTCATCTCCGGCGGTGCGGAGGAAAGCTCTTCCCAATCTCTCACCTGATCGTGGCCCCCTCTCCAGAACCCAGCCGTCACGCGCTCACTCTGCGGGCGCACTTGAGTGAGACCAGCCGGGCCCGCCAGCTTGTTCAGCTACTTGCCGTCGAGGCCGGTTTCTCCGGAGACAGGTGCTTCGATATTCAGGTGGCCTCGTCGGAGGCCTGCGCAAACGCCATCGAGCACTCGCCGCCGGAGTCCGAAGTCGAGTTCGTAGTCCTTGCCTATCCCGACCGGCTGGAGATACAGGTGGAGGGGCGCGGAGAGTTCGAGCTTCCCGCGGTCGCCGCCCGGGAACGGGTACATCGAGGCCTGGGGCTACCGCTCATGGCTAAGCTGTCTGATCACATGTCTCTCTATTCCGGTCCCCGCGGGGGCACTCTTGTGGCTCTCACGTTCTACCGCTCTGGCTTTCGTGACGAGCACGCAGAGGACGTCACCCCTCCCTCAATTGCTGCGCTCCTTAAGGAGAACGAGTTCGTGGCCGCGATCACCGATACCGCTCCGGTTGGACTCTACGTGCTGGACCCTGAACTGCGCTTTCGCTGGGCCAACCCGGCCTACCGCGAGTTCCTCGAGGAGCCCTACCGTTCGCAGCCACTGGAGGGAGTGTTCATCGGCGATGCCGTTCCCGGCTCGGAAACGATGGGTCCTCTTGGGATCCTCCAAAAGGTCTCGCGCACCGGAGAGCGCGCCTTATTCCCCGAGTACGAGTTCGTCGGATTCGGCCGGGGCACGACGTACTGGCGCTGGGAGATAATTCCCCTCGCGAAGGAACGCTCCGAGCTGCCCTACCACGTCCTGGTCGTCATTTCCGAGATAACCGAGCAGGTGGAGCAGCGCCGGAGACTGGGCGCCCTTG
>Ga0105106_10004014_pt1 | contig 10484 bp, 9 predicted proteins | sample PPLLaktember2015_5_FD_79109 | JGI IMG/M metagenome (GOLD analysis project Ga0105106, IMG submission 79109) | Freshwater sediment microbial communities from Prairie Pothole Lake near Jamestown, North Dakota, USA - PPLs Lake P8 Core (1) Depth... | ecosystem: Environmental > Aquatic > Freshwater >... | reverse complement strand
GCGCGCCCCGCACGCCGTTCGAAGTGACCGGTCCCTTCGCGCCGAACCCGAGGCGCGGCGCCATGACCCGCCTCCGGCCCCTCGCAAGCCACGTGGATCGGCGTTCTTCCGCATCCTGCTAGCGGTGGCTCGCGGTCTCCGGATCCTGCGCGAGGGGCGCATCGTCCCAGCGCACCTCGTACCCGCAGAAGGGCGCGCCGGACGTCCGGCAGCAGGTCTTCGTCACGCGGACGTTCTTGCCGCCGGCCATCCGCGTGGACTCCTCGAGGTAGCCGCCCGCCGAACGGCACATCGAGTTGGTCTTGATCTGGCTGCCCGTGTACTGGAGGTCGATCGCGCCGGCGCCGCGCGGGATGCAGCACCACTCGCCGTCCTCGAAGAAACCCTTCCACATGACCGGGAGCTTCAGGACCTGGCGCTCGGGTTGACCCTCCATCAGGAAGGCTCGGTACGGACCGGAGAGCTGCACCTTCGCCATCTGTACGCCGAACTCCCACGGAATCGTGCTCGTGTTTCCCCCGGTGAGGCCGCGCTCGATCGCGAGCGTGATGCCCTCGCTCATCGCGAGCGGGTACCACTCCGACGAGACCACGCGCTCGTTCTGCACGAACTGGAGCTGATCAGGCGTCAGGAGCGCGAGGGCCTTCGGCTCGCGCTTGATGCGTTTGACCACACCGACGAGAATTGCGCCGCGGACCTTGCCCATGTTTCTGCACCCCTGGGCGAGAATGCGGCTGGACGGGCGTCCGGCTTGAGCGCTCTCGCGGGCGCCGGCGCCGGCGCGGTGGCCGCCGCTGGCGTCAGCGTGCGGTGTCGGCAACTCGCTCGAACCATCTGGCGCGGGGTGCGTGCACCAGCAGCAGCGCGGCGGCGCCGAGCGTGAAGGGCCAGCCGAGCGAGGGCACGCCCGAGCCGAGCGAGAGGACGAGCCCGAAGACCGCGACGAGCTCGCACAGCGCCCAGAGCAGGATCAGCGCGGTGCGCACGCGCGCGAACCCCTGCGGTGTCGACGGGTCGAGCCGTCCGGCCCGCAGCGCGCGCATCACGAGCGCCTCGCGCAACGCGAAGCTCCCGACGCCCGCCGCGAGCGAGAGCAGGGCGAGCACGAAGCGGACGACCGCGACCTGGGCCTCGTACCAGACGTGCGCGCGCGGCGGCACCAGGAAGGGCACCGCGACGTAGAGCGCGAGGCTCGCGAGCATCGCGCCCCAGATCACCCACAGGGTCGTGCGACCGGCCATGCGGCGATATTAAACCGCCTCCGCGACGCCGCCTTGACGGCGAAGCGCAATTCGCGTCCCATGGGGCGAAGCCCCCCAGCGCCGAGGAGCCCTCATGCCGGAGACCGCCGCCGTCGACTTCCTGGTGGACAAGAAGGACCTGCGCGCGACCCGCTTCGCGCCCGGGATCTGCTCGAGCGCGAGCGAGCTCGCCGCGGGGCAGGTGCTGTTCCGGGTCGACCGCTTCGCGATCACGGCGAACAACGTCACCTACGGCGCGGTGGGCGACGCCTTCGGCTACTGGCGCTTCTTCCCCGGCCCCGAGGGCTGGGGCCGCATCCCCGTCTGGGGCTTCGCCGACGTCGAGCGCTCGCGCCACGACGGGCTCCCGGTCGGCGAGCGCGTCTTCGGCTACTGGCCGATCAGCACCCACACCGTGCTCGCGCCCGATCGCGTCAGCCCGGGGGGCTTCGTCGAGAGCGCCCCGCACCGGGCCGCGCTCCCGCCCTTCTACAACGTCTACGATCGCGTCGCCGCCCAGCCCGGCTACACGCGCGAGGCCGAGCCGCTGCTCGCGATCTTCCGGCCGCTCTTCGCCACGAGCTTCCTGCTCCACGACTACTTGTCGGAGCAGACCTGGTTCGGCGCGAAGGCGCTCGTGATCTCGAGCGCGTCGAGCAAGACGGCCCTCGGGCTCGCGTGGCTGGCTTCGAGCGATCGGCGCGGGCTCGGCGAGGTGGTCGGGCTGACTTCCGCCGCGAACCGGAAGTTCGTCGAGGGCACGGGCTACTACGACCGCGTCGTGACCTACGACGACGCGGCGACGCTCGACCCCGCGACTCCCGCCGTGCTGGTCGACATCGCAGGCAACACGCGGGTGCTCGGCGCCGTTCACCGCCGTCTCGGCGATGCGCTCCGCTACAGCTGCTGGGTCGGCGCCGCGCACTGGGAGGCGCGGGAGGCGCCGGGGGACCTGCCCGGCCCGACGCCCACGCTCTTCTTCGCGCCGGACCAGGCGAAGAAGCGGAACGACGAATGGGGCGCGAAGGGCTTCACGCAGCGCGTGGGCGCGCAGATGCTGGGCTTCTTCGGCGCGACGTCGAAGTGGCTCCGCATCGTCGAGGGCCGCGGCGAGGCGGCGGTGGAGCGCGCGTGGCGCGCCTATGTCGACGGCAAGGCCGATCCCGCGGAGGGACACGTCGTCGGGCTGTAGCCGGCCAGAGGAGGGCCCCCATGCTCGAGCTCGCGATTCGCGGCGCCACGCTCTACGACGGCACGGGCGGGCCGCCGACACGGGCGGACGTCGGCGTCGCGGCGGGCCGGATCGCCGCCGTCGCACCTTCGCTGCGCGACGCCGCCTCCCGCACGATCGACGCCGCGGGCCTCGCCCTGGCGCCCGGCTTCATCGATCTCCACACGCACTACGACGCCCAGGTGCTCTGGGATCGCCTGCTCTCGATCTCGCCCTGGCACGGCGTCACCACCGTGGTGATGGGCAACTGCGGCTTCTCCCTGGCACCCACGCGGCCGGCGCACCGGGACCTGCTGCTGCGCACCCTCGAGAACGTCGAGGGCATGTCCCTCGACGCGCTGCGCGCCGGGATCGGAGACGACTGGGCGTTCGAGTCGTTCCCGGAGTACCTGGCGGCGGTCGAGCGCCGCGGCGTCGCGGCGAACGTGGGCGCCTTCATCGGCCACACCGCGCTCCGCACCTACGTGCTCGGCGACGAGGCCACGGAGCGCGAGGCGACGCCCGACGAGATCGCCCGCATGCGCGTGCTCGTGCGCGAGGCCCTCGATGCCGGCGCGCTCGGCTTCGCGACCTCGAAGGCGCCGACCCACGTAGGCGCCGCGGGCCGTCCGGTGCCGAGCCGCGCGGCGACCGTCGGCGAGATCGAAGCGCTCGCGAGCGCGCTCGGCGAGGTCGGCCACGGCGTGCTGCAGGCGACGCTCGGGCCGGGCCTCTTCCTCGACGAGTTCGAGCGCATCGCGCGGGCGACGGGCCGGCCCGTGACGTTCACCGCGCTGCTCGCCGGAATGCTCGGCCCCGACGGCCACCGCGCGGTGCTCGAGCGCTGCGCGACGCTGCGCGGCGAGGGCGTGCGCGTGCACCCGCAGGTGACGCCGCGCCCGCTCCAGGTCGAGTTCCAGATGGCGTCTCCGCTGCCGTTCCTGGCGCTGCCGTTCTTCGCGCCGTACCTCGCGGCCGACCATGCGGGGAAGCGCACGCTGCTCGAAGGCCCGGCGCTTCGCCGGAGCCTTCGCGACCAGGCCGATCGCGGGCGCCTCGGCCACGCGCTGCGTACGACCTGCGTGGTGGAGTGCGCGGTCGATCGCTCGCTCGAGGACCGGACGCTCGGCGACGTCGCCGACGCGCGCGGGGTGCATCCGGCGGATCTGCTCTTCGACCTCTCGCTCGCGAGCGACCTCGAGGCACGCTTCCGCATGGGCGTCTTCAACACCGACGAGGCCGCCGTCGCCGAGCTGCTCACGCATCCGGCGGCGGTGCTCGGCCTCTCGGACGCCGGCGCCCACGCGTCGCAGCTGTGTGACGCGGGTCTCTCGACCGATCTGCTCGGGCGCTGGGTGCGCGAGAAGGGCGTGCTCCCGTTCGAGGAGGCCGTGCGCCGTCTCACCTCGGAGCCGGCCGAGCTCCTCGGGCTGCGCGATCGCGGGCGCATCGCGCAGGGCCTCGCCGCCGACCTCGTGCTCTTCGACCCGGCGACGGTCGCCTGCGCGCCCCTGCGCCGCGTGCGCGACTTCCCCGGTGGCGCCGACCGTCTCGTGGCCGACGCCCTCGGCATCCACGCCGTGATCGTGAACGGCGTCGTGATCCGCGAGGACGGCCGCGATGCCGTCGATCCCAGCGGTCCGCTCCCGGGCCGCGTCCTGCGTGGAGGACGCGCCGCGTGAGCGAAGCCGCCCATCCCGTCATCTCCGCCGACTCGCACATCACGGAGGCGCCGGACACCTACAGCGCGAACATCGACCCGCGCTTTCGCGACCGCGCGCCGCGCCTCGAGCGCCTCGGCGATGCCGGCGACTTCTTCGTGGTCGAGGGCATGAAGCCCGTCCCGATGGGGCTCGTCGCCGCGGCGGGCAAGCCAGCCGAGGAGCTGCGCGTCACGGGCACCACCTTCGACCAGCTCCACCGCAGCGGCTGGGACCCCGCGGCGCGCCGCGCCGACCAGATCCGCGACGGTGTCGCCGCCGAAGTGATCTACCCGACCGTCGGCATGATGCTCTGCAACCATCCCGACTTCGATCTCAAGAAGGCCTGCTTCGATGCCTACAACCGCTGGATCGCCGCGTACTGCGCCGCGGACCCGGCGCGCCTGCTCGGCTGCGGGCAGACCGCGATGCGCACGCCGGAAGAGGGGATCGCCGACCTGCGCGCGATCCGCGACCTCGGCCTGCGCGGCGTGATGATGCCGGGGAACCCGGCCGTCGAGGACTACGACTCGCCGCGCTACGACGACTTCTGGCGCGCCGCGATCGACCTCGGGCTCCCGCTCTCGTTCCACATCCTGACCAGCGCGAGCGATCGCGGCCGCGTGCGCGGTCCGAAGCTGAACGGCTTCCTCGCGATCGTGCGCGGCTGTCAGGACATCCTCGGCACCTTCGTGCTCGGGGGCGTGTTCGAGCGGCATCCGAAGCTCCGGATCGTCTGCGTCGAGGCCGACGCAGGCTGGGTGCCGCATTTCATGTACCGCATGGATCACGCCTGGAAGCGCCACCGCAGCTGGCTGCCGCCGGGGCAGGCGCTCTCGCGCCTGCCGTCGGAGTACTTCGCGGAGAACGTCTACACCACGTTCCAGGACGACTGGGTCGCGTTCCAGGTGGCCGACCTCATGAACTGGCGGCGCCTGCTCTGGGCCAACGACTTCCCGCACAGCGACTCGACCTGGCCCCACTCCCAGGAGATGCTCTCGAAGCACGCCGCCGCGCTCCGCCCCGAGCAGCGCCGCGCGATCCTGTGCGACAACGTGGCGGAGCTCTACCGGATCGATCTGGCAGCGCTCGACGATTCGTCGGCTCCGCGCCCACTGGAGTAGGATGCTCCTCGGGGGCCGAGGAGTACGCCTTGGATCGACTGAGCCCGCTCGACGCATCCTTCCTGCACATCGAGCGCGACGACTGCCAGATGCACATCGCGTCGGTGGCGATCTTCGAGGGGCCGCCGCCGCCCCAGGACGAGTTCCGCGGGATGGTGGCGTCGAAGCTCCATCTCGTGCCGCGCTATCGGCAGCGCGTGCGTTTCGTGCCGTTCCAGATGGGGCGCCCCGCCTGGGTCGACGACCCGCACTTCAACCTCGACTACCACCTGCGACGAACCGCGCTGCCGGCGCCCGGCGGCGACGAGGAGCTCCGCAACCTCATCGGCCGCGTGATGTCCCAGCAGCTCGATCGCGCACGGCCGCTCTGGGAGATGTGGATCGTCGAAGGCCTGCGCGACGGTCGCTGGGCCGTCGCGTCGAAGACCCACCACTGCATGGTGGACGGCGTCTCGGGCACCGATCTGCTGACGGTGATCATGGACGACCGTCCCTCGCCGCATCGCGGCCGACCCGTGCGCTGGAAGCCGGCGCCGGAGCCGGGGGTCGCGCGGCTCGTCGGCGACGCGCTGCTCGAGCGCCTGACGAGCCCGTCCGAGATCCTGCGCGGAGCGCGCTCCGCGCTGCGCGGCCCGCGCCGGGCCGTCGAGGGGCTGCTCGAGATCACGCGCGGCCTCGGAAGCCTCGGCCACGTGGCGCAAGGTCCGACCGCGACGTCGCTGAACGGCGCCATCGGTCCGCACCGGCGCTGGGACTGGGCGACCTGCTCGCTCGCGGACGTGAAGAAGATCCGCGCGACCCACGGGGGCACGGTCAACGACGTGGTGCTGGCGGTGATCACGCGCGGCTTCCGCGACCTGCTGAAGGCGCGCAAGGAGCGGGTCGAGGGCCGCGTCGTGCGCAGCATGGTCCCGGTCTCCGTGCGGCGGCCGGACGAGCGCGGCACCTACAACAACCGCGTGTCGACGATGTTCGCGGACCTGCCGGTCGGCATCGCCGACCCGGTGAAGCGGCTCGAGGCCATCCGCGCCCAGATGGACCAGCTGAAGGAGAGCAAGCAGGCGGTCGCCGCCGAGGCGCTGACCTCGCTCTCGGGCTTCGCGCCCCCGCTCCTGCTCGCCCTCGGCATGCGCCTCTTCTCGCGCCTGCCGCAGCACATGGTCCAGACCGTCACCACCAACGTGCCGGGCCCGCAGCAGCCGCTCTACGCCTGCGGCCGGCGCATGATCGCCGCCTACCCGTACGTGCCGCTCGCGGCCTCGGTGCGGATCGGCGTCGCGATCTTCTCGTACCACGGCCAGCTCTCGTTCGGCGTGACGGGCGACTACGACAGCTGCGCCGACCTCGACGTGCTCTGCCGCGGCATCGAGTCCGGCGTCGAGGAGCTGCTCGCGCGGGTCTGAGGCGCGCCGGGCTACGCGTCGATCGGCAGCGCGAGGTGCTCGCGGTACACGAAGTCGCGGTGCGCGAGGAGCGCGGGGTCGAGCACGTCGTGGATCCCCGGGTAGCGCGTGGCGTACGAGGCGCGCAGCCAGTCCGGCATCGGGCACTGGGCGGCCGGCAGCGGATCGAGCAGCACGGCCATCGCGGCCCAGTGGAGATCGAGCGCCGTGAGCGCGTCGCCGAACAGGTAGCGGCTGCCGCGCGCGCGCTGCGCGGCGAGGCGCTGCGCGAGCATGCGCAGGATGGCGGCGATGCGCGCGGGCGCCGCCGCCGCGGCTTCGTCGCTGTAGCCGTACGGCGCCGCGCGCAGCTTCTCGAAGCCCGCGAGCACGCCACCGCCGTCCTTCGCGTGGCGGATGTCGCGCAGCATGAGCAGGCGCCGCGTCCAGCCGAAGCCCTCCTCGCCCATGAGCTCGTGGCAGAGGCCGAGCAGGTGCGCGCGCTCGGCGGCGTCGGCGGGCACGAGCCGCGGCTCCGGCGCGAGGCGTTCGGCGAGGAGCAGGATCTCGATCCAGCTCGCGCGCGGCCGCTCGTCGTCGTAGAGGGCGATCGGCGCATTCACGTGCCCGGTCCAGGCGCGCAGCGCCTCGTCGGTCTGCCCCGGCATCTGCCCCACCCGCACGAACGGGATGCGCTTCACGTGGAAGACGGCCTTCGCGGCCTCGGTCCAGGGCGGCCCGGGGATCCCGCCCGCCAGCACCAGCCGCAGCCCATTCATCGTCTTCGCCTGCTCGATCGACACGTACTCGGCCACGGCCGTCCTCCCCTGCGTCGGAGCCGCGACGCTACGCAACGCGTCGCGACGAGTCGAGCACCGTGCGCCGGACGCGAGCCGACGCCCTCGGCCGTTCCCTGGCCGATCCGGCCGTGATAGGGTCGGAGCGGCGGGGAAATCGATTTCAGAGGGGGTTCGCATGAGTTCCGAGCACGCCCGGCCGGCGTCGCTGCGCCTCTCCGACGACGAGCGCCGCCAGCGCGACGAGCTCGGCTTCGTGGTCCGGGAGGCCGCCTTCTCGCGCGACGAGATCGCCCGCATGACCGAGGCCTGCGAGGAGCTCGTCGCCGATCTCGTGCACGATCGCCGAGCCCGCCGCTTCGCCGTCGGCAGCTACGTCTTCGACCTCGACCCTGCCCACGACGTCATGATCAAGTGGGAGGGCGAGAGCGACGTGGTGCACGGGATCGAGCCCTTCGCCCATCTCTCGGAGCCCCTCGAGCGCTGGGCCTACGACCCTCGCTTCATCGAGCCCATGAAGGATTTCGTCGGCGACGAGAGCCCGACGCTCTTCACCGAGAAGCTGAACCTGAAGCGGCCGCATCACGGCGGCGCCAACCCGCTGCACCAGGACTTCCCGTACTGGACGGATTCCGCCCGCGACGCCATGCGCGTCGCGACGGCCATGCTCCTGCTCGACGACGCCAGCGTCGCGAACGGCTGCCTGCACGTCGTGCCGGGCAGCCACCGGAGCGGGGTCTGGAAGGGGCGGAGCGACGGCGACGCCTTCGCGAAGAACGAGATCGACCCGGGCGCCTACCCCGGCGTTGCGCCGGAGCCCGTCGAGGTCGCGGCCGGCTCGATCGTGATGTTCGGCCCCTACCTCGTGCACCAGTCCGCGCCGAACCGGTCGGAGAAGGAGCGCCGTGCGCTCCTCTACAGCTATCAGCCCGCGGGCCATCCCCACATGGTCGACGGCGTGCGACGGATGCGGCGTAGACCGGAACGCGTCTGAGGGCCCTCCTGGCACCCGGCGCACGGCGCAATCCCCTGATTTGGTAAGCCGCTTACCGTCCGCGGGCGGGTAGAATGACCCTGCTCGCTGTCTGGGGGATATCACGAGAGGAGCCGCCATGCGCCCGAGCCCCCGTTTCAGCCCGCACCAGCTTTGCCGGATCGGCGCTCTCGTCCTGGCGCTCGCATGGCCCGCCGCGCCCGCAGCGGCGCTCTCAGAGAGCGAGCCGAACGACCTTCCCGCCCAGGCGAACCCGGTTGCGGGGGGCGTGCTCTCCGCCGCCTATCCCCCCGCCGGCGCCGGCGCCCTCGTGGATGCCGCGCTCGCGCCCGGAGACGTGGACCACTTCTCCCTCGAGCTGGTGGCGGGTGAGCTCGTGACGCTCGCGGTGCTCACGCCGGACGCCGGCGCCTTCGCCGACCCGGCGATCCGGCTCTACGCGCCGGGCGGGAGCGTGGCCGCGACGGACGACGATTCCGGCCCGGCCTTCCTGCCGGCGCTTCGGCTGCGCGCGAGCGCGAGCGGCACCTGGCGCGTGGCGGTGTCGGGCTTCGGCGACGACGACTTCGACGGCGCGGGGCATGGCGAGAGCTTCTCCTATCGGCTGGTGGTGTCGGTCGTCGCTGCGCCGCCGCTCTTCCTCGAGCCGCTGCCCGACACGAACGGCGGGAGCGCCTCCGCCGACCCGCTGCCGGAGACGGGCGCGAGCTTCGGCGCGGGCGCGCCGGGCGGCGTCGCGGTCGTGACCGGAGCGGTCGCGCCCGGCGACGTCGACTTCTATGCCGTGCCCGTGCGACCGGGCGAGGCCCTCGCCGCCTTCGTCTGGGACGAGGACGCGGGCGCCTTCGACGATCCCACGCTGCGCCTGCTCTCCGGCGCGGGACCGACCGCGCGGGACGACGACGACGAGGGTCCGGGCTTCCTGCCCGCGATCCTCGCCACTGCGCCCGCGGGCCCCGCCACCGCCGCGCTCGCGGTCTCGGGCTTCCGCGACGCCGGCTTCACCGGTGCAGATCACGGCGAGAGCTTCACGTACCACCTCGTGGTCGCCGAGCCGCCCTTCTTCGACGCCGACGGTGACGGCGTGGCGGACGCCGCCGACAACTGCCCGAACCAGGCGAACCCGAGCCAGAGCGACGTCGGCGGCGTCGGCAGCAGCTCGCCCCCCGACGAAATCGGCGACGCCTGCCAGTGCGGCGACGTGAACGGCGACGGCATCGTGACGATCAGCGACGTCTCCATCTACCAGCGCTCGCTGCTCCTGCCGCCCACGGCCACGATCGCGAAGCCCGAGCTCTGCAACGTCGGCGGCACCGCGTCGTGCACGATCTCCGACGTCGCGATCCTGCAGCGGGCTCTTCTCTCGCCGCCGAAGGCCACGATCCAGGCCGCCTGCGCGGCGAGCCTGCCCCACTGACGCGCCCGCGGAGAGGTGCCGTGAGCAATCGATCGAGGGGATACGCGAACGTCGCGCTCGACGTGGCGTCGGCGCTGCTCTTCGCGGCGGCGTTCCCCCCGTTCGGGCTCGCGGCCCTCGCGCCCGTCGCGCTGGTGCCGCTCCTCGTCGTCGCGGCCCGGGTGGCGCCCGCGGCGGCCGCAGGCCACGGCCTGCTCTTCGGTCTCGTCGCCACGCTCGGCGTCGCGGGCTGGCTGCCGGGGACGCTCGCGCGCTTCTTCGCGCTCTCGCCTCCGGCGGCGTGGCTCGCGTTCGGGGCGCTCGCCCTGGCGATGCTCGCGCTCCCCTTCGCGCTCTTCGCGGCCGCCGTGAGCGTGCTGGCGCGTCGCCCCCCGGTGTCGCCCTTCGCGATCGCCGGGCTCTACGGCGGCCTCGAGCTGCTGCGCCTCCTGCTGCCGGTCCCGAATCCCTGGGGCCTGCTCGCGTCGACGCAGCCGTCGGGCTCGGCGCTCCTGCAGGTGGCCGACCTCGCGGGGCCCTGCAGTGTGGGCATGCTGCTCGCGGCCGCGAACGCCGTCGTTGCGGGCTTCGTCTCGCCGGCCTTCGCGTCGCCCCGGCGCGGTCGCGTGCTCGCCGTGGC
>Ga0105106_10004013_pt1 | contig 10485 bp, 12 predicted proteins | sample PPLLaktember2015_5_FD_79109 | JGI IMG/M metagenome (GOLD analysis project Ga0105106, IMG submission 79109) | Freshwater sediment microbial communities from Prairie Pothole Lake near Jamestown, North Dakota, USA - PPLs Lake P8 Core (1) Depth... | ecosystem: Environmental > Aquatic > Freshwater >... | reverse complement strand
TCACCGCGCCGAAATAACTGGTTTCATTGCTGGACCCCATGGCAAATTCGTCCATGTTGGTCTTGCCCCGGCTCGGCATGCCGGCGGCCTTGCAGCGCTGGATCACATGCGCGTCGCAGGGCGCGACGAAGTTGTGCAGCATTTTCGAGCCGCAGGTGGTAAGCCAGCCGTCGGTGCAGAAGATGTCCTTGTGCGCGATCGGCACGCCGGTGAGCGGCCCGGCCTGGCCGGCGGCGATGAGCGCGTCGGCGGCGGCGGCCTCGGCCAGCGTCTTCTCGGCATCCACCGTGATGAAGGCGTTGATAGCGGGATTCAGCGCGGCAATGCGGTCGAGATACTGCTGGGCGAGCTCGCGGCTGGAAACCTGCCTGGCGGCGAGCTGCGTGGCGAGCGCGGAAAGGGACGGTTCGGACATGGCGTTATTGATTCGGCACGACGAAGTTGGAAGCGATACGGAATTCAGGCACCTTGCGCACCGCAGGTAACCCGCTGTGTGCTGAATCAATAACCATTAAAAACAGCGGGTAATTGAGGCGGCCCCAGGATTTTTGAAATATTTTCATGCCGCCTCAATTATTCGATGACTTTGGGCACGAGGTAGAGGCCGTTTTCGACCGCAGGGGCGACGGCCTGGAAGGCGGCATGGCGGTCGGTTTCGGTCACGACGTCGTCGCGCAGGCGCTGATACACCTCCTGCGCGTGCGCCATCGGACTGACGCTATCGGTGTTGACCGCCTGCATGGTAGCGATCAGGTCGAAAATGCTGTTGAGTTGGGCCTGCGTGGCCTGCGCCTGCGCATCGTCGATTTCTATGCGTGCAAGGCGGGCGATGCGCTTGACGTCGTCCTGGCTGAGGGACATGGAACCACCTGATGACTTACGGGATTGGAGCCCATTAGGGTATCATAGCCCCCTTGTTTTTTCTGCCATTTCGCCCGCTTGGCGCGGGCGTTGCCGCCACCATGTTCAAGTTCTTCACCAGCTATTTTTCCACCGATCTCGCGATCGACCTCGGCACGGCCAACACGCTGATTTATGTGCGCGGCCGCGGCATCGTGCTGGACGAACCCTCGGTGGTATCGATCCGCACCGATGCCGTGGGGGGCAAGCGCACGGTGCAGGCGGTGGGTGCGGAAGCCAAGCAGATGCTGGGGCGCACCCCGGGCAACCTGCAGGCGATCCGGCCGATGAAGGACGGCGTGATCGCCGACTTCACCGTCACCGAGCAGATGCTCAAGTATTTCATCAAGAAGGTGCACGACACCCGCATGCTGCGTCCCAGCCCGCGCATCATCATCTGCGTGCCATGCGGCTCGACCCAGGTGGAGCGCCGAGCGATCCGCGAATCGGCGATCGGCGCCGGAGCGCGTCAGGTCTATCTGATTGAGGAACCGATGGCGGCGGCGATCGGCGCCGGCTTGCCGGTGGCCGAACCCACCGGTTCGATGGTGGTCGACATCGGCGGCGGCACCACCGAGGTCGGCGTGATCTCGCTCGGCGGCGTGGTTTACGCCAACTCGGTGCGCGTCGGCGGCGACCGCATGGACGAAGCCATCATCAACTACATCCGCCGCAACTACGGCATGCTGATCGGCGAGGCGACCGCCGAGCAGATCAAGAAGAAAATGGGGTCGGCCTTCCCCGGCGCCGAAGTGCTGGAAATGGAAGTCAAGGGCCGCAGCCTGGCCGAAGGCGTGCCGCGCAGCTTCAATGTGTCGTCCAACGAAATCCTCGAAGCGCTGACCGAGCCGCTGAACGCCATCGTCAGCGCGGTGAGGCAGGCGCTGGAACAGACGCCGCCCGAACTCGGCGCCGACATCGCCGAAAAGGGGATGGTGCTGACCGGCGGCGGTGCGCTGATGCGCGACCTCGACCGCCTGCTGATGGAGGAGACCGGCTTGCCGGTGATTGTCGCCGACGACCCGCTGACCTGCGTGGTGCGCGGTTGCGGGCGCGCCCTGGAAGAAATGGACAAACTGGCATCGGTGTTCACCAACGAGTGAACGCGGCCACGCGCGTTACCGTGAACAGGGGCAGCTGATGGCGACGCCCGGTCAACTCATGTTCGCCCGCCGGCTGGGGCCGACGGCACGCCTGTTGATCTGGCTCCTTGTCGGCGTGTCCTGTGTGGTGGCCGATGCCCGTTATCGCGCGCTCGACGACTTGCGCAGCGGCTTCTCGCTGCTGCTGCAACCCGCGCGCGAGACCCTGCGCGCGCCCTCCGATATCGCCGCCGAACTCGGCGGATTCTTTACCCGCCACCGTCTCCTGCAGAATGAACGCGATGCCCTGTTGGCTGAACGTGCGCGGCTTCTGATTAGCGTGAATGCCGCGAAAGAGCTGGTTCGCGAGAATGCCGAATTGCGTACCCTGCTGCAGCTGCAAACCCGCCCCGGCCAGCAGGCAGTGCAGGCTGCACTGTTGTATCAGGGGCACGACTGGTTTGCCCAGCGCATCACCCTGGACCAGGGCGGCGGAGCAGGGCTGCGCAGCGGCCTGCCGGTGGTCGATGCCACCGGATTGGTAGGGCAGGTGAGCCGGGTGTATCCGGGGTCGAGCGAAGTCGCGCTGGTGAGCAGCCCGGAGCAGCTGACGCCGGTATTCGTCGAGCGCACCGGCCAGCGCGGGCTGGCCGCCGGCAGCGGGCACGGCCAGATGGAACTACGTTACATGCCGGCGCAGACCGATATCCGGGCAGGCGATCGCCTGCTGACATCGGGCATTGACCGGGTGTATCCGTCCGGCATTCCGGTGGCGCGCGTCAGCCGGGTTTCCCGTTCGCAATCCAGCCCTTATCTGCGGGTGGAATGCCTGCCGCTGGCGGGCCTCGATCGTTCCCGTGCCGTGCTGGTGCTGATCGCCGAGCCGCAGGTGACAACGCGATGAACATGCCCGCCCAGATGTTTGGCAGCTGGCGCCGGATTCTCGGCAGCCTGACCCTGGCGGTGCTGCTGGAGCAGCTGCCGTGGTCGGGCTGGGCACTGGCCCTGCGGCCGGATTTCGTTCTGGTCGGCGTGCTGTTCTGGACCCTGCATCAGCCCGCGCGCATTGGTTTCGGCGCGGCGTTTTTCCTCGGACTGCTGGCCGATTTTCAGGATGGCTCGGTGTTCGGCCAGCACGCCATCGCCTATGTGGCCGGCGTGTATCTGGTGCTGTTTCTGCGTATGCGACTGCTGCAGTTCGATCCGTACCGCCAGGCCGCGCAGCTGTTCCCCATCCTGCTGACGGTGCAGCTGGCAGTGCTGCTGATTGGCTGGCTGGCGGTCAATCCGCCGGCCAGCTTGGTGATGCTGCTGCCGGTATTGAGCAGCACCGTGCTGTGGTATCTGGTCGCCCTGTTTGTGCGTCTGTGGCATGGCAAGAGCCTGCTGGATCGGGCATGAACCTCGCCACCCCGCTGAAGAACCTGGACCGTGAACTGGCCCGCTTCCACCGACGACTGAAAGTGGGTGCAGCTTTCGTCGCGCTGCTGGCGATCGCGCTGCTGGCGCGCGCATATTATCTGCAGATCGTGCAGCACGAGCACTACATCCAGCGTGCCGAAAGCAACCGCATTTCGCGGGTGCCCACCACACCCAACCGCGGGCTGATCCTTGACCGCAACGGCCGCATCCTGGCGGAAAACTATTCGGCCTATACGCTGGAGCTGACCCGCGCGCAGACCGAAAACCTCGAGGCCACGCTGGCCGAGGTGGGCAAGTTGATCGAGATCACGCCGGGGCAGCTGCGGCGTTTTCGGCGCCTGCTTGCTGAATCGCACGAGTTCGAAACCGTGCCGCTGAAAAGCAGGCTGACCGACGAGGAGGTGGCGGTGCTCGCCGCCAACCGCTATCGCCTGCCGGGGGTGGAAGTAAAGGCGCGGCTGTTCCGCAACTATCAGGCCGGGCCCGGCATGGCGCATGTGCTGGGCTTTATCGGCCGCATCAACGATGGCGACCTGAAACGTCTGCGCGAGGATGGCCGCGAGCAGAACTACAAGGGCAGTGCCTATATCGGCAAGACCGGACTGGAACAGAGTTACGAAACCCTGCTGCATGGCCGCACCGGATTTGACCAGATGGAGACCGACGCCAGTGGCCGCGCGGTGCGCATGCTGTCGCGGATTCCGCCGGTGCCTGGCAGGGACTTGCGCCTACATCTCGATGTGGAGTTGCAGGCCGTAGCCGAACACGCGTTCGGCGACTATCTGGGCGGGCTGGTGGCGCTCGACCCCAGAACCGGCGGGGTGCTGGCGCTGGTCTCCAAGCCGGGATTCGATCCCAACCTGTTTGTCGACGGCATCGATCCGGAAACCTGGAAGTTGCTCAACGAATCGCCGGAGCGGCCGATGGTGAACCGCGTCCTGCGCGGCATCTATCCACCGGGATCGACGATCAAGCCGTTCATGGCGCTGGCCGGCCTCGAACTGGGGCTGCGCAAGCCCGCGGACACCATCGTCGATCCCGGTTTTTACAGCCTGCCCAACAGCCGCCACCAGTTCCGCGACTGGAAACGCGGCGGGCACGGCGTGGTTGACCTGCGCCGGTCCATCTCCCAGTCGTGCGACGTCTACTATTACCGGCTGGCGGTGGACATGGGCATCGACCGCATGCACGACTATCTGGCGCAGTTCGGCCTGGGTGAAAAAACCGGCATCGATCTGGATGGCGAGTCGTCCGGCCTGCTGCCCTCGCGCGACTGGAAACAGCGCCGCTTCAAGCAGCCCTGGTATCCCGGCGAGACGGTGATTGCGGGCATCGGTCAGGGCTATCTGCTGACCACCCCGCTGCAACTGGCGACGGCGGCCGCCATCCTTGCCAACGGCGGCGAGCGGGTCGAGCCGCGTCTGGTGCAGGCGGTGCGCGACCCGCGTGCCCATACCTGGCAGCCGCTGCCGGGCGGGGTGCGCGGCCAGATGGCGATCGCCCCGGCAAACCTCGCGGTGGTGCGCCAAGGCATGATGGACGTGATGCGTCCGGGCGGCACCGCGGCCAGATCGGCGGCCGGCGCCCCCTACACGATCGCCGGCAAGACCGGCACCGCGCAGGTGGTGGGCATCAAGCAGGGCGCGCGCTATGAAGCCAGCCGGCTGTCCCGGCAGTATCGAGACCACGCGCTGTTCATTGCCTATGCGCCGGCCGAGAACCCCACCATCGTGGTGGCGGTGATGGTCGAGAACGGCGGACATGGTGGCTCCACCGCCGCGCCGATCGCGCGCGCCGTATTCGATTATTACCTGACCGGGAAACGCCCCGGCGAATTGAAACTGGAGGTGGAAAGTGCCGCGGATTAGCCACTGGATCGTGCGCAGGCTGAGCCACCTGGACGGCATTCTGCTGACCCTGGTGCTCGTGTTGCTGGGCATCAGCCTGGCGGTGGTGGCGAGCGCCTCGGGGCAGAGCCCGGCGCGCATCAGTGGTCACCTGATCAACATCGGACTGGCGCTGGGGGTGATGGTGGTGATGGCCAATGTGCCGCCGCATCTACTGTCCAGGGTGGGGCCGCCCTTGTTTTTTGCGGGCGTGGTGCTGCTGATCGGGGTGGCGCTGTTCGGCGAGGTCCGCAACGGCGCGCGGCGCTGGCTCAATCTCGGATTCGTGGCGTTCCAGCCATCGGAACTGCTGAAGCTGGCGCTGCCCTTGATGCTGGCCTGGTACTTCCAGCGCAACGAGGCGGTGCTGCGCGCCAAACATTTTCTGGTTGGCGGCGCGTTGCTGCTGCTGCCGTTTCTGCTGATCCTGCGCCAGCCTGATCTGGGCACCGCGATGATGATCGGCGCCTCGGGTTTTTATCTGCTGTTTTTTGCCGGCCTGCCGTGGAAGGTGATCCTCGGTGGCGCCACCCTGGGTGCGGCCAGCCTGCCGGTGGTGTGGGGCTTGATGCACGACTATCAGCAGCGCCGCGTGCTGACCCTGCTCGATCCCACGTCCGACCCGCTGGGCGCCGGCTATCACACCATCCAGTCGACCATCGCGCTCGGCTCGGGCGGGCTGTTCGGCAAGGGCTGGATGCAGGGCACGCAGAGCCAGCTCGACTTCATTCCCGAGCGCACCACCGACTTCATCTTTGCCGTGTTCGGCGAGGAATTCGGCTATGTCGGCGCGATCCTGCTGGTCGTGCTGTATCTGGCCGTTGTCGCGCGCGGACTGGTCATCGCGGCGCGGGCGCCGACGCTGTTCGGTCGGCTGATGGCGGCCACGCTGAGCCTCAACCTGTTCACCTATGCGTTCGTCAACATGGGCATGGTGTCCGGCATCCTGCCGGTGGTGGGCGTGCCGTTGCCGCTGATGAGCTACGGGGGAACCGCGCTCATCACGCTGCTGCTGGGGATAGGCATCCTGATGAGCGTGGCGACGCATCGTCAGCTCATGACGCGATAAAATGCCACTATGAATACGATACCGATACCGATCCTGGGCATGCTTGCCGTCGTTCTGGCGCTCGCCGGTTGCGGCAGCACGCCGCCCGCCAAACAGGCCTCCACCACACCGAAAGCCGGCGGCTATTACCTCGACGACGGCCCGCAGGCCAACCCGCCGGCGAATCTGGACGCCATTCCCGACGCCGTGCCGCGCGATGAGCCGCTGCACCGCTTTGCCAACCGCACCTATATCGCGCTGGGCAACACCTACACGCCGCAGACCACGCGTCGCGGATACAGCGAGGAAGGGCTGGCCTCGTGGTATGGCCGCCGCTTCCACGGCAAAAAAACCGCGTCGGGCGAGTTGTACGACATGTATGCCATGACCGCTGCGCATCCCACCCTGCCGATTCCGAGTTACGCGCGGGTCACTGCGCTCAGCAACGGCAAGTCCGTGGTGGTGCGCATCAACGATCGCGGGCCGTTTCATTCATCCCGCGTCATCGACCTGTCGTATACCGCCGCGCACAAGCTGGGCTATCTGGGGAGCGGCAGCGCGCGGGTGCGGGTGGAAAGCCTTGACCCCGCCGCCTACGACACGCAGGGCGAAGCGCTCAAGGAGGGGGTCTACCTGCAGGTGGGCGCGTTTTCGCGCGCCGACAATGCGCAGCAACTGCTCGACCGCCTGACGCGCGCGCTTGAACTCGACGCCAGCCGCACGCGCGTGGTGCTCAACGGCACGCGGCATCGCGTGCAGCTTGGACCTTATCCCGGCGACGACGCGGCGAATGCGGATCGCGCGCGGGTGCGGGAACGTCTCGACCTGAATGCAGTCCTGGTCAGACGCGATTGACTAAGAGGGCAAGCATGAAAATAGTCTGGTTGGCGCTGGCGTTGTTGCTTTCTGCCTCTGCGTGGGCGGCGCCTGCCGGCATCACGGCACGCGCCTGGGTGGTGATCGACCAGGCCAGCGGACGCGAACTGGCGGCGTATCAGGCGGACCTGCCGCTGGCGCCGGCTTCGCTGACGCAGCTGATGACGGCCTACGTGCTGCTGGGCGATATCCGCAAGAACAAGCTGAGCCTGGGCGAGACCGTGACCGTGCCGGAAGCCGCCACTCAGGCAGACGGCGCCCGTGTATTCCTCGAGACGGGCGACCAGGTGAGCGTCGACACCCTGCTGCAGGCGATGCTGGTGCAGTCGGCCAGCGACGCCACGCTCACGCTGGTGACGGCGACCGACGGCAGCGAAGCGGCGTTTGTCGAACGCATGAACCGCGAAGCCAAACGGCTCGGCATGACAAAAACCCGTTTCATGAATGCCACCGGATTGACCGAGCCAGGGCACGAATCGAGCGCACGCGACCTCGCTCTGCTGTCGCGCGCGCTGGCGCGCGATTTCCCCGAGCGGCAGGCGTTTTTCACACAAAAGCAACTGGCTTTCAAGGGCATCACCTATTACAACGGCAATCGTCTGTTGTGGCGTGACAGCACGGTGAACGGCCTCAAGGTCGGACGCACCCTCCAGGCCGGCTATTGCATGGCGGCGTCGGCCCAGCGCGGCGACCAGCGCCGCATCGCCGTGGTGCTGGGCGGGCGAAACGACGCGCAGCGCACCCAGGATGCCCTGCGCTTGCTGAATTACGGCTTCGAGAATTTCGACAGCGTGCGGCTTTACCGCGCGCAGCAGCCGGTCAAGGTGGCGCCCCTCTATCGCGGCGTGCGCGCGACGGTGAGCATGGGGTTTGCACAGGATTTCCATTTGCTGGTTCCCGCGGGCAGCGCCGTTCGCGTCAAGGCCGAAGTCATCACCCGGCAGCCGATCGTGGCGCCGGTGCGCCGCGGCCAGCGCATGGGCGCGCTGCGGCTGATGCTCGACGGCAAGCCGGTCGGCGACTATCCGCTGGTCGCGCTGCACGACGTCGCCGTGGCCGGCTTCTTTGGCCGCGGCTGGGATTCGATCCGGCTTTTCTTCGGCCAATGAGCGTTTACCTGAACGGCCAGTTCCTGCCGCTTGCCGAAGCGAAGATTTCGGTGCTCGACCGCGGCTTTGTCTTCGGCGACGGCGTCTATGAACTGGTGCCGGTGTACTCGAAGAAGCCGTTCCGGCTCGACGACCACCTGCGCCGCCTGCAGGCCAGCCTCGACGGCATCCGCCTGGCCAGCCCGCATGCGACGGACGGGTGGCGCGAATTGATCCTGCGGCTGATCGAACTGCAGGACTTCGCCGACCAGTCGCTCTACATCCAGGTGACGCGCGGCACGCCTGTCGCGGGACAGCCGCCGCGCGACCACGCGTTTCCCAAAGGGGTGCCGCCCACGGTCTTCATGTTTGCGCAGCCGCTGGTGACCGCCACGCCCGCGCAAAAGGCCGCCGGGGTGTGCGCCGTCAGCGCGCTCGACAACCGCTGGCTGCGCTGCAACATCAAGGCCATTTCGCTGCTGGCCAACATCCTGCTGCGGCAGCAGGCGGTGGACGCCGGCTGCGCCGAGACCGTGATGCTGCGCGACGGCTTTTTGACCGAGGGCGCCGCAAGCAACATCTTCGTGGTGAAGGACGGCGTGCTGCTGGCGCCGCCGCCATCGAACCTGATGTTGACCGGCATCACCTACGACGTGGTGCTGGAACTCGCTGCCACGCACGGCATTCCGCACCAGGTGCGGGCGATTTCCGAGGCCGAGGTGCGCACGGCCGACGAACTGTGGATGACCTCGTCCACCAAGGAAATCATGGCCATCGTGGAACTCGACGGCGCCCCGGTTGGCGCCGGCGTGCCGGGGCCGCTGGCGCAGCAGATGGACGGGCTGTATCAAACCTTCAAACACCAGGTCATGCGTGCATGAGCGAAGAAGAAACACTGCTGCAATTTCCCACCGATTTCCCGATCAAGATCATGGGCGAGCGGCGTGACGACTTCGCGCAGGCCATGGTCGAGTTGGTGTTGCGCCACGCGCCCGACTTCAGGGCCGAGACCGTCGAAATGCGGATGTCCAGCAGTGGCAACTACCTCTCGGTGACCTGCGTGGTGCGCGCCACCTCGAAAGCCCAGCTCGACGCGCTGTACCGCGAGATCACCGCCCATCCGTGGGTGAAGATGGCGTTGTGAGGGGTCAGGATTCAGGGGTCAGGGATCAGGGCGCGCGGGTTCGGCATCTGGGGCGGGTCGAATACACGCCGACCTGGCGGGCGATGCAGGACTTCACCGCGCAGCGTGCGCCCGACACGCCCGACGAGCTGTGGTTGCTGGAACATCCGCCGGTCTACACCCTGGGGCAGGCCGGCAAGGCCGAGCACCTGATCGCTGCGACCGACATCCCGGTGTTGCCGATCGACCGCGGCGGGCAGATCACCTATCACGGCCCGGGTCAGGTCGTGGCCTATGTGCTGGTCGACCTGCGGCGGCGCGGCTACGGCATCCGCGAACTGGTGAGCCGCATGGAGCAGGCGGTGATCGACCTGCTGGCGGCAGAGGGCGTTGCCGCCGCGCGGCGGGCCGGCGCGCCCGGCGTCTATGTCGATGGCGCCAAGATCGCCGCGCTCGGCCTGCGCGTCAAGCACGGCTGCACCTACCACGGCCTGGCGTTCAATGTCGACATGGACCTGGCGCCGTTTGCCGCCATCAACCCCTGCGGCTACGCCGGCATGCGGGTGACGCAATGCCGCGATCTCGGCGTGCAGCTGTCGCTGCCGCAGGCCGGGCAGGCGCTCGCCCACGCCCTGCTGGGCGCGATCTATTCTTGACCGATTTGCTTGGTTATTAGTATTCTATTGAATTCTAATGGAGTTATTCATGAGCGCCGACACCCTGCCGTCCGATCCCAAGCTTCTGATGCGTTCAATCATCCAGCGCATCGCCACCGGCCCTGACCTGTCGAAGGACATCAGCCGCACCGAGGCGCATCGGGGTACCAAGGCCATCATCGACAACGTGATCGATCCGGTGCAGGTGGGCATCTACTTCATTGCCCTGCGCATGAAGCGCGAAACGATGGACGAAAACCGCGGGGTGTTGGACGCCGTGCTTGAAACCACCCGCCGCGTCACCGCCGAGGTCGACGAAGTGGTCGACATCGGCGATCCCTACGACGGCTACACCCGCTGCCTGCCGGCCGCGCCCTTCCTCGGTCCGTTGCTGGCCGAATTCG